>Ga0210144_1000252_pt1 | contig 31426 bp, 29 predicted proteins | sample Muzzi_PWA_D2_FD_185532 | JGI IMG/M metagenome (GOLD analysis project Ga0210144, IMG submission 185532) | Wetland microbial communities from San Francisco Bay, California, USA, that impact long-term carbon sequestration - Muzzi_PWA_D2 (SPAdes) | ecosystem: Environmental > Aquatic > Marine >...
CACGCTGGGGCGAGCTTGGATCAGGGTTCTCTGGCGCTGCTGGCAGGACCGAGTGCCCTATGACCCGGCTCGGCACGGCAACTTCGGCCAGCTTCAACCCTTGGGGGGTTGACACAGGACGTCTCATTCGCGCTCCCCGTCGGGTTCGATCTCCGCGCCGACCCGGCCGTCGGCGAAGCGCAGTCTGACGCGTCCGGCGGCGACCGCGGCGGCGGCGCTGGTCACCGGCTCGCCGTCGGCGTCCTCGGCCAGCGCGTAGCCACGCTCCAGGGTGCGCTCGGGGTCGTGAGCGCGCAGCGCGACGGAAGCGCGGCGCAGGGCGTCGCGCCGGGCACGCAGCGCGGCGCCGGAGGCGCGGTCGATCGTGGTCGAGCGCCGGCGGTTCGCGGTGGCCTCGGAAGCGGCGCCCTGAACGGCCCGGCGCCCAACCCGGTCGAGGACGACCAGCGCGATGCGGCGCTGGAAGGAGAGCTGCTCGCCAACCCGGCGCTCGGAGGCGGCGCGCATCTCCCGCGTCCTCTGGTTGAGCGCAACGCGCTCGCGCCGCAGCGCCCGCGCCGGGCCCCGCGCCAGGGCGACGAGGTGGCGACTGCGGACGCCGATCGCGCCCTCCCCGGCCCGCCGCAGCGAGCCGGCGCAGCGCTCCAGCCCGCGCCGCCCCTCGACGCAGTCGAGCGGCACGGCCGCCTCGGCGGCGTGGGTCGGGGTCGAGCAGGCGACGGCGGCGACATCGTCGATCAAGGTCGAGTCGCGCTCGTGGCCGACCGCGCTGACCACCGGGACGCGCAGCATCGCCACGGTCCGGCAGAGGGTCTCGTCGCAGAAGGCCCAGAGGTCGGCGAGGCTGCCGCCGCCCCTGGTGACGACGATCGCCTCGACCTCGGGTCGCGCCGCCAGGTCCTGGATCGCCGCCGCGATCGCCGGCGCCGCGCGACGGTCCTGCACCGGGGCGAACGCCCAGACGACGCTCCCCGCCCAGCCGCGGCGCCGCAGCCCGGCGAGCAGGTCGCGCCGCGCCGCCCCTGACTCCGCGGTGACCACGCCGATCGTCCTCGGCAGCAGCGGCCGCGGCAGCTGCTTTTGCAGCTCGAACAGGCCCTCGGCGCGAAGCTGCTTGCGCAGCGCCTCCAGCCGGGCCAGCAGGTCGCCCTCGCCGGCGAGGCGGAGATGGGTGACTCGGAATGAGAAGGCCGGAGAGGACGTCGCGCTGCCGATGAAGTAGTCCGGCCCACCCGCCGCGACGAATTCGGCTCCGTCCCGCAGCGCGCCGTCCGGGAGCTCGAGGGCGGCCAATTCGTCGGCCCAGATCGTGCATGGAACCGCGCCCTCGGCATCGCGTAACTCGAAATAGGTCTGCTTCTGGGTATGCCGCAGGCCGGTGACCTCACCGATCAGCTGGACCCGCGCCCGCTTGCGCAGCTCGTCGCGAAGGGTCTTCGCATAGCGACCAACCGCAAATGGACCGGGTAGTTCCACAAGCTCAGGCTATCCGTGTCCGATGACCCGCAAGGCCCAAGCAGATCAAGGATGCAGGGAGCGCCGCGTGCTCTGCACGCAAGCGACCGAAGACGCAGATATGCGCCGGGCATCGCGGGTCATCCGGCGCGCTTCCATTCGCGCGCCCAGGACCTGAGCTCGACGATCGCGGGACGGAGCCCGGTCCCGACCACGGTGAGCGAGTATGTGACCCGGACCGGCGAGCCCGCTTCGACCTCGCGCTCGACCAGGCCCTCGTCCTCCAGCTCGCGCAGCCGCTGCGAGAGCAGCCTGTCCGACATCCCCGGCACGGCCTTGGCCAGCTCGCCGAAGCGCAGCGGACCCTCGGTCAGGGCGCAGACGATCGCCCCGGTCCAGCGCTTGCCGATCAACTCGATCGCGGCGTGGAAGTGGGGGCAGACGCCCGTCGGATGCTCTGTCGTCGACATCGCCTCCACGGTCGATCCCGAGCTTACTAAACGTAAGCGATGGGCCCGCCAGGCAGCCTGGCCTGCTTCTATTCGCCCGTGACCGTTCTCGACTGGGCGATCGTCGCCTTCACGCTCGCGCTGGCCCTCTGGGGCTACCGGCAGGGGTTGATAGTCGGCGTCCTCACCCTGCTCGGCTTCGGCGCCGGGGCGCTGGCCGGCGGCCGGGTCGGGCCGCTGCTGCTCAACGAAGGGTCCGAGTCCCCCTACGCGCCGCTGTTCGCGGCGCTCGGCGCGCTGCTGATCGGAGCGCTGGCGGCGGTGACCTTCGAGAGCCTGGCGCTGGGGCTGCGGGCGCGGCTGATCCGCGGTCGGGCGCTGCGCTTCGTCGACGGCGCCGCCGGCGCGGCGCTGATCGCAGCCGTCTCGCTCGGCCTGGCCTGGGTGCTGGGCGCCGTCGCCCTGCACGCGCCGGGCACCGCCCAGCTGCGAGTCGACGTGCAGCGCTCGCTGATCCTGCGCGGGCTCAACGACGCGCTGCCGCCGTCCGGGCCGATCCTCAACGCGCTCGACCGGGTCGACCCGGCGCCGTCGATCGCCGGTCCGACGACGCCCGTCGCCCCGCCGAACGCGGCGATTGCCTCCGACCCCGACGTGCAGCGGGCGGGTCGCTCCGTGGTCAGGGTGCTGGGCACCGCCTGCGGCCTCGGCGTCGAGGGCTCGGGCTGGGTCGCCGCCCCGGGAACCGTGGTCACCAACGCACACGTCATCGCCGGCGAGAACGACACCACCGTCACCACCCAGGACGGCGCCTCGCTGGAAGCGACGCCGGTCCACTACGACCCCGTCAACGACCTGGCACTGCTCCGCGTCGACTCCCGGCTCGCCGCCCTTCCGATCGCCCCCGACCCGCGGCGCGGCGCGAGCGGCGCCGTGCTCGGCTACCCCGAGAACGGCCCTTACGCGGTCGCCCCGGCCCGCATGGGCGAGATCCGCTCGGCAGTCAGCGAGGACTCCTACGGCGCCGGCCCGATCCGTCGCACGATCGCCTCCTTGCGCGGCACGGTCCGCAGCGGCGACTCCGGCGGCCCCCTGGTCGATTCCCGGGGCCGCGTCATGGGCACCGTCTTCGCCGCAACCACCTCCGGCCCGCCCGGCGGCTTCGCCGTCCCCAACGAAGTCATCCGCTCAGCCCTAACCGAAACGACGGCGCCCGTAGACACCGGCCCCTGCACGGGCTAGCGAGGTGGAGGACTCCAAGCAGCTCTTGACGGAGAGGGTAGGGCACCGCTCCCCGCGGCTTGTACTTTTTCCGCGGCGCGCTCCGCGGACAGCCGCAAACTGTCTTCGGAAAAAGTTGAGCGGGGAGCGGTGCCCCGCCCTCTTCCCACACCAAAAGTTGAGCGGGGAGTAGTACCCGACACCCGCCCCCACTAAGTTTCCGGGCAGTGAACCCCCTGCAGCGGCGCCGCCGTCTCGTCACCCGTGCGCTTCCCCTCGCGATCGTCGCGATAGTCGCCTTCGCGCTCGGCGCCTCGGCCGGGGCGCCGGGCTCGCCGGAGAAGGAAGCGGCCGGGCGCTTCGCCGAAGCCTGGGCCCACGGAAATCTGACCGCGATGTACGGGGAGCTGAACGCCGCCTCGCGCCGCTCGGTCAGCAAGAAGGAATTCATCGCCAAGTACCGCGAAGCAGCGGAGGTGGCGACGCTGCGAGAGCTCTCCGCCGGCTCGCCGGACGACGCGGTCGAGGCGGGCGGGCGCAATCTGGTGCCGGTTCCGATCGATGCCGACACGGTCGCCTTCGGCAGGGTGATCGCCGATCTCGAGCTGCCCTACGCGGACGGAGGCATCGCCTGGGACCCGAGCCTCGTCTTCCCGGGCCTCGAACGGGGCGAGCACCTCGAGAACCGGGTCGACCTCGCCCCGCGGGCGCCGATCCTCGCCAGGGACGGCACGTCGCTGGCCGCAGGCCCCGCCGACGCCCGCGAACACCCGCTGGGCAGCGCCGCGATCGACGTGACCGGCGAAATCGGCACGGCGAGCGAAGGAGAAGAGACGGCGCTCGCCCGCCGCGGCTTCCCGCCGCAAACGCCAGTCGGGATCAGCGGCATCGAGCAGGCGTTCAACGCGAGGCTGGCGGGCAGGCCCGGCGGCTCGCTCCTCGCGGTGGCCGACAAGGGCGGCTCGGCGCGGATCATCTCCCAGTCGGAACCGCGAGCCGGCGCCCCGGTGAAGACGACGATCGACCCCGACCTCCAGCAGGTCGCGGTCTCCGGCCTGGCCGGGCGGGCCGGCGGCGTCGCGGTGCTCGACGCCCGCAACGGCGACGTCCGGGCGCTCGCCGGGCAGGCATTCTCGGCGCCGCAGCCGCCCGGCTCGACCTTCAAGATGGTCACCACGACCGCCGCTCTGCAGACGGGCGTCGTCTCGCTCGACGACGAATTCGAACTCACCGACGGAGTCAACGTCGGCGGCCGCTTCATCAGCAACGCCAACGGCGAGGTCTGCGGCGGCACCTTCCGCGAAGCGTTTGCCGAGTCGTGCAACGCCGACTTCGCCCCGCTCGGGCCGAAGATCGGCAACGACGACCTGGTCGCGACCGCCGAACGGTTCGGGTTCAACTCGCCGCCGAAGATCTACGCGTCGGGGATCGTCGAAGCGGTCGACCCGCCCGAGTCGTCGATCCCGACCGAGATCGGCGACGAACTCGACCTCGGCGTCAGCGCGATCGGCCAGGGTGAAGTGCTCGCCACGCCCTTGCAGATGGCGATCGTCGCGCAGACGATCAGCAACAACGGGGTCCGCGAGCCGACCTCGCTCGTCGCCAACCCCAAGCTGCGGCCCGAGGCGAAGCCGGTGCGGGTGATGTCGAAGAAGATCGCCTCCGAGCTGACCGAACTGATGGTCGGCGTGGTCACCGGCGGCACCGGCTACGCGGCCGCGATCCCCCAGGCCCAGGTGGCCGGCAAGACCGGCACCGCCGAGCTGGGGCCCAAGCCGGGCGGCGAAGGCGAAGAAGAACCGGAACAGATCAAGGACGCCTGGTTCGCCGCCTTCGCCCCGGCCGAGAACGCCCGGCTCGCGGTCGGCGTGCTGCTGATCGAAGCCGAAGCCGCCGGCGGCGAAGTCGCCGCCCCGGTCGCCGGCCAGCTGCTGTCGGCCGGTATCTAACGACTACTAGAGGTCGAGCGTGACCGCGGCCGGCCCCTCGGGCCCGGGAATCGAGAGGATCAGCGGCCGGTTCTCCGAGGCGGCGGCGGGCAGCCGGAAGAGGACCAGCGAGCCCTCGATCGGGCCCTGCTGGGGAGTCGAGTCGAGCACCGGCACCTGTTCCTGCGGTTCGACTTCGCCGCCGAAGGGCAGCGCGTAGAGGCTTTCGCTGGGGATCGCCTCGAAGGCCGTCTGGTCGGCATCGGTGATGGCCAGCGAGTCGGGTAGCCGGTGCGGCGATTCGTCCTCGTTCTGGACTTCGAGGAAGACGCCGAAGTAGGCGGAGCCGGGGGGCGGCGGCGGCTGGCCGGCCAGGTAGGCGGAGTCCTCGTTGTCGTTGGGGTTGAGGAAGCGGGAGAAGACGACGTTGTACTGGAGCTCGCCCAGCTTCACCGGCTCGCCCTCGGCCACGTCCTTGGAGTCGCTCGACCAGCCGCAGGCGGCGAGCGCGACCGCCGTGACGGCGAGCGCCAGAGCGGCGAGCAGCGGCAGCGCGAGGTCGGGTCGGCGGCGGCTCATCGGCGGCGTGAGTCTATTGAGACTCGAGCTGGTCGCGCGGCCTGCGCAGTCCTGCGGGAAACCCCCGATGCCGCAAGTTTGCGAGGAACGATACGATTGCCAGTGCGGAGGGTGCCGGAAGGAGTAGAGCCATCCCCACCAGTCTTACCCCCAGTAGCCCATCCTCACCCAGCTACACGACCGGGACGGTTCCCGGTCCCGGAACGTACTTTTGCCTCGACTGCGGATCGCAGCTATCGCTTCGCGAGAACGACTGTCTGCCTCAGTGCCCGCGCTGCGAAGGCTCGAGCTTCCGGCTCGACTCGATCTTCGAGTCGATGCAGGAACACGGCGAGACGACAGCCGAGTTCGCGATTCCGGCCGAGCTGACGACGCCGGGCTGGCTGGACGACGCCCGGGCCGGGCTCGACCCCGGCAGCCGTAGCCTCGTCTGGCGCGACGACGACGGCAAGGTCCGGGTCCTCGAGGTGAAGCGCGGCTGGACGCGGATCGGCCGCAGCGTCACCGCCGACATGCGCCTCGACGACCCCAGCGTCTCCCGCCGCCACGCGCTGATCGTCTCCGAACCGGAAGAGTCGCTGCGTGTCCTCGACGATCGCAGCCTGAACGGCGTCTTCGTCAACGGCGAGCTGATCGAGTGGGGCAAGCTGGAGGACGGAGACGAGCTGACCGTCGGCCGCTACCACCTCTTCGTTCTCGCGGCCTGAGGCGCTCCGGTGCGCCTCATGCACCCACAGCGCAGATAGGGCGCACCGGAGCTGGAGCTGCGCGGGTTCCGGCCACCGGCCCCCGTAGCATTCTCTCCGTGGACTCCGCCCACGATCCCTCCGTCGCCGCCGAGCAGGCCCGCGCCCGCCTGCACGAAGAGATCGAGCGCGTCCGGGTCGGAGTCGAGGACATGCTCGCCGAGCAGGAGAACGGCGACGCCGGTCTGCAACGGGAGCTGGACGCGATCCGCAAGGAGACCCGCCGCTACGTCAAGCGCCGTGTCCGCAAGAGTGAGAAGAGAACCGACAAGCGGCTCCGCAGGCTGGACGGTCGCACCGACGAGCTGGAGCGCCGCCTCGACGCCTTCGAGCAGGACCGCAAGTACGCCGAGTGGCGCATCCACACCAACATGGAGCAGATGCTTGACGGCCTGCTCGGCGAGGTTCGCGCGATCGCCGATCTGCTCACCCGAACTCGCTAGCGCTGGGAGGGGGCGGGGCGCCCCGCCCCTTCCACGGCTACTCGGTCGAGATGCTCGGGTCCGCCTGGACCTTGTGGGGGACGATCATCAGGAAGCTGTCGCCGGGGGCGGCGGCGAGCGAGCGAATCCGCGCCGCCTCCTCGGCTTGATCCGTTGCGTCGAGCTCGGTCGCGTAGTGGGAGAGCAGCTCCTCCACGTCGAGCAGCCCCTCCGGATCGAGGTCCTTCAGCTCCACTTTGGCGCCCTCGCCGAGCCGCTGCTCGATCGCCTCCCGGTCGATGCCGAAGGCGTTGTGGCGGACGTAGACGCGGCCCCCGGTCATCCCGGCGCAGGCCCAGGGACCGATGTCCCCGAGCACCACCGCGCGACCCGAGGTCATGTACTCGAAGGCGAACCCCTTGGCGTTGGCGCGGTCGACCAGGCAGCCGCGGCTGTCGTCGATCGGCGTCTCGGGCTCGCCGCCCAACACCACGTCGGCGCCGGAGAGGCGGATGCAGAATCGCGAGTCGGCCGAGCCCTGGACGAAGAGGCGGCCGCGCTGGGCGCCGTAGGCGAACGACTTGCCGACCGAGCCGTTCAGCCGGTGGCCCCTGGCCCCCTTGCCCTTCAGCACGGCGACCGTGCCCCCCAGCATCGCCTTGCCGACGCCGTCCTGGGCGCCGCCCTCGACCCGGATCGAGACGCCGTAGGAGTTGAAGGCGCCGAGGCCCTGACCGGCGACCGAGCCGCCGTTGAACTCGAGGTCGGCGAGCACGTCCTCGCCCGGCTCCGGGCCGTCGTCGAAGATGCGGGCGCGGGCGATCGCCCCGGCCAGCTCGGTGCCGAGCACCCGGTCGCCCGCGTCGGTGGCGCGCGGGAACTCGCTGCGCACCGCATGCCCCGAGCAGACCTCGCCGGCCAGGGCGCCGATCTGGGCCGAGGCGGCCTTGGCCTCCATGCGGATCGGGCGGGCGACGACGAGGCCCGCTTCGGCGCGCTGCTCGGCGATCTCCCCGGTGACCGGCAGATCGAGCGGCTCGAGGTCGAGGAACTCCTCCAGCGGGGTGATCAACGGCGCCAGGTCGATCCGCTCGTGGTGGGAGATCTGCTCGAGCAGGTCGTAGCGCCCGACCAGGTCCTGGGCGCGCTCGTAGCCGAGCGAGGCGACGACCTGCTTGACCTCCTCGCCCATCGCCGCGAAGAAGCGGGCGCAGCTCTCCGCCGCCCGGTCGACCTCCTGCGGGGTGAACTTCTTCAGGCCGTGCTCCTGGGCCTGCTCGGTCGTCTCGATCTGGGTGGCGATGCCGACGTGGCAGGTGTCGAGCTGGCAGCCGCGGCAGATCGTGCAGCCGAGGCTGACCATCGCCAGGGTGCCGAAGCCGATCCGGTTGGCGCCCAGGCAGTGCAGCTTGACGATGTCGTGGCCGGTGCGGTAGCCGCCGTCGGCCCAGATCTCGACCCGGTTGCGCAGGCCCGCCTCCATCAGCGCCCGGTGCACGGCCCGGGTGCCGATGTCGGAGGGCAGGCCGACGTGGCGCAGGGCGTGCTGGCGGGCGGCGCCGGTGCCGCCCTCGAAACCCGAGAGGGTGATGATGTCGGCGCCCGCCTTGGCGATGCCGAGGCCGATCGTGCCGATGTTCGGCACCACCGGCACCTTGACCGAGACCCGCACGTCGGGGTTGACCGTCTTCAGCTCGTCGATCAGCTCGGCCAGGTCCTCGATCGAGTAGAGGTCGTGGTTGTTGGAGGGCGAGATCAGATCGGTGCCCGGAGCCGCGTTGCGTGCCGCGGCGACCTTCTCGGAGACCTTCTTGCCGGGCAGGTGGCCGCCCTCGCCGGGCTTCGCCCCCTGACCGATCTTGATCTCGGCGACGTAGGAGGAGTTGATCATCTCGGCCGATACGCCGAAGCGACCGGAGGCGACCTGCTGGCCGCGCCACTTGCGGTAGTGCCCGTACATGTCGCGGATCTCACCGCCCTCGCCGTTGACACAGAGGACGTTGATCGCCTTCGCCGCCTCCGCGTAGGCCCGGAAGGCCGGCTCGGACTGCGAGCCGAAGCTCATCGAGGAGATCACCACCGGGTAGTCGTGGTGGCCGACGCCGGCGTCCACCGCCGCCGGGTCGAGCGGCTCGCGGTCGCCCTTCAGGTCCATGATGTGGCGCATCGAGATCGGGCTCTGGCGCTCCAGGTCGCGCACCTTCTCGGAGTACTCCTCGTAGGAGCCGGAGCCGTTGGCGGTGGCGATCGCCGCCTTGTAGACCTTCGGGTAGAAGCGGAACGTCTTCGCCGGTTTCGCGCCCTCGTCGCCGCTCAGCGCCTGCGCCCGCTCGTTCGTTTCCTCGTCGAGCGCGTCGAAGCCGACCCCGCCTCGCTCGGAGGCGGCGAAGGCCTCGGTCTGGAAGATCTCGGCCAGCTCGGGCCGCACGCCGATCGAGGAGAACTGGCGCGCGTAGCCGCGCACCTCGTGGATTCCGATCGTCGAGATCACTTTCTCGATCCCCTTGCCGAGCGCCGCGCAGAGGTTGGCGATGTCGGCCTGGTAGTCCTCGACGCAGATCACCTCGACCATCGTGTAGGGGCAGACCCCGTTGGCGCCGAGGCCGAGCGCCAGCATCGTGTCGTGGACGTTGCGGATCGCGGCGGAGCGCAGCACGATGCCGCAGCGGCGGCGCAGGTTCTCCTCGCCCGGCTCGACCCGGAACTGCTTCAGCGCCTGGTCGACCGCCGAGGTCGCCAGGTGCGGGTCGAGGAAGCGGCGCTCGGCGTCGTAGACGGTGCGGTCGGTCAGCACCAGCAGCTCGGCGCCGTCGCGCACCTTCTTCACCGCCTCCTGCTTGATCCGTTCGATCGCGCCCCTGTTCGTCTCCGACTCGAGCAGCGAGACGTCGACCGCGCCGGCCCGGCCCCTGAACTCCTCCCAGAGGTCCTCGAGCAGGTAGGTGCGCTGCTCGCGGGCGATGCGGCGATAGCTCTTGTCGGAGAGCGGCGCCATCCCGTGGTGGCCGCCGAGGATCACCGGAAAGGCGGTCTCGACGGTGCCGGTGTCCTCGCCGGCGGCGTCGAGCGAGGGGCGGCGCCCGAACACGGCCCGGGTCGAGAAGTGCTCGACCTCGCGCTCGCGGTCGATCGCCGGGTTGGTGACCACAGCGACCGTCTCCTTGAAGTAGTCGGCGAGGTTCTGGCGCTCCGGCGAGAGCGCCGCCAGCGGCCCGTCGTAGCCGAGCGAGCCGATCGGCTCGGCGCCGTTGGAGGCCATCTGCTGGACCAGTTTGACGTCGTCGCGCTGCCAGCCGAAGCCGGCGAGGACGCGGTCGGCGACCTTGACCGGCTCTTCCGGGCCGGCGTCGGAGTAGCCGGGCACGTCGCCGCCCTCCAGCGGCCCGCCGGCCTCCAGCCCGCGGTCGTAGGGGGCCGCCTCGGCGGCGCCGTTGCGGGCCAGCCAGCGGTCGCGGACGACGCCGAGCATCTCGTCGTGCGGGCGCAGGGTCGAGCGCCTCGCCCCGCGGTCGATCTCCACCAGCGCCTTCTCACCGGGGGCGAGCGGCTTCGGCTCGGCGACCAGCTCGGCGACCGCGACGACGCCGGGCTCGGAGCTGAAGACGTAGTCCTCGCTCGTCTCGAGCTGCCAGAGGGGGCGCAGCCCGAGCGCGTCGGCGGAGAAGACGCACTCGTCGCTGTGGCGGGCGATCAGCGCCACCGGTCCCTGCGCGAACGGGCCCATCGCCTGCCGCAGGTACATGTAGAAGCGGTGCAGCTCCTCGGGCAGAGCGCGGATCTCGTTGACGATCGGCGGCACGACCATCTCCATCGCCTCGGCGAGGCTGAGCCCGCCGCGGTTGACCAGGGTGTTGATCGTCCGGTTGAGGTCCTGCGAATCCGACGACCCCGGCCGGATCGGCACGCCGAGCATCCGCGCCTCCTGGCGCAGCTGCTCGATCGTGTTGATCTCGCCGTTGTGGCCGAGCACCGCGAAGGGCTGCACCCGCTTGAAGGAGGGCCAGGTGTTGGTCGAGTAGCGGTTGTGGCCGAAGCAGCCGATCGTCTCGAAGCGATCGTCGCGCAGGTCGGGGTAGTACTCGCCGAGCACCTGCGGCGCCCCCATCACCTTGTAGACGCAGGTCGTCGCCGAGAGCGACGGGATGTGGACGTCGAGCCTCTCCTCCAACTCGATCAGCAGGTCGAACAGGACGCGGTCGCGGCGCGAGGCGTCGGCGACGAGGCCGGCGACCTGCCAGAAGTGCGGCTCCTCCTCGCGCGCGGTCGGGCCGAGCGCCGGCGAGTCGACGACGCCGATCCGCTCGGCGAGAATGCGGAAGCCCCCCCGACCGAGCAGCTCGCGGGCGTCGTGCTGGACGCGCTCGCGATCCTGGGAGCGCTCGATGAAGAAATGAGCGACGGCGAAGGCGTCGTCGAGGGTCAGCGAGGGGTCGTGTCCGCCGGCGCGGACCTCCTCGGCCCAGATCTTGCGCGGGATGTCGACCAGGACGCCGCAGCCGTCCCCCTCGCCGTCGACGTTGCCGGCGCGGTGGAGCATCTTCTGCAGCGCCGCGATCGCCCGCTCGAGCGGTTCGTGGCTCGGCGTCGCGTCCTTGCGGACCGAGGCGTAGATCGCGCAGGCGTCCTTGTCCTCGACGCTCGGCGGCGAGACAAGCGGCCGGTAGGGAAGCTCGGGCGAGTAGCGCTTGGCCTTCCCCCGAGGACGTGACTGGTGCAGCTCAGACAAATTGACCTCCCGGTTTCCACGCCTTCTCCGAGCGGGCGCGCGACGGGTTGACGAGTCGCCGCATTATAGAGCCGGCCGGCCCGCCGATCCAGCGAATGCACCTTTTGCCCCCATATGCGGGGGTAAAGGGTTCAGCCGTCAGGCGAACGAGGCCGGCTCGTATTCGCCGCTCGGGTCGACGCCGATCAGCAGCGCGGTCACCGGGCTCTCGGAGCGGTTGAGGATCGTCCGGCTGACCGGCGGCTCGATCGAGGCGAAGGTGCCGGCCGGCGCCGGATGATCGGTGCCGCCGAGCCGCATCACCGCCTCGCCCTCGAGCACGACGTACAGCTCGACCTGGCCGCTTCCGGACTCGTCGTGCTCGGGGGTCGCCCCGCCCGGTCCGATCTCGACCAGGTTGAAGCCGAAGGCCGAGGTGCCGAGCGCCCTGCGGGCCAGCCGCCAGGTCGAGGTCCCCGACCCCTCCATCGTCTCGAACTCGTCGCGGTGCTTGATCGTGTAGCCGGCGCTCATCGGCTCAGGCGGCAATTCGCGCCGCCACCTCGAGGTCAACAACACGGTCGGGCGCGGCGAGCGCTGCCTGCACGGCGGCGAGGAGGGCGTCGCCGTCCTGCTCATAGCGCTCCGCAACGACATCCAGCAGATCGAGATGCTCCCCCGGGGTCAGCAGCTCGACGTCGACCAGCCGCCCGCCCGAGAAGCCAACCGTGCAGTAGCTGTCATGAACCTGCTCCTGCCGTTCGAAATGCTTGAACGGCGTAAGTTCGATGTCGAGGGCGTCGGCCTCGCTGTCGTAATCGGCTCGCATCATCGTCGCCTCTCGTGGATTGTGACGATCAGGTCAGGCGCGTCAAGCGCGACGACAACGCGCACGCGGACCCCCTGCGGCTCAGCGGCTCCAGTCGGGTTCGAAGGCGTTCTTCGCGAGTATCTTCTGGCGGCCGCCGCCGTAGGGGATGCGGACCACGTTGTGGCCCGGCTGCGGTTCGAAGCCGCCGGTGGAGCCGAGCACGAACTTGCCGTTCGCCGAGAGCGCGGTGCCGACGACTCCCTGCTCGGTCGCTTCGACCAGCGGGCGCTGGGCGCCGGTGCGGGCGTTGACCGTGACCGCGTAGGTCAGGTCCTGGCCCTCGAACTGGGCGAGCAGGCGGCGGCCGTTGGCCGACAGCGCGGTCGGGTAGAGGCCCTGCGCGAGCGGGCCAACCTTCGTGTGGGTGAGGCGCCGCACGCTATGGCCCGCCGGGTTCATTAGGTACAGCTCGTTCTTCGGGCCGTAGCGCCGCTTCTTGGCGCCGAGTTGCTTGACGAAGACGATCTTGCCGTCCGGGTCCCAGAGCGGGTTCGTGGAGCGGTGGTCCTTGGTGATCCGGGTCGGCGCGCCGCCGCTCACAGCGGCACGGAAGACGTCACTGCGCGGTGGGTACCTTTCGCTGCCCGACCTCGCGTAGACGAGCTGCCCACCTTCGGGCGCGAAGCTGAACCCGTAGAAGTGGCCCCTGGCGACGGTGCGCTGAGCGCCGCTCGCAACGTCGATCAACACGAGGCGGAGGCTGCCGATGCTCGGACCGCGCAAGGCTGCGATCGTCGTCGAGTCCGGCGACCAGGCGAGGTAGAAGGGTTCGCGCCAGCCGACCATCAACGTCCGCGGCGCCCCGCCGCCGGCCGACGCCACGAGCAGTTCTTCGCGCGTGCCCTTCGAGTTGCCCGAGCGCCGGAAGGCGACCTGCTGACCGTCCGGGGAGACGTGCGGGCTACCGCCGGAGGCGAGCCGGTGCGCGCCCTTGCCGTTGTCGGCGGCGACCCAGACCACCGGGTGCAGCGGCTTGCGGACAAACGTCAGGGTCGCCTCTGCGGTCGCGGGCGCGGTGATCGCCGCAAGCCCGACCACGACGGCAAGAGTCCATCTCCGCGGGAGCCTCACGCCGAGCATCATAGGACGTGCCGGCGCCTTGAGGCCCATATGGGCATTGAATCGACGGCACGTACACGCCACGCCGTCAAAGCTCCGGCACGTCGGCGCCGTGGGGGGTGAAGGGCAGCCGACGCACCTCGGCCCAGCCGGCACAGCGGCGCTCCAGCTCCTCGCTGACCTTGCCGGCGTCCTGCCAGGTGGTCCAGACGAGCACCGTGGGGCCGGCGCCGGAGATCGTCGCCCCGAGCGCGCCCAGCTCCGAGGCGGCGTCGACCAACTCCATCGAGCGCGGGTAGAGATCGCGGCGGCGGGGCTGGTGGATCCGGTCGGCGAGCCCGCGGGCGATCAGGCCGAGGTCGGCGCGCTGCAGGCCGAGCACGAGCTGGGAGGCGGCGGCGAGGTTGGCGACCGCGTCGGATAGGGGGATGGCGTCGGGAATCGCTTCCCGCGCCCGCTCGGTCGAGACCTCCTCGGCCGGGATGGCGACCACGCCCTCGAGCCCGTCGGGCGGCTCGGAGCGGGCGGCGGTCGGGACGGCGGAGCCGTCGCGGCCGCAGATCACGAAGCCACCGTAGATCGCCGCGGCGACGTTGTCGGGGTGACCCTCCAGCTCCGTTGCCCGCGCCAGCATCTCCTCCCTGGACAGGGCCAGCTCGTAAAGGTGGTCGGCGGCGAAGAGGCCGGCGACGATCGCCGCCGCGCTGGAGCCGAGCCCGCGGGCGAGCGGGATCCCGCCCCCGAGCCGGAAGGCGATCCCGTCCGCCGGGTGGAGGCTCTCGAAGGCACGCACGATCAGGTTGTCGCGCCCGGTCGGCACCGCCATCCCGCCCGGCTCGAGCGAGAACCGCCCCGTCTCCTCGACCTCCAGCTCGAGGAACATCGACAGCGCCGCGGCCATCACGTCGTAGCCGGGCCCGAGGTTGGCCGAGGAGGCGGGAACGCGAACCAACCGGCGGCGTACGGTCACGCGAACACCGCGCGCTCGACGGCGCTCAGGTCGTTCTCGCAGTTGACGACCGGCGGGGCCTTGGAGAGGGCCGTGTCCGGGTCCTTGAGGCCGTGGCCGGTGAGCACGCAGACGACCGACTCGGGCGGCGCGGCGCCCTCGGACACGGGCAGGCCGTGGGCAAGCAGGCCGGCGACCGAGGCGGCCGAGGCCGGCTCGCAGAAGACCCCCTCGCCGGCGGCCAGCCAGCGGTAGGCGTCGAGGATCTGCTCGTCGGGGACCGCGGCGACGCGGCCCCGCGAGGCGGTGAAGGCGGCCATCGCCTCCTCCCAGCGGGCCGGGTTGCCGATCCGGATCGCCGAGGCGACCGTCTCCGGGTGGGCGACCGGGGCGCCTCGCACCAACGGCGCCGCCCCCTCGGCCTGGAAGCCGTAGAGGACCGGGGCCGTGCCCAGCTCCTGGAATCCCTGCCAGTAGGCGGTCACGTTGCCGGCGTTGCCGACCGGGATCGCCAGCGCGCCGGGCGCCTCGCCGAGCTCGTCGACGACCTCGAAGGCCGCCGTCTTCTGGCCCTCGATCCGGTACTGGTTGACAGAGTTGACCAGCTCGATCGGGTGCCTCTCGGCCAGCTCGCGCACCAGTGTCAGAGCCTCGTCGAAGTTGGCCTGCAGGGCGATCACCCGCGCCCCGTGCATCAGCGCCTGCGCCAGCTTGCCGATCGCGATCTTCCCCTCCGGGACGATCACCGCGCCGCGCAGCCCGGCCCGGGCCGCGTAGGCGGCGGTGCTGGCCGCCGTGTTGCCGGTCGAGGCACAGATGATCGCCTCCGCCCCGCTCCCCTTCGCCCGCGACACCGCGACGGTCATCCCCCGGTCCTTGAACGACCCGGTCGGATTGGCCCCCTCGAACTTCAGGTAGGCCCGAACCCCCAGCCGCTCCGACAACCGCGGTGCCTCGATCAACGGAGTGGATCCCTCGTTGAGGGTGACTACGGGGTCGTCTGCCTCCAGCGGAAGCCGATCGCGGTACCGCTCGATCAGCGGCCTCAAACGAACTCCTCCTCGATGACGCGGATAAAGCGCGGCGCCGAGCGCAGCTCGCGCAGCGCGGCGATCTCCTCGACCGCGCTCGCGAAGCGCGACTCGAGGCACTCGTGGACGACCATCACCAGCCGCGCGTCGTCGCCGATCCCGCGCTGCACGACGCTCTTCACCGAGATCTCGTTCTCGCCCAGCACCCGGGCGATCTTGGCGAGCACGCCGGGTTCGTCCGCGACCTCGAGGTGCAGGTAGAACGACGAGCTGACGTCGGCGACCAGCGGCAACCGCTCGCGGGTCTCGTGGACCGGAACCTCGCCGGCGAGGATCGAGACGACGTCGCCGAGCACCGCCGCGGCGGTCTCGACCCCGCCGGCGCCGGGGCCGGACATCGTCACCTCGGTGATCGCCGGCGCCTCGACCATCACCGCGTTGAACGGCCCGCCGACCGGCGAGAGCGGGTGGCCGCCGTAGAGGAAGCAGGGGAAGACGCGGACGCTGATCCCGCCGGCGCGGCGCTCGGCGACGCCGAGCAGCTTCAGCGAGAGGCCGAGCTCCTTCGCGTAGGCGAGGTCGTCGGGCTTGACCTGCTCGATCCCCTCGAAGGCGACCTCGTCGAGGGTGACCGGAGTGTGGAACGCGAGGCGGGCGAGGATCGCCATCTTCGCCGCCGCGTCGGCGCCGTTGACGTCGTCGGTCGGATCGGCCTCCGCGTAGCCCAGCTCCTGGGCGCGGGCGAGCACCTCCTCGTAAGCGGCGCCGGTCGCCGCCATCTCGGAGAAAATGAAGTTGGTGGTGCCGTTGACGATCCCGAAGACCTTGTCGATCTCCACGGCCCCGAAGCTCTCCTGGATGGTGCGGACGATCGGGATCACTCCCGCCACCGCCGCCTCGAAGCGCAGCTGCACGCCAGCCTCGCGGGCGACACCGAACAGCTCCTCGCCGTGCTGGGCGAGCAGCTGCTTGTTGGCGGTGACGACCGACCGCCCCGCCCGCAGCGCGTCGAGCACGTAGCTGCGCGCCGGGTCGGTGCCGCCGATCAGCTCGACGATCAGCTCCGACTGCTCAAGGATGACACCGAAGTCGCCCTCCGAGCGGGTCAGCGTCCCGGCCAGCTCCGGCCGCCGCCCGGTCGCCGCCTCGACCGCCCTGGCGCGCTCGGCGAGCAGCGCGGCAAAGGCGCCGCCGACCGTGCCGCGCCCCAGCAGTCCGATGCGGACCGGGTCAGCCATCGAGATCGCGGGCGGTGAGGTCCTCGTAGGTCTCGCGTCGCACCACGACGCGCGCCTCGCCGTCGCGGCAGAAGACGACCGGCGGGCGCGGCACGCCGTTGTAGTTGCTGGCCGTCGCGTAGCCATAGGCGCCGGTCGCCGGGGTGACCAGCACGTCGCCGACCGCGGGGGCGGCGAGCATCGCGTCGCGGATCAGCACGTCGCCCGACTCGCAGTGCATGCCGGCGACCGTCGCGGGGGTGTCGAGGACGGCGCCCGCCCGGTCGGCGATCAGCGCTTCGTAGCGCGAGCCGTAGAGCATCGGCCGCAGGTTGTCCGACATTCCGCCGTCAACCGCGACGTAGGTGCGCACGCCGGGGATCTCCTTCACCGTGCCCACCCGGTAGGCGGTGACGGCGGCGTTGCCGACCAGCGAGCGTCCCGGCTCGACCAGGACCCGGGTCCCCTCGCCGAACACCTCGGCGACGCCGCGCACCTTGACGTCGACGTAGGCGTCGATCGAGGGCGGCTCGTCCTCGGCGGTGTAGGCGATGCCGAGCCCACCGCCGACGTTGACGATCCGGCACCAGTCGCCGGCCAGCCTGCCGATCGCCTCGATCGCCAGCCGGTAGGGCTCCAGCTCGAAGATCTGCGAGCCGATGTGGGCGTGCAGGCCGACCAGCTCGAGCGCGTCGCTGGCCAGCACCCGCTCGATCGCCCGCGCGGCCAGGCCGTCCTCGAGGCCGAAGCCGAACTTCGAGTCGAGCTGGCCGGTCTGCACGTAGTCGTGGGTGGAGGGCTTGATCCCCGGGGTGACGCGGATCAGCACCGGCTGGGGCTCATCGAGCAGCCGCTCGCAGCGCTCGATCTCGTCGAAGGAGTCGAGGATCAGGTGGCCGACCCCGGCTCGCGATGCGAAGAGGATCTCCTCGTCGCTCTTGTTGTTGCCGTGCATGTGGATCCGCGCAGGGTCGAAGCCGGCGCGCAGCGCCATGTGCAGCTCGCCGCCCGAGGCGACATCGACCGAGAGCCCCTCCTCGGCGAACAGCCGGTAGGCGGCGGTGCAGGGGAACGCCTTGCTGGCGAACAGCACCTCGAAGTCGTCGGTGCGCCGCTCGAACGCCTCGCGGTAGGCGCGCGCCCGGCCGCGCATGTCGTCTTCCGCGTAGAGGTAGGCGGGGGTTCCCAGCTCGGCGGCCAGCTCGACCACGTCGCAGCCGCCTATCTCGAGCCGTCCCAGCTCGTTGACGCGGCTACCGGCCGGGAAGACCGCTGAGCCCGCGATCGGGTCGGCGACCGCACCCGCCTGTCCGCGCTCCGTCATCGGACCGCATTGTGACTGGAAATCCGCGGGCCACGGTCACTGGCCGCCGCCGAGCAAGCCGCCGACCGCTCTACAGGTAGCCCATCGGGTCGGTGGACGCGCCGTCGACCCGCACCTCGAAATGGACGTGCGGGCCGAAGCAGTGCCCGGTGCAGTCGCTGTAGCCGATCACCTGGCCCTGGGAGACCCCCTGCCCCGCGGAGACGGCGAAAGACGCCTGGTGCGCGTAGCAGGTCGAGAGCCCGCCGCCGTGGTCGATGCAGGTGAAGTTGCCGTAGCCGCCGCTGCTCGCCTCCGACTCGGTGAAGATCACCGTGCCCGCCGCGGCGGCGCGGATCGGCGTGCCGCTCGGCACCGCGATGTCGATCCCCTCGTGGAACTCGCCGCCGCCGAAGCGGGGCCCGAAGCCGGAGACGACCGGCCCGTCGACCGGCCAGATCAGGCCGCTGCCGTTGCCCCCGCGGATCGGACCGGCGGGGAGCGGGGCCGATCCCGTCCCTGCCAGCCTCGCGGCGAGCTTGGCCTGGATCGAGGCGACGTCGCCGTCCAGGTTCTGCTCGGTCTCTTCGATCTTCGTCAGCGCCCGCTCGCGACCGCGGCGCGCCGCGACCAGCTCGGCCTGGCGGCTCTGGACGGCCGCCCTGGCGCTCGCCAGGGCCTGCTCTTCGGCGGCGATCGCGTCGCGGGCGGATTCGATCCTGTCCTTGGCGGCGCGCAGTCGGGCGACGGTGCGCTTCACCTGGTCGCGCAGCTCGCGCACCCGGCTGACCACCGCTTCGTCGAGCCCGTGGATGCGGTTCAGGTACTCGGTTCGATTGACCAGCTCCTCGTAGCCGCCGGCCTCGACGATCACGCTGAGCAGGTCGGGGGTGCCGGCCTCGTACATCGCCACCAGCCGCTCGCGGAGCGCCACCAGCGCCCGCTTGAGCCGCGCCCTGACCACCGCCAGGTGCTTCCTGGCGACGTCGAGCTCGGCGACCGCGCGGTTCAGCTCGGCCTGCTTGGCTCGCAGCCGAGCCCGCACCGCCACCTCGCGCGAGCGCAGCGCCGCCACCTCGCCGGTCAGCCGTTCGATCCGCTCGCGGTAGCGCGAGATCGTCGTGGTCAGCACGCCTTTGCGTTGCCGAACCTTCGAGAGCTTCGCTTCCTTCGCGTCGAGCTTCGACTGGAGATCCTTGGCCGGCGCAGCGGCGCTGCAAAGCAGCAGCACGACGAGCGCCGCCACGGCAGCGAGCAGAGCCGCCGGGGCACGACGAGTCTCAAGCATGGCGATGCAGGCTAGCGATGCTTCGGTGCGGTCACGAAACAACATCCAGATGCTGCAACCCCGCTTGCGAAGGCCACCCCCCGGCTTTGCCTGGGAGGTCGCCTCCGATCAAAGCAGCGACGCGGCGGGCTGAGGCTCCGATTCAGCCGACTGGAGCTTTTGCCCCCGTTATGGGGGGTCAAAGTTCCAGTCGAGCGCACCGCGATCGGGTTGGAGCCAACCCGGTACGCACTACGCAGCTATCGGCTCCGGCTTCTCCTTGGTCGCCTCCGCAGCCACTTCGGCGGCGTACCCGAGCCGCTCGCCGTATTCGCGCGCCTGCATGCGGGAGATCACCATCCGCTGGATCTCCGCCGTTCCCTCGAACAGCTGGTAGATCTTCGCGTCGCGGAAGAACTTCTCCAGCGGCGACTCGGTGCTCCAGGCGTCGGGGCCGACCAGCTCCATCAGCGTCGTCGTCGCCCACATCGTCACGTCGCCGGCCTTCAGCTTCGACATCGAACCCTGGCCGCCGCGCATCGGGATGCCGTTGCGCCCCATCCAGGCGGCGCGCTGGACCAGCAGCCGCGCCGCCTCGATCTCGGTCGCGACGTCGGCGAGCGTCTGCTGGATGCGCTGCGTCTGCAACAGCGGCGTGCCGCCCTCGGAGCGGCCGTCGAGGTACTCGAGGGTCCACTCGTAGGCGGCCTGCGCGATGCCGAGCGCCGAGGCGCCGACGATCGGCCTGGTGATCTCGAAGGTGGCGAGCGCATCGGCGCCGCGCGACTTCTTGCCTTCCCGGCCGCGCTGCAGCTTGCGCTCCAGCTTCTCCTCGCCGCCGAGCAGGTTCTCGGCCGGGACGCGGCAGTCCTCGAGGATCACCTCGGCGGTGTGGGACGCGCGGATGCCCAGCTTCGACTCCTTCTTGCCCTGACCGAGGCCCGGCGTCCCCTTGGGGATCACGAAGGACGCCTGGCCGCGGGTGCCCAGGGCCGGGTCGACGGTGGCGACGACGACGTGGACGTCGGCGATGCCGCCGTTGGTGATGAAGACCTTGGTCCCGTTCAGCACCCACTCGTCGCCGTCGCGCTTCGCGGTCGTCTTCAGGCTCTTCACGTCGGAGCCCGCCTGCGGCTCGGTGACCGCGTAGGCGCCGAGCTTGACCTCGTCGCCGGTCCCGAAGCAATCGGGGACCCAGCGGGCGATCTGCTCGGGGGTGCCGGAGGACGCGACCCCGGCGGCGGCCAGGCCGGAGCCGCTGATCGCCAGGGCGATGCCGGCGCAGCCCCAGTGAAACTCTTCGGCGGAGATCACCTGCATCTGGCCATCGGCGTCGCTGGCCGAGCGCTGGATCGCCTCGAGGCCGTGGAATCCCTGCCTGCGCGCCTCCTTGATCACTTCCCAGGGGGTGCTCTCCTCTGCGTCGTGCTTGCGCGCCGCCGGGCGGATCACGTCGCGGGCGAAGGCCCGGCAACTGTCCTTGAACTCCTGCTGCTCCTCGTTTAGCGCGAAATCCATGCGACCCCCTTGCGACGACGCCTTCGTTGATTGACTGGTCAGTCAACCAGTCCTCCACAGCTTAGCTGACCGACCAGCCAGGACTGCGCGGTAGCTTTTCCACGTGGCGGGCGAGCGACCGATCAACGCCGACATGCCGGTAGCGGGGCCGCGCGAGGCCCCCGCGCCCGCTCCGCGGAAGCCGCGGCGCAGGCCGATCCCGGGCGCGCTGAAGGTGATCGCCGGGCTGTTCGTGCTCGCCGTCGCCTTCATCGTCGCGGCGATCGTCGGCGGCAACTCGGGGGGCGGCGAACCGACCTCGAGCGCGCCGGCCCCGCCGCCGGCCGAAAGCGGCGGCGGCGCCCCGGCCGAAACGCCTCCCTCCCGGCCGGCGAGCGAGCTGGGCTACCCGGAGTTCGCGACCGCCAACACGACCAGGGTCGGCGGGAGCGATCCGGCCTCCAACGCGGCCGCCGCAGCCCTCGCCGCCTACCCGTCGACCGAGCCGGCGCAGCGGCCCGGCGCCGTCGCCCTGGCCGACGCGTCGGACTGGCGCGGCGCGATCGCCGCCTCCGTGCTGATCGCCCCGCCGCTCGGGGCGCCGCTCCTGGTCTCCGAAGCGGGCGGGTTGCCTGAGGCGAGCGCGCAGGCGCTCGAGGCGCTCGATCCGCAGGGCAGCCGGGCCACGCGGGGCGCCCAGGCGTTCGTCCTAGGAGGGGCGGCGGCGCCCGAAGACGCGAAGACGACCGACGTCGGGGCCACGGGCATCGCCGGCGCCGCGGCGATCGCGGCGCTGCGCGACAGGCTGTTCGGCTCGCCGCCGAAGCACATCGTCGTCGCCCCTGCGGAACAGCCCGCCTTCGCGATGCCCGCCGCCGCCTGGGCGGCGCGCTCCGGAGATCCGGTCCTGTTCAGCAACGCCGGGGCGCTGCCGAAGGCGACCGCAGCGGCGTTGGAGCGCCACCCGCACGCGCCCGTCTACGTGCTCGGCCCCTCCACGGCGATCTCCTCGCGGGTGGTCCGCGAAATCGCCAAGCTCGCCGGCAGCGTGCACCGGGTCGCCGGCGAGGATCCGGTCGCCAACGCGATCGAACTGGCCCGCTACGCAAGGGGCGGCTTCGGCTGGAACGTCAACGACCCGGGCCACGGCTTCGTCGTCGCGCGCTCCGAGGAGCCGCTCGCCGCGGCCGCGGCCGCGGCGCTCTCGGCCTCCGGCGCCTGGGGGCCGCTGCTGCTCACCGACGACGCCGCTAGGCTTCCCGGTGCGGTGCGCGGCTACCTGCTCGACGTCAAGCCGGGCTACACCACCGACCCGACGCGCGCCTTCTACAACCACGTCTGGGTGATCGGAGACCAGGAGGAAATCGAGGTGACCGAGCAGGGCGAAATCGACGAGCTGGCGGCGCTGGCCAAGATCGGAGGGGGACGGTGAGCGAGGCGGAGAGCCCGGCGCTGCTGGGCGACGCGCACGAGGTGACCGCCGAGGACATCCGCGCCCTCGCCGGCCCGTCCACCCCCCACTTCGCGCTGCAGGTGCGCAACCGCATCCGGCGGCTGATCGAGCCGCTTCCGACCGACCACCCCGCTCGGGTCGAAGGGGAACGGAAGATCGCCGAGCTGGAGGACCTCGCCGAGCACAGCGGCGACCCGCGCGGCACGATGGGCATCGGCCAGCGATGAAGGGGCTGGCGCCGGGCGTCTGGCGCCTCAAGGAGCTGCCGACCCCGACGATCAACGTCTACCTCGCCGAGGATGTGCTGATCGACGCCGGCCGCCGCTGGGACCGGCGCCGCGTCTTCGCCGAGCTGGAGGGCCGCGAGCTTTCGATGGTCGCGCTGACCCACGTCCATCCCGACCACCAGGGCGTCGCCAAGGACGTCTGCGAGGCGCGCGGGGTCCCGCTCGCCTGCCACGCCGACGACGTCGACGCGATGGAGGGCCGCCGGCCGGTCCAGGAGGCGCACCGCGGCCATCCCGTCAACCGCGTGATCAAGGCCCTCTGGGAGGGGCCGCCCTACCGGGTCGAGCGGGTGCTGAACGATGGCGACGAAATCGCCGGCTTCCGGGTCGTGCACGCGCCGGGCCACGCCCGCGGCGAGGTGATCTTCTTCCGCGAGTCCGACCGGGTGGCGATCTGCGGCGACGTGATCCGCAACATGAGCTACGCGACCGCGCTTCCGGGGATCAAGGAGCCGCCGAAGATCTTCACCTACGACCCGGCCGAGAATCGCCGCTCGATCCGCAAGCTCGCCGACCTCGAGCCGACGATCATCCTCCCCGGCCACGGCCCGGCGGTGACCGACATCGCGAAGTTCGAGCGCTTCGTTGCCGCGCTACCCGCCTGACGGCGGCACCCGCGGCTCCCTGACCAGCGTCGCTCCCATCGCCAGCAGCCAGACGATGAAGCCGAGGAAGGCGATCACGCCCAGCGCCCCGTCCGAGGGCGAGAAGGCCCCGGTCTCGCTGAACGTGCCGACCACCCCGACCACGAACGCGTAGACGGCGACGATCACGCTGTAGACGCAGACCAGGCCCGGAACCGCCTTGGCGCGAATCCCGAGCGCCCCGGTCGCCGCCGTCAGCACGGTGAGTCCGACGAGGAAGAACAGGTAGCCGAACAGGCTCACGTCCCAGAGGCCGAGGGTGATGTCGGCTCCCAGCGTCCCGGCGTGATAGCTCGCTGCCGCACCGGCGGCGCTGCCGACCAGGCCGCCGACCGCGACGAGCACGCCGCCGACCACGGCCACGGCCGAGAGCCGCGCCGCCGTCTCTGCCCCGCGCAGGCGATAGAAGACGCTGCCCAGGAACCAGGCGAAGGCGACGATCGCCGCGAACTGGAAGGCGGTCGCGGCCTGGATGCCGCCGTGGTTGTCGAGCACGTAGGACTGCACTTCGGCCGCGCTCTCGTCGAAGCCGGGCGGGCTACCGCTCGGCCCGAAGACGAAAGAGAGGATGAGCAGGACGGCGGCGGCGATCCCCATCGACGCCCCGACCTTCGGCCAGGAATCCTCAGACATATCTACACCTCCAGAGGAGAAGACGGACGAATCGATCCTAACTCTCGTTGCAATGCGCACGCAACCCCTGGCGGGATACGCTTCAGCCGTGAGCAAGCAGAGCGACGACGTCATCGATCACGGCTTCAAGGAGGGCGACAAGGTCTGGGTGGAGGACGGCGAAGGCCGCCACCATCCAGGGGTCTTCGTCGGCAACAACGAAGCCTCCGGCTGGTTCGGCGGCGGCCCCAGCGCCTACGTCGTCCACCCCGAGGCGCATCAGGCCGAGGTCGTCTCGACCTTCCGCATCACCCCGCGCGAGGAGTAGTCACACGCCCCCATATCGGTTAGGCTCGTCTGACCGTTGGGGAAGATCGTCGACCTGCATGCCCACTATCCGATGCACCTGTTCCCGCGAGGCAGGCTGCGGGTCTGGCGGCTGCTCCACTCGCGCCGCGAGCGCCTGCGCCTGCGCGATCGGGTCGGCGCGATCCTGATCGACCTGATCGCCAGCCCCGTCGCCAACTACCGGTCGCTGTTCTCCGGCGAGCGGGTGCGGATCGGCTACATGCGGGAGGGCGGGGTCGGGGTCGCGCTGTCGGTCCTCTACTCGTTCTTCGACGAGGCAGACGCCCTCGCCGACCCGTTGCCCCGGCCCGACTACATCCAGACCGTCCTGGACCAGATCGACACCGTGCGCAGGGACATCGAGGACAACCACCCGAGCGAGGCCCTCGTCGCGACCAACCCCGCGGACCTCGGCTCGGCGGAGGAGGGCCGGGTCGCCCTGGTCCACTGCGTCGAGGGCGGCTTTCACCTCGGGCGGACTCCGGAAGCCGTGAGTGAGGCCGTGCAGCTGCTGGCCAGGCGCGGCGTCGCCTACGTCACCCTGGCGCATCTGATCTGGCGGGGGGTCGCGACCGACGCGCCGGCGCTCCCGTTCATGACCGACGAGCAGTACCGCAGCTGGCTGCCGCAGCCCGACGAGGGCCTCTCCCGGCTCGGGCGAGCCGCGGTCGAAGCGATGCACCGCGAACGCGTGCTGATCGATTTCTCGCACATGAGCGAGCGCTCCCTGCACGAGACGCTCGACCTGCTGGACGAGCTTGATCGGGACCCACCCGACGGGGCTGACCGGTCGCGCCCGACCCCCGTCCTCGCGACGCACACCGGCTACCGCTTCGGCAGCCAGGAATACCTGCTCGACCAAGCGGCGATCGAGAGGATTGCCGAGCGCGACGGCGTGATCGGCCTGATCTTCGCCCGCCACCAGCTCGAAGACGGTCCGCCGCCGACCTCGCGCCGCCGCATGCCGCGACTGTCGAAGCAAAAGCGCTTCGAGGACTCCTTCGCAACGCTCCGCGCCCACATCGACAGGATCTGCGAGATCACCGGAGAGCACCGCCACGTCGCGATCGGGTCCGACCTCGACGGCTTCATCAAGCCGACCCTCGCCGGCCTCGAGGACATGCGCGACATGGCGCGCCTCGAGCGGGCGCTCGTCGCACACTACGGCGAGGCGACCGCCAGGGCGATCTGCTCCGAGAACGCGCTGCGCCCGCTCACCACCTACTGGCGCGGCAGCCCCGACGGGTCGGCGTGATCGGCGGCGCCGGCAGCGCCGCCCTGCTCGAGCGGTTCCAGCCCTGCCTGCGCTACGACTCGGCGGAGGGCTACTTCGCCGACTCGGCCGAACAGTGGACCGCGAACCCGCACAACAGCCTGCGCACCGCCGGCGGCGAGGTGATCGCCAGCGCCGAGGACGACCTCTCCCTCGACTTCCTGCGAGCCGGCAGCTACCCCGGCGGCCGCGCCGTCGCGCCGGACGACAGGATCGAAGCGGCAAGCGACGACTACAGCGATCAGTACCTGAGGCTGAGGCAGGCGAAGCCCGACCTCCGCAACGTGATCTACGGCCACGCGGTGCGGCGCCACCAGCGGCTCTGGCTCCAGTACTGGTTCTTCTACTTCCTCAACGACTACCAGCTCGCCTGGGGCATCGACGTCCACGAGGGGGACTGGGAGATGGTCCAGCTCAGGCTCGACGAGAGCGAGTCGGCGCCGGAGATCGCCGTCTACGCGCAGCATGCCTTCTGCGAAGTGCGGGCGTGGGACGACGTCACACGCCTCGCCGAAGAGAAGGAAGCGGAAGGGCTGGCGCCCGAGGAGGCAGACCGGGACCGCCCGGCCGTCTACGTCGGCCGTGGCTCCCACGCGTCCTTCTTCGAGCCCGGCTACCACCCGACCGACTTCTACGACGTCACCGATGGGAAGCGCCGGCCGAAAACCGACGTGCGGATGGAGGTCGTCGGCGACGGCAGCCCGGGCTGGGTCGCCTGGCCGGGGCGCTGGGGAGGCTCTCGCACCGGCTACCCCGGCCCGACCGCTCCCTGCGCCCACGACCAGTGGGACAACCCCGAGAAGCTGATCGAGCACCGGGCCGTCGTCCCCGAGGACGCGCCGGAGCTGGACGAGCCGAGGCTGTGGGCGCGGCGGCGGCGCAACCGCTTGCTGATCGAATTCGACTTCTCGCCGATGCCGGCGCCGCCGAAGCGGCTGGTCGCCACCGTGAACTCCCAGGACGAGCGCACCGTTCCGCCCCGCGTCCACCGGTTCGCGCTGCGCACCGTCGTCCTCGGCAGCCTGCAGACCCGGGTCGAGCTGGACCCGGAGAAGCACTACGACGTCTCGCTCGCGGTCGTCGACTCTGAAGACAAACCGACCGCCGCCGAGGTCTTCGTCTTTGCCCCAGCGCCGGCTTTCGCGGCGTGATCCGCCGCCTCGGGGCCGCCGCCGGGAGGCTGGTCCACTTCTGGCGGATGGCCTTCGGCCGCGCCTGAGGGTCAGGGCCCCCCGGGGCCGAAGGCGTCGATCAGGCGGCTCTGGTACTCGGTCAGCTCCTCGGGGGAGATGAAGTAGGTGGGCGGGGTGAGGAAGAGGCCGTCGGCCCGCTCGGCGGTCTGCTCGACCCGGGCGCGAACCTTGTCGAGGGGACCGGCGGCGCAGTAGACGTCGACCATCTCGTCGCTGATCGCCGCCGGGACGGCGGCGAGGTCGCCGCGGCGGAAGGCCTCGCCCGCGGCGACGGCGTTGTCGGCGAAGCCGTGCATCTCCCAGAGCGGCATGTAGGTCCTCACGGTGGCGTAGAAGGCGATCGTGCGGCGGGCCAGGTCGACCGCCCGCGCCTCGTCTTCGTCGATCGCGCAGCAGACGGTCGGCAGGTAGTCGAAGTCCCCGCGGTCGCGGCCGGAGCGGCGCAGCCCCTGCTCGAAGGAGGCGACGACTACCTCGTCGATCCAGCGCAGGCTCTGGATCGGGTGGCCGATCAGACCGTCGGCGACGTCCCCCGCCATCCGGCACATGCCTCCCTGCACGCCGGCGGTGTAGATCGGCACCACCTCGCGCGGCGCCGGGTGGGGCCGCACCCAGCCCTTGATGTCGATGTCGTAGTACTCGCCCGCGAAGCGGATCGGCTCCCCGGCCCCGGCCTGGTGCATGATCAGCCGCGTCGCCTCGACCGCCTCGCGGAGGTGCGGCGCCGGGCGGCCGTAGGAGGCGTTGTGCCAGGTTTCGTTGAGGCGCTTGACCCCGGAGCCGAGGCCGAGGCGGAAGCGCCCACCCGACATCTCGTCGACGTCGAGCGCCGAGACGGCGAGGATGAAGGGGCTGCGGGTGAAGGCCCAGGCGATCCCGGTGGCGATGCCGATCCTCTCGGTCCGCCCTGCTAGGTAGGCGGCCTGGGTCATCGAGGAGCGGAACAGCTCCGGCGCCCAGACGCACTCGACGCCGGCCGCCTCTGCCCGCTCCGCCTCCGCCTCGAGGTCGGCGACCGTCATGCCGATCGCGGCGACCGAGATGCGGTCGAGTGCGCCCATCGCCCGGCCGATGCCTCCCGCCTCAGGCGGGAACCGGCGCACCCGCCTCGGCGAGGACGAGGTCGGCGACCCGCTCGCGGTGCCAGCGGGCGTCGCCGAAGGTTGCCGCGTTCGCCTTGCCGCGCTTCAGGAAGAAGTGGAGGTCGTGCTCCCAGGTGAAGCCGATCCCGCCGTGCACCTGGATCGAAGCGTCGGGGACGCGCCAGCCGGCGTCGGAGGCGTAGGCCTTCGCCATCGAGGCGGCCAGCGGCAGCGACTCCGGCTCGGCGTCGGCGGCCCAGGCGGCACCGTAGACGGCCGAGCGCGAGTTCTCGGTCTCGAGCAGCATCTGCGCGCAGCGGTGGGAGACCGCCTGGTAGGCGCCGATCGGCCGACCGAACTGCTGGCGGTCCTTGGCGTACTCCACCGCCATCTCCATCGTCCGCTGGGCGACGCCGGTCGACTCGGCGGCGACCGCCGTGCAGGCCCGCCAGAGCACCGGCAGGTACTCCTCCTGCACGCCGTCGAGCGTCGCCTCGGGGCCGACCCGGACGCCGTCGAAGCTGACCGAGTAGAGGCGGCGAGTGGGGTCGATCGACTTCTCGGCGCTGACGCTGAGCCCGGCGGCCCCGCGCTCGACCACGTGGCGACGGCCGTCGGCGGTGGCGACGAGGAGGAAGTCGGCAGCGGCTGCGTCCATCACCAGCACCTTCTCGCCGTCGAGGACGACTCCGTCCCCGTCGGCCCTGGCCTGCATCTCGAAGCCGCCGATAGAGGCGGTGGTGCCGGCGTCGAAGAGGGCCGGCGTGCCGCGCGCCTCTCCACCGGCCAGCGGGCGCAGCCAGCGCTCGCGCTGCTCGTCGCTGCCGTTCGCGGCCAGCGCCAGACCGGCAACGGTGGTCGAAAGCAGCGGCGAGGGCGCCAGCGCGAAGCCCATCTCCTCGAAGAGGACGGCGAGGTCGACGATGCCGAGCCCCTGTCCTCCCCACTCCTCCGGCAGCGCCAGGCCCGGCCAGCCGAGCTCGGCCATCTCCTCCCAATCGGACTGCTCGAAGCCGTGCTCGCTCTCGGCCAGCTCGCGGATCCGCTCCGACTTGTAGCGGGCGGCGAGGAACTCGCGCGCGGTCGAGCGGATCGCCTGCTGCTCGTCGGTCAAGTCGAAGTACATGGGCGAGGGTCCCTAACGCAGCCTCGGCAGGCCGAGCACCCGCTCGGCGATGATGTTCCTGAGGATGTCGGTGGTGCCGCCCTCGATCGAGTTGGCGCGGGAGCGCAGGAAGCCGTACTGCCAGGCGCCGCCCGCGACGGCGTGCTCGGCGCCGCGATCGAGCGGCGCGTAGGCGCCCTCGATGTCGAGCGCCAGCTCGGCGATCCGCTGGTTGATGTCGGCCCACTGCCACTTGCCCAGCGAGCCCTCCGGTCCCGGGACGCCCGACTGCATCGTCTTGGTCAGGCCGCGGTAGGCGTTGAGTCGCATCGTCTCCGCCTCGATCTGCAGCTGGGCGATTCGCTGCCGATAGACAGGGTCCTCGGCCGCCGTGCCGCCGTCGATGCGGGTCTCGCCGGCCAGCTCGCCGAGCCGCTTGAGGCCGTTGGCGATCTGCGAGATCGCGCCGAAGGCGAGGCCGGCGCGCTCGTTCATCAACGTCGTTATCGCGACCGACCAGCCGTTGCCGACGCCGCCGACCACGTTCGCGTCGGGGATCCGCGCCTCCTCGATGAAGACCTCGTTGAACTCGCCCTCGCCGGTGATCTGGACCAGCGGCTTGGCCTCCACGCCCGGCTGCTCCATGTCCATCAGGAAGTAGGTAAGCCCCTGGTGCTTGGGGGCGTCGGGGTCGGTGCGAGCGACCAGCATGCACCACTTGGCGTACTGGGCGAAGGTGGTCCAGACCTTCTGCCCGGTGACCACCCATTCGTCGCCGTCCTTGACCGCCTTCGTCTTCAGCGAGGCGAGGTCGGAGCCCGACTCGGGCTCGGAGAAGCCCTGGCACCAGATCTCCTCGGCAGTGAGGATCGGCTCCAGGTAGCGCTGCTTCTGCTCGTCCGTGCCGTGGGCGATCACGACCGGGCCGCCCATCGCCAGGCCGAGCACGTTGGCCGGGCTCGGCGCCTCCTGGCGCGCCGCCTCGCCGACGAAGATCGCCTGCTCGATCAGCGTCGCGCCGCGGCCGCCGTACTCCTTCGGCCACGAGATCCCCGCCCATCCCGCCTCGTGCAGCTTGCGCTGCCACTCGCGGCGGAAGGCCATCACCTCCTCCAGGCCCTCCGGCTCGGGCCCCGGATGGTTCTCCTCCAGCCAGGCGCGGACCTCGTCGCGGAACTCGCGCTCGGCGGGAGAGAGGCTGAGGTCCATCGGAAGCGCAGCATAGCGGCAGACTGGCCAGGCAGCCAGGACGGCTAGAGCTGACCGCAGGCTTTGAGGCCGTATTTCTTGGTCAGCTTCTGGAACTTCGCCATCGGCGGCTTGGGGCCGCTCAATTCCGATCCCGGGCTCGCTTCGATGCCGTCGGCCCCCTTTTCCAGCGCGGCGACGATCGCTTCGGCCTGTTGCTCGTCGCCCGTCGGAGCGCTGAGCTCTTCGAGCTCCGTGGTTGCGGTGCGAAGCGGCGGCACGGCGGCCTTCAGGCCTTCTTCTTCTTTCGCCGCTTGCGGCGACTTCGACTTCTGGTTTTTCGGCAGGGATTTCAGCCTCGCCTGGTACCTGTTCGGGACCTTTTCGCAGATCGCGTCGCCCTTCTTGATGAACCCGGCCTTGGTCAGCGGGGGGGAGCTGCTGGCGCCGCTGGAGCCGCAGCCCGTCGCGACCAATCCGATCGCCAGGATTGCGGTGAGTATCGCGATCGCGCGCCCGTACACCACTTGTTTTCCTAGTCGCTTGACTACTCGGGATAGATCTATAGTCAAATCGAGTTAAGTCAAATCAGCTCCGCTCGATCAGCGTGCCCGTGGCGAGGGCGGGTGCGTCCCGCGCGGTGGCGGTTCAACCAGCGCGATCGAGGGCGCGCCAGGGACCGGTCTTCAGCGCCGGGCCGAAGCCGGCGTCGAAGAGCGCACCGCCGCGGCAGCCGCGGACCCGCCCCCCGTGCGTGCGCAGCAGCGTTTCGCCGCGAATCGTGAACCCGTGCCGTGGGTGCAGCTCGAAGGTGCGCCGGATGCCGGCGTGGTCGAGCTCCCAGCCGCGCAGGCCGAGCACGTCGACCAGGATGCCGTCGTGGGCGAGGTGCTGGACGGCGCCGCGCTCGGGCGGAACCGTCGGGTTGAGATGCAGGGTGATCGCGTCGAGGACGTCGTGGCGCGTCGCCTCCGGAAGCGGCGAGCCGTCGAGCACCTGCGCGGCGGTCTCCGTCCCGGCGACCGTGAAGCAGCGATCGTTGAGCGTCTCCATCGTCGGGAAGGCGATGTCATGGAGCATGGTCGCCGCGAAGAGCGCCTCCTCGTCGCACTCGAGCCCCTCGACCTCGCCGAGGGCGCGGGCGAAGATGTAGGAGCGGTAGCTGTGCTCGATGACGGTCGGCTCCAGCTCGGCGCAGGCCTCGACCACCTCCCGGGCGAAGGGCGTGTCGGGCGGGGTGAGCCGCGAGGGGTCGGGGCCCGAGCCCCTCAGACCGGCCCGGCCCGCCAGCAGCCGCGGCAGCGCCCGCGTCGTCGTCAACACGACGGCGGCGATGAACCGCGCTCGCTCGCCGCGGCCGAGGATCCCGTTGGTCCGCCGGCTCCACTCGATCGTCCCGATCTCACCGAGCAGAGCGCTCATAGGAGAACCTCCCCCTTGTTCTTCTGAGATTGAGAGGCCGACCGAAGGGAGGCCGTCGAAGATCCCGGGGGAACGCATAGAGATGCCGACCCCCGCCGGGAGAGCGCCACGCTCGCTTGC
>Ga0210144_1000253_pt1 | contig 31391 bp, 28 predicted proteins | sample Muzzi_PWA_D2_FD_185532 | JGI IMG/M metagenome (GOLD analysis project Ga0210144, IMG submission 185532) | Wetland microbial communities from San Francisco Bay, California, USA, that impact long-term carbon sequestration - Muzzi_PWA_D2 (SPAdes) | ecosystem: Environmental > Aquatic > Marine >...
ACCAGAGGTCGTGGTTGCCGGGCACCCAGAGCAGGCGGGCGAAGCGCGGCGCCAGCAGGTCGAGGGCGAAGGCGAGATGCCGGTCGGTCTCCCCGATGTCGCCGCCCAGGATCAGCCAGTCGTCCGGCCGCGGCTCCAGGCGGGCGAGGGCCTCCCGGTTGGCCTCGTGGTGGAGGTGGAGATCGGAGACGGCCCAGAGCTTCATCGGCTCGCGGGTCACTCGGGCAGGGCGGCGTCGGCGGCGATCCGGCCGGCGCCGCGCAGCCGGAGGAGGTGGGCGACGATCTGGCGCTTGGCCAGGGGCCAGGCCTGGCGCGGGGCGTCGTCGTAGACCTCCGGCAGCATCGCCTCCGGATCGCGCTGTCCCGCCTGCCACGCCGCCAGGACCTTCTCCTCCCGCCAGGCACGGTGGTCGATGAATTCCTCCAGCTTGCCCGCGGCGTCCAGGATCGCCGGGCCGTGGCCGGGGAAGAGCATGCGCGGTGCGAGGTCCCGTAGGCGCTGGAGCGACGCCAGGTAGTCGTCCATGTCCCCCCCCGGCGGATCGATGACGATCGTCGACACCGCCGAGACCATGTCGCCCGCGAGCAGCGAGCCGAGGCGCTCCTCCAGGAAGCAGAGGTGACCGGGGGCGTGGCCGGGGGTGTGGACCACCCGGACCGTCATCGGCGGCCCGTCACCAGGGGGGCCACCGCCGTCGGGGCCGGCGAGCTCGATCCGCTCGCCGTCCACCAGCTCGCGGTCGACCGGGATGCCACGCGCCCGCAGGCGCTCGGCGGTCAGCGGATGGGCCGCGACCGGCACCCCCAGGTGCTCGCGCAGGCGAGCGACGGCGCCGACGTGGTCCGGGTGGTGGTGGGTGAGCCAGATGGCGGTGACCCGCCGATTCGAACCGCCGGGTCGGCCCGCCAGCTCCGCCAGCGCCGCTTCCAGGCGCTCGATCTCCTCGTCCCACGGCGTGCCCGGGTCGACCAGCACGGCGTCGCCGGGGCCGAGCAAGTAGCAGTTGGTGTGGGCGGCCGGCGGCAGGGTGGGTGTGGGCAGAGGGAAGAGCAGCACGCCGGGGCGGAGCTCGATCGCCCGGTGGGGGCCGATGTTGGCGTCGGTCGGCTCGCGCAGGCGCTCGAGGACCGTCAGGGGGTCCCCACCACAGCCGGCCAGGGTCCGCAGGATGTAGACGATCGGCGGCGCGGCCGTCACCTCCCCGCGCTCCCAGGCCGCGACGGCGTCGGCCGGGCGAATCCAGCCCGCCTCGGCGGCCTCGCTGCCGGCGCGCGGTACACCATCCTCCGGCCGGTGCTCCAGGAGGAAGAAACGGTTGTCGAAGCGGATCGGGGCGAAGGCCGGGGTGAGCCAGCGGCCGGCGAAGACCAGGCGCGACGCGTCCAGCCGGACGCCGTCGCCCGAGCCCCAGTCCGCCAGCAGCTCACCGAAATCGGCCTCCTTCTGCTCGACCGCCTCGCGCGCGTCGTCCAGGCGGTGGGCGGGCAGGGTGCCGGAGCCTTCGGCCAGAGGCAGCAGGCCGGACTCCTCGAACAGCTCGCGCAGGGTCGCCGCGGTGATGCCGTCGACCGCGTCCGGCCCCAAGGGATCGAGGCCGGCCGTCAAGGCCGGGGGCATGGAGCCGCTCACCCGCTCGCCCGAGAGCCCTTGGGGGCGGCCGACGATCCAGCGGGCCTTGTCGAGGGCTAGGTCGTCCCGGGAGACCGTGCCGCCGAGAAAGGCGTGCCATCCGCCCATGAACCGCATCGCCGGGGCGCGGCGGACCCAGAAGACTTCGACCTCACCGTCCGGCCGCCGCCGCCAGAGCACCACCGCCGCCGACGCCCGCACTTTCGCCGCCGGCGGCGCAAAACCGCCCTGCTCGACCACGCGTTCGTACAACGTCCCGTCGCTCATAGACCGGCCATCTTATCGGCACTCAGAACCGCGGCACGATCCCCGATACATCTCCCTTCGAAGCGAGGGCCGGTCCCCCGCGGAGGCGCCCCCTCAAAGCGTCCGCCCTCCGTACAACTCCTCAACCCAGGCGACGCCAGCACGCTCCAGAGAACCGGCAGACGCCGCGCACCGGAGCGGGTGAGGAGGCGCCCGAGGAGGGCGTCGAGGAGTGCGCTCACGAGCCCGCCGGCAGGCCATCGCGGCCCGGCGCGCTCCGAGCCGAGGCGCACGGTGAGCTCTCAGCCATCCAGTTCGTGCGCCGTCCCGGAGCCGGCGCCTCCCCACCCGCTCCCGGCGAACCCTGCGAACCCTCCGCGCGCACGACACTCACTCGTACCGCAGCGCCGCCGACGGATCGACCCGCGCCGCCAGCCACGCCGGCACCGAGCACGCCGCCACGGTGATCCCGAGCGTGAACGCCACCACCGCCGCCAGGTCGAGCGGCTCCACCCGGAAAGACACCGACGACAAGAAGTAGATCGCCGCTACCTCCGGATCGAACCGGATCAGGTGGAAGGTGGTGATCGCCCACGACACACCCCAGCCCAAACCGACCCCCAGGAGCGTTCCGGCCCCACCCAGGAGCCCGCCGTAGAGCAAGAAGATCCGGCGCAGACCCGACGGCGCCACCCCCAGCGTGGCGAGCACGCCAATGTCGCGCATCCGCTCGCGCACCAGCACCACCAGGGTCGACGCGGTGTTGAACGTCGCCACGCAGACGATCAACCCGAGCACCAGGAACAGCATGGTCTGCTGGAGGGCGAGCGCCGTGAAGAGAGGCTTGTTGAGCTCCCGGGTGTCGGTCACCAGGTAATCGGAGCCGAGCGCCGTCTGGGCCGCGGCGACGACGTCCGGCACCTTCGCCCCGGGGGCGACGGCGATTTCTACCAGGTCGGTGGCGCCGCCGCCCTCCGCGCCGCCGGTCAGCCGGCGAACCACCGCCCGGTCCATCGCCACCCAGCTCCGGTCGAACTCGGCGAAGCCGCTTTCGAACGTCCCCGCGACCCGGACCGAGGCGTAGCGGAACCGCGGCTCGCCGCCGGCGAAGCCCAGCACCACCAGCCGCAGCACGTCCCCGCTGTGCGCCCCGAGAGTCCGCGCCAGCTCGTCGCCGAGCACCGCCCCGGGAATCCCCTCGGCCCCGCCGCCGAGCTGCTCAGCGGTGCCGGAGAGCAGGCCCCCTCCGGGCTCGACGCCACGCAGGGTGACCTCCACCTGCCGGTCCGCGTCCGGCGCCGTCGTCCCCTCGGTCGGCGCCGACAGGGTGCCCTGGCCGTAGGCCACCCGGTTGACCCGGTCGACCCCCGGAATCGCCTGCACCCGCGCGAGGGCCGCGGCCGACGGCCCCTCGTCCCGCCCGGAGGAGCCCACCGGACCCAGCGGGTAGGCGAGGACGGCGGCGTTGCCCGAGAGGAGCTTGGCCTCCAGGTCCTCCCGGTAGCCGGTCATGAGCGCCATGGCGATGACCATGGCGGTGACGCCGAGGGTGGTGGCGGCGAGGGCCGCCCGGGCGGTGCCGTTGAGCAGCCGGCTCCGGCGATGACGGAGGAAGCGCCAGGCGACCACCCAGGGGATCGGCCCGCCGAGCGGCACCCGCTCCGACGAACGGGAGGGCGGCTCACGGTTCGGGACAGGCGGCTCCATCACGGGATGACTGGATCGGGCGGCACGGAGACGGCGGGCCGCTACCCGGCCGCCCGGCGCACGGACTCCAGGAAGCGGTCGAACAGGGCCGCGCCCTCGTGAGGTCCCGGCGCCGCCTCTGGGTGGTACTGGGCGGCGAACACCGGCTGGTCGACCAGCTCCAGGCCCTCCAGGGTGCCGTCGTTGAGGTTGACGTGGGTCGCGCGGACCGTGGCGGGAAGGCTGTCCGGGTCGACGGCGAAGCCGTGGTTCTGGCTGGTGATCGCCACCTTGCCGGTCAACCTCTCGCGCACCGGCTGGTTGCCGCCGTGGTGGCCGAACTTGAGCTTGAACGTCTTGCCGCCCAGGGCGAGCCCCAGGAGCTGATGGCCGAGGCAGATGCCGAAGACCGGGGTTCCCGAGGTGGCGAGCCGGCGCACCTCTTCGACGATCCCGCCGAGCGGCTCCGGGTCTCCGGGCCCGTTGGACAACACGACCCCGCCGACGCCGAGGGCCAGGCACTCGGCCGCCGGGGTGCGCGCCGGCAGCACGGTCAGCCGGGCGCCGCGCGCGGTGAGCGAGCGCAGGATGTTGCGCTTGGCGCCGAAGTCGTAGACCGCCAGGTGGAAACGCTCCTCGCCGTCCGGCGCCGCCGCCGGCAGCTCGTAGGGCGCGTCGCAGGTCACGTCGTCGACCAGCGCGCGGCCGACCATGGACGGGAAGTCGGCCAGCTCGGCCGCCAGAGCGTCGACGTCGGAGCGCTCGGTGGTGACCACGCCGCGCAGGGCGCCGTGCTCGCGCAGGCGGCGGACCACGGCACGGGTGTCGATGCCGTCGAGGCCCGGGATGCTGTGCTCCTCGAGATACGACGGCAGGCCGCCCAGGTCACGCTCCGAGGCCTCGCCCGACGGCACCCGCGTGAGCTTGCGGACGATGAACCCCTCGACCCACGGCCGGGCGGACTCGGCCGCCTGGCGGCTGACCCCGTAGTTGCCGATGTGGGGCTGGGTCATGATCACGATCTGCCCGCGGTAGGACGGATCGGTGAGGATCTCCTGGTAGCCGGTCATCGAGGTGTTGAAGACCACCTCGCCGAACCGGGTGCCCGGCGCCACGGCGCGCCCCTCGAAGACGGAACCGTCCTCGAGCAGCAGCAGCCCGGAAGCTCGAGAGGAAACGCTCGTCATGGGGCCGGCCGTCTTCATGCTCGGGCCGTCACGAGAGACGCGAGTGTGCGTGAGATCGGGGCAAGCGCAGCGACGACCGACCAAGGCGTAGCCGAGCCTACGTTGCGGGACCGAGGAGTGAGCACGCCTCGAGATCGCGTGCAATCGTGGCTCGTAGTAGGGACGGGCATGAAGAAGGTCGGCTAGACCAGCGCCGGGACGGTCCGGTCCACCATCGGTGCGAGCACGCGGAGCTGGTCCATCAGCTCCTGGAACTCTTCCGGCAGGATCGCCTGCGGCCCGTCGGAGAGGGCCTCGGCCGGCCGGTCGTGGACCTCGACCATGATGCCGTTGGCGCCGACGGCGACGGCCGCGCGGGCCAGGGGCAGCACCTTGTGGCGCTTGCCGGACGCGTGGCTCGGATCGCACAGGATCGGCAGGTGGCTGATGCGCTGGACCGCCGGGACCGCCGACACGTCGAGGGTGTTGCGGGTGTGGTCGGCGAAGGTCCGGATGCCGCGCTCGCACAGCACCACGTCGCCGTTGCCCTGGTCGAGCAGGTACTCGGCGGCGAGCAGCAGCTCGGTGATGGTGGCGTTCATCCCCCGCTTCAGGAAGACCGGCCGCCCGCACCGGCCGGCGCGCTTGAGCAGGGTGTAGTTCTGCATGTTGCGGGCGCCGATCTGGACCATGTCGGCGTACTCGGCCACCAGGTCGAGCACGTCGATGTCCGTGGCCTCCGTGACCACCGGCAGGCCGGTCTCGTCGCGCACCCGGGCGAGGATCTCGAGCCCTTCCCGCCCCAGGCCCTGGAAGCTGTACGGGCTGGTGCGCGGCTTGTAGGCCCCGCCGCGCAGGATGTGAGCGCCCGCGGCCTTGATCTTGTGCGCGATCCGCGAGGTCTGCTCGTAGCTCTCCACCGAGCACGGGCCGGCGATCACCGCCAGCTCCGAGCCACCGATCTTGACGCCGCCCACGTCGACCACCGTGCCGTCCGACTTGAACTCGCGGGAGACCAGCTTGTACGGATGGCTGACGGGGATGACCTCCAGCACCCCCTCGAGGGACTCGAAGTGGGCCGGCTCGACCACGCCGAGGTTGCCGGTGATGCCGATGGCAGTCCGCTGCGCACCCGGAATCGCGTGGGCCTTCAACCCGCGCCCCTCGATGGTGGACACCACCTCCTCCACCTGCCGCGGCGTCGCGTCCATCTTCATGACGATCAACATGACTTCGGTCTCTCCTGGATCGGCCTCGATCCGTCGCGATTGGCCTGGGTGAGGCCGGGCTCCCCGCCGCCGCCCGCCGGGACCGCCCGTCCTCAGGGGTTCGGGTATGATAACAAGTCGATCATCGATCGCCATCCGCGGCCACGCGGTATCGGGGCCGCGGTCGTCCACCGCCTTCGGGAGCAGCCATGAAGCAGTCGTTCCGCACCGCCCTCGTCCTCGCCGCCCTGGTGACGCTGGCCGCGCCGGCCGCCGCCTACATCGTGATCCTCTCGGACGGCTCCAAGATCGTGGCTGACAAGGAGTACACGATCAAGGACGGCAAGGCGATCATCGAGCTGCCGAACGGCACCGTCACCTTCATCGACGCCAAGGAGATCGACGTCGAGGCGACGAAGAAGGCGAACGAGGAGGGCTACGGCAAGGCGCTGGTGATCGAAGACGGCAAGGTGCGGGAGCGCACGGACTCGGACGACCAGCCCCAGGAGGAGAAGCGCAAGAGCCTCGCCGACCTGGTGGCGAACCGCGACGGCAAGGTCCGGCTGGAGCCCTACCGGCGGGAGGAGCCGACCAACCCGGCCGCGGCGGTGGTCAAGACCACGGCCGGCTTCGTCGATCTGCAGAGCCTGCCGCGGCGGCCGTTCCGGGACGTGGAGCTCGCCGGCGAGATGCAGCGCTTCTTCCGCGGCCAGGGGATCGACAACGTGGAGCTCTACCAAGGCACTGAGAGCTCCCGGCCGTTCGCCGAGATCACCACCAACTCAGAGGCGTCGGTCTTCCGGGCGCTGCAGATCGCGGCCGAGGCCCTGCTCGCCGTCCAGCAGGACCACCCCGACAAGGTGACCGCCCTCGAGCTGCTGCTCGCCACCCCAGAGCGGGAGCGCGCCGGGCAGTTCGTGCTCACCCCCAAGCTGGCCCAGGATCTGGTCGGCGACGACGTCGAAGTGGCCCACTTCTTCGTCCAGCACGTGCAGTTCTAGACATCTACAAGGGCCGGCTTCGTGACGGCTGCGTCAAGTTTGGTCGATCCGTCGAGTACGCCGCTCCGATCGACCTGGATGATCCTCTGGATCTCCCCCCAATCCCTCGATCCCTTCGGGCACCCGCGGGCAGGCAAGCCCGAGCCGCGCCCAGTTCCGCGCGGAGCTACGGTTCGTCGAGCCGCGATCGACCTAGATCATCTACTGGATCTCCCCCCAATCCCTCGATCCCTTTCCCACCCTTCCGGGGGGAAAGGGACGCCCCCTCCCGGGGACCTCGCCGGGTTGGGGCGGAGCTTCACTGAGAGCCTGTACAGACTCTCAGGACGGGATCTCGCCGCCGTCGGCACCCAGCGGCGCCCCACCCAACCCGACGTACTCCTCCACCGGCCGCCCGACGCGGCGGAAGAAGCGGTGGCTGTAGCTCTCCACCTGGCCCACCGGCTCGTCCAGGAATATGCGCTCGATCCGGAACAGGGGGAAGAACATGGTCGCGAGGTCGAGCGTCTGCTCTTCGCCGCGCGCCGCTTGGGCCATCCAGTCGTCGAAGGTCTCGACGCCGATTCCCCGGAGCACGACTCCGGCGACGCCGATCTCGCCGACGATGCCCCAGTACTTCTCGCTCGGGTTGATCAGGTTGACGATCACCGCCGAGCCGGGCGCGATGCGAGGGGCCGACCTCCGCGGCGCTTCGTGACCTCTGCCGGTCACGGCGTCTCCTCGGGCCCACCAGGCCGACCTGGCTGAGCCGGCTGGGCCAGCTCGACCAACACGCCGCCGGCGCTCTTCGGGTGGACGAACTGGACCCGCGAGCCGCCGGCGCCACGGGTGGGCTGCTCGCGGATCAGCCGGTAGCCCCCCTCCCGCAGCGCGCCATCGTCCGCCTCAACGTCGTCCGAGGCGAAGCAGAGGTGGTGGATACCCGGGCCCTGGCGGTCCAGGAACCTGGCCACCGCCGAATCCTCCCGGGTCGGCTCCAGGAGCTCGATCCGGCTCGCGCCGCAGGGGATCATGGCCACCCGGACGCCCTCCTGCGGCACCTCCTCGATCTCGGCCACCTCGAGCCCCAGGGCCTCGTAGAAGCCGCGCGCCTCGTCGATGGACCGCACCGCGATCCCCACGTGGTCGATCTTGCCGATCATGAGATGTCCTCCTCCTCTTCGCCGGCGGCCGCCGCGGCGCGCCCCGGTCCCTGGTGTGCGTCCCCCGGGCGGCCGATCTTCAGTGCCCGGAGCAGCCGCTCCGCCGCCTTGTAGGGATCGGTGCCGTCGCGCTCCGCGCGGGTGACCTCGCGCGCCAGGCGGTCGGCGCGGGAGGCCGCCGCCAGCACCTGCCGCTTGAGCGCCTCCTCGATGCGCAGGGCCAGCCGCTCTCGGCGGCGCGCGGCCAGGCGGTCGCCGTGCCCGAGCCACCGATGGTGTGCGCCGAGCGCCTCGGCGAGCTCGGCGAGGCCCTCCCCGCGGTGGGCCACGGTGCGGACCACCGGCGGCACCCGGTGATCCTCTTCCTCATCTTCCGGTGCGTCGCCGGTGAGCCGGCGGGGCTGGGCCGTCTCCAGCAGGAACAGCAGGTCCCGGTAGGCCCGGTCCGCGCCCTCCCGGTCGGCCTTGTTGAGGACGAACACGTCCGCGATCTCGAGCAGGCCCGCCTTGACCGCCTGGATCTCGTCCCCCATGCCCGGGATCACGACCACCGCGACGGTGTCGACGCTCCGCACCACCTCGACCTCGTCCTGCCCCACGCCGACCGTCTCGACGATCACCACGTCGAAACCGGCGGCGTCCAGCACGTCGACCGCGTCGTGGGCCGCCGCGGCCAGGCCGCCGAGGGCTCCGCGGGTGGCCATGGAGCGGATGAAGACGCCGGGGTCGGTGGCATGGGACTGCATGCGCACCCGATCGCCCAGCACGGCGCCGCCGGTGAACGGGCTGGTCGGATCGATCGCCAGCACCGCGACCGTCTCGCCGCCGGCGCGCAGCACACGGACCAGCCCTTCGACCAGGGTGCTCTTGCCGGAGCCTGGAGGGCCGGTGATGCCGATCAGGCGGGCACGGCCGGTGGAAGGGTGGAGCCGGCGGATCAGCTCCACGACCTCGTCGGCCGCCCCGCCGCCGCGCTCGAGCAACGAGATCGCCCGGCCGACGGAGCGAGGATCGCGCCGTTCGACGACACCCTGAACCAGCTCGTCGAGATCGGTCACCGGAGGCACGGGAGCTCCCGTCGTGGGATCAGCGCAGGACCTGGCGGGCGATCACCAGGCGCTGGATCTCGCTCGTGCCCTCGCCGATGGTGCAGATCTTGGCGTCGCGGTAGTACTTCTCCGCCCGGTAGTCCTTGATGAAACCGTAGCCGCCGAGGATCTGGACGCCTCGCTCGGAGCAGAAGACCGCGGCCTCGCCGGCCGTCAGCTTGGCCTCGGCGGACAGCCGGGTCACCGGCTCGCCGCGGTCCATGGCGTCGCACGCGGCGAAGGTCAGCGCCTCCGCCGCGGCGATGCGGGTGGCCATCTCCGCCAGGTGGAACTGGATCGCCTGGAAGCTGGCGATCGGACGGCCGAACTGCTCACGCTCCTTGGCATAGTCGCGCGCGGTCTCGAAGGCGCCGATGGCGGTCCCGAGGCCGAGGGCGGCGATCGAGATGCGGCCGCCGTCGAGGATCGCCAGGGCCTGTTTGAAGCCCTCCCCCTCGTTGCCGAGCAGGTGATCGTCCGGAACGAAGCAGTTCTCCATCACCACTTCGGCCGTGTCGGAGGCGCGGATGCCGAGCTTGTTCTCCTTCTTGCCCGGGCGGAAGCCGTCCATGCCCTTCTCCAGGACGAAAGCGGAGACGTTACGGCCCTTCTTCCCGTTCGGGTCGGTGACCGCCATCACCACGCAGATCTCGCCGACCGTGCCGTGGGTGGTGAAGGTCTTGGCGCCGTTGAGCACCCAGCCGCCATCGACCTTCTCCGCCCGGGTCTGGGTGCCTCCCGCGTCGGAGCCGGCGCCGGGCTCGGTCAAGCTCCAGGCGCCGATCTTCTCCCCTTTGGCGAGGGGCGTGACCCAGCGCTCCTTCTGCTCCGGCGTGCCGAACTTGAAGATGTGGTTCGTGCACAAGGAGTTGTGGGCGGCGACCGAGATCCCGACCGACGGGTCCACCTTGGACAGCTCGGTGACCACCAGCACGTACTCTGTGTACCCGAGGCCGGCGCCGCCGAGCTCTTCCGGGAAGATGATGCCCAGGAAACCGAGCTCCGCCGCCTTCTTCATCACCTCCTGCGGAAAGCGTTGCGCCTCGTCGATCTCCTCGACGATCGGGTCGACCTCGTTGCGGGCGAAGTCCCGGGCGAGCTCTTGGATCGCCCGCTGCTCGTCGGTCAGGGAGAAATCGGGGCCGGAGGAGATCTCGACGCCCGAGGCGGTGGTCGGCTTCTCGATGGTGAGCATGCGGTGGAGGCTCCGGATGGGTCGTTGCGGGCGTTTCAGGGGACGACGGGCACCGGGGCCTGCGGGAAGTCGAGCGCGGAGAACGGCCCACGGAGCGGCTGTACATCGTATCCGCTCCCCCGCCCGCCGCGCAACGCGAGGCATTACTCAGAGCGTGCGGCGGATCCGGTCGTACCCGTCGCCGATCTCGTCGACCACCTTGCGCGCCGCCTTGCGCACCTCCGAGGCGGTCTCGGCGGACGCCCCCTCCACCGAGCGCAGGCGCCGGCGCAGGTTCTCCCAGCTCTCCTCCAGCCGCTCCCACTCGCCCTTCACCTCGGCCTTGCCGAGAGCCAGCTTCAGCCGGAGCTCGTCCCGCAGGCGGGCCACCCGCTCGAGGCCGGGCACGCGCGGAGTCTCGCGGCCGAACGCCTCGCGGATCCGCTCGTAGCCGTCGCCGATCTCGTCGACCAGATCCCCGACCGCGCCCTTCACGTCCTCCGCCACGTCTCCCGACGCCTCACCGAGCCGCGCGAGCCGCTCCTCGAGCTCGTCCCACCGATCCTCCATCAGCTCCCACCGCTGCCGTGTCTCCGCCTGTGCCAGCGCGGCCTGCACCCGGAGCTCGTCGCGGAGCTGTCGCAGCCGATCGAGCCCCGGGATCTTCGACGTTTCTTGCACTTGGACCATCGCGAGCCTCCCTGACTCGTCCGTCACTCCGTGAAGCCCACCCCCCGATCGATCTTCGCGGTGCAGGGAGAGGCCGGCAACGCCTCATGGGGTGGGGCGGAGGAGTTGTTCAGCGACCGCGGAGGGCGTCGAGCCGGTCGGCCAGCCGGTCGGGCGCGTCGGCGGCGAGCCCGATGCGCTCGGCGCGCTTCTCGATGCCGAACGGGCCGTGGACGGTGACCGGCCCGTCCAGGCGGAGCAGCAGGTCGGGCGCGTCGATCGGCGTCGCCTTGAGGTACCCCGCTTCCTTGCGCTCGGGCGGCTTCGGCCGGCGCTCGACGGCGACGATCCGCTCGAGCGGGATCTCCGCGGTCCAGCGCAGTCCGAGACGGATCACCAGGTGCTCCGGCGTGACACCGATCGTCCGCCGGGCCATGGCCCGGTAATCGCCGACCAGCCAGACCAGGCCGTAGGCGGTGAGGGCCGAGAGCAGCCAGGCCGCCCGCACGCTCCAGCGGGCGACGAACAGGTGGACCGCCAGCCCCTCGGAGACGGTCACGACCACCAGGAAGAGGAGGATCGCTCCCCAGGCGGCGGTACGGTGGTAGGTGAAGCGCTCTTCCGCCGGGCCGCTGGCCGGCAAGGGTACCGGACGGACGGAGCGAGCCCGGCGGGGCGCGAACGCGTACCCCCACGTCGCCAGCTCGTCGGCGAGCACCCGGGAGGCGACGTGATCACCCAGGCCCTCGACGAAGGCGAGCCGCATCTTCGTCAGTAGGTCGGACGTCCCGGCCTGCCGCACCGCCCGCACCACCCGGCGCGCGCGGGCCACCACGACCCCGCAGAGCACCAGCTCGAGCAGGGGGAAGAGGGCCGCCGCGCTCCGCAGGGCTTCCCGGTGACCGGCCGGCAGGACCCGGCTCGCCACGAGCCAGGAGAGCACCAGGACCGGCACCACGGCCGGCCAGGGAGCGTCGCCGCGCCGGACCACGAGCAGGTAGAAGAGGACCGGCAGCGTCACCACGAAGTCGATGGTGACGGCGAGCGCCAGGGTGCCCGGGTCGCGGGCGAAAAGCGCGGAGCGGACCAGCGCCGTCTCGACGGCGACGACCAGGAACGCCGCCCCGAAGAACAGGGCGTAGGAGCGGCGATCGAAGAGGCGGCCGGCGGTCATGGCTTGCGTAGAAAATGGAATAGGTTGACCGGTGGAGCGTACCAGCAGACGAACGGGCTGTCGCGCCGCTGCATCGCACCGGCGACGCACATTGCTTGCGCTGCCTCGACAGCCGCCGTTTCGACCCGAACCGATTCACACTGTGCGACCGAGGAGATCCGCCATGGTCATCCGCCGCATCAGAGTGCTGTCGCTGGTCAAAGTCCTGTCCTTGATCTACGCCACCATCGGGCTGGTCGCCGGTGCGCTGCTCTCCCTGGCGTCCGTCTTCGCCGCTTCGGCCGGCTGGAACTTCGGCCAGGATCTCGCTCACACCTGGCTCTCGGTCCTCTTCGGCGCCGGCGCGATCATCATCCTCCCGATCGTCTACGGCATCATGGGACTGATCGTCGGCTTCCTCGTCTCCGTGGTCTACAACACGATCGCCCGGACCGTCGGCGGCGTGGAGATCGACCTCGAGGAGACGGCATGAGCCGGACACCCTGATCGAGACCGAAACGGTGGCGGTCGTGCCGGAGAGCTGGCCCCGCTCTCCGGCCCCTCAGCCCTCCTGACACCACCCTCCTGACGGTGCCCTCTCCGAAGCGTCCGGCGTGCCCGGGCGCTTGACGACAGAACCAGTTCTACGTATATTCTGGAATGCGTATTTGCTAACTGTCTAGGTGAGGGCTGCCTGACCGCCCACCCGGCTGCGCTGCCCTCCCGGACGTCTCTGGGCTTCTGAAAGCCCGTCAGGAGGACAGCATGAAATCCCGATCGCGTTCCTCGGAGAGGTCGACCCTCCCCATCCTCGCACTGGCCCTGTTGCTGGTTTCGGCCAGCGCCGTCCTGGCCCAGCCGCAAGCCCCTCCCGGGCCACCCGACGGGGTGCCGCAGCCGAACGCACCGACCGTCATCCGACCGGCGGCGCCGGAGATCTGCGCCCTGCTCGACAATCCGGTCAAGCGGCAGATGATGGACCAGCTCTTGTTCAACCTGTTGTGGTCGTGCGGCCGCCAGAACGAGCTCGGCCGCGGAGCCGCCGTCGAGAACGAGGAGGCCGGCCCGTCGCTGGCCACCCGCCTTTACACCGTGAACGACGTGCGGGTCAACGACAGGAGCGGCGAGTCCGGCTCCAATACCACCCAGAGTGAGACGTCGATCGCCCAGAACCCGGTGACCGGGACCCTGTGCTCGTCGTTCAACGACTCGTGGGAGTACTACGGCAGCACCGGTGGCGGCGGCTTCGCCGGCTTCTCCCGCTCGACCAACGGTGGCGCGAGCTGGACCGATGGCGGCGCGGTCAACGGCCGGGCCTACGGCGACCCGAGCCTGGCCTGGCGCCGCGCCGACGGCAACTTCTATCTCGCCATGCTGGACTCGGGCGGCGGCCTCGGGATCTACGTCTCGACCGACGACTGCCAGACCTTCAACTTCATCACCACGCCCTCGACCGGCGGTGATGACAAGGAGATCCTGGCGATCGACAACAACCCGTCCAGCCCCAATTACGGCAACCTGTACATCGTCTGGACCGACTTCGGCGCCGGCGGCGCCATCCGGGCGACCCGCTCCACCGACGGCGGTAACACCTGGTGGACCCCGGTCAACCTGACGGGGAGCGGCAACTACCAGGGCGCCTGGCCGGCGGTCGCCCCCAACGGCGACCTCTATGTCGCCTGGCTGCACTGGCAGACTTACCCCAACGGACCGATCGACATCCAGGTCAGCCGCTCCACCGACGGCGGCCTGAGCTTCGCCCGGGTGGCCGACCCGCTGACCGGCGCGGTCAACCCCCGGGACGCCACCACGACCTCGAGCTGCGGCCGGCCGGCGCTCAAGGGCCCGATCCGCTACCTTCCCTCGCCGCAGATCGCGGTCGGGGACGACGGCACGGTCCACGTGGTCTACAGCTACGACCCGGACGGCTACAACACCGGCGACGTGGTCGACGTCTTCTACCGGCGCTCGCTGAACAACGGTGCGAGCTGGCAGCCGGAGGTCCGGCTGAACGACGACACAACCACCCGCGACCAGTACTTCCCGACCATCAAGACCGACGGCAACACGGTCATGGCGACCTGGTACGACCGGCGTCTGGACTCCGCCAACACGCTCCAGGACTACTACAAGCGCCTCTCCTACGACAACGGCGCCACCTGGACGTCCAGCATCCGGGTCTCGGACGTGTCGAGCCCGGTCTACCACGACCCGGGCACCGCCGCCTGCTACCACGGCGACTATGACCAGTCCCTGATCTCCGAGACCAACGCCGAGATCCCCCAGTGGTCCGACGACCGGAGCACCGTCTCCGGCCACGCGGACCCGGACGTCTATGTCGACCCGGCGACCGAGACCTATCGCTGCGTGGTCGACGTGACCAACGGCACCAACACGTGCACCGGCCCGATCTCGCTGACCCTCAACTCGGGCACCTATCGAACGGGCAAGATCGATCTATCGGACGGCTATGTGCGACTCGACGCCTACGTCGACGTGTGCAACCCGACGGGCTATTCCATGCACTTCGCCGATTCCCCCACCTGCGACGGCTACGGCGGCGACGCCGGCACGGCCAACCATAACGCCGAGGCGCACACGGCGGGCACGGGCATCTACATCTACGGCAGCGATGACACGACCCGTGGTGGAACCGAACCGGGCACGGCCCGGCGCAACGCCATCCCGAGCAGCGGCTGCTACCGGGTTCACTGGGCGATCGACGAGGACGACGTCTCCTTCGAAGACTTCACCGGGTTGTCGACCGCCGCGCAGATCAGCCTCCACTCGTACGAGACCTTCGAGGTCCCGCCCTACAACGAGCCCGACTACGAGGACACGACCAGCGCCGACGCTCCCTACTGGTACTTCGGTCTGAACCGGACGGTCGGCGCCGCCTACCGCACCGGCACCGGGGTCGGCCGGGCCTGCCTCGTGCTCAGCCGCACGACCAGCCCGGACCTCTCCCGGCTCGCTTCGCTGTGCAACTGAGCAAGAAGGGAGGCACACCGTGCGCAACTCCAAGGCCCTTCCCGCTCATCGCGACGACGTCCGCCGCGGCGCGCCCCGGCGCGGTCCGCGGCACCCTCATCCGACTCCCCGCGCCGGCAGCGCGCCGGCCGTTCACTCCGGAGGTGACCTCATGACCCGTTTCAACCCGGCGCGTTCGCTGCCGGTGCTAACACTCGTTCTCCTCGCCCTCGCGCTCCTGGCGACCACGGCACCCGCCGTCGCCGGCACCACGGGCACCACCTACTACACCTGCGTCATCGACGTCAGCGCGGGCATCAACACCTGCACGGACGGCGTCGTCACCGTCACGAGCTCGAGCGGCACCCAGCGCGTCGCCCGGATCGACCAGGGCAGCTACGTCCGCATGGACGCCTTCGTCGACTACTGCAACCCGACCTCCTGGTGGATCCACTTCGCCGACTCGCCGACCTGCAACGGCTTCGGCGGCGATGCCGGCACCACGGTGCACGACGCCGAGGCGCAGATCCTGGGCACCAGCTTCGCCCTCTACGGCAACTACAACTCGGGGCGCTCCGGCTATGACCCGGTCTACAGCACGGCCAGCGTCGTGCCGGTGAGCGGCTGCCACCAGTCCCAGTGGACGATCTACGAGGATCACCTCCAGTTCGACGACGACGCGAACGCGTCCGACGCGGCGCTGGTCGACGTGACCTCGTACTACACCTTCGAGTCCGCGCCCTACGACGAGCCGGACAGCGAAGACTCCTCCGGCGCCGACGCCTCCAAGTGGTACGTCGGCATCAACCGGACCGTCGGCTCGGCGTACCGGTACGGCAGTGGCACCAACCGGGTCTGCTTCGTGCTGTCGACCACGACCGCACCGACCGCCACCACCCTCAACAGCCTCTGCCCGTAGGCGAAGGATCTCTCCTCGCCTCGACCCGGGGGCCTGGACCGCTCAGCGGCGGTCCAGGCCCCCCGGGCCCATCCAGACAGCCGCTCCCCGCCGTTCCCATCGTCGTTTCGTCATCCTTCGATGTCCTTGCGCGCGGCGAAGACATCTGGCAGGGTCCGTCTATTCGAACATGCGAACTCGGCTCGGATCTTTACCTCTAGGAATCCTCTTGCCTGCTCTGGCACTGGCCTGCGCTGGCCATTCGGCGCCGAGCAAGCCGGACCGAAGCGCTGCGTGCAAGAGCCTCGCCGCCGTCCAGGGACCGGAAGACTTCGTCATCGATCGGTCCGTCGATCCCCCCAGGCTCCTCGTCTCCTCGCGGAAGCTCCCCAAAGGGTCGAAGACGGACGGGATCTACGCAGTCTCGCTCGACCCGTCCGGCAAGGCGCTACCCGCGAAGGAGCTGCGCCCCAGCGCACGGGACGACTGCTCGTTCCATCCCCACGGGATCTCGCTCGTCCATGCCAGCCTCGAGCCCGGCGGCACCCCCTCGGAGCAAGATCCTTGGCTGCTCTATGTCATCAACCACCACGGCGAGAGCGACGCCGAACCGAAGACCGACTGCGTCGCCGCAACGAAGGCGGGCAAGAAGACGGTCAGCGTCGAGGTCTTCCGCGTCGAGCCGTCCCGACTGGTCTTCATCCAGCGCCTGACCGCGCCGTCGATCCTGACCAACGCCAACGACCTGGTGGCGTTGCCGGACGGCCAGATCTGGATCACCAACCCGCCACCCACGACGCTCCAGCAACTCCGTGAGGGCCTCTTCGAGCACGTCAACTCCAAGGTGGTCCATTTCGCCTGCAAGGACCGCGACGCCAAGAGCCTGCGCTGCGCGTCGACCCCGGAGAGCTGGAGCGTGGCGTGGGAGGGCGGCCGCTTCGTCAACGGCATCGAGTACGCCCCGGCCAACGGCACCGCGCCCGAGCGGCTGTTCGTCGCGTCGAGCGCCGGCAAGGCGATCTATCCGTTCCTGGTGACCTCGACGGGTGAGCTGGTCGAAGGGTTGAAGCTCGATCTGGACACGGCCCCGGACAACCTGACCTGGATCGATCCCGAACGACGGCACACCCTTCTGATCGCCGCCCACCCGAACTTGCGGCGGCTCGTGCAGCATGCAATCCGCCATCGCTCCCGCTCCCCCTCCCAGGTAGTGCGGCTCGAGCTGGGCGACGTCCCTCGGAGCTGGACGGTCTTCCGCAACGACGGGTCCGTGGTGAGCGGCGCCTCGACAGCGGCCTGCTTCGAAGGCGACCTGATCCTCGGCAAGATCTTCGGTAAGGGTGTGCTGCGCTGCCAGGTGGACCCGCCCTGCGACGGAACCGCAGGAGAACTGGCAGCCCAAGCCGGGGAGACTCGGTGACCGATCGATCGGAATCGCCTGATCCGAGCTGGCCCGCCCTCTTCGAGCGCGAGAGCGAGGTCATCGATGGAAAGGGCGGCCCTGGGGGCGGCCTCGGCCAGGCGGACGCCGACTGGAGGCGGGACCCTCCGGAGACGGAGAGGGTAGGCCTCGCGCTCTCCGGGGGCGGCATCCGGAGCGCCACCTTCAACCTCGGCGTGCTCCAGAAGCTCCACGAGCTGAGGGTCCTTGATCGCTTCGACTACCTCTCCACCGTCTCCGGGGGTGGATACGTCGGCGCCTTCTGGAGCGCCTGGAAGTCCCGCCCGAGCGCCCAGACCGAATCGTTCCCCGCGGCGACCGATCACGGGGCGGAGCCGCCGGCGATCCACCACCTGCGGGAGTTCAGCAACTTCCTTCGCCCGCGGCCGAAGCTCCTGTCCTCTGAAACCGGCAATATCGCGGCCGGCGTGGTGGGGGCGGTCTTCCCCTCCCTGACCATCTCCCTGGCCCTCCTCACCCTCGTCCTGAGCCTCTGGGCCCTCCTGGCCCGGGCCGTGCTCGGCGAACCGTCGAGCGCTTCCGTACCGTGGGTTCCACCGGCGCTGGCAGTCGTGGCCGTCACCGCAGTGACCCAGGCCTGGTTTGAGCTCTACTGGAGGTGGCACAACCCGGTGCCGTCCCCGTCCCAGCGCGGCACCGAAGGGGCCCCGCGGGACGGGCGGGCCCCCTGGGCGGTCCTCTGGTCGGCACTCCTGGCGTGCTGTGTCGCGGGAGGCCTCTGGGCGCTCCTCTGGCACCTGGTGCCCCTGCCGTTCGAGGAGCTCCTCGCGCCTGCCGGTGCCGAAGATGGGAAGCTCGCGGCCATCACCGCCCTGCTCCCCGCGATCGCATGGGTCGGCGCCACCGTCGTCCTGGTGACGGTGCGGGTAGCGCTCAGCCGCTGGGTAAAGACCTGGAGGCCCCGCTGCTGGAAGGGTGCTCTCGATCGGGTGCTCAGCCGCGTCATCCTGTGTGCCGCCACCTGGGCGGCGCTCGCCCTGGTCTGGGTCGTGGGCCGGCACGTAGCCGCGGAGGGAATCGGCTGGATCACCACTCTGGCCACCGGTGGCGCGGCGGGCGGCCTCTTCGCCTGGGTCCGGCGGTTCCTCGGCCGGCAGCCCAACAAGCCCGCAGGCGGCAAGCTCCGCCTCCTCGCCGCACCGTGGCTCCTCACGGCCCTCTCCTATGTCGTGGTGGTGGCTTTTTCGGTGCTCGCCGCCACCCTCCTGATCTCCCTCGATCCGTACAGCGTGGACAAGATCGAGGGGGCAGCGAAGCTCTCGTCCCTCACCCTGGCTGCCGCGGCGTTCCTGTTCGATCCCCAACAGAACGGGTTCCACGCGTTCTACCGGCAGCGGCTGGTCCGAGCCTTCCTCGGCGCCTCCAACCGCGGGGCCCGGGACGGCGCGACGGTAGAGGATGAGAAGGACGACCTGGTCCTGCCCGCGCTCCCTACGCGCCCGTTCCACCTGATCTGTTGCGCCGCCAACGACCTGGCCGCTGATCCGCTCACCACGCTCCGGCGCGGCGCCGACAGCGCGGTCCTCTCGCGGGTGGGGCTCCAGATCGGCGGCTCGTGGCGCCCGTGGCCGTTGAAGGCCCGGGCGACGCCGACCCTCGGCAGCGCCATCACCGCCTCGGCGGCCGCCTTCAACAGCCTGATGGGCAGCAAGTCGGTCCGCCTCGGCGTCGCCGGCACCTTCCTGCTCGGTGCCGTGGGAGCGCGCCTGGGGCTCTGGATCGAGGGCGCGAGGCGGCCCCACGGCCCCTTCGCCCGGGCGGCGGCATGGCTCCCTCGGCTCTTCCCGGGCCTGCTCTACCTGCGCGAGCTCTTCGGCGGATCCCGGGCGCACTCGACCTGGATCCATCTCTCCGATGGCGGCCACTTCGAAAACCTTGCGCTCTACGAGCTGATTCGCCGCCACTGCCGCTGCATCCTGCTGTGCGACTGCGGCGCCGACCCGGACGTGGCCTTCGACGACTTCGGCAATGCGGTGCGACGGATCCGGGAGGACTTCGGGGTCGAGATCGAGATCGACCTGCGGCCGGTCCGGCCCGGTCCGGACGGTGTCGCCGCCCAACCGATGGTCGCCGGCGACATCCGCTACCCGACCGGGGACCTGGGCATCCTGCTCTATCTCAAGCCGACTCTGGTCGGGGACGAGCCCGCCGACATCGCCCAGTACGCCCGTCGCAACGACGCGTTCCCCCATGAAACGACCCTGGACCAGTTCTACGACGAGGCCCAGTGGGAGGCCTATCGCAAGCTGGGTGAGCACATCGCGGAACGGGCCCTCGGAGCGATCGTGAGACGCCTTCTGGCAGAGACGAGGACCGGCGGGGCCTCGGCGCCTCTCGAGGCCGGTCAGGTGGTCCGGCTGTTTCTCCATGCCCGCTACGCCTGGCCGCCGGACGGCGCCGACGATCCGGCGCTCACCGCCTCGGTCGAGCAGAGCTGGAACCGACTGGAGGACCGCCTGGAGCAGCCGGAGGCCGCCGCGCTGCGCCGCCAGTTGCTGCCGTCGGCGAGCGGCCAGGACGGCAAGCCTTCTGAAGAGGCCCTGGCTCATGCACTCCCCCTGGTCCGTGAAGCGCTTCGCCTGATGGAGACGACGATCCTGGACACTGGCATGGCGGCGACGCCCGAGGCGCCCAGCCATCCGCGCTACATGGGCTGGCTCAACCGGTTCGGACGCTGGACCGCGGCGCCGCTCTTCCGCGCCTGGTGGCCGTGGCTGGCACCGGTCCACACCCAGGCCACGCGGGAGTTCCTAGAGAGCAAGTTCGGGCTGCCGCGCGTCGCCCGCCTGGACGGCGAGCTGCGGCTGCTCCGCAAGAAGGACCGGCAGGGCCCGAGCTGGACCGAGTGGGCGATCTCCGGGAAGCCCCGACCCCAACGGGGCATGAAGCACTTCGGGCTCTTGCTCGACATGCCTGGCCTCCCCAACGGCCGATTCCTGTCGGCGATCGTCGCCGTGGAGCTCAACCATTCGCCGAACCCCACCGAGGTGTCGTGGGACCGCGAGAGCTTCTTCGTGCCCTCCGGCCTCTGGGGAGTCGGCATCGGGGAGCGCGTCCTCGGCGAGCTGATCAGGACGCTTCGCACCGAGAAGCCATGGCGAAGCGTGCGGAGGGTCACCGTCCGTTCGGAGCACAAGAGCATTGAATGGGAGGCGCTCTACATGGGCGCGGGATTCCAGCGCGACGGTGAGACCTTGGAGCGCGACCTCCACCGGAAAGCGCCACCTGAGAGCGCTGCTTCTCCCGACTCCTGACATCTGTCACCCGCGATTGCTGACCGGCGGCACTACCGGCGACCTCGTCTCGGCACCGAGACTGGGGTCACCATGGAACGACGACTCCCCACCTCGGAAACCCCGAATCCCGCGGCTCCCGCCGTCCAGGCGGCCGCCACGCCCGATCCGATCCCAGATCGGGTCCCCCATCCGACCCAACCCGCCGCGATCCGGGGTGCGGTCAAGCGCTACGGCGACGTCACCGCCCTGGACGGCCTGGACCTGACCATCCATCCCGGCGAGACCGTCGCCCTGCTGGGACCGAACGGCGCCGGCAAGACGACGACGGTCAAGCTGCTGCTGGGAATCGCGCAACCGGACGCCGGAAGCGCCCGGCTGTTCGGCGGCGACCCCCGCGACCGCCGCAACCGCTGGCGGCTCGGCACCATGCTTCAGTTGGCGAACGTGCCGGAGACGCTCTCGGCCCGGGAGCACGTGGAGCTGTTCTCCAGCTACTACCCGGCGCCCCGGCCGGTCGCCGAGACCCTCGCCGTCGCCGGCATCGCACACCTCGCCGGGCGGCCGTTCGGCAAGCTCTCCGGCGGCGAGCGCCGGCGCTTGCTCTTCGCCCTCGCCCTGTGCGGAAACCCCGATCTCTTGGTGCTCGACGAGCCGACGGCAGGCCTGGACGTAGAGGCCCGCCGCGGCCTGTGGGCGGAGGTCCGCCGCTTCGTCGGCCGGCAGCGCGCGGTGCTCTTGACCACCCACTATCTGGACGAGGCGGACGCCCTGGCGGACCGGATCGTGGTCCTCGACCGGGGGCGGGTGCTGGCCGAGGGCACGCCACGCCAGATCAAGGCCCGCGCCGCCGGCCGCCGCATCCGCTGCCTGACGACGCTGACGCCCGGTCAGGTCCGCGCCCTTCCGGACGTGACCGCCGCGCGCTGGGACGGGCCGGTGGTCGAGGCCTACGCCGCCCGGGCCGAGCCGGCGGTGCGGGCGCTCTTGGCCCGCGACCCGAACGTCTCCGAGCTCGAGGTCACGGCCGCCAGCCTCGAAGAGGCCTTCCTGGCGTTGACCAGCGACGCCGCCCACCCGCCGGAAGCCGCCGAAACCGCTGCCCCCGACACCCTGCACCGAGGAGCCGCCTGATGAGCCCCGCAACGGCCACCACCGCCGCGCATGCGACGACACCGGACCGACCGCCCCGCCCGAAGACGGCACGCATCTACTTCCTGGAAGCCCGGTGCGAGCTGCTCAAGCTCGTCCGGCTCCCCGCCTTCGCCCTGCCGACCATCGGCTTTCCGCTGCTCTTCTACATCCTGTTCGCCGTCACGTTCAACAAGGGCAAGATGATCGGCGGGATCGGAGCGACCACCACCATGCTGGCCACCTACGGCGCCTTCGGCGTGATCGGCGCGGCGCTCTTCGGCTTCGGGGTCGGCGTCGCGGTCGAGCGCGCCCAGGGATGGATGCTGCTCAAGCGGGCGAGCCCGATGCCGGCGGGCGCCTACTTCTTCGCCAAGATCTTCATGAGCATGGTCTTCGCCGCGGTGATCGTGGTGCTGCTGTCGATCGCCGGCGCGACGCTCGGCGGAGTCCGCCTGGCCGCCGGGCAGTGGCTCGCCCTGGGCGCCGTTCTGGTCCTCGGCACGCTCCCGTTCTGCGCCATGGGGCTCGCCTTCGGCACCCTGTGCGGACCCAACTCCGCGCCCGCCGTGGTCAATCTGGTCTATTTGCCCATGGCCTTCGCCTCCGGCCTGTGGATTCCGGTCCAGATGCTGCCGGGATTCCTGCAGAGGCTGGCGCCCTGGATGCCGCCTTACCACCTTGGGCAGCTCGCCCTCAAAGTGGTGGATGCGGACGCGGGCCGGCCGGCCGCCCTCCACGTGGCGGCTCTGGCGGCGGTGACGGTGATCAGCCTGGCCCTGGCCTGGTGGGGCGGCCGGGGCGACGAGGTGACCTACGGATGATGCGGACGCGACGATCGACGGCACCCGAACGCCGGGCTGCGGGCGACCGCCCCGCGGTGAAAGGCTAGACTCGGCCCATGAGCTGTGAGCCTGGTACGCGCCGCAGCCGGTACCTGGTCCTGCCGGACAACCCCGAGATCGGCTGGACGCCGTTCCTCTGGCTGATCTACCTGATCTGGCCGTTCTTCTACGTGTACCTGAACGACGGCGGCCTGCTGGACTGGATCCTGGCCTTCGGGGCGCTGGCGCTCTTCCTGCCGCTCTATTTCTGGGGCTACTGGTCGACCGGCCGGCGCCTGCTCATGATCTGCGCCGCGATCACCGCGCTCGGGGCAGCCTACACGCCGTTCAACGGCGGCGGCCTGGTGTACTTCATCTACGCCACGGCGTTCGTCGGTTGGGCGGTCGGGGGTCGCCTCGCCCTCGGCGCGCTGGGCGTCATCCTCGCCACCATCGGGCTCGACGCCTGGCTGTTCCATCTGCCGGCCGGCACCTGGGTACCGGCGGTGACCTTCTCCGCCGTGATCGGAGCCTCGGGCCTCCACTACTCGGAGGTGCAGCGCAAAAACCGGAGCCTCCGGCGCGCCCGCGAGGAGGTGGAGCGGCTGGCCAAGGTGGCCGAGCGCGAGCGCATCGCCCGCGACCTCCACGACCTGCTCGGTCACACCCTGACCCTGATCTCGGTCAAGAGCGACCTGGCGGTGAAGCTCTCGACGATCGACCCGGAGCGCGCCCGCGGCGAGATGGCCGAAGTCCATCAAACGGCGCGGACCGCCCTGGCCGAGGTGCGCCGGGCGGTGCGTGGCTACCGGACCGGCGGCACCGGCGGCCTGCGCCACGAGCTCGAAACGGCGCGCTCCAGCCTCGCGGCGGGCGGCCTGACGCTCCGGGTGGAGGGCTCACCCGAGGAGCTTCTCTCCACTGTCGAAGACGCGCTGAGCGCCGAGCAGGAGGAGGCGCTCGCGTTCGCCCTGCGGGAGGCGGCGACCAACGTGCTCCGCCATGCCCGGGCGAGCCGTTGCACGGTGCGCTTCGAGCGCGTCGGCCAGCCGGACCGTCCCGGTGAGGGCGGCATCGCCCGGCTCGTGGTGAGCGACGACGGCCGGGGCGGTGCCAGCGCACGCAGCGCCGCGGGCAACGGCCTGGGCGGCATGCGCGAGCGGGTGGCGCGCCTCGGCGGCCGGGTGACGATCGACGGTCGCCCCGCCGCCCGGGGCACCGTCCTGACGGTCGAGCTGCCGCTCGCCGAGCCCGCCGCCCCCGCGGAGGGCGACCTGCCGTGGGCAGCCGGCGCAGCCGGCGCGGCCGGCGAGGTCTTGCCGTGAGCCCCGGCACGATCCGGGTGCTCCTCGCCGAGGACCAGGCGATGGTCCTGGGCGCCCTCGCCCAGTTGCTCGACATCGAGCCCGACCTCACCGTGGTGGCCCAGGCGCACGACGGTGCCGAGGCCCTGGCGCTCGCCCGGGAGACCCGTCCCGACGTGGTAGTGACCGACATCGAGATGCCCGGCACGACCGGCCTCGAGCTCGCCGGCTCCCTGCGGGCTCTCGAGCCCCGGCCGCGGGTGATCATCGTCACCACCTTCGCCCGTCCCGGCTACCTGCGCCGGGCGCTCGAGGCCGGTGTCTCCGGCTACCTGCTCAAGGACGCGCCGGCCGCGGAGCTGGCCGAGGCGGTCCGCCGGGTACACGCCGGCGGCCGGGTGATCGACCCGGAGCTGGCGGCCGAGGCCTGGGGCGAGGGGGACCCCTTGACCGACCGGGAGCGCCAGGTGCTCCGCCTGGCCGGCGAGGGCCGGCCGACCGCCGCCATCGCGGCGACCCTCCACCTCTCAGAGGGCACCGTGCGCAACTACCTCTCCGAGGCGATCAGCAAGCTGGACGCCAGCAATCGGGTGGAAGCCGCACGGACCGCCCGCCGCAAAGGTTGGCTGTGAGGGCCTGCTAAGCTTCGCACGATGAGCCGACCCGGCTGGGACGAGTATTTCCTCGACCTCGTGGACCACGTGGCGGCCCGCGCCACTTGCAACCGTGGCCGGAGCGGTTGCGTGGTGGTCCGCGACAAGCGGATCGTCTGCACCGGCTACGTCGGCTCCCCCTCCGGCCTGCCCCACTGCGACGAGGCCGGGCACGCCATGAAGCGCATGATCGACGAGGACGGCACCGAGCGCCAGCACTGCGTGCGCACGGTCCACGCCGAGCAGAACGCCATCTGCCAGGCCGCCCGCTACGGGCTGTCGCTCGCCGGCACCACTCTCTACTGCACCATGGAGCCGTGCCGGGTGTGCGCCATGTTGATCGCCTCCGTCGGCGTCTCCCGGGTGGTCGCCAAGCGGCGGTACCATGCGGGCCAGGACAGCCGCGAGATCCTCGCCCAGGCCGGCGTGGAGCTCGAAGTCATGGAAGACACGATCCAATCGTACGAAGCACAGTAGGAGCGCTGGGTGCCGATCAGTACTGAGGACAATCTATTCGGCCGGCTCGCCCTGCACTACAAGCTGGTCACCCGCGAGCAGATCAACGAGGCGTTGCGCCAGCAGGGGCGCGAAGGCGGCGACCGCAAGATCGGCGAGATCCTCATCGAGCGGGGCTGGCTGAGCCGGGAACGCTTCCAACAACTGCTGGAGATCCAACGCCAGGTCCAGGCCCGCGACAGCGCGGCGGCACCGGCCCCGCAGCCACCGACCCCATCTCCGACCCCGGTTCCGCCGCCGCCGCCCGCGCCCGCCGTAGAGGTGGAAGCCGTGCCCGAGGCCGCAGCCGCGGTGGAGGCCGAGCCCACCGTGGAGGCTGAGTCCGAAGCCGCTCCCACCGTGGAGCCCGAGCCCGCACCGAAGGCGGAGCCCACCGCCCCGACCGGACCCGCCTCGCTCGCCGGCTGGCTGGCCCTGGCCGCGGACCGCGGCGCGAGCGACCTCCACATCCACGCCGGCCAGGCCGTCCGCATGCGCATCCACGGCGAGCTGACCGAGGCGTCCGACGGACCGCTCGACCGCGAGCACACCGAGGCGATCCTGCGCGACGCCCTGGATCCGGAGGAGCGGGAGACCCTGGACGCCACCGGCCAGGTCGACCTGGCCCGGACGGTGCCCCAGGTCGGCCGGCTACGGGGCAACGTCTACCGCCAGCAGCACGGCCTCGACGGCGTCTTCCGTCTGATCCCGGCGACGCCGCCGAGCCTGTCCGACCTCGGTCTGCCCCTCGACCTGGCCCGGCTGGCCAACTACCACCAGGGCCTGGTCCTGGTGACCGGCCCGGCCGGGTGCGGCAAGTCGGCCACCCTGGCCGCCCTGGTCAACATCGTCAACAGCGAGCGCTCCCACCACGTGATCACGATCGAAGACCCGGTGGAGACCGTCCACCGGTCGGACCACTCGATCATCAACCAGCGCCAGGTCGGCCGCCACACGAGCTCGTTCGCCCGCGCGCTGCGTGCCGCCCTGCGCGAGGACCCGGACGTCATCGTGGTCGGCGAGCTGCGCGACCTGGAGACCATCTCCCTCGCCCTGACCGCCGCCGAAACCGGTCACCTGGTGCTCGCCACCCTTCACACCACCAGCGCCATCAGCACGATCAACCGCCTGGTGGGCGTCTTCCCGCCGAACCAGCAACCCCAGATCCGCACCATGGCCGCCGAGTCGCTGCGCGCCGTGGTCTGCCAGCGCCTGGTCCCCCGGGCCGACGGCGACGGCCGCGTGCCGGCACTCGAGATCCTCCTGGTGACCAAGGCGGTGAGCAACCTGATCCGGGACAACAAGACCTTCCAGATCCGTTCGGTCCTGCAGACCAACGTCTCCCGGGGGATGCGCGAGCTCGACGCGTCGCTCGAGGAGCTGGTCTCCAACGGCACGATCACCCGCGAGGAGGCCCGGCGCCAGGCCGAGAGCCCGGACCGCTTCGCGCCCAAGCCAGCCGCCGGGCAGAGCGGTGGAGGATCGAGCCGATGAACCGTCTCGAACAGCTCCTGGCCACCTGCCACGAACGGGGCGGGTCGGACCTCCACCTGGCCTGCGGCATGGAGCCGCGCATCCGGGTCCACGGCGAGCTCCAGGCGGTCGACGACCGTCCCCCGCTCCAGATGGATGAGATCGACGAGATGCTCCGCGAGCTCGCTACCGCGTCCCAGTGGAGCACCTTCGTCGACACCGGCGACCTCGACTTCGCCTACAGCCTCGAAGGCGTCGCCCGTTTCCGTTGCAACTACCTGGTGCAGCAGAACGGCCCGAGCGCCGTCTTCCGGGTGATTCCCCAGGACATCCTCACCGTCGAGGACCTGGGCCTGCCGGAGGCGGTGAGCGCTCTGGCCCACCTGACGCGCGGCCTGATCCTGGTCACCGGGCCGACCGGCTCGGGCAAGTCGACCACGCTCGCGGCGGTGATCCACGAGATCAACCGCGCCTCGAGCCGGCACATCGTCACCATCGAAGAGCCGGTGGAGTTCGTCCACCAGCCACTCGAATCGGTCCTCTCCCAGCGCGAGGTCGGTACCGACACGGACAGCTTCGGCGCCGCGCTGCGCTCTGCCCTGCGCCAGGACGCGGACGTGATCCTGGTCGGCGAGATGCGCGACCTCGAAACCATCGCCCTGGCGATCACCGCCGCCGAGACCGGCGCGCTCGTCTTCGGCACGCTCCACACCAACGGCGCCGCCAACACCATCGACCGGCTGATCGACGCCTTCCCCTCGGACGAGCAGGCCCAGGTCCGCCTGACCCTGGCCGAGACCCTCGCCGCCGTCGTCTCCCAGCAGCTCCTGCCGACCGCGGACGGCTCCGGGCGGGTGGCGGCGCACGAGATCCTGCTCAAGACGACCGGGCTGCCCAACATCATCCGCGAGGGCAACACGCCGATGATCCGCAACCTGATCCAGGGCGGCCGCAGCCGCGGCATGAAGCTGATGGACGACGCCCTGGAGGAGCTCCTGGAGGCGAAGAAGGTCAGCCCGCGGGACGCCTACCTCAAGGCGAGCGACAAGGACCGCTTCGAGCGCTTCCAGGACCGCGCGTCGTGACCGCACCGCTCGACACCCCCCTGGCCCGCGACGCCGGCATCGAGGTGCCGCTCATCTGCGGTGCCATGTACCCGTGCTCGAACCCCGAGCTGGTCGCCGCGGTCTCGGAGGCCGGCGGCATCGGCATCGTCCAGCCGATCTCGCTGACCTACGTCCACGGCCACGACTTCCGTGAAGGGTTGCGGCTGATCCGGTCGCTCACCGACCGGCCGATCGGCATGAACGCCCTGATCGAGGCGTCCTCGAAGTCCTACCGCGAGCGCATGGAGCGATGGGTGGACACGGCGCTCGAAGAAGGGGTGCGCTTCTTCGTCACCTCCCTCGGCAACCCGCGCTGGGTCGCCGAGCGGGTCCACGCCGTCGGCGGCAAGGTCTACCACGACGTCACCGAGAGGAAGTGGGCCGAAAAGGGGCTGGACTCCGGCGCCGACGGCCTGATCGCGGTCAACCGGCGGGCGGGTGGTCATGCCGGCCCCAAGAGTGCCGAAGAGCTGCTCGACGAGCTCGGCGACCTGGGCGTCCCGGTGGTCTGCGCCGGCGGCATCGGCGAGGCCGCGGACTTCGTGCAGGCCCTGGAGCGCGGCTACGCCGGCGTCCAGATGGGAACCCGCTTCATCGCCACGACCGAGTGCCGCGCCGCCGACGCCTACAAGCAGGCGATCGTCGATGCCCAGGAGGAAGACATCGTCCTGTCCGAGCGGATCACCGGCGTGCCCGTGGCCGTGATCGAGACGCCGTACATCGAGCGCATGGGGACCAAGGCGGGCCCGCTCGCCCGGTGGATGCTCCGGGGGCGCAAGACCAAGCACCTGATGCGGACGATCTACGCCCTGAAAGCCCTCCGGCAGCTCAAGCATGCCTCCCTGGACGAGACCGGTGCGAAGGACTACTGGCAGGCAGGCAAGAGCGTCGCCGGCGTCTCCGCAGTCGAGCCGGCGGGAGAGATCGTCCACCGGTTCGCGGAAGCGGCCCGGGCCGGCCACCCCGCGGGCGCTCCGGAGGCCGCGGGCGCTCCGGAAGCCGGGAGCGCGCCCCTCCGGCCGGGCGGCACGGCCCCGTGAGCGCGTCGTTGCTCCTCCGCGCCCTGGTCGTCGGCCTGGGCGGCTTCGTCGGTTCGGCGCTCCGGTTCATGGTCGGCGGCTGGGTCCACCGGGCCTTGCCAGGTACCTCCTTCCCCGTGGGTACCTTCGCCGTCAACCTGGTCGGCTGCCTGGTGATCGGCGTGCTTGGCGGCCTTGTCGACCTGCGCCAGGCCCTCGGCCCCGGCGCCCGGCTGTTCCTCATGATCGGCCTGCTCGGCGGCTTCACCACGTTCTCGTCCTTCAGCTACGAGACCTTCACCCTGGCCCAGGACGCCCAGTGGATCCGCGCCGCCGCCAACGCGGGGTTCCAGGTGGTCCTCGGCCTGGCCGCCGCCTGGCTGGGCTACACGCTGGTACGACTGCTCTACGGAGGATGACCATGGTCCTGCCCGAGCACGGACACCTGCTGCGCATCTTCGTCGGCGAAGCCGACCGGCACGAGGGCATGCCGCTCTACGAGTGGATCGTGCACCGGGCGCGCGCCCACGGCCTGGCGGGCGCCACGGTGCTCCGGGGCCTCGAAGGCTTCGGCGCCCACAGCCGCATCCACACCGCAAAGGTGCTCCGCCTGTCGGCCGATCTGCCGATCGTCGTCGAGATCGTCGACACGCGCGAGAAGATCGAAGAGTTCCTGCCCGAGATCGACGGCGCGATCAACGAGGGCCTGGCCACTCTCGAGAAGGTGGAGATCCGGCTCTACCGGAGCGGCACGGTGAGCGACGAGGAAGAGTAGCGGCCGAATCCGTTCGATCGAACGGGCGAGCGGCGGGCGCCCGCCCACCCAGGCGAGATGGGGCGTGATAGGTTCCCGCCATGGATTCGAAGGCGTTCGTCCAGGGTCTGGTCGACGAGCTGAATGCCCTGTTCTCCCAGCTCGGTGAGGAAGAGATCCTCGAGGCGGAGTCGAGTGGCGAGAAGGACGTGGTCACCCTGCTCAAGCTCGCCCTCCGGAGCGAGCTCGAGGCGGCCGAATTGGCCGGTTCGTGGATGCCCCAGACCCATGAGGTCGACGGCAAGATGCTCTTCGCCCTCCAGTGCGGCGACGAGATGCGCCACTACCAGCTCATCCACGAGCGCCTCGCGGAGCTCGGTCAGGCCGAGGACGTCGACCCGTCGACCGAGGGCTACAGCCCCCTCTACCACTACCTCAAGGGCCTGCGCACCACTCTCGAGCGCGCCGCCGCCGGGCCGTTCACCTGCGAAGCGATCGCCCGGGCGCGCAACCACCAGTTCATCGCCTTTTGCCGGAGCGCGGGGGATGAAGCGACCGCGCGCCTCTACGAAGAGGTGATCCAGCCCGAGGAGGTCCACCACCACGAAGAGGGCCGCCGCTTCCTGGAGCGCCACGCGACCACCCCGGAAGCCCAGGAGGCGGTGGCCGCCGCCGTGCGCGCCACCCTGGCGATCGCCGACGAGCTCAAGAGCCTGGCGGAGAAGTCGACCGGCGTCGACACGCTGCCGGTGTCGTAGCAATCGAGGTGACCCACTTCGTGACGATGAGTCGAGTTGGCTCGATCCGTCGAGCCCGCCGCTCCGATCAACCTGGACGATCCACCGGATCTCCCCCCATCCCCTCGATCCCCTTCGGGAGAGCGCGGGGAACGGGACGCCACCACCCGATCATCTCGTCGGGTTGACGAGGATTTACCATGAGCCCATCGATCGAGACCATCGCCGTCCTCGGCGCGGGGACGATGGGGCGAGGCATCGCCCACGTCGCCGCCCTCGCCGGATACACTACTCACCTGACCGACGTCGGCCAGGAGATCCTGGATGCCGCCCGCCGCTCCATCGAGAAGAACCTGGACAAGGGCATCAGCCTGGGCAAGGTCGAGGCGGACGACGCCGAAGCCGCCCTCGGCCGTCTGAGCCTCTCCACCGACCTGCGCGCCGCCGTCTCCGGCGCCGACCTGGTGATCGAGGCGATCCCCGAGAGCGTGCAGCTCAAGGTGGAGACCTTCCGCACCGTCGAGGAGGCCGCCCCGGACCACGCCCTGTTCGCGACCAACACCTCCGGCCTCTCGGTGACCGAGATCGCCGCCGCCACCGGCCGCCCCGAGCGCTTCGCCGGCATGCACTTCTTCAACCCGGTGCACATCATGAAGCTGGTGGAGCTGGTGCGCGGCCTGGAGACCTCGGACGCCACCCTGGAGATCCTGACCCAGGTCTCCCACGCCATGGGCAAAAAGGTGGTCACCGTCAACGAAGCCCCCGGCTTCGTCACCAGCCGGATCAACGCCATGATCGGCAACGAAGCTTTCCGCATGCTCGAACAGGGCGTCGCCTCGGCGGAAGACATCGACACCGCCTTGAAGCTCGGCCTCAACCACCCCATGGGCCCGTTCGAGATGGTCGACCTGGTCGGCCTGGACGTCCGGCTGTCGATCCTGCGCTACCTCCACCAGACCCTGGGCGAGACCTACCGTCCCAGCCGCTTGATGGTCCAGTACGTCCAGGCCGGCCGCCTGGGCAAGAAGGTCGGACGCGGCGTCTACGAGTACGACGAGGACGGCCGGCGGGTCTAGACATCTACAAGAACCGACTTCGTGACGAGTGAGTCAAGTTGGGGCGAATCGTCGGTTTCGCCGCCCGGATCGACCTGGATGATCCTCTGGA
>Ga0210144_1000254_pt1 | contig 31328 bp, 30 predicted proteins | sample Muzzi_PWA_D2_FD_185532 | JGI IMG/M metagenome (GOLD analysis project Ga0210144, IMG submission 185532) | Wetland microbial communities from San Francisco Bay, California, USA, that impact long-term carbon sequestration - Muzzi_PWA_D2 (SPAdes) | ecosystem: Environmental > Aquatic > Marine >...
CCCGGCCGGCCCTTGCCCTCACAGACCGGCGGCACCGGCTCGCGCGGCGGCGGCTGCCCGGCCTGCCACTCCGGCGGTCGCGAGCCGTCGGGGCGGAAGATGTCCCCCTCGTTCGGCCAGGCGCCCCAGGTGGTGGCGTTGTCGCCCATGCGGTCACCGAAGGCGCCGGACAGGCTGTGGTTGATCGCCAGGAAGGTGTTCCAGGAGAAGACGTCGAAGTCGCACTGGAGACTCTCGAGCGTGATCTCGCTCTGGAACGTCGGTGTCTTCGGCAGGTCCGGGCTCAGCGTCACCGGCTGGAGGGTGTCGCCGCACTCGATCTCCACCGACGGGGGGGCGGTCTCCGCCGTGTCGGCCATCGGTGTTGCGGGGGCCATCGGCGGCTCAGGCGCGACCGGCGGCGGATGGCTCGCCGGAGTTTCGGGGGTCGGCGCCGGTCGGCTGCAGGCGACCAGGGCCCCGAGGGTTGCCAGGGGCCCCAGCGCCAGGACGACCACCAGGAAGCGGACGGCGCGGCTTGGTTGCGCGCGGCGGATCTGCTCGCTCATCGCTCTCCTCGTCTCTGCGAGCGGCGTCCGGCCGGCGCCGGCGGCCGCGATCGTTTGATTGCGAAGATCGTACCCTTTTCGCGGGGAGTCCCGGGGCGAAGCTGGGCCCCGAACCCGCCGCCTGCCCGGCCGGGTGGCGACATCCGGGCGCCATCGCGCTATAGCTCGGAGGAGACAGGGAAGGAAGGCACCGTGGCGCCTCGCAACGTCCGGAGCGCGAACAGGCTGTTCAGCTGGGAAGGGGACGATCACCCTTCGCTGGTGTGGTTCGGCTTGCTGGTGGCGGTCGTGTTCTGGCTCCTGGAGACCACGATGCACGTGGTGGTCTTCCGCGAGGGGGAGTTCATGTCGCAGCTTCTGACCTTGAACCCCCACGAGGTGTGGAAGCGGCTTCTCGTCGTCTCGTTGCTCCTCGCCTTCAGCCTGTTCGCCCAGCGCGGGCTCGACCACCGCAAGCGGATCGAGAAGAGTCTGCGCTCGGCCCACGCCGAGCTGAATCAAATTTTCCAGACCGCGTCGGTGGCCATGCGCCTGATCGACCGGGACCACCGCATCCTCAAGGTCAACGAGACCTTCGCCAAGCTCTCCGGCGTGCCGGCGGACGAGGCGGTGGGCTGCCTCTGCCACGAGGTGTTTTCGGGGGATCTCTGCCATTCTCCTCAATGTCCGCTGACCCGGATCGCCGCCGGCGCCGAGGAGGTCGAGTTCGAGGTCGACAAGCAGCGGCGTGACGGCACAGAGATCAGCTGCGTGTTGACCGCGCGGCCCTTCCGGGAAGACGACGGGGAGCTGCTGGGCATCGTCGAATCGTTCCGGGACATCACCCAGGCCAAGGCCGCGCGCGACGTCGCCATCCGGAGCGAGCAGCTCGCCGCGCTCGGCGAGCTAGCCGCCGGGGTCGCCCACGAGATCAACAACCCGATCAACGGCATCATCAACTACGGCCGGATCCTGGAGTCCAAGGAGCGGGATCCGGCGACCGTGCGGGAGCTGGCCGGGCAGATCGTCCGCGAGGGGCACCGCGTGGCAGGCATCGTGGTCAGCCTGCTCTCTTTCGCCCGGAGCGGCCAGCGCCAGGTTCAGGTCACCGACCTGGCCGAGGTGCTCCGCGACACGCTCACCCTGACCGCGAACCAGCTCCGCAAGGACGGGATCCGGTTGGTGGTGCAGGTGCCCGAAGACCTGCCGCCGGTGGCGTGCATCCCGCAGCAGCTCCAGCAGGTATTTCTCAACATCCTCAACAATTCTCGGTACGCGCTCGACGAAGGTGACGGGGCGGCCAGCGCCTCGCCGCAGATCACCATCACCGCCGGCACGGAGACCCTCGACGGCGCCCCCTTCCTCCGCCTCTCGTTCCACGACAACGGGCCGGGCATCCCCCGGGACTGCCTGGACCGGGTGACCAAGCCCTTCTTCTCTACCAAGCCGCGGGGGAAGGGCACGGGGCTGGGCTTGAGCATCAGCCAGGGCATCGTGACAGAGCAGGGGGGCCGCCTGGTGGTCGAGAGCACCGAGGGGGAGTACACGCGGGTCAGCGTCTACCTGCCCCTCGGTCAGGAGCCGGTGATGGAGGAGAGCGTTGCCCCGCGGCGGTCCTACGCCGGGAAAGGCGGTGTGGCATGACGACGATGCGCTTCGAGGACCTCACCGTCAACCGGGACAGCCTGACTCCCCGGGGCCGCATCCTGGTGGTGGACGACGAGCACAGCATCCGCTATACCTTCGCCCTCTTCCTCGACGAGGCGGGCTACCAGGCGACGGCGGTCGCGGGCCCGGACGAGGCGCTCCAAGCACTCGCCGGCGAGACGGTGGACCTGGCGTTCGTCGACATCCTGCTGGAGAACACCTCCGGCATCGACCTGATGAAGCAGATCAAGGAGCGCTCGCCGGCCACCGAAGTGGTGATCATCACCGGTGCACCGAGCGTCGACACGGCATCCGAGGCCCTGCGGTTGGGCGCCTTCGATTACCTGGTCAAGCCGGTCGGTCAGGAGGCGCTGCTGGAGGCCGCGGACATCGCCCTGCGCCACAAAGCGGTCCACGATGCCGTCGAGGGCTACCGCCTGAACCTGGAGGCGATCTTCCGGAGCATCGAGGACGGCATCGTCACGATCGACGAGCGGCAGGAGGTGGTGGAGGTCAACCGCGCCGCGGAACGCCTGTGCGGCATGCAGCGCGGGGAGGTGTTGGGCAAGCCGCTGACCGAGGACATGCTGGAGTGCAGCGCCGGCTGCCTGAGGGCCCTGCGCCGCTCGGTCACCGGCCGTCCGCCGGTGGTGATCCACCGCCTGGAGTGCCACGCACCCCGCCGCCCGGAGCAGGTGGTCAACGTCAAGGCGACCCCCTTGCTCCGCGGCGACAACGGGCCCTCCGGCGGCGTGTTGGTGATCCGCGACCAGACCCGTCTGGAGACCCTGGAGCAGAGCCTGCGCCGCTGCCAGCCCGGGGACCTGGTGGGCGAAAGCCCGGCGGTCCGGCGGATCCGCTCCACCATCGAATCGCTGGCCGAGCTGCCGACGACGGTGCTGATCACCGGCGAGAGCGGTACCGGCAAGGAGGTGGTGGCCGACGCCCTGCACGCTGCCGGCCGGCGGCGGCCCCTGTTGAAGGTCCACTGCGCGGCGCTGCCGGAGGAGCTGCTGGAGCGGGAGCTCTTCGGCTACGAGCTGGGCGCCTTCCCCGGCGCTCAGGGAGACCACGTGGGGCGGCTCGAGCTGGCTCACGGCGGCAGCCTCTTCCTGACCGACGTCGACGCCATGTCTCCCGCCCTGCAGAGTCGCTTCCTGCGCTTCCTGGAGACCATGGAGGTCGAGCGCGTCGGGGGCTCGCGACCGATCCCGGCCGACGTGCGGGTGCTCGCAGCGACCTCCAAGGACCTGGAGCAGGAGGTCGCCGAGGGCCGGTTCCTGGAGGCGCTTTACCAGCGGCTCAGGGTCTTCGCGATCCACATTCCGTCGCTCCGCGAGCGCCTCGAGGACATCCCGCCGCTGGTCCACCACCTGCTCGAGAAGCTGGGGGCGAGGGTGGGTAAGCGGGTGACCGGCGTGTCCGACACCGTCCTGGACCTCTTCCTCCACCACTCCTGGCCGGGCAACGTGCGCGCGCTGGAGCAGACCCTGGAGCACGCCTTCATCGCGGCCCAGGGCGAGACGCTCACGCCGGCCGACCTGCCGGGGGAATTCCGCCAGGCCGTGGGAGCGACCGCCGGCGCCGAGTGACGGGACCTGAACGTCCGCAAGGGTGGTGCCGGATCGCACGTCCGCCGCGACGTGCGGACGGTCGGCGTCAGCCGTCGACCCGCTCGGCGAGCGCCAGGCGTTCGATGCGACCGAGCGGCTCGTCTCCCAGTCCGGCGGGGACCAGGTAGCGCTGGCGGAGATCGAAGCTCTCCAGCGGCCCGGCGAGGCGGAAGCCGCGCTCCTCCAGGAAGGGGGCCAGCTCCTCGTCGCGCATGCCCCAGTGGATCTCCTCCCCGGCCAGCTTCATCCACGACTTGCCGAACCTGCCCAACTTGCCCATGTCGATCGACCCGTCCGGGAGCTTGTGCATGTAGGTGAGCAGCCACCGGCTGCCCGGGCCCGTCGCCCGGTGGATGGCCGCGGCGGCCCGGTCGACGGCCGGCTTCGGCAGGTACATCAGCAGGCCCTCGGTGACGACGAAGCTCGGCGCGTCCGTGCTCCACGGCTCGCAGCCGGCGAGCACCTCGTCCAGGGGGCTCTCCTCGGTCAGGTCGGCTGCGAAGAAGTAGATGTTGCCCGGGGCGTCGCCGAGCTTCTCGATCGCCTGGACCTTCGCCCGGTGGCTGGCGGGGTGATCGAGCTCGACGAAGGTGACGTCTGGGTGGTGCTCGGCCAGGCGCAGGCAGAGCGTGTCCATGCCGGCGCCGACCACCAGCACCTGGGTCGCGCCGCCTTCGAGGGCGGCGACCGCCTGCTCGTGGACGAACCGCTTGCGCAGCCCGATGTGGAGGAAGTGGCCGCGAGAGGCGAGCGCCTCCATCTTGTACGCGAACCAGCGGTACCAACCTTTCTGGATCAAGCGCACGTGCCACGGTTTGAGCGCGCCGGCGGCGGTCAACACGCGCTCGGTGGCGTCGACGACTCCCGGAGCGAGGAGCGGAGCGAAGCGCTCGTCGTGGGCGAGGAAGATCTGCATCTGGCCCACCTGGACGGCGGACCGGCTGGGGCGGTCTCTGCGCATGGTGCCTCCGGGTTGACTCGCTGGACGGTTCCAGTCTAACCCGTTCCGGTGACCCCTCCGGAACCGGCCCCGGCTCGCAGTGCGCATCCGCGGGCCGGGGCCGATCGGAGTTTCAGCAGGGCAGTTTCAGCTCATGCCCGGGAGCGCTTCGGGGCGCCCTCGCAGCAGTGAGCGGTGCGCGGCAAGAAGAAGCGCGTCATGGCATTCACCTCCTTTCGCTCGGTTCGGTGCAGGGTTCTGAGGGGTGGACGGCCGGATCCGCCGCGAGCGAGCGGGTGCGCGCGGGGCCGCCCGGCTTGGGCGTGCGGTGGCCGGAGCAGGGAGCGGGTGCATGCGTCGAGTGGATTTTGTTGTCATATGCAACAATATGTCGAAAAAGGGGGCAACGCATCACGGAACCGCCTTCAAGCGGCAGCAGCCGGAGCTGATCTCCATGCGCCCGCGGGCGGCGCGGACCAACTGGCCGAGGGCCCGGGTCATCGCCTCGCGCACCGGCGGCTCGAGCTCTGTGAGCACCGCCCGGACCTCCGCCAGAAGGTCGGCTTCGATCCGTTCGTAGAGCGCGCGGCCGTCCGCCGTCAGCTCGAGCAGCACGGCCCGGCCGTCCTCCGGATGGCGCGTGCGCCCCGCGTAGCCCTTGGCGACCACGCCGTCGATCACCCGGCTGGCGGTGCTCTTGTCCAGGTAGAGGCGCTCGGCCAGCTCGTGGAGCCGGAGCGGCCCGGCCAGGGCCAGGGTCTCGAGGGCGTAGCACTGGGAGACCGACACGTCGTGGCAGCAGATCCGGTCCCGGTCGCGGAACTGGATCAGGCGGATCAGGTCCTCCAGGGTCCGGTGGAGCGCCCGGGCGTCCCGCTCCAGCGTCGGGTCCGGAACCGGGCGCGATGCTCCGTCCGGCATCCGGTCGGTCGGGCGGTCGGCCCGGTCGCGGGCGCTGTCAGGTCGGGTCTGTCGGGGCTCGGTGGTCATGGTCGGACCTTTTTGTTGCATCTAACAACGATCTGTCCGGCGCCCCTATTCCCGCTCCGTGCCGATCCACCGAATACACCCTCGGTGCGGTGCGTAGGTGTAGTGTGGACGTCGAAATGACCATTGCACGAGGTGACCTTCCCGGTGGTCCTCCGCCCGATCCGGGAGACACGTGGGATGGCGCGGCGCAAGCCGCTTCCGGACCGGCGCTGGTGGCGCGTGCCCGCTCGGGTGACCGGGCGGCGGCCGATGAGCTGGCGAGCCGGTTCGCGAAGCCGGCGTACCTGGTGGCGCTCCAGCTCCTGGGCAACCCGGAGGACGCGCGCGACGCGGCGCAGACCGCGCTGATGCGCTTCTTCACCCGCCTCGACCGTCTGGAGCCGGGCCGGCCGATCCGCCCGTGGCTCTTCACCATCGTGCGCAATGCCGCGCTCGACCTGGCGCGGCGCCGCACGGTGCGCCGCTCCGACTCGCTCGACGAGGCGCGCGAGGAGTTCGGAGCGGAGGTCATCGACGAGAGCGCCGACCCGGAGGCCGACCGCCGGCGCCACGAGCTGCGCCGGGACATCTGGCGGGCCCTCGGGCGGCTGACTGAGAAGGAACGAGAGATCCTGGTGCTGCGCGACTACCAGGACCTCACCTACGCCGAGATCGCGGCCGTGCTGTCGGTTCCGGTCGGGACCGTCATGTCCCGCCTGCACCGCGCGCGCCGGGCGCTCCGGGGCCTGCTCGAGGCCGAGTACGGCCCCCGGGCACGGAGCTTCGGCGGCGCGCCGGCAGGGGAGCGGCAGACGTCCGCGCACGGCCGAACCGACCGAGGAGGAGGCGATCGTGGCTGAAGACCGCCCCCGCCGTGGCTCAAACCAGATGCCGTTTGACGAAGCCCTCCTGTCCGGCTATCTGGACGGGGAGCTGACCCAGTACGAAGAGCAGCGCGTCCGGGTCTACCTCGAGGACCACTCGGAGGCCCGGGCGCTGCTGGAGGAGATGAAGACCGTGCGCGAGACGACACGTACAACCCGGTTCGAGGTCCCCGACGACCTCCAGTGGGACGAGCGGCCCCGCGGCCCTTTTTCCCGGTTCGCCCGAGGCTTCGGCTGGCTGTTGATCCTCGTCTGGCTGGTCGGTGTCAGCGCCTTCGGGCTCTGGCAGCTTCTGACCGCGCCGGAGAACCTGCTGGCGAAGCTGCTGGTGGTCGGATCGATCGGCGGCTTCGCCTTGCTGCTCGTCTCCGTCCTGCTCGACCGACTCCACGACATGAAGACTGACCGATATCGGAGGGTTCGCAAGTGATCGTCACCACTACCCCGACCATCCAGGGCAAGCGGATCGTCCGCACTCTGGGCATCGCTCGTGGCAACACCATCCGGGCCCGGAACATCGGCCGGGACATCACCGCGGCCCTGCGCAACATCGTCGGCGGCGAGATCTCCGAGTACACCAAGCTGTTCGGCGAGTCTCGCGAGCAGGCCATGGACCGCATGGTAGAGGAGGCCCGCGAGCTGGGCGCGAACGCGGTGGTCCAGGTGCGCTTCATGACCTCCATGGTCATGCAGGGGGCGGCGGAGCTCCTGGCCTACGGCACGGCCGTCGTGGTCGAAGACGAGGACTGAGCGGACGGCCGGGCGCTATACTGCGCCGACAACGCATTCCCGTTCTTCGACTCCGGAGGGAGCCCTGTGGATACCCAACGGCGGACCCGCATCACGGCCGGATCGACCCTGATCGTGGTCGGATTCGTGCTGTTCTTCCTCCAGCACATGAAGGGCTTCGGCGAGACCGCGATCTTCGCCGCCCTGGGCGCGATCTTCCTGGTCGGCTACCTGTGGCGCAAGTCCTACGGGTTGCTGGTGCCGGCCGGCATCCTGCTCGGTCTCGCCGTGGGCTCGTACTTCGAAGAGATCTCCGAGGGGGCGACCGATTGGAGCCTCTTCGGCCTCGGATGCGGCTTCTTCCTGATCTACGTTCTCGACCTGCTCTACCGCCGGCGCCGCCACTGGTGGCCGGTGGTGCCGGGGTCGATCCTGGTGCTCCTCGCCTTCCCGGCGAGCGAGGACCTGCTCCACATCCTGCTCGACCACTGGCCCCTGCTTTTGGTGCTCATCGGCGTGGTGATCGTGATCGGTGCCTTCGTCCAGGTGCCCGGCCGCTCCGGCCGGCGGAGCAAGTCCGGCGGCGGCCCCTCCGCGCCGGCCGGGCTCTGACCTCGCCTCAGAGGTACCCCAGAGCTTCGAGGCCCCGGGGGGGCGCCGCGGTCTCTGCGGCGCCTCGCCGTCGGCCAGGATCTCCACCGTCTGGGGCGAGCTGCCGTCGAAGCGGAACGGCCGCCCGCGCAGGCGGACCGTCAAGTCCCGCGGCTCGGCGAGGAAGAACCGGATCGTGGAGGAGTCGCCGAGCGCCCAGACGAACGTTTCGTCCGGCTCGCCGTCGTCCGTCCGTTCGTCCCAGGACCAGCCGGCCACCAGGTGCGGGCGGGCCACGGCGGTCCCCAGGTCGATCACCGGCACTTCCTGGTGCACCTGGCCGATGGCGATCTCGGCAGCCAGGTCGCCGAGCGGCCGGGCGTCGGGGGGCCGCCCCCGCACGCCCACAGGCCGCACGCCGCGGCGAGGAGGGCCGCGGCGCGCAATCTCGCCGCGCCGGGGGAAGCGGAGGGCGTCGCGGGGAGGAAGGGGTTTGGGGTCTGCGGGGCGGTCGGACGGGAGTCGGGTCCGGGGGTGGCCATCACCTGGGAGAGTAACCGAATCTTGGTCGCGACCCGCGCTTGCTACACTTCCAGCTTGACGATCCCTTATCCGCTCACCCGACCATGACCGAGCGCGCCTCCAACCCGGCGGTGAGCTCCGCCGCCGCGCCCAGCCCTCCGGAGCGCTACATCCTCCGGGAGGACGAGGAGGGCCGCTCCTACCTGACCTGCCGCGAGGCGCCGACCGTCCACCTGGTGATCGAGGACGGCGCGGTTTCGGCGTCCGCCGCCCGGAACGCTCCCGCCGGCACCATCTACCTCGACGGGGCCGCCCAGGCCGGGCCGTTCCTGGACACCGAGCGTCACGTCCACAACCTGGACCACCACGAGGGCTGCGTGCGCGCCTTCACCCTGGCCGCCTGCGAGCAGGCGCTGGTCCTGGTGCTCAAGGGGTTCGACCTGCGCGACCGGGAGTGGACGGTGCACGCCAACGAGCCGGACCTGGACACGGTGCTCGCGGTCTGGGTGCTGTTCAACCACATGCACCTGTCGTCGACCCCGGAGATCCGCGAACGGCTGATCCCGCTGGTGCGCCTCGAGGGGACGATCGACGCCCACGGCATGGAGCTGCTCGAGCTGTGCGGCTTCCCGGACGAGCTGATGCGCGAGACCCGGACCAAGCTCGACACGCTGCACCAGCGCGAGGTTCTGCTCACCCGGGACGGTTCCCGTCGCCGCCCGGACCGGATGGAGCGCACCGTCGCCCTGCTGCGCGAGGTCGACGGCCTGATCTACGCCCCCGGCGATCTCGAGCACGACGTGGCGGAGCTCGAAGAGCTGGCCCGGGTCGAGCTGCCGCCGGCCGGGTTGATCGTCGCCTGCCGCTCGCCGGAGTCGATCTACCGGGTGGAGCAGACCCTGCGCTGGCTCTACGGCGACCGGCTGGCGCTGATCGTCCTCCAAAAGGATGAGACGACCATCACCCTGCGGCAGGTGGCGCCGTTCCTGCCGGCGACTCTGGAGGCGGCCTACGAGGAGCTGAACCTGATCGACCCGGCGGCCGGCCACCGCGGCTCGTCCTCCCGCTGGGGCGGCTCGGCGGAGATCGGCGGCTCGCCCCGGGGACGGGGGACGGAGCTCACGCCGCGGCAGATCGCCGAAGCCTGCGCGCGGGCCTTCCGGGGGCCGACGATGGCGGAGCGGGCGGCGGCCCTGGCCAAGGGGGTGGCCGCCGCGGCGCTCGGCCTCGGCGGAGCGCGCGGGGTGTGGTGGCTGCTCCAGCACACGGAGGCGCGCGGCAGCTCGGTGTCGAACGCTGCCTCCGTGAGCACGGCCGACCTGGTCGCGGTGATGGTGCTTCTGCTGGTCACGCTGAGCGGCCTGGCGCTCGGGCGGGCCCACCGGCGACCCGGGTTCTATGGACTCCGCCTGCCCTCGGGCCGGAGCTGGTGGGTGCTGCTTCCGGGCGCGCTCCTCGGCGGCCTGCTCGGCGGTGCGGCCTTCCCCGCCCGCGTGGTGACGGCGTTTACCGAGGGTGGGCAGGGAGCGGGGGCCCGCTGGTTGCTGGTGACGGTGGCGATCGCCCTACCGCTCCTGGCCGAGCTCCTCTTTCGCGGGCTCGTCCAGGGTGAGCTCTTCCGCGCCGTGCGCAACCGGGGCGTCCAACGCTCGTGGGTGCCCCGGCCGGCCGCCGCCCTCGGTGCGCTGCTCTACGCTGCCACCCCCGTCGCCCTGGCGCCTCTCCTCTGGCGCTCGGGCTTCGCTGCGTCCGCCACCCTGCTCGTCGCGGTCGCCGGCGCGCTCCTCCTCGGTCTCGCCTGCGGCATGGCCCGGGACCGCTCCGAGAGCCTGGTGCCACCGGTCCTCTTCCACCTCCTGGCCGGCGGCCTGGTGGTGGCGGTGGTCGTGCTGATGACCTGAGCGGCGCGGCGCCGCGGAACGGGGTCAGGCGGGTGGGTGGCGATCTCCGACAGGTCGACGCGCTCCCCCTCTGTGGGCGCCCGGGCGCCGTGGGGGCTGGGGTATCGTCGCGGCATCATGAGCGAGACTCCTTCTCCGCGTGAGCTGTTCGACCTGGCCGGCAGGGTCGCCCTGGTGACCGGCGCCTCCCGCGGTATCGGCGAGGCGATCGCCCGCTGCTACGCTGCCGCCGGCGCCTCGGTGGTACTGGCCAGCCGCACCCAGGAGGCCCTGGACGCCGTGGCCGCTTCGATCCGGGAGGACGGCCTCGAGTCTGGACAAGTGGCGCTCCCGGTGGCCTGCCACACCGGGGACGCCGACCAGGTGGCGGCGCTCGTCCGGCGCACCGTGGACGAGCTCGGCGGCATCGACGTGCTGGTCAACAACGCCGGCACCAACCCCCACTTCGGGCCGCTCCTCACCGCCGAGGAGAGCCACTGGAACAAGACCCTGGACGTCAATCTGCTCGGCTACTTCCGCCTGGCGAAGGCGTGCGTGCCGGTGATGCGTGACGGCCACGACGGACGGCGCGGCGGCAAGATCGTCAACGTCGCCTCGATCATCGGCCACACACCCCATCCGGGCCTCGGCGTCTACGCGGTCAGCAAGGCGGCGGTGCTGATGCTCACCCGGGTGCTGGCGCTCGAGCTGGCCGGCGACGGCATCCAGGTCAACGCGCTCGCCCCCGGCATCATCGAGACCCGCTTCTCCGAGGCCCTGTGGAAGGACCCTTCCCGCAGCGCCGGTTTCCTCCAAGACATCCCGGCCGGCCGCTTCGGCAGCACCGACGATCTCCTGGGCCTCGCCCTCTACCTGGCCTCCGCCGCCTCGGACTACACCACCGGCACCGTGTTCACGGTCGATGGCGGGCAGACGGCCTGATCTCCCCCCAATCCCTCAATCCACTGGCTCTCCCCCCTATCCCTCGATCCCTTTCCCACCCTCCGGGGGGAAAGGGACGCCCCCGCCCTGTGTTGTCGAGGGGCGGTGGGATTCGTGGTTCCCTGCAACCGGTTCGCTCGCCCGAGCGTCCAAGGGGTGAACGACGAGAGAGGAGACGCCATGATCTGGGTTCTGCTTGCAGTCACCATCCTGGCCCTGTGGGCCGCACTCGCCATCCTCGCCCGGCATCTCCGGGAGCGTAAGCGCCTGGCGCTGCGGGAGATGATCCACCAGGAGCGGATGGCGGCGCTGGAGAAGGGGGCGAAGCTCTCCGAGCTGCCGGCCGACCTGGCGGGCGGTGCCGATCCGGCGGAGGAGACGCGTTCCGGCGGGCAGTGGGTCCAGCGGGCCGCGCTGGCCGGGGCCTTCATCCTGATCCTGGGCGGTATGGGCATGTCGCTGGGGTTCCTGCTCATGCCGCAGACACCGGAGCTGGGCGACCTGCACCAGATGGCGCCGCTGGGGGCGATCCCGGTCCTGGTCGGCCTCGGCCTGCTGCTCTACGCCTGGGTCGACCGGCTGGTGTTCGGCCGGGAGCGGTCGTGAGCGAAGCGCTCGCCGTGCCGTCGCCGTTCGCCCTGGCGGGCTGGGCGGCGGTCCCGGCCCGCGGGCGCGGCCCGTTCGGCGGCCCGCTGCGAAGCGCCTCGCACGACGGCTCCGGGGCCTCCGGGGCCCCCCTTGGGGCGCGATCGCTCGGGGGGACAGGGCGGGCCGACGAGGCGATCGAGGCCGCCGGAGGGTTCGACGACCTGGTCGCCCGCCACCGGGACCGGGTCTTCCGGGTCGCCCTCTCGGTGCTCGGCCCGGGCGCCGAGGCGGACGCGGAGGACGTGGCCCAGGAGGCGTTCGTCCGCGCCTACCGGCGGCTCGCGTCGTTCCGCGGCGAGAGCCGGATCGGCACCTGGCTCTACCGGGTGGCCTTCAACCTGGCGGTCGACCATCGGCGGCGCACGGGCCGGCGCGGAGCGGAGATCGGAGGGGAGGCGCTCGACGCCCTGCCGGCGCCGGGTGGCGATCCGCACCGGGTGGCGCGCGACGGGGAGAGCACCCGGCTCGTCCGACGCCTGCTCGACACGTTGCCGGAGGCCCAGCGCGCCGCCCTGCACCTGCACTACTGGATGGGCCACACCGTGGCCGAGATCGCCGAGCTCCTGGACGTGGCGGAGGGGACGGTCAAGTCCTACCTCCACCGGGGGCGCGAGCGGCTGCGGGCGGAGCTCGAGGGAGAGGAGGATCTGCCATGAGCGATCGATCCGATAGACCTGATCGTCCGAATCGATCCGATCGGCGTCCTCCGGAGCCCGGTCCGCTCGGCTCGCGTGGGGACGAGGCCGAGCGCCTGCTCGCCGCGGCCTTCGCCGAGCGGCCGGTGCCGGAGCTCTCCGCCCGATTCGACGCCCGGCTGCGGCAACGCCTCGAAGCCGAGCGCTTGCGCGCGGCCCGACGCCGCCGTCGGTGGCGCTGGGTCCTCGCCGCCTATTGGCTCGCGGCTCTGGTGGCGATCGGCGCGCTCGTCGAGGCAACGGGCCTGGTTCCGTCCCTTCCCGACGCTGCCTGGCCGCCGCTGCTGGCGATGCTCGTCCTGACCCTGGCCGGGGTGGCGTTTCCGCTGGCGGCGCTCGCCGACCGGTGGAGCCGGACGCCCGGGCTCCCCCGGAGGGTCATCCTTCCTCCCGGTCTCTGAGCCGGGAGGCGCCGAAGCGCCGGGAGCTTCGAGGTCTTCGGCCGCGTGTCGGGCGTCCGTTCTAACCGGGGCCGGAGCCGGCGACCGGCGCGCGCGGCCGGGCGCGGAGCGCGCGGAGCTGCACCAGGCAGCGGTCGCAGAAGTGCTCGTCCTTCAAGTCGATCTCCTCGACGTAGGTCGAGCTCGCCATGACGCAGCGGTAGTCGGCGCAGTGGAGCAGGCCGAAGGTGTGGCCGAGCTCGTGGACCGCCTCCTTGACCAGGCGCTCGAACAGGAGCTTCCTGTCGGCGGGCAGGCCGTAGAGCTGGCTGTCCAGGCGGTAAGCCGAGACGACGGCCGCCCGGTCGTCGAGCTGGGCCTCGCCGTAGACGAAGGTGAGGACGGCGATGAACAGGTCGACGTTGGTCAGGCCGAGGATGCGCGTGGGGGGCGCCCCGTTCCCTGCTTCGTGGTGCAGCGGGGGCTCGCGCAGGAGCTGGGCGAGGAGCACGCGGGAGTTGTACTGGCCCCGGTCGGCGTCGAAGGCCAGCTCGGGGTCGAAGGAGGGTGGGTGGGTCTCCACGCGGAGACGGAACAGCTCCTCCAGCTTGCGCGCCAGGGGATCGACCAGACCGGCGCGGTCGCCGCAGTAGATGGGTACCAGGAGGAGGGTCTCGTCCACGCCGGCTCCGGCTTCGACTACTTGTCTGATCGGGTCGATCCACCCGCCGGGGCCACCGCGGCGGCCGCCGGATCGTCGCGTTTCAGATCGTACTTCTTGATCTTGTTGTAGACGGTCACCCTGTCGACCTGGAGGATCTCCGCCGCGCGGGTGATGTTCCAGCCGGTGCTCTCCAGGACCGCGGCCACGTGCTGCTTCTCCATGTCGGCCAGGGAGGCGCCGTCGCCCACCGCCACCAGCTTGGGCCTCCTCAGGAACGGCAGGTCGTCGGGGCGGATCGCGGGCGGGGCGCCGACCACCATGGCACGCTCGATCGCGTTCGCCAGCTCGCGCACGTTGCCCGGCCAGTCGTGGCTCTCGAGCAGTGCCATCGCCTCCGGGCTGATCTCGGTGATCCGCTTGTCCATCTGGCGGGCGAAGTGCTGGACGAAGTGGCGCGCCAGGTCCGGGATGTCCCCGCGGCGGGCGCGGAGCGGCGGGATCTCGATCGTGAAGACGTTGATCCGGTAGTAGAAATCCTCCCGGAAGCGGCCCTCCTCGACCGCCTTCTCCAGGTCCTCGTTGGTGGCGCAGATGGTCCGGAAGTCGACCTTGAGCGGGCGCGTGCCGCCGATCCGGGTCAGCTCCTTGGTCTCGAGCACCCGCAGCAGGTCGACCTGCATCTTGGGCGGGATGGCGCCCACCTCGTCCAGGAAGAGGGAGCCGCCGTCGGCCATCTCCACCTTGCCCTTGCGCCGGTACTGGGCGCCGGTGAAGGCGCCGCGCTCGTGGCCGAACAGCTCGCTCTCCAGCAGGGTCTCGGTCAGGGCGCCGCAGTTGACCGGCACGATCGGGAAGTAGCGCCGGCGGCTGTTGGCGTGGATCGCCCGGGCGACCAGCTCCTTGCCGGTGCCGCTCTCGCCCCGGATGAGCACGGTCGCGTCCGTCTTGGCCACGTGGCGCACCAGGTCGAGCACCCGCTGCATCTGGGGGCTGTCGCCGACGATCGTGTCGCCCCCGACCAGCTCGTCGATGGTCTCCCGGAGCTGGAGGTTCTCGTCGCGCAGGCGGCGCTGCTCGAGCGCCCGCAGCACGAGGTGGCTCAGCTCGTCCGGGTCGATCGGCTTGGTGACGTAGTCGAACGCCCCCACCTTGAGTGACTGGACCGCCGTCTCCACCGAGGCGAACGCGGTGATCATGATCACCTCGAGCTTCGGGTCGATCCGGCGCACGTGCTCCAGGAGCTCCATGCCGTCCATGCCCGGCATCTTGATGTCCAGGAGCGCCACGTCGAAGTGCTCGTGCTGGAGCAGGCGGAGCGCCTCTGTGGCGTTCTCGGCGGCCTGCACCGCGTGGCCGTCCTTCTTGAACCAACTCCTCAGGGAGAGGCGCACCGCCGCTTCGTCGTCGACGATGAGGATGGCGCCGCTCGGTCGCTCGTCCATGGTCAGCTCCTCTCCGGCGGTCGCGCGGGCTCAGGAGGTGTTCGGGACGGCGTCGCGGTTTCGCCGCGGTCTGCGCCGTTCCGGCGTCCGTTCTGGTGACGGGGAAGGGTGAGGTGGAAGGTCGTCCCCCGGCCCGGCGTCGACTCCACGTCGATCGAGCCGCCATGGCGCCGGACGATGCCGTAGACCACGGCCAGGCCGAGACCGACGCCGCTTTCCTCGTGCTTGGTGGAGAAGAACGGCTCGAAGATCTGGGGCAGGACCTCCGGGTGGATGCCGACGCCGGTGTCGCCGACGTCGATGCGGATCTGTTCTGTATCTCCCGCGAGCCGGACCGTCAGCTCGCCTTCGGAGTAAGAGGGCCCGCTCATCGCCTCGACCGCGTTGACCAGCAGCGCGACCAGCGCCTGCTCGAGCTGCCCGCCGTCGCCCTCGATCATCGGATCGCCGGTCAGCGGCTCGCGGTGGAGCTCGATGTTCGAGATCTCCAGGTGGTGGCGGATCAGCATCAGGCTGCGGTCGACCAGCTCCTGGACGTCCACCGGCGCCATGGCCTCCCCGTCCCGGCGCCGGGCGAAGAGCAGCAGGTTCTTGACGATGTCGCCGCAGCGGCTGCACTCGTGCTCCATCAGGCGGAGGTACTCGCACAGCTCCTGCTTGACCTCGTCCGGCATCTCCTCCTGCTCGCCCAGCTCGCGCTCGACCAGCTTGGCGTAGGTGAGGATGCCGCTCAACGGGTTGTTGAGCTCATGGGCGACGGTCGCCGAGAGCTTGCCGAGGGAGGCCATCTTCTCCATCTGCAGCACCTGGCGCTGGGCGCGCTGGAGCTCGTCGGTCTTCTCCACCACCTTCTCTTCCAGGTGCTCGGACCACTCCGTGATCTGGCGCCGCGCCGCCTTCAGGTCCGCCGCCATCCGGTTGAACGCCTCGGCGAGCTGGGAGAGCTCGTCGGTGCCGGTGGCGTCGATCCGGGTGTCCAGGTCGCCGTGGGCCACGCGCTCGGTGCCGGCCTGGAGGCGCCGGACCGGCTGGTGGACCAGGCGGTGGACGAAGGCCGTGGTCACCGCGCCGGTGATCAGCAGGAGGCTGAGCACGGTCCAGGTCATCTGGCGGCGGCCCTCGACCAGCATCTCGTCGAGCCGGGAGAGCGACATCTCCACGTCGAGCACACCCAGCACGGGGCGCTCTGCTGGTGGGTCGTGGCAGCCCGACGCGGCGCACGCCGGCTCGTTGGCGATCACCGCCAGGTGGTGGAGCACCGGATGCTCGCCGCTCAACCGGCCGGTGAGCGCCCCGGGCGGCGTGACGATCGCCTTGGCCGGCAGCGGGCCGCTGCGCTCGTGGCACGCGCGGCAGGGGCTGTCGGTGAGCGCCACGTGGCGGCCGACCTCTTGACCGTCCGCCGCCAGACGGAGGTCGCCGTCGTTGTCGTAGATCCGGATGCTGGTGACGCCGGGTCCGCGGGCCAGGCGCTCGATCGTCCGCTGGACCTGGTCCTTGCGGTTCGCCAGCATGCCGTCGTGGGTGGCCCCCAGAATCAGGCTGCTGCAACGCTCCGCACCGTCGCGGACCAGATCGATAAAGCGCTCACGGGTCGAGCGGAAGCTGACGACCGCGTGGATCGTCAGGACGGCGACGACGGTGAGGAGAAGGGGAACGAGGAGGCGCGCGCTCAAGGACCGCGCCACCACCTGGAATCTCTTGCGCATCATGTCACCCCTCGGAAGAGCCCCCGCGGGTGTCTTTCAGGGGGCGAACAGGGTGCTGGGAGCGCACCCCGAGAGTACCACGGAACTGTCGGAAAATCCGACGGTCCGTTGAAATTTTCAGCGCGCGGTGGGGCGCGGCCTCGTGGCGTGCCGAGCCGCCGTTCGGGGGGTGTCGGAGGGGCTTCGCGCCACGGTTCCCGGGGTCTTCCACCCTTCTCCCGTGCCCTCCGGGGCCGCGGCCGCGCCGTCGCCGCACGGTGGCTCCCCTCTTGCAGATCCGGCCGGTGGAGGTGACGCGCCATGAGCCGAGACACCAGAGTCACCCGAGGGTCTGGAGTCGACGCTGGAGCGCTCCCCATCGGGCCGGTCGAAGCGGAGCGGCCGCCGGAGAGCGGTTCCGCGGAGGGCACGGAGCGTTACGGGGGTGCACGGCCCTGCCTGTGGATGAGCGCGGGCCTGGTCTCGTACAAGCTCTGCGATCGGGCCTTCGACTGCGAGCACTGCCCGCTGGACGCCGCGCTCCGGGGAGAGCCGCTCGCAGCACCGGGATTGCCACCGGGCGAGGTCGCCCGGGTCGCGGCGCTCTCCTTCCCCGAGGATCGCCTCTACGGTCGCGGCCACACCTGGGTTCAGGAGGCTGTCGGCCGGGACGTCAGGATCGGCCTCGACGCGTTCGCCGTCGCCCTGATCGGCAGCGCGCGCCGGCTGCGCTTAGACCGTCTCGGCGGGGAGGTACGGGAGGGCCAGGCGCTGGGTGAGCTCGATCTGGGGATCGGCCGGCTCGTGGTGTGCTCGCCGGTCGCCGGGCGGCTTCGCCGCTTCAACCGCGCCCTGGATGCTGATGCGGCGCCCCTGCTGCGGGAGCCGTACGGGGAGGGCTGGATCGTCGAGCTGACCCCGTCGGGTGCCGGCGCCCTCGGGCAACTGTGCTCCTCCGTGGAGGCCCTCGACCGGGCGCGCCTCGACCTGCGCCGGTTCCGCCGCCGGGCGGCGCTCTTCCTGTTCGACCACAGCGACGAGGTCGGCCCGACGCTCCAGGACGGCGGCGAGGTGCTCACCGACCTGCGCTGCATCCTCGGCCCTTCCCGCTTCGTCGAGCTGATCGGCGACCTGATCCGCTGAATCCGCTGTGAGGAGCCGTTCCCTCGCGCTCCTCCCGTTCCACACCCCACCTGTAGAGAAACCCCACGGTGACCGTTGAGGACCTCAACGGTTCACCGGCTGAAAGACCCCCGGACCGCCCGCCAAATTCTCTGCAAACCTCTGAAAAAAAGGGACTTGACCTACCGCATGCGACGTGGTCCTCGCCTTGCAGTAGGCCCTGGCGAGGCCACAGAAACGGCCCAAGAGGAGGTTGCCATGACACACGCTGAAAAGAGGAACCTCGATTGGCTGCGCTTCGGAGGGTACCTGGCACTGGCGATCATCGCCCTGCCGGTGCTCGCGATCGTCGCGTTCATCGGGCGCGGCCTGCTGCTCGCGCTCGCCATCGTGGCGCTGGTCGCGATCCTCGCAGCCTACGCGGTGAGCCCGGCTTTCCGGGCCTGGTTCGAGAACCAGGCCGAGCCCGAGCTGTCGTACAGCGGCTTGCGGCTGGGGACCGGGCTCTCCTTCCACCCTTTCCATTCCTGGGCGCGCATCGAGGGCGACGAAGCGACGGTGGGCGCCGATGACCTGATCCAGGCCACTCTCGGTCCGGTCGACGCCGTGGCCCTGCCGCCGGTGGGGCTGCACCTCACCCAGGGGGAGCCGATGATCCGGCTGACCCGCGGGGACCGCGCGCTGGAGCTCAAGGCGCCGGTGTCGGGGACCGTGCTGTCGCTCAACGACACGCTCGCCTGGGATCCCCAGCGGGTGAACCATTCGCCCTTCGGGTCCGGCTGGCTGGTCCGGATGCGCGGTGACGACCTGAAGTCCGAGCGCAAGACCCTGCTCCGTGGTGAAGAGGCGCGCTCCTGGTTCCGCCGGGAGGTGGACCGGGTGGTCTCGCGCCTGCTGCCCGGGGACATGGCTCCGGCTCTGCCCGACGGCGGCGTGCTGGTGGACGAGCTCTACCGGCACATCGACACGCCCCACTGGAACCGGCTGGTCGACGAGCACTTTGGCGGAGAACGAGGTGGAGAGGGTCGCTCCTAGGAGCGGCCTTCTCTGACCTGCGACGGGAGGTGGCTACCATGGAATTCAACCGCAGGAGTCTGTTCAAGCTCGCCGGGGTCGCCGGGGGGACGGCCCTCCTACCCGAGAAGGCCGAGGCGACGACCCGCGACGCCGGCGGCGACGACGCGATCCTGATCGACCTGACCCGCTGCGTCGGCTGCCGCACCTGCGAGGAATCGTGTGCGGAGGCCCACGGCCTGCCGGATCCGGACTGGAGCGACGATTTCTCCTACGAGAGCTTCCGCCCCACGACGGAGACGCAGTGGACGGCGGTCAACCGATACGAGACCAGCAAGGGCGAGGTGTTCGTCAAGCGCCAGTGCATGCACTGCCTGCAGCCCGCCTGCTCGGCCGCGTGCCTGACCAAGGCGATGTACAAGACCGAGGAAGGCCCGGTGATCTGGCGCGAGTCCAAGTGCATGGGTTGCCGGTTCTGCATGGTCTCTTGCCCGTTCGACGTGCCGAAGTTCGAGTACAACAGCGCGGTGCCGAAGATCCAGAAGTGCCGCATGTGCTTCGAGCGGCTGGAGAAAGGACAGCTCCCGGTGTGCGTCGAGAACTGCCCCAACGAGGCACTCACCTTCGGCAAGCGCGACGACCTGCTGCGCGAGGCGCGCAAGCGGATCGTCGAGAACCCGGACGACTACGTAGACCACATCTACGGCGAGCACGAGGCGGGCGGGACCGGTGTGCTCTACATTTCGGCGGTGCCGTTCGACGAGCTCGGCTTCCGCACCGATCTGGACGCGGAGGCCTATCCGGAGCTGACTCGCGACTTCCTCACCGCGGTGCCCATGGTCCTGGTGGCCTGGCCGGCGATGATGCTGGCCATGCGCCGGGCCGGAGACCACAGCGACGAAGAGGAGGCCCGGGAAGCGCCCCGCGGGGAGCTTGCGGCTGATGTGGTCGGGGCACGGATCGGGAAGGAGGTGTGAGATGCGCGCGATGAGTGAAGCCAGACGCCCGAGCGACGGTCTGTGGGCCTTTTTGCGCCGCGAGCTGCGTCCCAAGGGGAAGCTGATCACGCCGTTCAACGTCATCACGCTGGCGCTGATGCTCTCCGGAGCGGTGATCCTGTTCTTCCGCTTCACCCGCGGCCTGGGCGCGGTGACCAACCTCTCCCAGGACTTCCCGTGGGGCCTGTGGATCGGCTTCGACGTCATGACCGGCGTGGCCTTCGCCGGCGGCGCCTACGTCCTGACCTTCATGGTCTATATCCTGCGGATCGAGAAGTACCACCCGATCGTCCGGGTGACGGTGCTCAACGGGTTCCTGGCGTATGTCTTCTACGCCGGGGCCCTGCTGCTCGACCTCGGCCGTCCGTGGAACGTGGTCAACCCGATCATCGGCAACAGCTTCGGGTTGTCCTCGGTGCTCTTCCTGGTGGCCTGGCACTTCATGCTCTACATGATGGCCGAGCTGGTGGAGTTCTCGCCGGCGGTGGCCGAGTGGCTGGGCTGGAAGCGCATCCGCAAGGTGCTGGCCGGGCTGACCGTGGGCACGGTGATCCTGGGGGTGACGCTGTCGACGCTCCACCAGTCGGCCCTGGGTGCGCTCTACCTGATGGCGAAGCCGAAGATCCACCCGCTCTGGTACTCGGAGTTCATTCCGATCCTGTTCTTCGTCTCGAGCATCTTCGCCGGGCTGTCGATGGTGATCTTCGAGGGGTCGATCTCCCACAAGGTCTTCCAGACCCGCGTGGGCAAGCACCTGGCGAAGTCCCACGACGACATCCTGATCGGGCTGGCGCGGATCGCGGGAGGGGTGATGTTCGTCTACCTCTTCTTCGAGGTGCTCAAGCTCATCCACGGCCAGAAGTGGCAGTACCTGCACGGTCCGTGGGCGGCCTGGTACGCGCTCGAGATCGTCGGCCTGGTGGCGCTGCCGATGGTGCTGCTGATCACGGGCAGCCGGCGGCGCGACCTGACGATGATCAAGACCGGCGCCGTGCTCACCCTGCTCGGCGTGCTGCTCAACCGGCTGAACATCTCGGTGATCGCCTTCAAGTGGTACGCACCGGTCCACTACGTGCCCACCCTGATGGAGGTCGTGGTCACCGGAGCGGTGATCTCCGCCGAGCTGTGGGTCTTCCGCTGGGTGGTCAACCGCATGCCGGTCATGGGGCCCGACCCCGACTGGGCGGAGGACCGGGCGGTTTCGACGGACGCTGCCGCGCCTGCCGGCGCGGGAACCGGTAGCTGACCGGAGAGGAGACGAGCCATGGACTTCCTACCGACGAAAGGCATCGAGTACCTGGTGGTGATCGGGTACCTGCTGGTGCTCATTCCCTTCTGGTTCGTCCTCCAGGGTGGCCGGCGTCGCCAGCCGGCGGCGGCCGCCGCCCGGACGGCGCCCCTGGCCAAGGTGGCCGAGGGTCTGCGCGGCTGGTTCCGGGTTCCCGAGGGCGTCCACTTCCACCAGGGCCACACCTGGGCCGTGCCCGAAGGGGGCGGCGTCTTCAAGGTGGGCCTGGACGACTTCGCCCAGCGGCTGGTCGGCCCGCCGGACGCGCTTCGTCTACCGAAGGTGGGCACGGCGCTCCGGGAGGGTGAGAAGGGATGGAGCCTGGGCGTGGGCGACCGAACGGTCGACCTCCTGTCACCGGTTCGAGGAGAGGTGCTGGAGGTCAACGCCGAGGCTCTCGACGACCCGGCCCTGGTGAGCGCCGATCCGTACGGGCGCGGCTGGTTGCTGCGGGTCAAGGTGCCCCAGCCCGACGCCGCCTTGAAGAACCTCCTGCCGTGGCGTCTCGCCACGGCGTGGATGGAAGATGCCGCCAACCGGCTGAGCGCCGCGATGAGCCCCCCGCTCGGCGCCGCGCTCGGACGGGTGCTGCAGGACGGCGGCATCCCTGTCGCCGGGATCGCCCGGCAGATCGACCCTGAGCACTGGGACCGCCTGGCGGCGGAGCTCTTGCTCACGGGCGAGAGGTGACCTCCTCGAGCCGCCTCCCACGGTCGGGGGGCGGTGGTCGGCGGGGCGGGGCCGCAGCAGCGCCGAACGGCTCCGCCCCGCTTGCCCGTTGAGGACCGCGTCGTTCCGCCCACCCCGCCGCGTGTTGACCCGGCCCCCGGCCCGGGCGGGATAATCGGCCGTCATGCATCGGTCCTTGCGTCTCCCCTGGTTCCTCCTCCCGCAGTTCCCCCTGTCGCGCTTCGTCATCCTCCTCGTCCCGACCCTGACCCTGACCCTGGTCCTGCTCACCACCGCGCCGGCCGTCGCCCAGACCGCGCAGGAGGCGGCGGATGGGAGCCCGGACCAGGCGGCGGCCGCCGCCCCGCCGAGCGCCGACGATCTGGACACCCTGCGCCGGGCCGTGGAGGGGGACCTGGACAACGTCGACCTCCGGAAGCGGTTCGCCCGGGCGCTCCTCGCCGCGGGGGAGCCCTACCCGGCGATCGATCAGCTCGACGAGGCGCTCCACCGCGCGCCGGACGACCCGGTGACCTACCAGATCCTCGGCACCTGCTACCGGCGGGTGGGCAAGCCCGACCAGGCCCTGGCGTCGTTCCGCAAGGCGCTGGAGCTCGACCCCGACCTGGTCCCGGCCCGCGCCGCGCTGGCGTCGGTCCTCGCCGAGCAGGGGGACCTGGACGGTGCGATCAGGGCGCTGGGCACCATCCTCGAAAACCACCCGGACCGGTTCGGGCTCCACTTGGCGCGGGCCGACCTCCAGCTGCGTGCCGGCCGCCCGGAGAAGGCGGTGCCGGATCTGGCCCGCGCGGTCGAGCTGCGGCCGTCCGACGTGCCGGCGCGTCTAACCGAGCACGCGGTGCTGGCGCGCCTTGGCCGCTATGGTGAGGCCCGGGACGTGCTCGAGCAGGGCCTGGCTGCGAACGCTGGCAACGCCGCCCTGTCGGATGCGCTGGCCCGGCTGCTGGCCCTCTGCCCGGATGAGACAGTCCGCGACCCGGCCCGTGCCCTCACCCTCGCCGACACCACCTACCGCGCCGAGTCGACGCCCGACCACGCTGTGACCCTCGCCCTGGCACTCGCCGCCAACGGGCGGTTCGAGGAGGCCGCGCAGGTCCAGGGCCAGCTCGTGGCGGCGGCCAAACAGGGCGGGGCGCCGCAAGAGGTCATCCAGGAGCTCGAGAAGACGCTCGCGGCGTACAAGCGCGGGGAGCTGCCGGAGCAGCCGGACCAGCCGGTGAGCGAGAGCGGCAGGCCGGGCAACGGCTCCTAGTGAAGGTTCGCCTCAAGCTGACGAGGGCGTAGGTCGGGGGCGCTCAGGGTGGGTCGACTCCGTAGACGGCGGCCTCCGGGTAGAAGGCGTACCAGCCGAACCAGAGCGCCCGGTGGCCCGGGACCCGCGCGAGCGGCCGGGGTCCGGCGGCCGGTGCGGCGCCGGCTCGCTGGCCGGCCCCGTTCTCCCCGTTACCGGCCGGGATCGGCGCCAGCCGCTCCTCCTCGACCCGCCAGCGCTGGCCGCGCTCGTCCTCCAGATTGCCGTCCTCGGCGCGGTGGAACGTCCGCCCGTCCCGCCGGTAGACGCGCACCGCGCCGCCTCGAGGGTCGCCCAGGATGACGAGATCGGTTCCACCCAGCCGGTCGTTGATTACCCGGAGGCTGAGAACGCGCTCCACCGGGTAGGCCTTGACCTGGACCGGACCGTTGCCCTCTTCCAGGTGGACCGCGTAGATCTCGGCGTCGGGGGCCAGGGCGGCGCTCCGGCGCCAGACCGGGAACGACACCCCGCGGCGCGCCCGGTCCGCCGCGCCCGGCTGGTAGCGGAAGTGCCAGCGTGCACCGAAGCGGTCGTCGAGCACGGTCACCGTCGTCTCCGGGTGCTCGGCGCGCCAGGCACCCCAGGAGGTGACCACCACCGGCAGCAGGTGGAGTCGCGCCGTCGGCTCCCCCGGCGGCGCCGCCAGCGCCCCGAGCACCGCCTCGCCCGTGATGTTGCTCCAGAGCGTCAGGGTCTTCTTGTCGAACATCAGCTTGTTCGAGCGGTAGAGCAGCCCGGAGGTGCCGAAGAAGCGCCGCTCGTGGCCGGCGGTTTCGGCGGAGAAGGCCACGCCGGAGCCGCACAGGGTGCAGAAGCTGACCGCGACCGGCCGTCCGCCGACGACGTCGTTGACCAGCTCGTGCCAGGAGAGGTAGCGCAGCGGGTAGGCGTGGCAGGCACCCTCGACGCACAACCCGAACACCCGCTCGTCGTCCCGGAGGGTCCCGTTCTCGACCGCCTGCGCGGCGGCGACCCGCGGCGGGTCGGTCAGCGCCGGGATGCCGTCCAGTCGGACCCCGCCCCAGACGATCTCCTCCGGCCGGATGCGGGCCGCGCCGCGGCCGCCGACGATGCTCCGGTAGCGGCTGTCGATGCGGGAGAGGAGGCCCGCCTTCCACTCCCGGTAGCCCGCCGGCGGAGCGGCGTCGGTCCGCCGGCCGACCAGCTTCACCCAGTCGTAGTACCCCTTGCCGGCGTCCTCGCCGGCGAGCGTACGGAGCACCCCGAGGAGCGGCCCCCGGGACTCGGCCGGGGTGAAGAACAGGGCGTCCGTCAACGGGGCGAGGAAGGACGCGTCACCGGAGCGTGCGAGCTTCTCGGCCGCCCTCTCCCGCGCGTCGCCGTCCCCGCGCTCCGGCCCGATCAGCGTGCGGATCAGCCGGTAGCCCTTCTCCGGGGCCAGCGCCGCGGCTGGCGGCGGGCAGAGCACGGAGAGGGCGAGCCCGCCGAGCAGGCCGGTCAGGCCGAGCAAGAAAGGTGCGGTACGGCCGGGCGGGCGGCGCGGCTCGTTGGGCCGGCGCGAGGGGCGGCTGGAGGTCGCCGGGAGCGCCGCGAGCGAGCCCATCAGGGGACGGGGCAGATCCCCTGGACGATCTGTGCCAGGAAGGCGAAGACGATGGCGGCGGTCACCGCCGCGTAGATCAGTCGGCGAAGGATGGTCATGGCGGCTCCTCGATTGTAGCTACGCCGGCGGGGACCAGGCAGATTGCTCGCCGGATCCGAGAGGGCCGCTCCGACAGACGGTTCAGGCGCCGCCTCGGAGGGATGGTTGCGTTTCGCGCACGGTGTGGTGAAATCTTTTAGCGCATCAGGACATCAAGAGATGTGAGGCCGGTTCCGCGCGACGGGGGCGGTCGGAACGTACTGAGAGGGAGATCGTCATGCGGCTACGTTCAGGAATTGGATCGTTCATCCTTTTGCTCGTCACCATCGGGGTGGCCCCGCTGGTTGCTCAGCCGGCGCGGGCTCGGGCGGGACGGGACCCGCGCGATGAGGTCCCGGAGCGGGGCCCGGACCAGGGACAGGGGCTCCTCCTGGAGCGCGCCGCCGCCCACCAGCTCGCCCGTCTGGACAACCGGCTCGGGCTGAACACCTCCCCCGACGGCACCGGTCGGTGGACGGCGCGGCTCGCCGCGTCGCTCGAATACCGGCTCCTCGATCTGGAGGGGGATCCGGAGGGGCCGGGCGCCTTCGCTCCCCATCTGATGGCCCGCCTGGCGGACGACCTGCGGCGCCTCGGCGTCGAGCGGGATCTGGACCCGCCGCCCGCCCGGCCGGGCGTGGCGGCCACGCCGGAGCCGCCGGGCCGCGAGCGGGTCGCGCGCCTCCAAGACATTCTCGAGACCCTTCGGCGGTTGGACGCCAAGCTCGATCGGCTCGACGGCGTCGAGGACCGGACGGCACGGCTCGCGCCGCGCGTGGCACCGGCGAACGACGACTGTGTGAACGCGCTCGTGATCACCGACGGAACCGTGTCCGGCTCGACCACCGGTGCGACCCATGACGGCACCGCCACCTGCGGCAGCTCGTCCTCTTCGCCGGACGTCTGGTACCGCTACACGGCTGCCGCGGACGGGGTGATCTCGTTCGATACGTTCGGCTCCTCGTTCGACACGGTGCTCTCGATCCACGACGGCTGTCCGGACGCCGGCCGGGACATGGAGCTGGCCTGCAACGACGATGCGCGAGGGACCGTCCAGTCCCAGGTCTCTCTCGCCATGACGGCGGGGGAGGAGGTCTGGGTGCGGGTGAGCGGCTTCGGCGGAGTTTCGGGCTCCTTCGACCTGACCGTCAGCCCAGATCACGGAATCGAGGGCACCGTCACCCGCGAGGACACCGCTGCGGCGCTCGCCGGTGCCACCGTGAGACTCTATGGCGACTACGGATATCTCCTGGACACGACCACCACCGGGGCGGACGGCACGTACAACTTCAGTGGGCTGAGCGACGGGACGTATTTCATCCTGGCCTTTGCCGACGGCGTGATCACCGAGATCTACGACGACTTTCCCTGCGCGTCATTCACCTATTGCGACCCCGGGTACGACGGGACCCCGATCACGGTGAGCGGCGGGGTGACGTCGGGGATCGACCTGGCCCTGAGCCCGGCTGGCTCGATCGAGGGGACGGTCACCGACGCGTCGACCGGCGACTCTCTGGACGGCTTCGCCTATCTCTACTCATCGACCGGCAACCTCCTGGACTCGGTCTTCACCAGCGTCGACGGGACCTACTCCTTCACGGACCTCCCAGCCGGCAAGTACTATCTTTCGGCGTCAGCGTCCGGGTACCGGGCCGAGCTCTACGACGACGTCCCTTGCGCCAGCAGTTGTAACGTCACGACCGGGACCCAGGTGCCGGTCGTGATCGGCGCGCACGTTGCGGGGATCGACTTCGCTCTCGATCACCTGGGAGCGCTCTCGGGCACCCTCACCGAGGCTGGAACCGGCGACCCCATCCAGGGGGCGCGCGTGGAGATCTACAACAGCACAGGATCCTACGAAGGGTCCGCCTACACGAACAGCGCGGGAACCTATCTGCGCCAGAGCCTGGCCGCGGACACCTACTATGTCCTGACCAGCACGAGCGGCTACAGCGACGAGCTCTACGACGACCTTCCGTGTGACACGGGCTGCACCGCCACTTCCGGCACTCCGGTGGCGGTTGCCCTCGCCACGACGACCACGGGCATCGACTTCAGCCTGGTCGCCTACGGCAAGGTCGCCGGCCACGTGACCGAAGCGATCACAGGGCTACCGCTGACGGGTGGCTACGTCGACGTCTTCGATACGACGGGGAACGGCGTCCAGAGTGCGACGCCCGCGGCGGACGGCTCGTATGAGATCGCGGTCCCTCCCGGGACGCACTTCGTCGGAACGGCTTCGTACTACAACCACCGCGACGAAACCTGGGACGACCTTCCGTGCGAGCCGGGACCTTGTGACCGGACGAGCGGTACCCCCATTGAAGTCGCTGCCGGCGAGACGCTCCCCGGAATCGACTTTGTGCTCGATCGATGGGGCGTGGTCCAGGGGACGGCCATCGGGGCGGACACGTTGAACGGGCTCGAAGGGAACCTACAGATCCTGGACGCCATGGGGACGGTCGTCGCCTCCGACTACAATTACGGCTCGTTCACCGTCAATCGCCTCCCGGCGGGGACGTACTACGCGAAGTTCGCGTTCGACGAATGGCTCAACGAGGGCTACCAGGACGAGCTGTACGACAACGTTCCGTGCGAGCCGAGCTGTGACCTGACCCGAGGGACGCCGTTCGCGGTGATGCTCAACGGGACGGTCGCCGGGCTGGATTTCGTCCTCGCCCGCTGCCCCGCCAACACCGAAAACCACCTGGTCGGGTCGACCTACTTCGGTTCGGGCACCGTTGGAGCCTGCGAGAAGCTCACCGCCGACAACGGCACCACCGTCGCCACCGGCGCCGACATCACCTTCAAAGCCGGCCGCTCGATCGTCCTGGGAGACGGTTTCAAGGTCGAGTCCGGCGCCAGCTTCCGGGCCGTCATCGAGCCGAGCTGGACGAGTGACCAGTAGCCTGCGGGTTGGCGCAGCCCGGGTGTGGCTCACAGCCCCCGCCTGGATATCCGAGGCAGAGCTCCCGTCGACGGTTTGGAGTGGCTAGGCCGGGACCATCTCCTGCCATTTTCTGACAGTCCGGATCGCGTCTCGAGCTTCTTGAAGCGAGACGTGGGGTTTGAGCCGGTTGATCTCCTTGGCCTGGGTCTCGAGTGAAGCATCCGGCTTCTTGCGACGTGCCACGTAGAGAGCGGTTCCCAGCCGTTCGAGGTCGGCCACGTCACGGTCACCTACGTGCTGCGCCACGAATTCGATGCGGGGCCGCTCCCGGTCTACTGTCTCCCGGTAGCGCTTGACCATCGCTCGGGCATTCCGCGTCGGTCGAAGGCTCGGGCCGTATCCGGGTTTGCGCACCTCGATCTCGAGGAGCAGGTCCGCTCGCATGGCAGTGAGCTCGTCGCGCAGGTCGAAGGAGAACGGGCCGTGCTTGTAGAGGATGAAGTCGAAGTGGAGGTTCGTCCCGGCCATCTCCTGGAGGAAGAACATCGCCTTCTGGACATGGGTTTCCCCACACCAGCTCCCCTGCTCGTGGAGTGCGTCGATCAGCGCCGTGACCACGGCGTCGCGTTCGAATCTCTTCATGACCATGTGCTCGCCTCCTCGTTCCCCACTGGAGGAATGATCTTCTCACGGTGTGTCGTCAACCAGTCGGTGATCTCTTCGCGTCGCTCGGGCAACGCGAAGACATAGTCCACCGCCACGGGGGGAACGGTCTTCAGGACGTCCGATTGATCGATCGACGAGATGATCCGTCCATTGGGCATCACCACGGGGAAGTCCGTGGCTCCTCCGCGCCCTCGGTAACTGTCCGAACGGATCGATTCGGCGCCAAACTCGGTCGTGAGTGCCTCGACGATCAGCTCCGCAGCCTCCGGATTCCGTTCGATGTCCGAACGGGTCCGCCGGTAGACCTCCTTGAAGTGATCGCGTTCGACGATGCGGCGAGCCGGCTCATGGCCCGGCTGGTGGGGATTCCGCGCTGCATCGAGAATGGCCGAGTAGACCTCGTGGTCGGTGAGGGACAGGTGGGACTCCATGTCGGTCGGGAGACCCGCTCCATCCGTCCACTCTCTGAGGAAATCCTTCAGGTGCTGGTCGTAGATTCTCCGGACCGGATGGAAGTACACCTGGGTGTACATGAAGTAGCGGGCAAGCAGGAGCGCTTCTGCCGAGTGGAGCCCGCCCTCCTCGATTCCCAGAGCCGGTTCGGACGAGCCGCCTGCCTGCGGTAGGATTCTCAGGGTACCGATCAGTCGATGGTGGTCGAATCCACCGTAGGCCACGCCCGCATGGTGTGAGTCGCGCAACAGGTAGTCGATCCGGTCCGCTCCAAAGGCGTCTCCAACGATGATCTCGGCGAGGATCGCTTCCCACTCCGAGAAGTCGACACCGGCCTTCTTCGGCCCGACGGCCAGCTTGAGGATGTCGTCTGCTCGAAGAGGCTGTTCCAGTCCGTTCCAGATCTCTTTCATGGGCGAGGACGAGATCAGGGAAGCAGTGATCCTCTCGTGATCCCAGCCCTCAGGCAGGAGCTCGTCTTCGGCAGCGTGTGAGAACGGCAAGTGGCCGATGTCGTGACAGAGGGCGGCGATTCTCAGCACGCGCCTCCAGTAGCGGAGCTGGTCTCCGGTCCGAACGATCGATCGCACGGACTCGTGCTGGATGTTCTCTTCGCGGGTGACGGTGTCGAAGATGCGGGTCGCCAGATCCATCACTCCGAGCGAATGCTCGAAGCGCTTGTGGGTCGCTCCGGGATAGACCAATGAGGTCAAGGCGAGCTGGTGGATGTGCCGCAGTCTTTGGACGGGGGGAGAGTCGATGACCTTCCGCTCGTCGCTGTCCACAAGAATGAACGTGTGGATCGGATCCCGGATCTCGTGGTGTGTCTTCATGGCCGCGGGAGGCGGGCTGGCATGGGACGCCTTATTACCGCCATTTGGGCCATCGTATCGGTGGATCAGCGATCTGTCAAGCACGGCAGGGCGGTGCCCCCAGCCCCTCAGTCCTTGTCCAGCGTGTCCTGGACCCAGGTGTAGATCGCCACGGTCGAGGGGAAGCCGAGGGTGGAGGCGGCGAGGGCGACGATCTGGTAGATCGCGTCGTCGCTGGCGCCGGCGGCCCTGGCCTTGCGAACGGCCGAGTGGACCGCGCCTTCGCGCATGGCGCCGATGGCGATGGCGAGCTTGAGCAGCCGGCGAGTGGCGGCGTCGGCGGGGCCGGCCTCCTCCTGGGCACGGGCGCTGTCCCAGGCCTCCCCCAGCTTGGGGTAGCGGGTGACGAACTCGCGGTAGGTGCTCGGCGGCTTCGGGGCGTTCGGGGTTTGCGGCATCGGAGCTCCTCCTGGTCGATTCGTGGCGTGTCCCGGTCTGTGGGAGAGCGTATCGCCGACCCGGGCGCGCCGCCAGAGCGTCCACCCGAGCTTCGGCCACGGCAACAGTCGGAGCCGCCGGACACCCGTTGGGGTGGGAGGGGGCCGACCCGTTCTGACGGTGGCGGAGTCTGGGCAATCCGGATATCATGAGTCGGATTTGTTCCGGCCGGCCCCGACGGGAGGGCCAGCGTACTCCAGGGAGACCGCATCGATGTTGACCGGCACCTCCGAGCTCGCGATCCGCGCCCTGATCGTCATCGGCCTCGACGACGGCGGTGAACCCCTCTCCCCCAACCAACTCGCCGAGCGCCTGGCCTGCTCGCCGAGCTACCTGGCCAAGGTCCTCCGCGGCCTCGTGCGCGCCGGCATCCTGGAGTCCTTCCGCGGTGCCCGCGGTGGCGTGCTCCTCGCCCGGGAGCCCGAAGAGGTGACCCTGCTCGACATCACCGAGGCCAGCCAGGGCGTCCTGGTGCGCAACTACTGCCGGGAGATCGACGTCGGCGCGGTGCCGGTCTGCGCGTTCCACCAGGCGATGGTGGAGATCCGCGAGGCGACGACCAACATTCTGTCGCGCTGGACCCTGGCCGACCTCCTCGAACGGCCGGCCCCGGGCGCGGAGATCCCCGGCCCGGTGCGTTGCAAGATGGCTTTCCGCGGGGTGGAGGCGTACCGCGACCGAGGGACCGCCCGGCGCGTGGCGGGGGAGGGCGGCGGAGACGGCCGGTGAAATGCCCGTACTGCGAGCGGCCGTCCAAGGTGGTCGACTCGCGGCCGATCCCGGACGGCATCCGCCGGCGCCGCGAGTGCACCGGCTGCGGCCGCCGCTTCACCACCCACGAACGCCTCGCGCCGGTCGAGGTGCGCGTGATCAAGGCCGAAGGCCGCTCCAGTGAAGACTTCCACCCGGACAAGATCACCTGCGCTGTTGAGCGCGTGATCCAGCGAGGCCCCCTGACCCGCCGCGACGCCATCGAAGTCGCGCGCCGGATCGAGATGGAGCTGGTCGACGCCGGCCGCACCTCCGTGCGCTCCGGCGAGATCGCCACCCTCGTCCACCGCCTGCTCGCCGATCTCGATCACGAAGCGGCCCGGCGCTTCGCCGCCGATTACGTCACGGCCGACGGGGACGTGGTCTTCGACCGCGGGGCGGGGGAAGAGGCGGACGAAGAGGGGCAGGAGCAGATCGGGCTGTTCTGAG
>Ga0210144_1000256_pt1 | contig 30991 bp, 26 predicted proteins | sample Muzzi_PWA_D2_FD_185532 | JGI IMG/M metagenome (GOLD analysis project Ga0210144, IMG submission 185532) | Wetland microbial communities from San Francisco Bay, California, USA, that impact long-term carbon sequestration - Muzzi_PWA_D2 (SPAdes) | ecosystem: Environmental > Aquatic > Marine >...
CGTCGGCTACCGATCCGCCGACATTTCGGCCTCGGGTCGATTTATGCAACCCAGCTCCGTCGCGCGTCGCGTCGACGCCAGCGGCCCGGCGGAATCTCGCTCCGCGGTATCCGGTACACGCTCCTAGCTTGCTCTTCGTCGCGGTCGCCACACCCGGACACGCTGCAACCTGCGAGGGAGTCACCGCGAACATCGTCGGCACCTCTGGAAACGATGTCCTCATCGGCGGTCCCGGCAACGATGTCATTGTCGGAGGCGGGGGCGACGACGTCATCTACGGCAACGGAGGGAACGACATCATCTGCGGTGGTGCAGGCAACGACACGATCTACGGCGGCGACGGGGCGGACACGATCCGAGGCAATACCAGCAACGATTCCCTGTACGGAGAAGCCGGCAATGACACTGTGATCGGTGACAAGGACTCCGATGACGTCTTCGGCAATGGTGGCAACGACATCCTCTACGGAGGAGACGGCGATGACGAGATCCAGGGCGGAAGCGGTGCCGACACTCTCTACGGTGGCTCGGGCGGCGACTACCTGGATGGCGGAAGCTCGTACGACGAGCTCAACGGGGGGGACGGCTTTGATGCCTGCGTCAACGGCGAGGCTCTGACAAGCTGCGAGGGACCTCCCGGTGGTCCCGGCCCCGGACCCGGACCGGGGCCTAGACCCGCGCTGTAGCCATATCGGTGGTCGGATTCCTTGCTCTCACCCATCGCCGGTGCAGGCCGGTGCGCGGCCCATCCTGCGCCGGCATCTAGCGCAGAACGACCAAGGTTCCGGGGCACCCATATCCGCCTCAGAGAGAAGGCATGGCCTCTTGCGTTTTTGTATTGACTGTATTACTCTTATACCAATTACCACAGTGGCGCTCGCGCCACGCAAACGCGAGGAGGTATTGATGCTATACCGCATGGGCCGCGTGTTCCTGTTGATCGCCATGGCTCTCGTGATCGCGCTTGGTACCGGTCTCCCGGTGTCGGCCGCGACCTGCAACGGCCTCACGGCAACCATCACTGGAACAACCGGCAATGACAACATCACCGGCACGTCGGGCAATGACGTGATCCAGGGATTCGGCGGTAACGACGTGATCAACGGCGGTGGAGGTGCCGACACGATCTGTGGAGGTACGGGAGACGACTACCTGGTCGGCGGTGACGGCAACGACTACGCTCACGGCGGCGATGGGGTCGACGACCTCGGCGGCAACCTCGGCGCAGACGAGCTCCGTGGCGGTGCCGGAGACGACGACTTCTACGGCAGCAGCGGGAATGATGAGATCCACGGAGGAGACGACTACGACTGGATCTCTGCGGGACCGGACAACGACGTAGTCTATGGCGATAACGAAGACGACACGCTGAAAGGTGGCGACGGGTACGACACGCTCGACGGTGGTCCGGGAATCGACGTGTGTACCACAGGTGAGGTCATCTTGAGCTGCAACGAAGCTGGCGGTGGCGGTGCCCGGAACGGCCCCAACGGCCGCCCGGCCTTCTAGCACTGAACCTCTCGACCGCTCCGCGGCCCGCCCTGTTCTGGCCCGGCCCGGAGCGGTCGACCTCTCCTCACTGGACGACGATCAGCGCCTCCCCCGCACCGCTGGTCGAGACCTCACGAACCCAGGTCGAGCCGTTGCTCGCCTCGACCCTCACGACCCACTGCCCTGCCGGCACCCCATCGATCACGACCCCGTCCCGCCTCCAGGCCCACGTCGAACGGAGGGTCCCCGTCTCGAGGTCGAGCGCGGAGATCGGGTGGCCTCCTGGATCGAGCACCTGGACCGTCGCCTCGAGACCGAGCTCCTCGAGCGCCGGCGCCTGGAGGCGCAACCTCCCCGCCGCCGGCAGAACGACATCCGTCGGCTCCCCTGGGACGGTGACCCGAAGCGTCGCGGGCGCTCCGCCGGGGGCGGCCACGAGGACGTCCCACAGGCCCGGGGGCACCGTCGGGATGACCAGGAGACCTCCGACGAGGGATCGGGTGTCCTCGATCACGCGTCCGCTCCCTGCGTCGGACAGGCGGACGGTGGCCCAGGGGGGCGAGGCTCCGCCCGCAATCTGGATGCGGAGGCGAAGGCCGTCCGCCGGTGCCAGCGCCAGGTCCAAATCGACCGACTCCCCCACCCGGACCTCCAACACGGAGACCCCCGGCGCGTACCCGTCGTGGCGCACGTTGAGACGGTAGCGCCCCGCGCTCAGCTTGGTAATCCGAAAGCCACCTCCGGCATCGGTCGCCAGAGTGACCCGCGAGACCTCGGCCCCGGACGTGCCATCGAGCTGCCCCAGGGTCACCAGGGCATCCTGCACGGGCTCCCCGGTCGCCTCCGAGGTGACGACACCCTGCACCGCGGCCGACTCGATGCGCACCGTGACGTCCCGGTCACCGAACAGGTCGACCAGCTCGTTGTGGATCAGCGCGGTGCGTGGATCGGACGCAGTCAATCGATACCTCCCCTCGCGCAGGTTCGCGATCTCGAAGCGCCCCTCGAGATCCGACCGCGCCTGCCGTCCGATCGTGCGATCGAGGCCGGTCAAGCTCACCTGGACCCCCGACGAAGGTTCGCCGTCGATCAGGACGACCCCTCGGAGCGCGAGCCCGGACGACATGTCCAGGTCCGCGGTCACTTCTGTCGCGTCCTCGTCGACGACCACGCGCGCCTCGGCCTCCTTGGCTCCGCCCGGAAGGCTCGCCTTCAACCACCAGACACCGGGCGCCACCGGCTCGACGCGATAGGTACCGGAGTGATCGACGCGCCCCCGGCGAGAGTGCCGCGCCGCGTTGGTCGCCACCACCCGCACCCGGGACAGCTCATCGAGATCCAGACCCCCGATCGTCCCGCGAATGGCCGCGCCGGGCCGGAATTCGATCAGGAGGTCGTCCACGCCGTCCGGTCCGACGTCGACCGTGCTGCCCGGATCGACCGGGACCAGCGCTCCGCCGTCCGCCTCGATGCGGTAGCTTCCTTCCTGAACCGACGGCATCCGGAACGTTCCGTCCGGTCCACTCCGCGTCGCATACTCCCGGAACGGTTTCGCCTGTCGGATCAGCCTGACGCTCGCCCCCGGGAGGGCTTCTCCGTCCACCCGGACTGTCCGGCCGCTCACGGTGGCACCTCCGTGAAGCCGTACGTTGACCACGTTGTCTCCGGGCTCGATCTCCCGGGTCTCTTGGTGCCAGGCGAAATCGGGGTGGTGCACTTCGACGGTCGTCGGCCCCGGCTCCACGCCCTCGACAAGGAACGATCCGTCGGCGCTGGTGCGTGCCGCGGGGCGGCCGAAGATCACCACCGCCCCCTCGACCGGCTCTCCCGCGTCGGTCAAGACCCGGCCTTCGACGGAAGCGCCTTGCCGCAGGTGAAGCTCTACGTCCTTCACCGGAGAGCCCGGAACGATGTCCACGGTCCGCAGATTGCTGCACAGGAACCCGTCTCCATACGCCTCCAGGCGATAGCTGCCGCCCTCGAGCTCGTCGAGCTCGAAGATCCCGTCCTCGTCGGTCATCGTCGTGCGTTCCGCGTCCATCCCGAGATTCTCGCCGGCGACGCCGGCTGGGGCATCGGCCGGCGTGAGCAGCACCCGCGCGCCGGCAACCGGCTGGTCGTCCGGGTCGAGCACACGACCGCTCAGCAGCCCCTGACGCGTGAGGACGATTCGGACAGGCCCGTCTCCGCCCACTTCCTCGAGGTCGACGACCGATGGCCTGTATCCCTCGGCATCGACCCCGAGCCGCACTGGCGTCCGCGGCGCGAGATCGGAGAGGCGGAAGCCGCCGTCCCGAGCGCTCCGGCAGTCCGGCTCGCGCTTGCGCACTGGATCCATTTGCTGCCGGGCGATCGACTCCCCCGGGTCGAGTAGCCAAACCGAAGCGTCTTCGATGGGATGGCCCTTCTTGTCGACCACGTGCCCGGCGAGCGCCACGCCCTGCCGCAAGACCACGGTTCCCAGGTCGACCGAGCCCTTCTGGCCTGCGCCGGCCCGAATTCCGGGGACGACAGCCGGCGCAAGGCCCGGGCCGTACGCCACCAGGTCGATCTCGGGCGCGGGGAGGTGCTCGAGCCGAAAGACTCCGTCCGGATCGCTCGTGGCCGAGAGCTTCGGATCGAGACTTCCCCTCCGGGCCCGGGTCTCGAGCGTCATCCGATCGCGGGAGCCCGCCGGGAGCAACCACACGGTGACCCCGGCAGCCGGGGTCTGGCGCCAGTCGAGCACCCGCCCCCAGGCGCCGCGGTAGCGCGCCAGCCGGAGCACCACCTGAAGGCCCTCGACGGCGTCTCCGGGCGTGCCAGGTACGGCGCCGGTTTCCGACGACGTGTCCAGGTCGGCCTGCACCGTCCGGTATCCAGGCCGCGATCCTTCGAAAAGGTAGCGCCGCCCTCGGCGCACGCCGACGCGGAACCGTCCCCCAGCATCCGACCGCATCCGGGCGAAGAGCGGGTCTCTCCGGAACGTGGGATTGGCCGAGGGCTCCGCCATCGCGACACCCACCGCCACGCCGCCGAGCGGCTTTCCGGCTTCGTCGACCGTCCGTCCCTCGACCCACCGAGCGCGGTCGAGCCGCAGAACGAGCGGCGCAACGGTCCCCGCCCCAGGATCGACCCAGAGAAGCCCGGGCAGGTGGTCCCTCGCGTGCCCCTGGATCCAGAACCGATCGTCCGTCGCCACCGACAAATCGAGCGCACCCTTCGGGCCGGAGAGGGAGAAACGCCCCGGGTCCGTGCCGAGCCACACCATGGCTCCGGAAACAGCCCGACCGTCGCCGTCGACGACCTTGCCGGTGATGTGCCGGACCGCGGGCAGGTGGACCGTGACCGGACGCCCTGGGGGCTGCGTGGCGAGATCGACCGTCGTCCGAGCCACCGCGCCGTCCTTCGAAAGGACGACCAGGGACAGCAACCGCCGGCGGATCCCTGGCACGGTCAGCCGGCCTTGGGAACCGGTCAGCCCGACGGGCCAGGCGACGTCTCCGACCGCGACGATCGCGTCGGGGACCAGCGACCCAGCCGCCGTCACCTCGACCTGGAGGGTCCGTCCCGGGGCGCCAGGGAGGATGAACCGCGCCTGCTCCATGTCGAGGGCCCGCACGATCCGACCCGTTCCCAGGAGATTGACGTAGAGGTTCAGCAGCTCGCCCTCCGCCCGGGGCAAGGAGATCCTTCCACCGGACGAGATCCAATCGAAGCGCGAGGCGACACGCCAGCCGTTCTCCGTGAGCCCCTTCCACGGGGCGTGCTCCCCCGGAAGAGCGTAGACGGCCGCGGGAAGTGGATGGCCGTCTGGATGCGAGACGAGGACGCGCGTCTCCACATTCGGCAGCAGTCGCACCGGCGGAAGCTCCCCGACGGCTCCGTCCGCCAGGGGGACGGGAAACAGGCTCATGGGAACCAGGCCCCGCGCCTTCACCTCGATCCGCCACACTCCCGCGGGGGGCGACTCGAGGCAGTACCTCCCGTCCGGGCCGGTCAAGGCGACGGCGACTGCTGCGGGCCGACCCTCGCGATGGAGCAACCGGCGGCTCCGGGTGTAGTTGTCCAGGACCGGCAGAAGCTCGACGGCAGCCTTCTCGACCGGCCCGGCAGGCCCTTGAACGAGCCCGCACAAGGTCGCCGCCGGGGGCGCGGCACCTCTCGGTTGGCCAACAGCTGGAATCCAGGCACAGCAAGCGAGCACTCCGAGACACATCGCAATCCGTTTCATCTCGGAGGCAGACTATCAATCTTTGCGCATATTTGCTGTCGACGAAACTCTGTGAACCATGCCCCGTTCGGCGCCAGCGGAGAGGTTCCTTGTTTGTCAGTTGATGTAGCCGAGGGCGCGAAGCCGGTCTTCGTACTCTTTGGCCGTATCCGGATCGACCTTGATCTCGACCTTCCGGTCTTTGCTGAAGTCCCCGTAGGAGCTCACTTGGAGCATGGGATGGGCAGCTAGAAAACGGCGCTCGAACAGGGAGCTGACGATCTCTCCATCGAGGTCCTTCGCCACGGGAAGGCCGTGGAGATAGAGGAGTGTCGGCAGGATGTCCAACACACCGGCCGGGTGATGGTCGAAGACCTCCCGGAGCGACCCCAACGGGTCGAGGTTGATGGTCCTCCCCTGGGCAATTCCTTCGCCACGGGCAATCAAGACGCCGTAGGGGCTGTGGTTCGCTCCCTTGCTGTTTTTGGGATCGAGATGAAACCCGTGGTCGGAAACGACGAGCACCGTCACGTCATCGGGCAGGATCTCCAGCAGCTGGCCGATGTAGGAATCGATGACCCGGTAGTACGTCGGGACGATCCGGGTGTGCTCCCGGAAGCCCTCGGGAAGCGTGATCTCGTCCGCGTCGTCCGGATCGACGTAGGCTTTCCAGAACTGGTGGCTGAGGGCATCGATCCCTTCGAAATAGACGGCATATAGATCGACAGGATCGTTCTCCTGGATCAGGTGCTGGGCGGCTCTGAGATAAGCGCGGTCCTGCCACAAGACGCTATAGATCGTCTTGAGCTCCGTCTCCTGCAACACCGGGTAGCGCTCGAACGGAAAGATTTCCCGGTTGGCCCAGTCCACGACGCTCTCCGGTGTGTCCCCGCGGAGAGACAACTGATCGGCGAGATCCTCCGGGTAGGTCAAGCGGGGACGATCGAGCTCCTTGGAACGCCAACCCCGGAGCCCCGCGTGGCTCGACACCAGGTAGCCTGACACCTTCTCCGCGGGCCAGGAGGCCCACCATCCGACCACCCCCACACGCTCGCCGAACGCAGAGAAGAGATTCCAGAACGCGGGCGCCGTCCGATCCGTCGAGCTGGCGATCCTGCCCTTTCCCGGCGTGACGAAGTCCGTGATGCCGTGGCGCTGCGGCCGCACTCCCGTCGCCAGAGACGTCCAGACGACGGGGGACCAGTAGCCCCACTCCTTCACCGACTTGCGGTAGCTGCGGAGAGAATGAAGAGCTCCGTAGCTCCCCTCCTCCATCAACCGCTCGATGTTCGGCAACTCGCCGCGGCGGACCATGGGAAGGATCGCCGTCCAGGACATCCCATCGACTCCGACCAGCAGGGTCGTCCGCTCTTGACGCTCCACCGTAGCGCCCGACCGAGCCTCGACCAGCTTCGGTGTCGGCGGATTCAGCCGGGCGACCGCGGTGGCGGTCGAGAGCAGGATCCCGGCGACCACGACCGACCAGAGCACTCGCCTGAGCCATCCCCTGCGGACAGCGGATGCCAGGAGCGCACCGGCACCGAGCGCCCAGAGCGCGATGATTTCGCCGGGCTGCCCGAGCACGACCGTGGCCTTGCCGAGACCGAGCAGGAGCGGCGCACGCGAAATTGTCAGCGCCACGAGACCCGCCGCCGCTGTGGACCAAGCCACGGCTCCCGCGACCAAGATGATGGCGCTCCTTCTCTTCATCCCGTCGGCGCTTCAGTCTAAGCCCTCACAGGTAGCCGAGGCTTCGAAGCATCTCCTTTTGCTCCTCGTCGAGAGGCCGGTCGCCGGCCGCGTCGACCAGGGCGCTCAGGGCGTCGACCTGGTGCACCAGGGCATCCACCATGGTCGCTTGCTCCCCCGGAACGGCCCTCGGCCGCAGACGCAGCCGCTCCAGCGTTCTCGGCAAGCTCTGGAGCGGCTCATTCTCCCGCGGATCCTGTGCCAGATCGAAGAAACCGGGAGCGCCTTTCCGAGACCACAGAGCCTTGATCGGCCAGCGGAAGAGACTCGCGGAAACCACGCGAGGTCTCCTGTTGGCACCGTACGCAAGCCACTCCCGTCGAGGCGGCCGACAGCCCTGTGGACTCCAGCAGTCAACCAGAGATTTTCCTTCGACCGCATCAGGCACCGGCAGACCGAGAAGATCCAGAATCGTCGGCAATGCATCGACCAGGAGCACCGGCGGGGAACCCAGTCGCACGTCTTGCGGCAGATCTGGCCCGCTGAACAGCAGGAGCGTTCTCAGTTGCTCCTCGTGATTGAACGCGGCGTGGCCGTACGTGCCGCCATGACCGAGGCCTTCGCCGTGATCGGAGGCGATCAGCCACAACGTCCCGTCTTCGAGTCCACGGTTCTTGAACCATGATCGAACGTTCCCCAGATAGCGGTCAGCGTACGTAATCTCGGAGCGATACCTCCCTCTGGCCCAAGCGGTTGATGCCCCGGTCGCGTGACCGCTGAACGTCATTTCGATGGGCGCCGCCTCGCTCTGCGGATTGGAAAGATTGACGCCCCAGCTCGGTAGGAGCTTGCGCTCGATCGGTCCCTGCGGCAGGTCGTCCGTCGACCAGAGCCGCAACTCGAAGGCACCCAGGAGCTCGAGCACCGTCACCGGCGGTCGAGGGCTGGTCGGCTGGTCCAACGATCGCCACACGAGCCGATGCTTTCCAGGGGGAAGCTCGAACTTGAGGTGGTGACGCTCCTCGCGATCCAATGAGTAGCGCCCCAGCACCGTATCGTCGAGCAGCAGCTCGGTGTCGGGCGGCTCCTCCTTGGTGCCGTACGGAGCGTGAGGGTCGGAAATGTGGATCCAGACGAAGAACGGCTCGTCGGCGTGGTCTTCCATCCAGCCCAGGGCCGCACTGGAGACCTCGTCCGCCGTTCGGTACCACCGCCCCACCTTCTGGATCGGGACGGGACTGTACTCGTCGAAGCCCTGATCCAGGTTGAAGATCGGATTGAGCACGCCCAGCGACAGGAACGCCGCGGTCGTGTAGCCGGCGTCGCGGAGGATCTCCGGGAGGGTCCGCACGGCGTCGGGCACATGGTCGCCGTTGATCATCACCTTGGTGTCCCAGGGCATCCGGCCGCTGAGCAGCGAGGTGTGGGACGGCAGGGTCATCGGCACGACCGTCCGCGCCTGTTGGAACAGCACCCCCGAGCGCGCGAGGGCCTCGAGGTTGGGGGTCGGTGCGCCGTCTGGAGAGTAGAGGCTCGTGTACCAGACGTTCAGGGTGTCGAGCGTCACCAGGACGATCCGGGGGTACTTCTTTCGGGCGCGTAGATCCCGGACCACCTCGGCACCACTACCGAGCCAGAAGATCGTCAAGGCGACGCACGCAACGGCGGCGATGCCGAGGAGGAGGATGGTCCGAGGCCGGCGCGTCACGGCGCGGACCCTCTCTACAGCGTCGGTGCCGCCGGAACCGCCCCCTCGACCCCGGCCGCTGAGCGCAGCTCGCCGGCGCGGGCGGTCGATTCCCAGGTGAAGTCCGCCTCGTCGCGGCCGAAGTGGCCATAGGCGGCGGTCTTGCGGTAGATCGGGCGCCGCAGGTCCAGGTGCTCGATGATTCCCTTCGGGGTCAGCGGGAAGAACTCCCGGACCAGGGCCTCGAGCCGCCGGTCGGAGACCGGACCGGTGCCCGCGGTCTCGACGTGGATCGAGACCGGCTCGGCGACGCCGATGGCATAGGCGAGCTGGACCTCGACTTTGTCGGTCAGGCCGGCGGCCACCAGGTTCTTGGCGATGTGCCGCGCCATGTAGCTCGCCGAGCGATCGACCTTGGTCGGATCCTTGCCCGAGAACGCGCCGCCACCATGGCTGCCGTGGCCGCCGTAGGTGTCGACGATGATCTTGCGGCCGGTGAGACCGCAATCGCCCTGGGGACCGCCGATGACGAAGCGCCCGGTCGGGTTGATGTGGAAGATGGTGTCGTCATCGAGCAGGCTCGACGGGATGACCGGCCGAATGACCTTTTCGATCAGGGTCCGGCGCAGGTCCTCGTTGCTCACCTCGGCGCCGTGCTGGGTCGAGACGACCACGGTGTCGACCCGGGCTGGCGCGCCGTCTTCGCCGTACTCGACGGTGACCTGGCTCTTGCCGTCCGGGCGCAGCCAGGAGATCTCCCCGGCCTTGCGCACCGTGGCGAGCTGACGGGTCAGCGCATGGGCGAGCATGATCGGCAGCGGCATGAGCTGCGGCGTCTCTCGACAGGCGAAGCCGAACATCAGGCCCTGGTCGCCGGCACCGCCGGTGTCGACCCCCTGGGCGATGTCGGGGGACTGGGGATCGATCGCCGACAGCACCGCGCAGGTGTCCCCGTCGAAGCCCCAGGCGGCATCCGTGTAACCGATCTGCCGGATCGTCTCGCGCGCGATCGAGGCGAAGTCGATCGTCCCCGAGGTCGTGATCTCGCCGGCGAGCAGGGTCATGCCGGTGGTCACGAGCGTCTCGCAGGCGACGCGCCCGGTGGGATCCTGCCGCAAGACCGCGTCCAGGATGGAGTCCGAGATCTGGTCGGCGATCTTGTCCGGATGCCCCTCGGTGACAGATTCGGAGGTGAACAGGTGGGTCTTGCCTTCGCTGCTGGTGGCGCTCATGGTACCGGGACCTCAGTCGGTCGGTTCTGGCGTGTCCGATCCACTCCTCGCCACGTTGTAAGGACGCTCTACAGGCGGTGCTGGCGGGGGTGATCGAGTCTCAGACGGACGGCGCATGCTACCAGGGGTGTTTGAGAGGGTCAACGAGCACGCGGAGAACCCCCCGGAACGGCAAGCGCAGCGTGCGCCCGCGACGCGCGGGCCCTCGTAGCTGCGGCCGGCTCAGCGCCTCAGCGCCAGCGCACGGAGCGGTCGGAACCGACGCCCAGGATGCCGTAGAAGAGCGTCGAGAGGGCGTGCAGGGTGGCGGTCTCCACCGCGCGGCGCCGGGTCTCGAGCCCCCCCGTGAGCGACGAGATCATGCCCCCGCTCTTGCGCGTCCCGGGGACCGCGAACGGCACCTGGTCGTGAGCGAGGCCGGAGATCAGCCGCTCCGGCACCTGGACCGAGCCGCTCGATCCCCAGGCGCGCCCCATCGGAGAGACCACCAGTGTCCAGTTGCGGATGAAGTAGAGCTGGGTGCCCGCGCCCTCTTCCTCGTCGTCTCCACCCTCGACCAGGGTGTGCAGCCCTCCTTCGCTGGCGACGAAGAAGTGGTACTCACCCCGATACCGCCGCTCGAGGCCTTCGGCCCGCCGCCGCACCCAGTGCATCACCTCGTGGTCGGATACCGGTAGACCCATCGGCTCCGCCGGGTCCTCCTGGGGAACCACCGCGATGGACAAGGGACGGTCGAGGCGGGCGCGGAAGAACCTGGAGAAGCCGTCGCGCACGCCCAGGTGACGCTCCGGGGTCGGTCCGGCGACCGCCACCTCGATGCCGGATTGCAGGCGTTGCCAGAACTCACGGGTTTCCATCGGGTCGGGGGAACCTCCGGGGAGCGCGTGCCGGTGCGCCGAGGACGGCTGGCCGGGCGGTTAAGATCCGTGGCCGTGATCACCAGCCGCCAGAATCGGAGAGTCAAGGATATGCGGCGCCTGCGCCGAAGTAAAGGCGATCGGGCGCTCCTCGAAGGGCCGCACCTGGTCGCCGAAGCGCTGGCCGCCGGGCTGGTCCTCGAGGACGTGCTGGTCGAGCCGGGCTTCCTGGAGCAGACCGATGCGGGAGAGGAGATCCGCGCGATCCTCGCCGCCCTGCCGGAGCCGCCCGACGAGGCCGCTCCCGACGTCCTGGCGAGCCTCGCCGACGCCGATTCCCCCCGAGGCATCGTCGCCGTCGCCGCCCTTCCCCGCTCGGGGGTCGACGGCCTCCCCGCGGAGCCGGACGGGGTCTACCTCTTCCTTGAAGGCATCCAGGACCCGGGCAACCTGGGGGCGCTCGCCCGCTCGGCGGAAGCGGCCGGCGCGACCGGCCTGGCGCTGGCCCCGGGCACCGTCCACCCAAACCACCCCCGCGCACTCCGCGGCTCGGCCGGCAGCCTGCTCCGCCTGCCGGTCGCCGTCGGCGTCGAGCCGGAGGCGCTCGATCGGCACCTGGCGGCGGCCAGGCCGGACGCCGACGCTCCCCGCTGGATCGCCCTCGCGACCCGCGGCGGCGAAGGGCTCTGGCAGGCCGACCTCTCCGGTTGCCTGGTGCTCGCCCTCGGCGCCGAGGGCCCCGGCCTCTCCTCCGCCCTCGCGGCACGCTGCACGACCCGGTTGACCATCCCACTCGCCGCGCCGGTCGAATCGCTCAATGCCGCCGTGGCCGCGTCTCTCGTGCTGTTCGAGATCCGCCGGCGCCGGAGTGGCTGAGATCTCCTCCCGATACCATCTCGATCCCTTTCCCGCCCTCCGGGGGGAAGGGACGCCCCCTCCCAGGCCCCTGGTCGGTTTGGGGCGGAGCTTCACGAGGAGATTAGTAACTGCACCCGGGTGGGCTTTGACCCCACGTCCTCGAACCAGGTCACGCCCTCGGCCACCAGGTCGAGCACCAGGACGCGCTCGCCTGGGCTCCCGAACGGTGGCACCTCGAGCTCCAGGGTGACGCTCTCGCCCGGCTCGACCGAGGCTTCGAGCGGCGTGCGCAACCAGTCTCGCTCGACCTTGCCGCCGCCGGGCGGCTCGAGGTAGCCGGCGAGCTGGACTCCGCCCGGCCGGCCGGCGCTCTCCGGCAGCCAGCGGGTGTCGCCGGCGTTGGTCACCCGGCACCGGATGGTCATCGGCTCGCCGGTCGCCGCGTCGAGCGTCGGGGGTTCGAGATCCAGCGCGATCTCGGCCCGGAGCTTGCCCGGGGTCCGGGTGTCGGGGATGTAGGCCCCCTTGTGGAGGAAGATGTAGTGCTCGTTGAGCAGGTGGGGCGCCATCTCGCACCACCACTCGGCCAGCCGCTCGCCGCGGACGAACTCGACCAGCCGCTCGGCCGGGATCTCGGTCGCGCCGTGGAGATTGATCGGCAGCACCGTGGTGTGGGTGAAGCCGACGGTGCAGGCGAGCGCCGCCAGGTCCTCGACCACGATGTCGTTTTCCAGGACGCCGAACTGGGACATTTCGCGCCGGCTCTGCTCGCTCGCCGAATGGCAGCGGCCCGGCTCGTTCATCGCCACGATCCCGCCCGGCACCAGGATGCGGGCGAGCTCGCCCAGGATCTCCCGCTGGTTGGGGATGTGGTGGAAGGCGTCGTGGACGATCACCCGGTCGCAGGAGCCGTCCTCGAGCGGGATCCGGTGGCCGTCGTAGGTCAGGAACCGGGGCTCCGTGTCCCAGCGGGTCGCCGGGTCCCGCCGGAAGGTCTCCTCGGCGAGGTCGAGGGCCGTCTGCGACACGTCGAGGGCGACGGTGCGGCAGCCGAACCGGTTCAGGAAGTGGGAGACCCAGCCAGCGCCGGCACCCAGCTCCAGCACCCGGTGCCCCGGTGCCATGTGCCCCTTCTGGATCAGGATGCCGAGGTTGAAGAGGTACTTGGCGAAGTGGGACGGGTCGCTGAACGGCTTGTGGATCAGGAACTCCGGATCCTCCGCCTCGACGAAGTAGTCCTCGGCCGCGACGTTGAGCTCGTCCGTGCGGCGCTCCAGGTCCGCGGCGTCGTGGGTCCGGGCGCCCTCGGGGACGCTCACGTTGCGGCCGACGAACGCCCGGAGGATGCGGGTCTTGAGCGCGGACGAGAGCCGGCTCCGGCGAGCCCGGATCCTCCGGGAGATCCCATCGAGCAAGGTCAGCTTCCCTTGGCTTCCTTCACCGCCGCGGTCAGCGCCGGGACGATCTCGTGGATGTCCCCGACCACGCCGTAGTCGGCGAGGGCGAAGATCGGCGCGTTCGGGTCCTTGTTGATCGCGACCACGGTCTGGGAGCCCTTCATGCCGACCGTGTGCTGGATGGCGCCGGAGATCGCCAGGGCGATGTAGAGCTTGGGCGCCACAGTCTGCCCCGAGGAGCCGATCTGGCGATCGCGTGGCAGCCAGTCGCTGTCGATCACCGGCCGGCTGGCGCCGATGTCCGCGCCCAGCGCGGCGGCCAGCTCCTCGACCGGTCCCATCTTGTCCTTGCCGCCGATGCCGCGGCCGACCGCGACGATGATCTCGGACTTGGACAGGTCGACCGCTTCGTCGGCCGCCTCCTGGACCTCGAGGATCTCCCGGTCGGCGGCGACGCCGGAGAGGTCGACCCCCAGGTCCTGGACCGACGCCGAGCCGGTCCCGGTCTCATCGGCCGAGAAGGCGCCGGACTGGACGGAGACCAGCACGGTCCCGTCGCCCCGGACCTTGACCTTCGACTGGAGCTTGGCGCCGAGGATCGGCCGGTGCCACAGCAGGCCGTCGTCGCCGCTCTCGAAGTCGGTGACCTCCGGCAGGAGCGCGGCGCCGGTCTCCTGGGCCAGGCGGGCGAAGTAGTCGACGGTCTGGTAGGTGTGGGGGAAGACGACGAACGCCGGCGCGGCGGCGGCGATGGCGGGCGCCAGGGCGCCGACGTAGGCGCCGGGGGTGTAGTCGGCGAGGACCGGGGCATCGGCCACGTGGACCGCGGCCAGGTCGAACGCGGCGACCTCCTGGGCCAGGTCGCCGACCCCGGAGCCGAGCAGCACGGCCTCGGCGCTACCGCCGGTCGCGGTGGCCAGCCGGCGGCCGGCGGCGATCGCCTCGCGGGACATGCGGTGCAGCGCGCCGTCGCGCTGCTGCAGGACGATCCAGACGGTGTTCGCCATCAGAGCACCCTCGCTTCCTTCTGCAGTTTCTCGACCAGGAGCTTGGCCGCCTCCTCGGGCGGCGCGTCGATCAGCTCCGCTCCCTCGCCGCTCTCGGGGAAGGCGACGGAGACGATCTCGAGCCGCGAGCCGGCGGCGCCGACGGCGTCCGCCGCCAGGCCGAGGTCGGCCGCCGACTTCTCCTCGATCGGCTTCTTCTTCGCCTGCATGATGCCCTTGAGCGAGGCGTAGCGCGGGTGGTTGATGCCGGCCTGGATCTCCAGCACCGCCGGCAGGGCGACCCGAAAGATCTCGTTCATGCCGCTCTCCATCTCGCGGGTGACCTTGGCCGAAGCACCCTCGCCTTCCAGCTCGACCCCCATCACCAGCCAGGCGTGGGGCCACCCCAGGTGGCCGGCGATGACCGAACCGGTGCCGGCGTAGCCGACGTCGTCGGACTGGGAGCCGGTCAGGACCAGGTCGATCTCCTCCTGGGCCAGCGCCGCGGCGAGGGCGCGGCCCGTGGCCAGCGCGTCACCGCCGTCGAACGCCTCGTCCGCCAGGTGGACCGCCCGCGCGGCGCCCAGGGCCAGGGCCTTGCGTAGCGCTTCCTTGACCCGGTCGGGGCCGAGGCTGAAGACGACCACTTCACCGCCCGTGGCCTCGGCCAGTGTCAGTGCCTCTTCGAGCGCGTACTCGTCGCTCTCGTTGATCTTGAACGGCAGGTCCTCCTCTTCGATCCACCGGGCGTCGCCGCGCACGCGGAGCCGCGCCTCGGTGTCGGGGACCTGCTTGATGCAGACCGCGATTCGCATGGGGTTTCCTTCCCTCCTTCGATCGAGTCGATCCGATGGTGTGGACCGGGATAGGACGTCGGTGGCGGTCGCGCTCGGCGCGACCCGGCTCCGCCGAGGGCTCCGGACGGGTCCAGCCTATGGAGATGCCCTCTGGGCGTCAAGCCGCCGCACTGCGGCACGAACCCGGACGACCGGAAGGGGACGAGCGCGTCCCGGGCCGCCGGGTCCGGTTTGGAGGGCTCCGAGGCTATCACGCGCAAGGCCTGTAGAATCGCCTCTCCATGACCCGTCCCAGCCATCGCCGCCGGACCCATCCCGAGCCTCCCGAGCCTTTCCGCGAAGGGTTCTGGCAAAGGCTCCGCCGCAAGACCCGGCGCAAGATCATCCGGCTCCACGGCTGGGCGATCCACGTCCTCTACGACCTGATCTCCTGGATCGACACCACCACGCCCACGGAGCGGCGCTACTTCCGGGTCGCCATCTTCGGCTCCAGCCGCATCCGCACCGAGGACGAGAACTACGCCCGGGTGCGCGAGCTCGCCCGCCACCTCTCGTACATCGGCTGCGACATCGTCACCGGGGGCGGTCCGGGCCTGATGATGGCGGCCAACGAAGGTGCGCGCCGGGGGGCCTACCATCACAACACCCGGTCTTTCGGGCTGACGATTCTGCTCCCTCTCGACGAACAGCCCAACCCGTTCCTCGACGAGGTGACCTCCCACAAGACCTTCTTCTCCCGCCTCCACCAGTTCATCCGGCTGGCCCACGCCTACATCGTGGTCGACGGCGGCATCGGCACGACCCTCGAGGCGACCATGGTCCTCCAGCTCCTCCAACTCGGGCTGCTCAAGGGGCAGACACTGATCTTCGTCGGGCCGATGTGGCAGGGACTGCGCGCGTGGCTCGAGAGCGAAGTGGTCGCCCGTGGCCTGGCTGACGCCAAAGACCTCACGCGCCCCTACTGGGTCGACACGGTCGAGGAGGCGGTCGAGATCGTCCGGGACGCCCGGGACCGATTCCTCCAGGAGAACCAGGTGGTGCTGCCCCCTGCGGCGGACGAGGCCGCCCTGCCGGAATGGACGGCTCCGTCCGCCGAAGGGGCTGGTTCCCCCGCCGGGAGCGCCGCCGCGGACGAGTGACGCCCAGTCTGGTCCGACTCGGCGCCGACCCGCCTCCACAGCGTTGCCGATCTTGGCCGCCGGCACGGTCCGTGCTACGGTTCGCCGGGCATGAGCGGCTTCTTCCTCCCCATCCTCGCCTCCCCCGTCGCCCAATTGCAGGCCCCGGGTGCGACCGCCCCGACCGGACCGGGAATCTTCGAGTTCTTCGTCCAGTCCGGCCCGATGGCCAAGCTGATCCTGGCGCTCTTGATCGGCTTCTCCCTCGCCTCCTGGGCGATCATGATCTGGAAGCAGATCCAGGTGCGCAGGGCCGAGCGGCAGACCGACCGCTTCCTCGACGTGTTCCGCAAGAGCAGCCGGTTCAGCGAGGTCAACCACGCGGCGCCGGGGCTCGACGCCTCGCCCCTGGTGGGCATCTTCCAGGCCGGCTACGCGGAGATCGACGCCCAGATCAAGGCGGCGCGGCAGTCGAGTCCCCACACCGGCGACGCCGGGTTCGACAGCGGCACCGGCGGTTCCAGCGCCTATCGCATCCGCTCTCTCGAAGCGCTCGAGCGCACCCTCCGGAGGGCGATCGCGGTCGAGACCCGGGCGCTCACCAAGGGCACGCAATTCCTCGCCACCACCGCCTCCTCCACCCCGTTCATCGGCCTGTTCGGCACGGTCTGGGGGATCATGGTGGCGTTTCACGAGATCGGCTTCACCGGCTCCAGCTCGATCGTCACGGTGGCGCCGGGCATCGCCGAAGCGTTGGTCAACACCGCCGCCGGCCTGGCGGCGGCGATCCCGGCACTGATCGGTTACAACCACTTCGCGGGCAAGCTGCGGTTCCTCCGGGGACGGATGGAGGATTTCGCCCTCGAGCTGGTCAACCTGGCGGAGCGCAACTTCACGTGAGTCACACTCCACTCACGGCCGAGCGATCATGGCCTTCGGTGTAGGCAGCCCCCATCCGGGCGACGACGACCGGGTCCTTTCGGACATCAACGTCACCCCCCTGGTCGACGTCATGCTGGTGCTGCTGATCATCTTCATGATCACGGCACCGATGCTGCATCAGGGCATCCAGGTGGCACTGCCCCAGGCGGACGCCAAGCCGCTGCCGACACGCCAGGGGAGCCCGATCGTGGTCTCGATCAAGCAGGACGGCATGGTCTACGTGGCCGACGAGCCGGTGCACCCGACGCGACTCAAGGAGATCCTGCTGCCGCTGCTCGAGGGGCGGCCGGACGAGCCGGTGTTCATCAAGGGAGACCGGGGCGTCGACTACGGGCGAGTGATCGAGGTCCTCGACCTGCTCCACCAGGCCGGCGTCACCCGCATCGGCATGGTGACCGAGAGCCCCAAGCACCGGAGCCGCCGCTCCGGCGGATAGGCCGCGACGAAGAGATGCTTGGAATCCGGAGCAAGACCGAGAATGGGCAGGGGCGTCCCTCTCCTCCGGGAGGGTGGGAAAGGGATCGAGGGTGAGGGGGGAGATCCGATGGATCGACAGGCCGTCCAGGACATCCTGCAACAGCGCTCGGCCCGTTCCCCCCGGCGCCAGCAGACCGTCGCCATCACCGTGGCGGTGCTGCTCCACGCGATCGTCGTGACCGCGGCGTTCGCCGTCCCCCGCCTGACCCGGAAGGAACCCCAGCCGATCGAGTACGTCGAGGTCCACGTCCTGCCGCCCCAGGCCCTCGGCGTGGAACGCCCGGCACCCCGCCCGAAGCCGCCGGAGAAGAAGCCCGCCCCCGAGGAGACCCTGCCGCCGCCCGAGAAGAAGCCCGAGCCCGCTCCGGAGAAGAAGCCCGAGCCCCAGCCGCCGCCCGAGAAGGAGACGGACCGGACGCCGCCCCAGGAGCCGGCGCAGGACGCCCCCGAGGGTGCGTCGACCGGGGCGCCGGGAGGGACCAGCCGCCTGGGTGCCCAGGTGCTCAGCCCCGACGGCTCTGTCTTCCCGTACGACTACTACCTGGAGCAGATGCTGGCCCAGATCCGTCGCAACTGGACCCGTCCGCCGATCGAGGGTGTTCGGACGGTGGTCAGCTTCCGGGTGCTGCCGGACGGGCAGATCACCGACATCTCGGTGCGCGCCCAGTCCGGCAGCCGGTCGTTCGACCTGGCCGCGGTGCGGGCGCTGCGCAATGCCTCGCCCCTGCCGCCGCTCCCCGCCAGCTACCGCCAGGACTCTCTGACCGTCAACCTGATCGTGCGCTGACCGCCAAGCACCAGAGCCCCATCCCTCCGAGGAGATCCATGACCACCCGACCCCTGACGCTCGTTCCTGCCGGCCTCCGGCGCCCGCTCGCACCGATCCTGGCAATCGTGCTCCTCGGCGGGCTCCTCGGCGTCGCGCCGGTGGCCGCCCTCCAGGCGCAGCAGGCCCCCGGGGCCGCACCGCCGCCCGCAAAGCAATCGTCCACCGATCAGCCGCCGGAGGACCAGAAGGAGGCCGGGCAGAAGGGCGACGGGCAGGTGACGCTCATCCTCGAAGAGGGGCAGCGGCCGCTCCTGCGCCTGGCCTTCCCGGAGATCGAGCGCAAGGGCCACCTCTCCGCCGACGCCACGGCGGCCGCCGACGTGCTCGACAAGGTGCTCCGCGACGACCTCGACCAGGCGAGGATCTTCCAGGTCCAGGGCCCCTGGGCGTTCTCCGTGCTCGACCGCACCGGCGAGCTGGAGCACGACATGGAGCAGTACCGCTCCCTTGGCAACGAGCTGCTGCTCACCGGCGAGGTGACCGAAGAGCCGGACAAGCTGGTGTTCGCCGGCCGGGTGTATGACCTGGCCAGCGGCAAGCTGGTGCTCGGCAAGCGCTACCGCGGCGAGTACGGCGTCGCCCGCCGGGTCGCCCACACCTTCGCCGACGAGGTCATCCTCTACTTCACCGGCCGCCGCGGCCTCGGGCTGACCACCATCGCCTTCTACTCGGACCGCACCGGCGACAAGGAGATCTTCCTGATGGACTACGACGGCGCCAACGAGCGCCGCATCACCGGCCATCACTCGGTCTCCCTGTTCCCCGCCTGGACCGCCGACGGCACCGGCGTGGCCTACGTGTCGTACCTCGACGGGCGCCCCGGCATCTACATGGCGGACCTGGCGACCGGCCGCAAAAGGCCGCTGGTCACCGCCGGACAGTTCAACACCTCCCCCACCTTCTCTCCCGACGGCCGGCGGATGGCGTTCGCCCGCTCCCTCGACGGCAACACGGAGATCTTCGTCGCCGGCGCGGACGGCTCGTCCCCTATCCGCCTGACCTTCGGCAGCGCTATCGACACCAACCCCGCCTGGTCCCCGAGCGGCAACGAGATCGCCTTCACCTCCAGCCGCACCGGCCACCCCGACATCTGGGTGATGGACCCGGAGGGCACCAACCTGCAGCGCCTCTCGACCGAGGGGACCTACAACGACGGCGCCGCCTGGAGCCCGGACGGCACCAAGGTCGCTTACGCCAGCCGGCGCCACGGCGTGTTTCAGATCGCGGTCACCGACCGGGTCTCGCTGGAAACGGTCGTGCTGACCTCGGGGAGCGGCGAGAAGGAGTCGCCGTCCTTCTCCCCCGACGGCAAACGGATCGCGTACACCACCTCGTTCCCCAGCCGCAAGGGGCGCCAGACCCAGATCTGGGTGATGGACGCGGACGGTCGCAACCCGCGCCAGCTCACCGAGGAGGGGAACAACTACTCTCCCGCCTGGTCCGGGTATCCCAAGTAGCCGGCACCCGCGCCTTCGGCCGTTCAGTAGATTCCCTGCCGAAGTCGGGCAATTCCTTTGCTCTACGGCTCTTGCGGGGGTTTCGGGGCTTTGCTAGAGTTGGCGCGCTTTCGTCGCCCGTCGTCCGATATCGAAAAACACCCTGTTCGCTGAGGAGACACGACTGATGAGCCGCAAGTGGATGGCCTGGGTGCTCGTGCCCGCAATCGCCGTGGCCCTTTGGGGCTGCCCCAAAAAGGAACCCACGACCCCTCCAGAGCCGATGAAGATGGAGGAAGCGCCGCCGGCACCGCCCGCTGAAGAGGTCCCCGCGGAGCCCAAGATGACCGAGGAGGACCAACAGCAGCCCCAGCTGCCGAGCGACGTCGAAGAGCTCAACGAGTATCTCCGCCAGCAGGGCCTGGTCGACGACGTCTACTTCGACTTCGACAAGGCGGACCTGCGGACCGAGGCGCGCGAACAGCTCCAGCGCAACGCTGACTGGCTGAAGAGCCACGCCGGCTACCTGGTCACGATCGAAGGGCACTGCGACGAGCGCGGCACAAACGAGTACAACCTGGCTCTCGGCGAGCGCCGGGCGAACGCCGCCAAGGACTACCTCGTCTCCCTCGGCGTCGCGGCGGCCCGGGTCAACACCATCTCCTATGGTGAGGAACGCCCGGTCTGCACGGAGTCGACGGAGGTCTGCTGGCAGAAGAACCGGCGCGCCCACTTCGTCGTCTACCCCCAGTGAGCAGACGCCCTCTCCTCCTGCGGTTCGCCCCCCTGGCGGTTGGCCTGGCGATTCTTTCGCTGGCCGCCGGGGGGTGCGTCTCGTCCAGCGACATCGATCTGCTCAGCTCCCAGGTCAACGACGTCCAGCACCAGCTTCTCCAGCTCGAAAAGCAGATGTCGACCCGCCAGGAGGTGGCCTCGCTGGAGAAGTCCCTCGGCGAGCAGATGGAGGGGGTTCTCCACTCCGAGGCGGACATGCAAGTGCGGCTCGATTCGCTGTCGAGCCAGATCGAGCAGCTCCAGGCGAAGCTCGAGGACACAAACTACCGGCTGGCGCAGCTCTCCCAGCAGATCGCCTCGACCAACCAGGAGCTGCGCGCCTTCCGCACCCAGCCCCGGGTGTTCGAGTCGGGCGAGGGTGGGTCGGACTCCGGCACCGCCGAAGGCGACCAGTCCGGCAACGGTGCCGCCGCCGGCGGGGGCAAGTCCGCCGCCGCCGCTGCCGCCCAGACCGATCCCCAGGAGCTCTACCAGCGCGCCTACGACGACTACCTGCGCGGCAACTACGACCTGGCGGTCGAAGAGTTCGACGATTACCTCTCGAGCTTCCCCAACACCGACCTGGCCGACAACGCCACCTACTGGATCGGCGAGTGCTACTACCGCCAGGGCAAGTACCGCCAGGCGATCGACCAGTTCGACAAGGTGCTCCGCCGCTATCCCCGGAGCGACAAGGTGCCCGGCGCCCTGCTCAAGAAGGGCTACGCTTACCTCGAGCTCGGCGAGCGCTCCCAGGGCATCGTCCAGCTCCAGTACGTGATCCGCGAGCACCCATCGAGCGACGAGGCCAACATCGCCCGCGACCGCCTCAAGGCGATCGGAGTTGACATCAACCGGTGACGTTGGTATAACTCAGCCGCGTCGCACTCCGGTGCGGCGCTTTTTTTGCCGTGCACGCCCGGCGCACCGGATCGAATCGACCGAGCCAACACACGTGAACTGAAAAGCGGCGGGAGCGAGCTTCCGGCCGCGTGGACAGACGAGCAGATATGGCCAACACGAAGTCAGCCGAAAAGCGGATTCGCCAGAACGAGGAGAACCGCAAGCGGAACCGCAAGTACCGCTCGCGCATGCGCACCGCCATCAAGCGGTTGCGCGCCGCCATCGACGGTGGAGACGCCGAGAAGGCAAAGGAGCTCCTGCCCGGGACGCTCAAGGTGATCGACGTCACCGCGCAAAAGAACGTCATCCACGACAACGCCGCCGCCCGCTACAAGTCCCGCCTCACCCAGGCGGTCGCCGGGCTCGCCGAGAAGAAGTCGGCCTGAGCGCCGCCGGGCGTCAAGGCCCCGGCGACTCCCACAGGCCGCCAGGCCGCTCGCGCGCACTCCACTCCTCTACGGTGGGGGTCGTCGCGAGCCGATACAAGAACGCCGTTCCCTGACCGGGAACGGCGTTTTTCGTCGCTGGGTCGGGGCCCGCCGGCCCACTCCCCGCCTCCCCTCCTCGCCACCGGGCCGACCGGGCTCCCCTCAGAAGCCTTCGAGCAGGTCCGAGACCATGGTCTCGGCGAAGCGCTTGGCGGCGCCTCGGATCGCGTCTTCCTCCTGGGCGAGGAAGCCGCCGACCCCGGTATCGGCCTCGTAGGTCTCGCGGAACAGGTAGTGGTCGTTCTTCCACAGAACCTGGTCGTTGTCCGTCCGCTTGAAGACCACCCGGGCGGTGATCGAGATCTCGTACTCCGTGGCGCGGCCCTGGTCGTCGAAGGTGATCGGCGTCAGGCCGAAGGACACCACTTCGCCGGAGATGTTGGCGTCCGCCTTGGAGAGCTCACCCACCACGTCGAACCGGCGGCGTTTGACCAGCTCGTTGGCGATCGCCTCGGTGACGAACTGGTCGAGCTGCTGGCGCTGCGTCTGGTTCGTGAACGGCGACAGGTAGATGTTGTGGATGTCGTCCGGGATGTTCGTCCCGCGCCCCACCAGGGCGTAGCCGCACCCCCACAGCCCACCGGAGAGGGCGACGAGAAGGAGTGCCGCGGTCGTTCGCTCGAGGGTCGCCCGGAGGGTCCGGACCTTCAGGTTCGCTCGCTTGCGCAGGATCATCCCGTCACCTCCGCGTCACCAGATTGATCAGTCGGCCCGGGACCACGATGGTCCGGGCCAGCTCGGCGTCCTCCAGGTGGCGCTGCACGCCCTCGCTCTCGAGCGCCGCCCGCTTGATCACGTCTTCGCCGGCATCGGCGTCGACCTCGATGCGGTCGCGCAGCTTGCCGTCGACCTGGACCACGATGGTCACCCGGTCCAGCTCCAGCTCAGCCTCGTCCCACTCCGGCCAGGTGCTCTCCAGCAGGCTCCCCAGGTGGCCCCGCTCCTCCCAGATCTCCTCGGTCAGGTGGGGTGCCATGGGGTGCAGGAGCTGGAGCAGCGTGTCTACCGTCTCCTCGCACTGCCGCTTCGACGCGGTCTTCTCTTCGAGCGCCTTGGTCAGGGCGTTGACCAGCTCCATCAGCGCCGCCACCGCGGTGTTGAACTTGAACCGCTCCAGGTCCTGGCTCACCCGCTTGATCGCTTCGTGGCGCGCGCGCTCCAGGTTGCCGTCGGCCGGCGCCGTCGCCGGCGCGTCCTCGAGCGCCCGGGCGGCTCGCCAGACCCGGTTCAGGAACCGGTAGGCGCCGCTCACGTTCTCGTCGCTCCACTCGACCTCCTCTTCGGGCGGGCCGAGGAACAGGGTGTAGACCCGCTCGGTGTCGGCGCCCATCTCCTCGATCAGCTCGTCGGGAGAGACCGTGTTGCCTTTCGACTTCGACATCTTCTCGATCCGGCCGCTGGCCTCCGAGTAGTGGGTGATCATGCCCTGGTTGAAGAGGCGCGTGAACGGCTCGCCGAACGGCACCAGGCCGAAGTCCTGGAGCACCTTGCAGACGAACCGGGCGTAGAGCAGGTGGAGGATGGCGTGCTCGATGCCGCCGATGTACTGGTCGACCGGGCACCAGGCGGCGGCGCGCTTCGGGTCGAACATGCACTCGTCGTCCTTGGGCGAGAGGTAGCGCAGGTAGTACCAGGAGCTGTCGACGAAGGTGTCCATGGTGTCGGTCTCGCGGCGGGCGGCCCCGCCGCAGCGCGGGCACTCCGCCACCACGAACGCCTCGCTCCGTGCCAGCGGGTTGCCCTCGCGGCCGCTGAACTCCACGTCGTAGGGCAGCTCCACCGGCAGGTCCTCCTCCGGCACCGGGACCACGCCGCACGCATCGCAGTAGACCACCGGAATCGGCGTCCCCCAGTAGCGCTGGCGCGAGATCAGCCAGTCCCGCAGCCGGTAGGTGACCTTGGCGCGCCCCCAGCCCGCCTCGTCCATCCAGTCGATGAACGTGCGGATCGTCTCCGGTCCCTCCTCCATGCCGTCGAAGCGCGGATCGATCCCCTGGATCACACCGCCGCCGATGATCGGCTCGGCCAGCCGGTCACCCTCGGTGTCCTCGTCTGGGGCATCCTCGGCGTGGTAGACCAGCCGCACCGGCAGGTCCTCCTGGCGGGCCATCTCCAGGTCCCGCCCGTCGTGGGCCGGCACCGCCATGATCGCGCCGCTGCCGTACTCGGGGAGCACGTAGTTGGCCAGCCAGATCGGGATCTCCTCCCCGGTGGCCGGGTTGATCGCCATCCGCCCGGTGTCGCGACCCTCCTTGGCGCCAGCCTCCCCTTCCCGCTGGATCCGAGGGGTGTTCCTCACCCGCTCGATCCAGGCCGCGATCTCTTCCCTGTCCGGATGCTCCGCGATCAGCTCGGCGACCAGGGGATGCTCGGGTGCCAGGACCATGAAGGTGGCGCCGTGGATCGTGTCCGGACGGGTCGTGAAGACGGTCAGCTTCTGCTCGACACCCGGGATCTCGAAGTCGATCTCCGCACCCTCGGAGCGGCCGATCCAGTTGCGCTGCATCACCTTGACCTTCTCCGGCCACCCTTCCAGGAGGTCGAGGTCGCCGAGCAGGCGCTCGGCGTAGTCGGTGATGCGGTAGAACCACTGCTCCAGCTCCTTCTGCTCCACCGGCGTCGAGCAGCGCTCGCAGGCGCCGTCGACGACCTGCTCGTTGGCCAGCACGGTGGCGCAGCTCGGGCACCAGTTGACCGGCGCGTTGCGGCGGTAGGCCAGCCCCTTGTCGAGCATCCTGAGGAACAGCCACTGGTTCCAGCGGTAGTACTCCGGCGTGCAGGAGGCGATCTCCTTCGACCAGTCGTAGAGGATGCCCCAGCGCCGGAACTGGACTTTCATCCGGGCGATGTTGTCCAGGGTGGAGTCCCGCGGGTGGACCCCCAGCTTGATCGCCGCGTTCTCGGCCGGCAGGCCGAAGGCGTCCCAGCCCATCGGGTTGAGTGCCCGGCGGCCCTGCATGCGCAGGTACCGGTAAAGGGCGTCGCCGAGGATGTAGTTGCGGCCGTGGCCGACGTGCAGCCGGTCCCCCGAGGGATAGGGGAACATCATCAGCATGTAGTACTTGTCGGCGGTGCGGTCGAGGTCGACCTCCGCGGCGCGCTCCTTCTCCCACCGGTCCTGCCACTTGGCCTCGATGGTCTTGTGATCGTAGGTGCTTGCCATGGTTGAAAAATCCTCAGGTCATCCTACCGGGGAACTGGCGGCGCTTGAGCAGGCCGTCGAGCAGGCCGTTGACGAAGCGGCTCGACTGGTCCGTGGAGAATCTCTTGGCGAGCTCGATCGCCTCGTCGACGACGACGAGCTTGGGGATGTCCTCTTCGTGGAGCAGCTCGAACACCGCCAGGCGCAAGATGTTGCGATCGACCGCGGGCATCCGCTCCAGCCGCCAGTTGTCCGCCTGCCGGGTGATCAGCGCGTCGATCTCCTCCAGGTGGTCCAGGGTCCCGGTCACCAGGCTCCTGGCGTACTCGAAGGCCTCGTCGACCGACCGCTTGCGATCGTTGTTCACACCGCCCTGGCCGCTGTCGCCCGGTTCGGTTCGAGCCGGCCGGGCGCTCTGCCCCTTCTTCGCGCGGGCGCTCGCGGCCGCCACGTAGTCGACCAGGTCGAACCGCCGGAAGATCTCCTGGGCCGCCGGCTCGCCCCCCATGTCGTGCTGGTAGAGCATCTGGAGAGCCATCTCCCGCGCCATGCGCCGCTTGCCGACGGCCTTCATGCCGCCATCCCCGGCGCGGACGGGTGGCTCGTAGGGTCGTGCCTTCCCTGGTAGAGGGTCATGATCGCGATCGTCGCTCGAGAGGGATTGCGGTCCGTGTCAGGACCGGAGCCGGGTCTGGAGGTCTGCCATCTCGAGGGCGGCGAGGGCGGCCTCCCAGCCCTTGTTCCCCGCCTTGCCCCCAGAGCGCTCTTCGGCCTGCTCGGAGGTCTCGCAGGTGAGCAGGCCGAATCCCACGGGCAGCCGGTGCTCGCGGGAGACGTGGGCGATCCCCGCCGTCGCCTCGCCGCAGATGTAATCGAAGTGGGGGGTCTCTCCCCGGATGACGACGCCGAGCGCGATCAGGGCGTCCGCACCGCCGGCCGTCGCCAGCTCGTCGAGCGCCAGGGGAATCTCCCACGCGCCCGGCACCCGGACCACGGTGATCGACGCGGCGTCCACGCCGTGCCGGCGCAGGCAGTCCACGGCGCCTTCGACCAGGCGCTCGACCAGCCGCCCGTTGAACCGCGAGGCCACGATGCCGAAGCGGCGGCCGGAGCCGTCGAAGCTTCCGGCAATGTCGTTGATTCCGCTCATCGAATTCCTCGCACCGCCCCCGAAGAGGCCTCATCATACCGTGTCGCCGGGGGGTTCGCTCACCCGCCCGAGCCGCGCGCGCCATGGCGCGAACGGCCGGGACGGCCGGGACGGCCCACCGGAGGATCGCCATGGCGGAGCCGGCTCAGAGCGCGCCCCCGGCCGGACCGATCCGCACCTCCTCCACCAGGGCGGGCTCCGCCACGTCGAGGGCGTAGAGTACCGCCCGTGCCACCTCCGCCGGCGGCACCATCTTCGTCCGGTCCCAGTCGCCCGGCAGATCGTCCCAGAGCGGCGTGTCGACCGCCCCGGGATAGAGAGCCGAGACCAGGACCCCGGTGCCGGCGAGGTCGGCGCGGAGTGCCGCCACCAGCCCGGCGAGGCCCCACTTGCTGGCGCAGTACCCGGACCATCCGGGGAACCCGGTGGTCGCGGCCACGGAGAGGATCGGCACGAGCCGCCCGCGCCCCCGACGCTTCATCGCCGGCAGGAAGGCACGCACCAGGTGGAAGGCGCCATTCAGATTGACCTCGACCATGGCCGCGAACGCCTCCGCGGAGAGCTCGTCCGTCGGCGCCAGCGCCACGGTCCCGGCAGCCGGCACGACCACCTCCGCCGGACCCCAGCCGGACTCGACCGCCGCCGCCGCCCGGGCGACCGCTTGCCAATCCCTGACGTCGCAGGGCAACACCAGCACGCCGTCGTTTTCGCGGTCCACCGCGGAATCGGCAGGCACTCCCCGTCCCGTGCTCGGGTTCCCGACGATCGCCTCGCGGGTCTCGCGGAGCGTCGCCTCGGTGCGGCCGAGGAGCGCCACCGGGTGGCCGCGCTCGGCAAGGGCGATCGCGATCTCCCGGCCGATGCCGGAGCCGGCACCGCTCACCACCGCCGGACCCCGGCCGGTACCTGCGCCACCGGCCGCCTCAGGCACCCCACTGCTCCTGCCGGCTCATCGGCCAGATGATCCTTTCAAACCGGTGAATGGACATGCGGTGCGCTCGATGAACAGCTCATTCGTGCGTTCGCCGCCCCGCGTTTGACCATGGCGACGGCGAAGCTCACGAAGCGCATTGTACAGCGGGCGAAATCTCCGAAGGCGGGCGTTCTCTACCTCTGGGACACGGACAAGCTCTCGGACGGGCAAGGCTCGAAGCCCTCACCGCGGCGGTGCTCTACGAGGCCTACCGGGTCCCCACGGAGGGCGGACGACTGTCAGCGCCAGCGGCGACATGGTGCGCAAGACCTTCTACATCGACCGCGTCACTGAGAACGCCCTCCGCGACGAGGCCTACCAGACCCGCCGCTCCGAGGCGGACATCGTCCGCGAGGCGTTGCAGGAACGCTACGGACTCGAGTAGCGGCGAGGGTTCCTCCCTCCCTGTCCTCTCCACTCCCTCGTCCTTTTCTGGGGAGGACACCGGGCCGTCCGCCGCTCCGTCGGGGGCGGTGCCTTCCCGAGCGCGCCCGAGCGGGCCGGTCAGCGGCTCTTCCCCCTCCTGCGGCATGCCTTCATGCCGTACTTACAGCAGCCCCGGTTTCAGACCCTCAGGACTCCTCTAGGGGTAAAGGAGACACTGCCGGCGTGGTGTCGGCGTCGTGTACTCCGGGGAAAGGAACCGATCCATGTCCTCTCGACGGCTGTTTCGCTACGCTGCCCCGCTGGTCTTCGTCTGCCTGCTCCTCACCGCGGCTCCGAGCTTCGCCGCCCCTGGCCCCGACGCTCCGCACACCGTTCTCCAACGGCTCCACGAGGTCTGGAACACCCTCTTGACCGAGGTGACGGTTCCGGTGAACCGGCTCTTCGCACGCCTTGGCAAAGGGGTCGATCCCGACGGTACCCCGAGCTCGCAGACCGTGACGGCTTCCGGAACCGCCGACCCGACGACCACCGCATCCAGCGATTCTGCGTTTGCCCCGAGCATCTAGGCATCTAGTCGAGGAAACCGCTCCACGGACGTCTCCCGGCGGTACGGGGACCGGCGGCCGGCGCTGCGCCCTATCCCGTTCGTGTCACGATGCTGCACTGCTAAATCGAAGCAGGCGGTGATCCTGACGCTAGATGCAGTAGTTCTTGCGGGACATGCCGAAGACACCGGACCACATGACGCGCGCTCTCCTCCGTGCCGCGCGGCACGGGGAGATCTCGTATGAGCACTTGGCCCACCTGCTCCGGGCGCACCTGGAGGAGGTCTGCCCGGAGTGTCGGCGCGCGAGCCAGGCCGAGCGGCAGGAGGAGACGCCCCGCGTGGCGTACTCAGGGCCCATGCGCCGGGTCCGGCACAAGCTGCGGTACAAGGCGGAGCTCGACCGCCTGCTGGAGGAGAAGACCGCGGTCCCGGAGCTCCTCGCGAACCTGCAGGGGCTCTCGGTCGAGCAGCGGCTTCTCCGCATCCGCAACGCTCCCGAGCGCTATGCCACCCGGAGCCTGGGGGAGGAGCTGTTCGCCCAGGCGCGCGGGTGCCTCCCGTCCGATCCGGCCGGCGCCCGCGGTTGGGCCGAGACCGCCGCGGTGCTCGAGTCGCTGTATCCGGAGCCTTACATTCCCCACCGGGCACGTGCCATGGCTTACCAGGGCAACGCGGCCCGCGCCGCTTGCGACTTCGAGACCGCGAAGCGGCTCCTGACCGCGGCGCGCGACCTCCTGACCGAGCACGAGGTCGTCGACTTAGAGCTCGATGCAGAGCTCCACAGCTTCTTCGGCTCGCTGTTCACTAACGTCCGCTCCTTGGGCGATGCCCACGCCCACCTCGACAGCGCGGCCCAGATCTACACCATGCTGGACCGCGACGAGGACCTCGCGCGGGTGATGATGAAGCTCGGTAACCTGCATCGTTACGATGGCGATCCAGAGTCCGCCATCGAGCTCGACGAGGCAGCCGCGCACCTTCTCGCTGCGGATGACACCTCGCCGCTCTATGTCGCCGCTCGCTTCAACTACACCCTCGATCTCGCCGAGGCCGGGCACCACGAAATGGCCCGCGACATCCTCGCTTGTGACCAGAACCTCTACGAGGATCACGCCGACGCGCACACCCGTCTCCGCGTCCGATGGCTCGAAGCGCAGATCGCTCTAGCCACGGGTGAGGTCGAGTCAGCCGAAACCGCCTACCTGGAGGTGCGAGACGAGTTTGCTCGCCAGTCTGAGGGTTTCGATACCGCCCTCGCCAGCCTCGACCTGGCCGAGCTCTACCGGCAGCAGGGCCGCTACGCCGATCTCCTGGAGACCGCCGCCCAGGCCGCGCAGATCTTCGAGGCCCACGCGATGCATCGCGACGCCCTGACCGCCCTCCTCCTCTTGCGCGACGCCGCCGCTGGCCAGCAGGTCACCGCCGAAGCCATTCGGCGGGTCGCGAGCTTCCTCCGCCGTGCCTCCCGGGACCCGGCCGTCCGCTTCGAGCAGAGCCCGGGCCAGGCTCCCGACCCTGGCTCCGCGCCAACTCGCTGAACCTTCCCCGCGACCCTCCGCCCCTCGACCGAGGCGGCACTTCTGCCAGGAACCCCCTGCAACGACCTCTCTCGAGCCGTGGAGAGAGGAGAGGGAGCATTCAGGACGTGAAGAGCCTGCGGAGGCGCCGGCTCCCTGGGGTCTTACGCGCTTGAGACCTTGCTTGACAGTTCAGCGGATACTTCGTGAGGTAGGCGTAATTGGTCGAGGCGAGGATCCCGCACAGGGCACCCCGCCCGAGCTTGGCGATGAGATCGCCGGGCCGGTGGCGGCCCGCGCCTTGACCGGCTCACCGGCGATCACGCCGGGGCCGACCCGGCTCCATCTGGTCGAGCCGCCCAGGGAGCGACGCGGTCCCCGGATCGACCCGTACGGCCGCCGCCGAGCCCAACCACAGCGAATGCGCCGACCCCGAGGAGACCCGGCTCCAGCACGAGTGCCCGTTCTGGGCTCAGGCCGCCCGGGAGTTGGTGCTTGCCATCGAAGACTCCGTCGGCCCCCCGCCACCGCATTAGCAGGCTCCACGAGGTCAACCAGGCCCGGTGCCCGCGCCGGCCCGGGTGCGGCCAAGGAAAACGCCCCTGGCCCGGGAGCTCGGCTCCAGGGCCAGGGGCGTCGGGGGCAATCTTCTGCGTCGCCCTTCTTTGGGTCTACTCCCCTTCCGGCTCACTTCGAGGAGTGGGTCGGCGTCCTCGACAGCCGAGGCAACTTCTCTTGGACGATCCCACCGTGTAGCTCAGGGCAATTCTGAGGGCAATGGCTCTAACCAGCTTCCCTTCAGCGACTTACAAGCACTCCGGCCGTTATCCCCTCTGAGCGGCCTCTCCGAGACCATCCAGAGGCCCTTGCCAGCACCTCTCATCGATCCGTATCTCCCTGATCTCAAAGACCTTACCGTCCACGCCGTTCTCCTGACCGTTTTCGGCCATTTCAGCGCTTGCATGATTCCTGTTGATTGCTTCCGGCTCCGTCCTGTTCCAGGCTTGCTACACGGCTTCTTACCTCACACGATCGACACCCCTGGATCCTCGCTCCGCACCCCTCGGCCTACGATCTCCACGCGCTCCTCGCACGAGGCACACAACCGATCGGTGCGCACCG
>Ga0210144_1000258_pt1 | contig 30805 bp, 32 predicted proteins | sample Muzzi_PWA_D2_FD_185532 | JGI IMG/M metagenome (GOLD analysis project Ga0210144, IMG submission 185532) | Wetland microbial communities from San Francisco Bay, California, USA, that impact long-term carbon sequestration - Muzzi_PWA_D2 (SPAdes) | ecosystem: Environmental > Aquatic > Marine >...
CCGTCCCGAACGCCACGTCGCCAACTCGGTCGCCACCATCCGCGCTGAACTCGCCAACAGTCTCGCACGACGGCTTCCGCGATGTCCATGCTGTCAACAACACATTTAATGACACAGTAAGACTAGGTGTTCAGTCGAACAGAGGAGAGATGACCATGACCGAACATCAGAACAACAGAACCGCTCTCGTGATCGGCGCCACCGGCGGAATCGGTGGCGAGGTGAGCATGGCCCTGATCCGTCGGGGCTGGCGCATTCGCGCGCTCACCCGCGATCCCGTCGAAGCTGCCAGGAAGCACACGGGCCTCGGCCCGGTCGAATGGATCGCCGGTGACGCCATGCGGGCCGAAGACGTGATCGCCGCGGCCAAGGGCGCTTCGATCATCGTCCACGGCGCCAACCCGCGCGCCTACCGCAACTGGGCTGGCCTCGCCATACCGATGCTCGACAGCTCGATCGCGGCAGCGGAAGCTTCGGGCGCGCGGATCGTCTTTCCGGGCACCATCTACAATTTCGGGCCGGACGCCTTCCCGCGGCTCACCGAGACGTCGCCGCAGAAGCCGCTCACCCGCAAGGGCAAAATCCGGGTGGCGATGGAAGAGCGGCTGAGGGATGCGCAAGCGCAGGGCGTGCACACCCTCGTCGTCCGCGCCGGCGACTTCTTCGGCCCGCGCTGCGGCAACAGCTGGTTCAGCGACGGCATGATCCGTCCCGGCCGTCCGGTGCGCTTCGTCTGGCATCCGGGCGCCAAGTCGGTCGGACACGCCTGGGCCTACCTGCCCGACGTGGCAGAGACGATGGCGCGGCTGGTCGAGCGCGAGGCCGAGCTGGCGCCGTTCGAGGTGTTCCATTTCGGCGGCCACTGGTTCGACGATGCCATCGACCTGCCGCGGGCGATCGCCCGCGCGGTGGGCAAGCCGAACCTGCCGATCCGCCGGTTCCCGTGGTGGGCGGTGGTCGCCGCCTCGCCCTTCGTCAATCTCGCCCGCGAGATGGCCGAGATGCGCTACCTGTGGCGGGAGCCGCTTCGCCTCGACAACGCCAAGCTGGTGGCGTTCCTCGGCGAGGAGCCGCACACGCCGCTCGACGCGGCGGTGGCCGTGGCGCTCAAGGGCCTCGGCTGCCTCGAGCAGCCCGCGTGAGGCGTCTTCGAGGTGCGAAGTTCGCCGGCTAACGCGTTGAGTCGTTCTGCTCTTCGGGAAGCGGCCTTCAGCCGCTCCTGAAGACGTCAGTCTTCCACTTTGGCGATGTCCGGGGCGTCGACCGCCTTCATGCCGACCACGTGATAGCCGGCGTCGGCGTGAAGCACCTCGCCGGTGACGGAGCGTCCGAGGTCGGACAAGAGGAACAAGGCAGCGTCGGCGACTTCCTCGACGACGACCGATTTCTTGAGCGGCGCGTTCAGCTCGTTCCACTTGAGGATGTAGCGGAAGTCGCCGATGCCGGAGGCGGCGAGCGTCTTGATCGGTCCCGACGAGATGGCGTTGACCCGGATGCCGTCGCGGCCGAGGTCGACGGCGAGATAGCGGACGCTCGCTTCGAGCGCCGCCTTGGCGACACCCATGACGTTGTAGTGCGGCATCACCTTCTCGGCGCCGTAGTAGGTGAGGGTGAGCACCGAGCCGCCGTTCTTCATCAGCTTCTCGGCGCGTTGGACGACGGCGGTGAGCGAGTAGCAGGAGATGAGCAGCGTCTTGGAAAAGTTGTCGGCGGTGGTGTCGACGTAGCGGCCGGTGAGCTGGTCCTTGTCGGAGAAGGCGATGGCGTGGACGAGGAAATCGAGGTCGCCCCACAGCTTCTCCACTTCGGCAAAGACGGCGTCGATGGTGGCGGGGTCAGTGACGTCGCAATGGCCGACGACATGGGCGCCGAGCTCGGCGGCCAACGGCTCGACGCGCTTCTTCAGGGCATCGCCCTGGTAGGTGAGGGCGATATCGGCCCCGGCATTGCGGCAGGCCCTGGCAATCCCCCAGGCGATCGACCGGTTGTTGGCGACTCCCATGACCAGGCCACGCTTGCCCTGCATGAGTGCACCTGTGTCTGTCATGGGAGTCCCTGTGTTCGTCGGGCCGGCCGGCAGGCGGCCTCTATCGCATACGGCACACCGGGCTTCAAGGACGGCGCCAGGGCGGCCGGTGCACCAAAAAAATGCTGTCTGCCCGAATAAAGTACCAAGTCAGGCGTTTGCTCACCCGGGGCGTGCCTGCCCGGAGCAATGACGCGCCGGGGTCACAGCGGCCCGACCAGGGAGCAGCACGATGAAGCAACTGATGTTCGGCATTGCGGCGGCAGTCATGATGACCTCCGCCGCGATGGCCATGGATCCGGCCAAGACAATGCAAACGTCGGCCGGCGAGGTGTTCGTCGATCAGAACGACATGACGCTCTATGTCTTCGACAAGGACACCTCCGGGGTTTCCAACTGCTACGACCAATGCGCCGCCAACTGGCCGCCTTTCATCGCCGAGTCCGGGGCCATGGCCGAAGGCGACTGGACCTTGGTCGAGCGCAAGGACGGCAGCATGATGTGGGCCTATGACGGCATGCCGCTCTACACCTTCGTCAAGGACACCAAGCCCGGCGACGTCAACGGCGATGGTGTTGGTGGCGTCTGGCACGTCGCCAAAGACAGCAGCGGAATGTAACCAACGGCTTCCGCACCATTGCATGCAAAGCCCGGCGCGGGCGCTTTTGCTGAGAAAAGGTGGCCGCGCCGGCTGTCCCGAGCCGCTGTCTCCGTCGGCGGGTGCCTCGACCTGTGATCCGGCCCGTCCTAGTATGACGGCGCAATGGATGCTAAGACTCCCCCGCCGGACAACGACCTCCTCGGCCGTTTCGCCGCCATCGTCGGGCCGGACCATGCTCTCCGCGATCCGGCGGCGATCGCGCCCTATCTGATCGAGCCGCGCGACAAGTTCCACGGCGCGACACCGGTGGTCTTGCGGCCGGGGTCGGTCGACGAGGTGTCGGCCATCCTCAGGCTGGCCAACGAGACGCTGACGCCGATCGTTCCCCAGGGCGGCAACACCGGGGTGGTGGGCGGGCAGGTACCCGACGGCAGCGGCAACGAGGTGATCCTTTCGCTGGCCCGGCTCAATCGGGTCCGTGAGGTCGACGCGGCCGGCGATACGATGACGGCCGAGGCCGGCGTCGTGCTGCACGACGCGCAGGCCGCCGCTGACGTTGCCGACCGGCTGTTCCCGCTCTCGCTTGCCTCGGAGGGCTCCTGCCAGATCGGCGGGAACCTGTCGACCAATGCCGGCGGCACCGCTGTGCTTGCCTACGGCAACACGCGCGAGCTGGTTCTCGGTGTCGAAGTGGCGCTCGCCACCGGCGAAGTGTGGGACGGACTGCGGAAGCTTCGTAAGGACAACACCGGCTATGACCTCAAGGACCTGTTCATCGGCGCCGAGGGCACGCTTGGCGTCATCACGGCAGCCGTCGTGACGCTGGTGCCGAAGCCGCGCGGGCAGTGCGTCGCCTTCGTCGGCCTGAAAAGCCCGGCCGACGCGCTCGCCCTGTTCGAGATCGCCCGCAGGCAGGCGGGGCGGAGCCTGACCGCCTTCGAACTGGTGCCGCGGATCGGCATCGAAGTCGTCGTCCGCCACGTTCCGGGTAGCCGCGATCCGCTGGCCTCGCCGCACGACTGGTACGTGCTGTTCGAGGTGTCGTCGCTCAGGTCCGAGGCCGACGCCGAGGCGACGGTGGAAACCATCTTCGGCGAGGGGTTCGCCAGCAACCTGGTCGAGGACGGCGTGCAGGCGCGCTCGCTGGAACAGGCGAAGGCCTTCTGGGGTCTCCGCCACGCGCTGTCGGAAGTGCAGAAGCGCGAGGGCGGCTCGATCAAGCACGACGTTGCGGTGCCGCTTGCCGCGGTGCCGGAGCTGATCGCCCGTGCCAGTGAGGCGGTGACGGCACTCATTCCCGGCTGCCGTCCGTTTCCCTTCGGGCATATCGGCGACGGCAACATCCACTACAATGTCAGCCAGCCGCCAGAGATGGACAAGGCCGCCTTCCTCGCCCGCTGGGACGACGTCAATGCGGTCGTCCACCGGATCGTCGGGGAGCTCGGCGGCACGATCTCGGCCGAGCATGGCATCGGCCAACTGAAGCGGGGCCTCTTAAAGACCGTGAAGAGCCCCGTCGAACTCGACCTGATGCGGCGGCTGAAGGCGGCCTTCGACCCGAACGGCATCCTCAACCCCGGCAAGGTGTTGTGAACCGTCTTCGGTCACGCCCTGCTAACCCTCTGCCAAAACACTAAAATTTAACCGAACCGCTTAAGCGGATCCTGAGCCTTTTCAGGCAATCTCGCACCCACAACGAGGTCCAAAAAGCGGACCCGGGGAGCGTAGTCTTGAGTCGTCAAACAGCTGTGGCCGGAGAGGCTGCGGCCGGATCGAGCCGGGGATACCGGCTCGATCCGTTCGCCTTGCCCGTCCGGTCTTTCTCATCGCCGGGAATTTTGACCTTCACCCTCGACCGCGACCGCGCGGTCGTCCGCCGACCGGTGGCCGGACGGGAGGCGACCTTCGCCGTGCCGGTCCGCGCCTATGTGGGCGTCGCCGTGCGCATCGAGCCGACCGGCCAGGATGGAGAGGTCCGGGTCGTCGTCGAACTGATGCACGACGATCCGGCCCTGACCCTGCCGCTGGTCGTCGCCGAGGAGCCGGAGGACGCGGCGGCCGACTGGATCGCCTGGGGCCGGGCCCTCAACCTGCCGCTCCTCGTGGTCGAGCGCGACGGCACCGTGCGCGCGCCGGTCGAGCGGATCGGCGGCCTCACCGTTTCGAAGCCGCTGACGCGCCGCAACCGGGCGCTCTTCCGCGGCCGCCGGTCGCGCTATGTCCGTCGTCGGAAGACCGGACGCGGCGATCGTCTCGAACGGCTTGAGGGGCGCGAGATCATCGCGCGGACGTGAGGCGCATCCATACGCCCCCGAGCGTTGCCGAGCCCCGTCGATCCTTACAGAGGCGTGGTATCGTCGGGAACGATGCCGGCAATCTGCCAGGCGCCACCCACCGGTTGGCACGCCTCGCCACTGAAGGCGCGGACGCCGCGCAAGTCGGCAACCGTTGTCGAGAACACGCGGCAGATTCCCCCTGCACGCCGCTCGGCGGCCTTCGCTTCAAGCGTCCCGTAGGAACCCGTCCGCGGGTTGCGCCAGTCGAGGTTCCGGACCGTACTACGGGCCGGATCGATGCTCGCGACCGTCTGGCGCACGACCTCCCAGTCGGAGGGATCGACGGCGTCGGTGACCGAGCCCTTGATCGAGCCGGTGTGGATATTGTCGGTTTGCGTGACCGTGGAGGGCAGTCCGACGCGGGCGCAGCCGGCGGTGGCAAGCAACAGGCCGCCGAGAACGGCAGCACGAAAGAAGGGCGGGGACTGGCGGATAGGCCGGTCGCCGAACGGCGATTGGCGATCGTCACGGCGGCCGATATATGAGGGACGCGACCCGGACAAGGCTGGTAACTCCTCACGCAAACGCCCCTCAAGCATCGTGAAACTTCGTTAATGACTCGTGAGTTCGATCAGGAAGCGGATCCGATTGCGCTGTTTTCCGAGTGGCTTGGCGACGCCGAGACCTCGGAGCCCAACGATCCGACCGCCATGGCGCTGGCGACCGTCGACGCCGACGGCCTGCCTGACGTGCGCATGGTGCTCCTCAAGGGGTTCGACGTTCAGGGCTTCGTGTTCTTCACCAACTGCGAGAGCGCCAAGGGCGTCGAGCTGCTCGCCAACCCGAAGGCCGCGCTCTGCTTCCACTGGAAGAGCCTCCGCCGTCAGGTGCGGGTGCGCGGCCCGGTGAGCCAGGTGGAGAAGGAGGAGGCGGACACGTACTTCGCCTCGCGGCCGCGCGGTAGCCGCATCGGGGCGTGGGCGAGCAAGCAGTCGCGGCCGCTCGAGTCCCGCTTCGCGCTGGAAAAGGCGGTTGCCGCGTATACGGCGCGGTTCGGCATCGGCCAGATCCCGCGACCCGACTACTGGTCAGGCTTCCGGATCGCGCCGCTTCAGATAGAGTTCTGGGCCGACCGGCCCTTCCGCCTGCACGACCGCATCCGGTTCACGCGCGCCGGCGACGGCTGGGAGAAAGTGCGGCTTTATCCCTGACGCCATTTGCTGGCGAAATCAGCCGGCCGCGACTATCTGGGGGTGGGCGAGTGGAACAAGCGGAAGCCAATGCCATGAACAGATGTCAGCCTCTGGCGCTCGGAATTGCGATCGGTGTTTTGTGGGCCATCTACGTGCTGTTTGTCGGCATCGTGGCGATGTTCGGATGGGGCGTCGCTCTCGTCGAGGCACTCTCGTCCCTCTACATCGGCTACGCGGCGTCGATCATCGGCGCCATCATCGGCGCGATCTGGGGATTCGTCGACGGCTTCATCGCCGGCGTCGTCACCGCCTGGATCTACAATATGGTGGCAAGGCAGCCGGCGTAAGGAGCCTGCCTGACGCGCCTTTCAGTCTGTGCCCGAAGTTGTGGTTGCGGCTTCGTCCGCCACGACGGCCGTTTCTTCGCTGAGCGGCCGGGCGGCCCGCTTCGGCTGGGAAAGCGGGGTCGGGATAGGGCCGGGCTTCTTCTCTAGGTCGCGGCCACCAGTGAGGCCTTCGACCGTCTGGATCTTGAGGCGCTCGGCGTCGCGCTTGCGCACCCCGGCGAGCACCTCCGCCGCCTCGTCCTCGGGGACGCCCAGAGCGACCAGCGCGGCCTCGCCGAATGCCATGGCCGATTCCAGCGTCTCGCGAATCTCGTAGTCGACCCCGGCGGCCAAGAGGTCGAGGGAATGACCGCGATCGAAGGACCGCACCAGCACCTTGGCCAAGGGAAACCCGGTCTTGATGATGTCCACCGCCTTGTCGGCGGCCTGCCGGTCGTCGATGCAGATGGCGATGACCTTTGCGCTCCCCGCGCCGGCGGCCCGCAGCACGTCGAGCCTCGTGCCGTCGCCGTAATAGATCTTGAAGCCGAACCGCGCTGCAGCCCGGATCATGTCGGTATCGGAATCGATGATCGAGACATCGATGCCGCGCGACAGCAGCGCCTGGCTCGCCACCTGGCCGAAACGGCCGAAGCCGATGACCAGCGCCGTCCCGGTGAGGCCGTCGGCATGCTCGACACCCTCGAAGGATTCGCGCTCCGGAAGGAGCCTACGGAGGAGGAAGGGTGCCAGTGGCGTCAGCGCCATCGACAGGATGACGGCGGCGTTGAGGAGCGCAGTGAGATCCGGCGCGAACACGTGATCGGACGTCGCAGTGGCGTAGAGGACGAAGGCGAACTCGCCGCCCTGGGCAAGCATCAGCGCGATGCGGACCGAGTCGGCATGGCCGTTTTGAAAGATCCGGGCCACGGCGTAGATGCCGATTGACTTCAGCACCATGAAGCCGACCACGGCGGCGAGGATCAACGCCCAGGATTGGCCGATCAGGTCGAGGTCGAGCGACATGCCGACGCCGAGGAAGAAGAGACCCAGGAGCAAGCCGCGGAACGGCTCGATATCGGCTTCCAGCTCGTGGCGGAAGCTCGATTCGGAGAGCAGCACGCCGGCGAGGAAGGCGCCCATCGCCATCGACAGGCCGCTCGCCTGCATGGCGAGCGCCGCGCCGAGGACGACGAGCAGGGCAGCCGCGGTCATCACCTCGCGCGCCCGCGTCTCGGCGAAGAAGCGGAAGATCGGATTGAGCAGGTAGCGCCCGGCGACGATGACGCCGAGGATGGCGCCGACGGCGATGCCGATCTGGGTCAGCCGCGCGGCGCCGGCAGTCGTGTCGCTGATCGGCGCGAGGAAGGCGACGACGGCGAGTGCAGGGACGATTGCGAGATCCTGCAGGAGCAGGATCGAGAAGATCTTCTGGCCGTGGGTCTCGGTGGTCTCGCCGCGCTCGTCGAGAATCTGCAGGACGATCGCGGTCGAGGAGAGGGCGAGGCCCATGGCCGCGACGATCGCCACACGCGGCGCCAGCCCGGCAATCACGCCGGCTCCGGTCAGCAACGCGCCGCAGACCAGCACCTGAGCGAGGCCGAGGCCGAAGATGTCCTGCTTCAGCGCCCACAGCCGCGACGGCTTCAGCTCCAGCCCGATGATGAAGAGCAGCATGACGACGCCGAGCTCGGCGACGCTGAGGATCGACGCGGGGTCGGTAAAGAGCGCCAGCCCGAACGGGCCGATGGCGATGCCGGCGACGAGGTAGCCTATCACCGAGCCGAGGCCGATCCGTTTGAAGATGGGCACGGCTACCACGCCGGCGGCGAGAAGCGCCACCGCAGGCAGAAGATCGACCCCATGCGTTTCGGCTTCCATGGCGTGCCGCCCCCCATCGCGGAGGCAAGAGATAGGGACGGAGGGGAGGACTGTCGAGTGGAGGATTTGGGATCGCCCGGGCGACCGAGCGACGTCAGCTGCCCGGGGAGCAATTTGCACTTGACCGTGCTGGGAGCGATTAATATAACCGAGCAGTTTTAAAACTCATGGGTTATAGAATGAACGCCTCCGAGCGGCTCGACGCCACTTTCGCCGCGCTTGCCGATCCGACACGGCGGGCGATCCTGGCGCGGCTCGCTTCCGGCGATGCGTCGGTGACGGAGCTGGCGCAGCCGTTCGCCATGAGCCAGCCGGCGATTTCAAAGCACCTCAAGGTGCTGGAGCGTGCCGGCCTGATCTCGCGGAGCCGCGACGCGCAGCGGCGGCCGTGCCGGATCGAAGGCAAGGCCCTGGAAGAGGCGAGCGACTGGCTCGAGCGCTACCGCACGATCTGGGAAGGCAATTTCGAGCGGCTCGACGAGCTTCTCGACATGCTGAAGGCCGACGGCAAGACACCCTCGCAGGGCAAGCGATAGGAGAGTTTCATATGGGAAAGATCACCCCGTTCCTGTGGTTTGACGGCGAGGCGGAGGAGGCGATGAACTTCTACCTGTCGGTCTTCCCGAACAGCAAGGCGATCGACGTCAGCCGGTCCGGCGAGGTCGGCCTGGACGGTGGGGCGAAGGCGATGTCGGTCACCTTCGAGCTCGATGGGCAGCGGTTCATCGGCCTCAACGGCGGGCCGCACTACACCTTCTCGCCGGCGATCTCGTTCCTCGTCAGCTGCGACACCCAGGAGGAAGTCGACCACTATTGGGAGAAGCTTGGCGAGGGTGGCGACCCGGAGGCCCAGCGATGCGGCTGGCTGAAGGACCGGTTCGGCCTGTCCTGGCAGATCGTCCCCAAGGTGCTCGGCGAACTGCTCGGCGACGAGGACCGCGACAAGGCGGGTCGGGCGATGAACGCCATGCTCAGGATGAAGAAGCTCGACATTGCCGCCCTGCGGCAGGCATTCGAGGGACAATCCTGATGACCGGCACCCGCACCATGGACGTCACCACCAGCGGCGACAGCGAGGTCGTCGTCACCCGCGTGTTTGACGCGCCGCGCACCCTCGTCTTCGACTGCTTCACCAAACCGGAGCTGGTGCCCCGCTGGCTGCTCGGTCCGCCCGGCTGGACGATGCCAGTCTGCGAGATCGACCTCAGGGTCGGCGGGACTTATCGTTATGTGTGGCGGCACCCGGAGCGCGGCGACATGGGCGTGACCGGCACCTATCGCGAACTCGCGCCGCCGGAACGCATCGTCCACACCGAACTGTTCGACGAGGACTGGACCGGCGGCGGCGCCACGGTGACGACGGTGTTCACCGAAGCGGGCGGCGAGACGACGGTGACGATGACGATCCGCTTCACGTCGGCGAAGGCGCGGGAGGCGGCACTCGCCACCGGCATGACCCGCGGCATGGCGCAAAGCTACGACCGGCTGGACGCGGTGCTTGCGGGGGAACTGGGCGAGACGGCGGCCTGAGGGGCCAGCCTCGGTGTCTCGATACCGTCTATGCATCTGCGTCCTTCGAGGGCCGGCTGGCGCCGGCCTCCTCAGGATGAGGACGTTGTGAAATGCGCCCGACTACGCCGTCGCGGTACCGCCGACGGTGATCTGGTCGATGCGCAGCGTCGGCTGGCCGACGCCGACCGGCACGCCCTGGCCGTTCTTGCCGCAGGTGCCGATGCCGGGATCGAGCCGCATGTCGTTACCGACCATCTTCACCCGGGTGAGCGCGTCCGGCCCGTTGCCGATCAGCATGGCGCCCTTGATCGCCGGGCCGATCCTGCCGTTCTCGATTCGGTACGCCTCGGTGCAGGAGAAGACGAACTTGCCGCTCGTGATGTCCACCTGGCCGCCGCCGAACGACACGGCGTAGATGCCGTCCTTGACCGAGGCAAGCACCTCGCCGGGATCGGCGGTGCCGGAGAGCATGATGGTGTTGGTCATCCGCGGCATCGGGATGTGGGCATAGGATTCGCGACGGCCGTTGCCGGTCGGCTTCATGCCCATCAGCCGGGCGTTCTGGCGGTCCTGCATGTAGCCGACGAGGATGCCGTCCTCGATCAGCGTGGTCGAGGAGGTCGGCGTGCCCTCGTCGTCGACGGTGAGCGAGCCGCGGCGGTCCGGGATCGTGCCGTCGTCGATGACGGTGACGCCCGGGGAGGCGACGCGCTGGCCCATCAGCCCGGCGAAGGCGCTCTCCTTCTTGCGGTTGAAATCGCCCTCGAGGCCGTGGCCGACCGCCTCATGCAGCAGGATGCCCGGCCAGCCGGGACCGAGCACCACGTCGAAGGTGCCGGCCGGAGCCGGCACGGCGGACAGGTTGACCAGCGCCTGGCGGAGCGCCTCGTCGACCGCGTCCTGCCACGATTCCGCGGTGACGAAGCGCTCGAAGCTCTCGCGGCCGCCCATGCCATGGGAGCCGGATTCCTGCCGGTCGCCGTCGCCGACAACGACGTTGACGCCGACCCGGACCAGCGGGCGCACGTCGCGCACCAGCCGGCCGTCGGCGCGCAGAATCTCCACCACCTTCCATGAACCGGCGAGCGAAGCGGTGAGCTGGCGCACCCGGTCGTCCTTTGCCCGCGCGTAGGCGTCGATCTCCTCGAGGAGCTTCACTTTCTTGGCGAAGCTCGGCGCGCCGAGCGGGCTCTCGTCGCCATAGAGCGACCGGTTGGTGCCCTGGGGACCCTCGGCATAGGTGCCGGTGTGGCCCGACTTGACCGCCTGCACGGCGTCGGCGGCGCGCTTGATCGCCGGTTCGGAGATGTCGCCGGAATGGGCATAGCCGGCGGCCTCGCCGGCGACGGCGCGAAGGCCGAAGCCCTGATTGGTGTCGAAGCTCGCCGACTTCAGCCGGCCATTGTCGAACACCAGTCCCTCCGACTGGGAATATTCGAGATAGAGCTCGCCGTCGTCGGCGCCTCGAAGCGCCTCGGCAACGAGGCTGGCGGCCCGGTCGCGGTCGAGGCCGGCGCGGTCGAGGATCGAATGGGATTGATCGGTCATGAGGGATTTATCCGGTGCTGAAAGGGCTGGCCTGCATATGTGGCATTTCCGCCGTTATGCCAACCCGGGCGGTCAGGGCGACACGACAGAAGGCCATCCGAAATGGTCGGACAGGCCGCCAACCATCATCTCGACCCCGATCGCGGTGAGGATCAGCCCCATGATCTGGGTGATGACGCGCATGCCGTTCTTGCCGAGCAGGCGCTCGAGCGGCTCGGCCGCCAGCAGGCAGCCGAGTGTCACCAGCGTTGCGGCGACGATGCCCGCCGCGTGCGCGACAGAGTTGGCCCAATTCTCATGATGGTGACTGGCATAGAGGATGGCCGTGGCGATGGCGCCCGGCCCGGCGAGCAGGGGAATGCCCAAGGGCACGATCGCGGGATTGTGGTCCATTTCGGCGGGAATCTGCTGCGCCTGGCCGTCCGGGCGCAGCATGGATATCCCGTTGAGAAGGATGATCAAGCCCCCGGCCACCCGGAACAGGTCCGGCGTGATCGCGAAGAAATGGAGAATTTCGCGACCGAGTACGGATACAACCAGCAGTGTGATCAGCACAGTCACGCTGGCGACGATGGCCACGTCCCGGCGGCCTTTCGCCGAATAGCGGACGGTCAGGGCAAGTATCACCGGGATTTTGCTGACCGGATTGATCAGCGCAATCAACGCGCCGACATACTGGATGAGCTCGTTGACATCGATGACAGCGTCCATGGACGCCGAGGAGACAGGTTCGACCGGCGCAGATCAAGCCAAATCGGACGTTAGCTTGGGCCAATTCCTACAGCAGGGCCTCGAATCCGGGGCTGGAAACCGGCGAGGGAAATCGGGATGCCGATTCCTTCCTTGGCCCTTCGGCGTCTGGAAGATGGGTGTCGGGCGGCCGATGCCAAATCGGCCCGAAGCGGCTACCGGGGATTCGGCTCGATATAGTCGAGCGGCGGCGACTCGCCGAAGCGGTACCCGAGCAGAGCGAGGTCCTTGGCAAAGTAGCGCTCGACGATCCGGTTCATGCGCTCGTCGAACAGCTCGGTGTAGGGCCGGCGTTCCTTGTGGCGGCGCGCCCCATAGTGCTTGTCCAGCTCGATCTTAAGCCGGTCTGACAGGATCGCCACGTGCTCGGCGAGGTTTTCGTGCCGCCCGATGAAGTCGACGATGATCCGGTCGTTCTCCGTGTAGGAACGGGAGCTGCGCGGAAAGCGGTAGTGCCCGAAACCTAAGAGATTGCCCTGCAGGATGCGGATGTCGAACCAGGTCTTGAAGTCGAGCGGCTTGCCAGTGACGAATTCCGGAAACTTCTTGTAAAGCGGCTTGTTGGCGTGGCCGGCATAGCTCCAGTAGCGGGAGATGAACTTGTCCCACGGATTGCGTTCGATCGTGAACTTGAAATACTCGTCAAAGATTTCCCGCCCGACCTTCTTCCGGATCTCCGTCGCCCTGAAGTGACGGCGGAAGCCGGCGTAGTTGCGCTGCAGGCCCTTGGCGTTGGTGACGACGTCCTCGGCGCCGCAGGAACGGGCGAGCGCCACCGTCAGGCTGCGTCCCGCCGTGCGGCCGAGGTGGATGAAAATGAACTTGTGCTTGTGCGAGACGATCATCGGGACATTCCCGTGCGTCAGCGTCGACTTCACCATCCTACGCAAAAGCATGGGCGTGTCGATGGCACAGCGGCCACCCACGGCGCCCAGCGCAGGGCGATGTCGGCGGGCGGACAGGCGGCCCACGGCCGCCAGGCGCCGCGCTACGGCAGCGCCTGGAATCCCTCGCCGAATCCGGCCAGCGAAATCGGGATGCCGATCCCTTCCTCCGGCGTCTGGAAGATGATGAAGGTGGCGGTCTTGCCGGCCTCCAGCTGCTTTAGGAGGGTGTCCTCCAGGATGACTTCCGCCACGCAGCCGTTCGGCAGGCAGCGGACGAAGCCGGCGCGGCCGATGTCGGCATCGTCGATCTTCAGGCCGAGACCGGACGGCAGGAGCACGCCGAGCGGCGCCAGGATGCGCATGAGGCGCGCCTTGCCGTCGGCCGTCTTCAGCACGATCACCGTCAGACCGACATTGTCACGATCCTCGGCGGTGACGAACTGCATCAGGACGCACTGCTCGCTCCTGGCGCCAGCCGGCATGTCGCAACGGACCTGCCAGTCGCCATGCGACGAGCGCACCGGTGGCTCGCCCTGCGCCGGCGGGGCGATGGAGACCGCCGCGTCGCGCACGTCGGGCGTCACGGTCGACGCGCCACCGTCGGGCGGGGGCTGGACATCGCTGACGTCGGGCGGCGGCGGGGCAGTGGTGTCAGGCGTCAGATCGATCGGCGCCGCTTCGTTGGTGGCGACGCTGGTCGTCGGGCCAGCGGTGCCGTCGAAAACGCCCGTCACATAGAGCACCACCACCGCCGCGATCGCGACGGCCAGCAGCGAGGCGACGATGGTCAGGATCGGAACGAGCCGGCTCCGCCTCGGCGGCGGCTCGTCGTAGCCGCCGGCGTCGCCGAATTCGTCGTAGCGCTCCTCGTACCGGTCGTCGTAACGCTCGCGGTCGTCGTCGTGGTAACGGACGGGCCGCTCTTCGACCTCCTCGTATCGTCGACGCTGGTCTTCGGCCTCGTCATGCGTTCCGCGCCGGTCGTCTATATCGTTGTGCATATCGCCATATCTCGCCCGCGCCGGGGTTGCCGATCAACCGGCCGGCGCAACCAATTGCCGAATCGCCTATCGTGCATCCTGCACCAATCCACCCTTTGTTGAAAATCCACGGCTTTTGCGCCGGAAAAATGGCCGTTGGGGCGCGATTTGCCGCATCGCGGCCTCTGATCGTACGTTGCAGCGAAAATCGGCTTGTGGTTTGTGTCGTCCAAGACTCGGTTAGCATCCGGATTGTCGTGGGGCTGGCGGTCGATTTTGCGTTACGATACCGGCGGATCGAGCGGGGCGGACGGGCTCAAAGGAGAGAGATGTGAAGCAGGCGATTTCGTGGCTGGGCAGGAGCGTGGCGCTGGCCGTCCTGGCCGCGCTGGGGCTGACGGCTCCGGCGGCGGCGATCCAGCCGCAGCCGTGGGAAGTCAACCTGCAGCCGGCTGGCTCCCCGATCATGGAAATGATCCACCGCTTCAACAACGGGCTGCTGATCGTGGTCTCCCTGATCGTGATCTTCGTGCTGGCGCTTCTGGTCATCGTCATGATCCGCTTCAATGCGCGGCGGAATCCGGTGCCGTCGAAGACGAGCCACAACACGCTGATCGAGCTGATCTGGACGGTGGTCCCGATTCTGATCCTCGTCGGGATTGCGGTTCCGTCCTTCTCGTTGCTCATCGCGGAGCACGATCCGGCGCGGGCGGTCCCGAACTACAATCCGGACAATGCGCTGACGATCAAGGCGACCGGCAGCCAGTGGTACTGGAGCTACGAATATCCTGACAACGGCGACGTCTCGTTCGACTCGCTGATGCTGACGGACGACCAGATCACCGATCCGGCGACCCAGCCACGGCTGCTCGCGGTAGACAACAACATGGTGGTCCCGACCGGAACCGTGGTCCGCATGCAGGTGATCGGCGCCGACGTGATCCACTCGTTCGCGGTGCCGTCGCTCGGCTTCAAGATCGACGCGATCCCCGGCCGGCTGAACGAAACCTGGTTCCTGATCAAGCAGGAGGGGATGTATTACGGCCAATGCTCCGAGCTTTGCGGCCGCAATCACGCCTTCATGCCGATCGCCGTGCAGGCAGTGTCGCCAGAGAAATTCAAGGCGTGGGCGGATGCCGCCAAATCGGACCTCGAAGGAGCCTACAAGCTGCTCAACGAGCCGACAGCGGAGGCGACGCCCGCCGACAAGCCGGCGAACGGCGCCTGAACCTGGATTTCTTTCGGCTGAGCGCGACAGGGACGCGCTCGCCGCTGCTGAGTTTTGAAGGAGACCGACTATGGCAATGAGCGCGGCCGAAGCAGCACACGACCACCATCCCATCGGATGGCGGCGCTGGCTGTATTCCACCAATCACAAAGACATCGGGACGATGTACCTGGTGTTCGGGATCGTTGGCGGAATCGTCGGCGGCCTTCTGTCGATCGGCATGCGGCTCGAGCTGATGGAGCCGGGCCTGCAGATCTTCGGCAACCCGGAAGTCTACAACGTCTTCACCACCGCCCACGGCCTGATCATGATCTTCTTCATGGTCATGCCGGCGATGATCGGCGGCTTCGGCAACTGGTTCGTGCCGATCATGATCGGCGCGCCGGACATGGCCTTCCCGCGGATGAACAACATCTCGTTCTGGCTGCTGCCGCCGGCGCTGACGCTGCTGGTTATCTCGATGTTCATGCCGAGCGCGGCCGGGTCCGAGGGAGTCGGCGGCGGCTGGACCATCTATCCGCCGCTGTCCACCTCCGGCCAGCCCGGCCCGGCGATGGACTTCGCCATCCTGGCGCTGCATCTTGCCGGCGCCTCGTCGATCCTCGGCGCGATCAACTTCATCACCACGATCTTCAACATGCGCGCGCCGGGCATGACGCTGCACAAGATGCCGCTGTTCGTATGGTCGATCCTGGTGACGACCTTCCTGCTGCTGCTCGCGCTGCCGGTGTTGGCTGGCGCCATCACCATGCTGCTCACCGACCGCAACTTCGGGACGACTTTCTTCAATCCCGAGGGCGGCGGCGACCCGGTGCTGTTCCAGCACCTGTTCTGGTTCTTCGGCCATCCGGAGGTGTACATCCTCATCCTGCCGGGCTTCGGCATGATCAGCCAGATTGTCTCGACGTTCTCGAAGAAGCCGATCTTCGGCTATATCGGCATGGCCTATGCGATGATCGCCATCGGCTTCATCGGCTTCGTGGTTTGGGCCCACCACATGTACACCGTCGGCCTGTCGCTCAGCACCCAGGCCTATTTCGTCGCCGCGACGATGGTGATCGCCGTGCCGACCGGTATCAAGATCTTCTCGTGGATCGCCACCATGTGGGGCGGCTCCATCGAATTCAAGACGCCGATGCTATGGGCGATCGGCTTCATCTTCCTGTTCACGCTCGGCGGCGTCACCGGCGTGCAGCTCGCCAATGCCGGGCTCGACTACGCGCTGCACGACACCTACTACGTCGTCGCCCATTTCCACTACGTGCTGTCGCTCGGCGCTGTCTTCGCCATTTTCGCTGGCTGGTACTACTGGTTCCCGAAGATGAGCGGCTACATGTACAACGAGCGGATCGGCAAGCTGCATTTCTGGGTGACGTTCATCGGCGTCAACCTGCTCTTCTTCCCGCAGCATTTTCTCGGTCTGTCGGGCATGCCCCGCCGCTACGCCGACTACCCGGACGCCTTCGCGCCGTGGAACATGATCTCGTCGATCGGCTCCTACATCTCTGGCGTCGGCATGCTGATCTTCCTGTGGGGGCTGTGGGACGCCTTCGCCAAGAAGCGGCTTGCCGGGAACAACCCGTGGGGCGCCGGCGCCACGACGCTCGAATGGCAGCTGTCGTCGCCGCCGCCGTTCCACCAGTGGGAGGTGCTGCCGCGGATCAAGTAAGCGACCGGCGCTCCGGCGCCGGCCGGTTCTGATCCGGGAAGCCGACAACGCATGGCCTACGTCGACCAACGCAAGCTGGCAGCAACCGCCGACACGGACGATCTGGCGCCCGAATCGGTCGGCGATTTCTTCGCGCTTCTCAAGCCGCGGGTGATGTCGCTGGTGGTCTTCACCGCGTTGACCGGCATGGTGCTGGCGCCGCGCGGTATCAACCCGATCCTCGGGATGGCGGCGCTGCTCGCCATCGCGGTAGGCGCCGGGGCCTCCGGCGCGCTGAACATGTGGTACGACGCCGATATCGATCGTGTCATGCGCCGCACGCGCGGTCGCCCGGTCGCTGCTGGCCGCCTGACGCCGGGCGACGCGCTCGCCTTCGGTGCGACGCTGGCGGTCGGATCCGTCGCCTTCCTTGGCCTTGTCGCCAACTGGCTGGCCGCCGGCCTGCTCGCCTTCACCGTCTTCTTCTACGTCGTCATCTACACGATGTGGCTGAAGCGGACGACGCCGCAGAATATCGTCATCGGCGGCGCGGCCGGCGCCCTGCCGCCGGTGATCGGCTGGGCCGCGGTGACCGGCGGCGTCGGCGTCGAAAGCCTGGTTCTCTTCGCCATCATCTTCCTGTGGACGCCCCCGCATTTCTGGGCGCTGTCGCTCTATCGGGCCGACGATTACCGGCGTGCCGGGGTGCCGATGCTGCCGGTGGTGGCGGGCGCCGCCGCGACGCGTCGGCAGATCCTGATCTACTCGGTGATCCTTTCGATCGCCGCGTTGGCGCCGTTTGCCCTTGGCTTTGCCGGGCTCGCCTATCTGGCGGTCGCCGCCGTCACCGGCGCCGGATTTGTCGGGCTTGCGGTCCGCGTCTACCGGAGCGAGGCGAATTCCGCCGGCGAGCGGGCGGCCCGCAACCTCTTCGCCTATTCGGTGCTCTACCTGTTCCTGCTGTTCGCGGTGCTCCTCGGCGAGGCGATCGCCGGAGGCACGGTATGATCGGCCTAACCGGTTCGCGCGTCGGCGGTGGAGCGCTCCACGGCGGGTTGCCGCGGGGCGGTCGCCACCAGCTCGCCGTCGTCCTCGCGAATGTCGACCGCATAGCCGCGGCAGCGGCGGATCATCGTGCTTCGGATGGTGTCGGCATCGTCGCCCTTGGCCATGTTGACCCTGGCCGGAGGAAGCTTGACCGGGACCATGCGCAGGCGGGGCGTCGTGCCCGGCCCGGCCTCGACGAGGAACAGAAACGAGTGGTCGGTGCGAAAGCCGAGGAGGACCGGAAGACCGTCGATATAGTCGCCGGTGTCGTAGAGGATGACGCCCTTGCCACGGAACTCGACGGCCTGGAAGATGTGGGCCGAATGGCCGTGGACGATATCCACGCCAAGATCGATGGCGCGCCGGGCGAATGCCTTGTAGCGCTGCGGCGGCCACCAACGGTAGTTGCGTCCCCAATGGACCGACAGGATGATGAGCTCGGCGCCGGCCTGGCGCAGATCATAGATGAGGCCGGCGAGACGGCCGACGGTTTGCCGGTCGGTGCGGATTCTCCAGTAATTGGTGCCGGGGCGGTCCGCCTTGGCGCCGAAGGCCGGGAACACGTTGGTGATCGAGATGAAGCCGATCCTCACCTGCCCGGCCGTGAACAGGGCCGGCTTCATCGCCTGATCCGGATCGGCGCCAGCGCCGGCAAAGGCGATGCCGGCAGCTTCGAGGTGCTTGCGGGTGTCGAACATCCCCTCGGCGCCATAGTCGATCATGTGATCGTTGGCGAGCGCCAGGCATTTGAAATTGCCGGCTTTCAGCGCATCGACCGCCAGCAGGTCGGCGCGGAAGTAGAAGCGCTTCCAGCGATCGAACCTGGTGGAATGGATGGTGATCGGCCCTTCGAGATTGCCGATCATCGCATCGGTCGCCAACATCCGCGGCCTGAGGTCGCCCCACATCTCGGCCGGCGCCAGCCCGTCGCGCGGCGCGTCGCTCACACGGCGTCCGAGGGTGAGGTCGCCGACGAAACCGAGCTGAACGCTGCGCGGCGTCTGCGGCGATGGACGGGCCATCCCGCTTCCCGCGGCTGCGGAGGTCGCCGAAAGGCCGCTGAGCGCGCTCATGCCGCCGAAGCCGGCGAAAGCCGCCGTGCCGTTGCGGAGCGTTTGCCGCGACAGTCCGGCAGGCTTTGGCTCCCTCGTCGTGCTGACAAGCTCCGGCATCCCCCTTCCACGGATCAGGCGTTCGATAATCGATGAGTTTGACGGTGACCGGAAGCCCCGAAGTGGACGATCACCGCGAGGAGCCGGTGAGGCGGGCCGACGCGCTCCGCCGCCGGCGTCGGGCGCGCTCGATCGCCATCGCGCTTGTGCTCGCCGCTCTCGTCGTTCTTTTCTACGTGGTGACGATTGCCAAGCTCGGATCGAATATCGCGAGCAGAGCGCTATGAATCGCGCGACCCCGACCGGCGAGGCGAGGAGCGAGGGGCGGCGGAAGTCCCGGGTCGGACTGACCGCGGCAGCGTGTGCGGTGTTCGTCGCCGGCATGGTCGGCATGGCCTTTGCGGCGGTGCCGCTCTACCAGATGTTCTGCCAGGTGACCGGCTATGGCGGCACGACCCAGCGGGCGGCGAGCGCGCCGCAGACGATCGACCGGCCTATCACCGTCCGCTTCGACGCCAACATCGCCAACGGTCTCGGCTGGAGCTTCCGGCCGCTGACGCGCCAGGTCCGACTCAGGGTCGGCGAGGTGGGGCAGGCGGTGTTTGTCGCTGAGAACCGTACCGACCACCGGACAAGCGGCACGGCGGCCTTCAACGTTTCGCCTCTCGATGCGGGCGTCTATTTCAACAAGATCGCCTGCTTCTGCTTCAGCGAGCAGACGCTGGAGCCGGGCGAGTCGGCCGAGTTGCCGGTCAGCTTCTTCGTCGACCCGGCCCTCGCCGACGACAAGGATCTCGACAGCGTCTACACCATCACGCTGTCCTATACCTTCTACCCCGCCGAACCCGCCGAGACCGCCGCGGTGGTCGGCAAAGACCGTGCATTCTGACGTCGGAGCATCCGGAAATGGCTGAGGCCCACGCAAAGACCCACCCCTACCATCTCGTCAATCCGAGCCCGTGGCCCGCGCTTGGCGCGGTCTCCGCCTTTGCGCTGGCGATCGGCGCCATCTCGTTCATGCACGGCGCTTCCTTGTGGTGGATCTTCCCGGGCCTTCTCGGCGTGCTCTACACGATGCTGGTCTGGTGGCGGGATGTCGTCCACGAAGCGCAGGAGGGCGACCACACCCCGGTCGTCCAACTCGGCCTTCGTTACGGGATGATCCTGTTCATCGCCTCGGAGGTGATGTTCTTCGTTGCCTGGTTCTGGGCGTTCTTCGACGCGAGCCTCTTCCCCAATGCGCCGGAGCAGGTGTTGCGCGCCGAGTTCACCGGCGGCCATTGGCCGCCCAAGGGAATCGAGGTGTTCGATCCCTGGCATTTCCCGCTGCTCAACACGCTGGTCCTTTTGACCTCCGGCACGACGGTGACCTGGGCCCATCACGCCCTTCTCCACAACGACCGCAAGGGGCTGGTCTGGGGCCTGGTCTGCACGGTCCTGCTCGGCATCACCTTCACCGGGGTCCAGATCTACGAATACGCCCACGCGGCATTTTCCTTCGGCGGCGGCATCTACGGCTCGACCTTCTTCATGGCGACCGGCTTCCACGGCTTCCACGTGATCATCGGCACCATCTTCCTGATCGTCTGTCTGATCCGGGCGTCGATCGGCCAGTTCACGCCGAAGCAGCATTTCGGCTTCGAGGCAGCCGCGTGGTACTGGCATTTCGTCGACGTGGTGTGGCTTTTCCTGTTCTTCTGCATATATGTCTGGGGCGGCTGGGGCGCACCGATCCACATGATCGAATAGGCGGGATGGTGACGAGCCAGGACAAGGCACTCTATCCGGACCTGCCGCCCACCCAGACCGGCATGCGCAATCGCTGTCCGCGCTGCGGCGAGGGTCGGCTGTTCAAGGGCTTCCTGTCGCTGGAGGATCACTGCCAGAACTGCGGGCTCGACTACGCCTTCTCGGATTCGGGCGACGGTCCGGCTGTGTTCATCATCATGATCGTCGGCTTCATCGTCGTCGGGCTGGCGCTGGTGGTCGAGTTCACCTTCCACCCGCCTTACTGGCTCCAAATGGTCATCTGGGTACCGGTGGTGCTCGGCCTGTCGATCGGGCTCTTGCGCCCGCTGAAGGGGTTGATGATCGCTCAGCAATACCGCCACCGGGCGCAGGAAGGCCGCGTCGAGGGTCAGTGAGCAAATCCGGCTACCGCCGCCTGGCCGTTCAAGGCGTGCTCGCCGCGGTCGGTTTTATTATCCTCGTCTCGCTCGGTGTCTGGCAGGTCCAGCGGCTCCAGTGGAAGGAAGCCCTGATCGCCCGCGTCGAGAACCGGCTGAAGGCCGAACCGGTCGCGGCGCCGGGGCCGGGCGCATGGCCGACGCTCGACCCCGTCGCGGCGGAATACGAGCCGGTGACCGTCACCGGCCGCTACCTCAACGACAAGGAAGCTCATGTCGTCTTCGCGCTGACCGAGCCGAAAGGTCCGATCGGCGGCATCGGCTACATGGTCATGACGCCGTTCGAGACCGCCGACGGCTGGATCGTCTATGTCAATCGCGGTTTCGTGCCGCGCGACCGCAAGGATCCGGCCAGCCGCGCAGAAGGCATCATCGACGGAACCACCACGGTCACCGGCCTTCTGCGCGAGACGAGCCGGGCCGCGTGGTTTTCGCCGGCCGATAATCCGGCCCACAACGAGTGGTTCTCGCGTGACCCCGCCGCGTTCGCCACCGCGAGCGGACTGCCTGGGGACAAAATCGCGCCCTACATCATCGACGTCGTCTTCGACCCCAATCTGCCGGGCGGGCTGCCGCAGGGCGGGGAGACGCTGGTGAGCTTCCCCAACAACCACCTGCAATACGCGATCACCTGGTTCGGGCTCGCCATCGCCCTGGCCGTGATCTTCACCACCTTCGCACTCCGCCAGCGGCAGCGCTGACGACCGGGCAAGCGCGCCTCAGGCGTGGCCGGCCTCGCCTGACAGCCGGTGCGAGTCGATGCCGATCATGGCGAGCGCCTGATCGTATTTCGCATCGACATCGGGATCGAAGATCAGCTCCGGCGTTGCCGGGCAATTGAGCCAGCCATTGGCCTGGATCTCCGATTCGAGCTGGCCGGGCGCCCAGCCGGCGTAGCCGAGCGCAAGCATCGCGTTTCGCGGCCCCTTGCCGACCGCGATCGCCTTGAGGATCTCGAGGGTGGCCGTCAGGCAGACATGCTCGTCGATCGGCAGCGTCGAGTTCTCGATGAAATAGTCGGCGCTGTGCAGCACGAAGCCGCGTCCAGTCTCGACGGGGCCGCCGCGATGGACACGCATGGCGTCGACCGGCTCGGGCAGTCGGATCTCCGGTCCCTCGGGGATGATGCCGAGCTGCACCAGAAGATCGCGAAAGGTGATCTGCGGCGCGGGCTGGTTGATCATGATGCCCATGGCGCCGTCGGCGGAATGCGCGCAGATGTAGACGACAGTGCGCGCGAACCGGCTGTCCTGCATGCCGGGCATGGCGATGAGGAACTGGCCGTCCAGATAGCCTCGCGTCGTGGAAGCCTTCTCTTTGTCCAACTTGCCCATGACAATGAGCCTAGCACGGCGAGGGCAAAAGGAAAGGCGTAGGGTCAATGGCCGCGGTTAACGCGGGACTCACGAACAAATGAACCGTGCAGCCGCTCGCAAATCTCGTCGCCGCCGCAGGCTGACGTTATGGTCTCGGCCCATGAAAATCCTTCAACTGACAGTAGGCGGGCTCGCCGCCTTCGGACTTCTCGCCGCCCTCGTTGCCCCCGCCGCAGCGGGGATCGGGGCGTGGGCGACGGGGGACAAGGCACGCGTCCGTCTGATTTTCGCCGGCGTCGATGCAAGCGGCCGGCTGGAGGGCGGCATCGAAATCGAGCTGGCGCCGGGGTGGAAGACCTACTGGCGTTCGCCAGGCGGCGCCGGGATCGCCCCGCAGGTCGATTTCTCCGCCTCGACCAACGTCAAGGATGTGGCGATCAGCTATCCCGTCCCGCACCGCTATGACGACGGCTATGCGGTGACCAACGTCTATGAAGGGCGGGCGATCCTGCCGCTGGCCATTGCCACGGGCGACGCGACGGCACCAGTCGACCTGCGCCTGTCGCTCGACATCGGTGTCTGTGAGGAAGTCTGCATCCCCGAGCATTTCGACGCGGAGCTGGCCGTCATGCCGGGGGACGACGATCCGGCCGCGGCGGCAGCGCTGGCCGAGGTGCGCGAGCAGCTTCCCGGCCCGCCGGAGCCCGGCGTCCTCGGCGTCGAGAGTTTCGCGCGGAGCGGCGGCAGCGACGAGAAGCCGGTCTTCGATTTCACGCTTGACGTTCCCGACGCCAAGGACACGGAGATCTTCGTCGAAGGACCCGCCGACTGGTACGCCGGTGTCCCTGAGCTGGTTTCCGGCGACAAAGGGCGCGCTACATATCAGGTGACCTTCGACCGGCTCGGTGCCGACACGCCGATCGACGGGGCAAAGGTCACGGTGACGATCGTTGCTGCCGACCGCGCCGTCGAGCAGACGGTCGGTCTCGACTAGGTCTGCGGACTGTCGTATGCCCGCAATGCGTGCGGCCGTCCGGTCGCGCCTTTTCATTTCAGGAGAGCATGATGATCAAGGTTGGCGACCGGCTGCCCGACGGCGTGTTCAAGATCAAGAGGGATGACGGCACCGTTTCGGACGTCACCACCGCCGAGCTGTTCGGCGGCCAGAAGGTGGTGCTGGTCGGTGTGCCCGGTGCCTTCACCTCGACCTGCCACAACGCCCATATCCCGCAATTCGTGGCGAATGCCGATGCGTTGAAGCGACGGGGCGTCGAGCGTATCGCGGTGATGTCGACCAACGATCACCATGTCATGAAGGTGTGGTCGGAGGCGCTCGGCGCCGACGGCAAGATCGATTTTCTCGCTGACGGTAACGGCGACTTCACCCGCGGCCTCGGCCTCGCAATCGAGATGCGGCCGGGCGGTCTTGGCTGGCGTTGCCGGCGGTTCTCGGCGCTGGTCGAGGACGGGGTCGTGAAGGTGCTCAATTTCGAGCCGGAGGGGGCGAAAGGCATTTCCGCTACCGGCGCGGCGGCGATGATCGAGGCGCTTGCTTAGGCGCCGCGATCAGTCGGCTTGCTCGGAACGCCGCTTTTTCTTCTTGAACGGCGCCATGCCGTCACGCGCGAGCTGGTCGGCCCGCTCATTGGCCTCGGTGCCGGCGTGGCCCTTGACCCAGTGCCAATGGACGTCGTGCTTTTCCCGCAGCGCGTCGAGCTGCTGCCAGAGGTCGACGTTTTTCACCGGCTTGCGGTCGGCGGTCCGCCAGCCGTTCCTCTTCCAGCCGGCGATCCAGCCGGTGATGCCGCCGCGCAGATACTGCGAGTCGGTGTGGAGATCGACCCGGGAGCGTCGCTTCAGCGCCGACAGCGCGGCGATCGCCGCCGTCAGCTCCATGCGGTTGTTGGTGGTGAGCGACTCGCCGCCGGACACCTCCTTCTCGCGGCCGTTCCAGATGAGCACCGCGCCCCAGCCGCCGGGGCCGGGATTTCCCGAGCAGGCGCCGTCGGTCCACACCTCGACGCGCGGCCCGGCGGTCACAGGTCCAGTCCATAGGCGCCGGCGTCGGTGACGCTGCGGTGGAAACGGAGCTTCCGGTAGAACTCGGCCGGATCCTTGGGAACCACCAGGGCACCATCGGGCACGCTGAGCCAGTCATAGAGGCGGGTGAGCAGGAAGCGGAGCGCCGCGCCGCGGGCGAGCATCGGCAGCGCCCGGATTTCCGCATCGGTGAACGGGCGCACCGCGGCATAGCCGGAAAGCAGCGCCCGCGCCTTGGTGACGTTAAGGGAGCCGTCGGATTCGAAGCACCAGGCGTTCAGGCAGACGGCGGCGTCGTAAGCCAGCATGTCGTTGCAGGCGAAATAGAAGTCGATCAGGCCGGACAGCTCGTCGCCGAGGAAGAACACGTTGTCGGGGAAGAGATCGGCATGGATGACGCCGGCGGGCAGGTCGTCGGGCCAGTTGGCCTCGAGAAAGGCCAGCTCACTCTCGATCTCGTTGCCGAGGCCCGCCTGCACCTCGTCGGCTCGGCCGCCGCAGGCTTCGTAAAGCGGCCGCCAGCCGTCGACCGACAAGGCATTGCGGCGGGTGAGCGCGAAGCCGTCCGCCGCGCGGTGCATGCCGGCCAGCGCGCGGCCGACCGCGGCGCAGTGCTGGACGCGCGGCCGACGGACCCATATGCCGGCGAGAAAGGTGACGATCGCCGCCGGCCGGTTGGCCAGCCGGCCGAGCGCCTGCCCCTGCCGGTCATGCACCGGCGTCGGACAGTTGATGCCGCGGGCGGCGAGGTGGTCCATAAGGCCGAGGAAGAAGGGCAGGTCGTCCGGGTCGACGCGCTTCTCGTAGAGAGTCAGGATGAACTGGCCCGCCTCGGTGGCGAGCAGGTAGTTGGAATTCTCCACCCCCTCGGCGATGCCCTTCAGCGACTGCACGGCGCCGAGATCGTAGCCGCGAATGAACTGCTGCAGTTCTTCGTCGGAGAAGTCGGTGTAGACGGCCAATCCCGCTTCACTCCGCCGCTTCGCGAAGCTGACGCGGCAGGGAGAACGCCACATTTTCCAAGGTGGTGGTGACGACCTCGACGGTGACGTCGTAGCGGTCGGCAAAGGCGTCGATGACTTCCTCGACCAGCACCTCGGGCGCCGACGCGCCGGCCGTGATCCCGAGCCGCGTGATGCCGGCGAAACGCGGCCAGTCGATCTCGGCGGCGCGCTGCACCAGCACCGAGAATGGACAGCCTACCTTCTCCGCCACCTCGCGCAGACGCTGCGAGTTGGAGGAATTGGGCGCCCCGACGACGATCATGGCATCGATCTCCGCGCCGACGCGCTTGACGGCTTCCTGGCGGTTGGTGGTGGCGTAGCAGATGTCGTCCTTGTGCGGTGCGAGGATATTCGGAAAGCGCTCGGTGAGAATCTTCACGATCGCCGCCGTGTCGTCGACGGAGAGCGTCGTCTGGGTGATCCAGGCGAGCTTGTCCGGGTTCTTCGGCGTGTAGGCCCGCGCGTCGTCCTCGGTCTCGATGAGGGTGACGGCGCCGGCCGGGAGCTGGCCCATGGTGCCGACCACTTCCGGATGGCCGGCGTGACCGATGAGCAGGATCTCGCGGTCTTTCTTGCGGTGGAGGATTTCCGCCTCGCGGTGGACCTTGGTGACCAACGGGCAGGTGGCGTCGAGATGGAAAAGGTTGCGGAGGCGCGCCGCCTCGGGGACCGCCTTCGGCACACCATGGGCGGAGAAGATCACCGGCTGGTCGGTGTCGGGAATTTCGTCGAGCTCCTCGACGAACACCGCGCCTTTGGCCTTGAGGCTGTCGACCACGTAGCGGTTATGGACGATCTCGTGGCGCACATAGACGGGGGCACCGTAGCGCTGCAGCGCCAGGTCGACGATCTGGATCGCCCGGTCGACGCCGGCACAGAAGCCACGCGGGGCGCAGAGCAGGATGTGCAGCGGCGGCTTGTTTGCCGCGTTCGAGACGGAAAGGTCGGTGGCGCTCATCGGATGAATAAGGGAAGACACGCCTTTCGTGTCAAGCCAGGGAGCCGGGGCGACTGTTCAACTCCGCCGGTTTCGGCAGAAAAAGCGTGAATCGAAGCCGGCACTCGCAGCGAAGATATCACGCCTTCTCGTATTCTTCCTCGACGTCGGTGCGGAAGAGCAGCTTGTTTGCCTCGGTGGCGGTCATCGGCTGGCCGTAGAGGAAGCCCTGCACGAACTCGCAGCCAAGCTCCTGCAGTTCGAAGGCGTCGGCTTCCGATTCGGCGCCTTCCGCCACGACGTCCATGCCGAGGTCGTGGGCAAGCGAGATGATCGAGCGGAGAATGATGCGGCGGTCGCCGCCGCCGGTGCCGCGGACGAAGGTCTGGTCGATCTTGATGGTGTCGAAGGGGAAGCGCTGGAGATAGGAGAGGGAGGAATAGCCGGTACCGAAATCGTCGAGCGACAGGCCGGCGCCCAGCTCGCGGATGCGCACCAGCACCTGGGCGGCGTATTCCGGATTCTCCATCACCAGGCTCTCGGTGACCTCCAGCTTGAGCGAGCCGCGGTTGATGCTCGAGCGGACGAGGACCGACTTGACGTCGTTGATGAGGTCGTGGCGGAGCAGCTGGCGGCTCGACACATTGACGCTGGTGAAGAGCGGCGTGTGGCGGCCGAGCGCCTCCTGCCAGTCGGCGAGCTGGCGGGCGGCGCGGTCGAGAACGAACAGGCCGAGCGGGATGATCAGCCCGGTCCGTTCCGCCATCGGGATGAAGTCGGTCGGCGGGATCCGGCCGAGCTTGGGGTGATCCCAGCGGACCAGCGCCTCGAAGCCGGCGATGGCTTTGTCCTCGAGGCGGACGATCGGCTGGTAGAGGACCTTGATCTCCTCGCGGCCGAGGGCGCGGCGGAGATCGGACTCAAGGGTGGCGAGATCGGTGCCGTGCTGGCGGAGTGCCGGGCGGAACGCCTCGATGCGGTCGCCGCCGAGGCGCTTGGCATGGTACATGCCGATCTCCGCCTCCTTCACCATCTCCTCCGCCTCCATCGGCTTGCTGGCGTCATGCATCGAAATGCCGATGGAGGCGGTGAGGAAGACCTCCTTCTCGCCGAGGGTGATCGGCGCGCGAAGCGTGCGGCGGACCGACTCGGCGAAAGCGGCAATACGCTCCGGCTCGTGCTCGGAGATCAGCAGGAAGGCAAACTGGTCGCCGTTGAGGCGCGCCAGGGTGTCCTGCGGCTTCATCAGCCGGGTCAGCCGGCGGGCGATGGTGAGCAGGATCGAGTCGCCGATCGCCAGCCCAAACCCGTCATTGACCTGCTTGAAGCGGTCGACGTCGAGCATGAAGACCGACGGCCGGGCGACGCCTTCCGCTTCCGTCCAGGCAATTGCGGCGCGCAGCCGGTCGAGGAACAGCTCGCGATTGGGCAGCCCGGTGAGGTTGTCGTGGACGGAGTCGTGCAGCAGCCGCTCCTCGGCGGTGCGCTCCTCGGTGACGTCGAGGAGGGTGCCGACGACACGCAACACCTCGCCGTCCTGACCGAGCACCGGCCGGGCGCGCAGGTGGAACCAGCGATAATGGCCGTCCTCCGATCGCAGGCGGAAATCCTGCGAGATACGGCCGCGCCGCTGCTCGACGGCGGCGTCGAGCAGGCTCTTGAACCTGTCGCGGTCGCCGGGATGGAGGATCTCGAGCCAGTCGCGCGCCGGACCTTCGAGCGCCCCGCGGCCGAGGCCGAGCAGGTCCTCCGCCTCCGGCCCGGCATAGATGCGGTCGCGCTGGACGTCCCAGTCCCAGACGATATCGCCAGCGCCGGTCAGGGCCAGTGCGCGCCGCTCGGTGTCGCCGATCGGTCCCTGGGTGACGATGCCGCCGGCAAAGGCATGCTGCATCACGGTGAAACCGATGAGAAGCACGATCAGCACCAGGCCGCCGGCCAGCGCCGGCTGAACGACGTCGTTGGCGAGGCTGCCGGTCACCGTCAGCCATGCGGCGAAGATCCAGACCAGAAGGAGAATCCAGGTCGGAATCAGCATGATCGCGCGGTCGAAGCCATGCGTGGCGAGATAGACGATCAGCGCGAAGCCGAGCACGCCGGTGAGGCCGATCGACAGGCGGGCGACGCCGGCAGCGACGGAAGGCTCGATGATCGAAATACCGAACAGGAGCACCAGCCCGACCAGCCAGCCGATAGTCAGATGGCTGTAGCGCACGTGCCATCGATTGAGGTGGAGATAGGTGTAGGTGAAGATCACCAGCGAGGCGGCGAGGAACACCTCGGCGCCGGCGCGCCACATCTGGTCCTCGCCCGGCAGGACGTCGATCACCCGGTTCCAGAAGCCGAAATCGATGCAGAGATAGATCAGCACCGCCCAGGCGAGCGCCGCCGTCGCCGGGAACATGGCGGTGCCCTTGATCACGAAGACGATGGTCAGGAACAGGGCGAGCAGGCCGGAAATGCCGAGCACGATGCCGCGATAGAGCGAATAGGAGTTGACCGCGTCCTTGTAGGCGTCGCCGTCCCACAGATAGAGCTGCGGCAGCTCGTCGGTCCTCAGCTCGGCGACATAGGTGACAACCGCGCCGGGGTCGAGCGTGATGCGGAAGACGTCGGCCTCCTGGCTCGGCTGGCGGTCGGGCGCAAATCCCTGGCTCGGGGTGATGTTGGCAATCCGCGAGGCGCCGAGATCGGGCCAGAACAGGCCGGACCCGGCCAGCCGGAAGTGAGGCGAGACGAGCAGCCGGTCGATCTGTTCGTCGCCGTTGTTGGCAAGGGCGAACACCGCCCAGTTCGAGCTGCCGCTGCTCTCCTGCGAGCGCACCTCGATGCGTCGCACGATGCCGTCGGGACCGGGCGCCGTGGACACCTGAATGCGGTCGTCCGGCTCGCGGTAGATCTGCACCTGGGTGGTGAGGTCGAGCGTGCGCCCGTCGAGCGGCACGGGAATCCCGTCGAGCGCGCGAGCACCCGCCTGCGGCAGCGCGGCAGCGACGATGGCAAGACCCAGGAAGGCAAGCAGGCGTACAGGGGACAACCGACGCTCCACGGCCGGACTCAATCGCGACTTAGTATTTGTTTAGACGGGCCGAAACAAGGCGGGCGAGGCGCCTTCACGTCCGCGGGTCCTCGCGCAGCAGCCCATAAAGCAAATGGTCCTGCCAGCGGCCGTCAATGCACAAGAACCGGCGGGCATAGCCCTCGCGCTGAAAACCGACGCGTTCGAGGAGCCGGATGGAGGCGACATTGTGGGGAAGGCACGCCGCCTCGATGCGGTGAAGCTGCAAAGTATCGAAGGCAAAGCCGATGATGGCGCGAACCGCCGCGCTCATCAGGCCCTTGCCGGCGAAGGGCAGTCCCATCCAGTAGCCGAGCACGGCCGACTGGGCGACGCCACGCTGGATCTGGGAGAGGGTGAGGCCGCCGAGCAGAGTCTCGCCATCGGGGGAGAAGATGAACATCGGGTAGCCGGTGCCGTTGCGGATCTCCCGCTGATAGCGCCGGATTCGCCGGCGATAGGCAAGCCTGGTGAGATCGTCCGCCGGCCAGACCGGCTCCCACGGCGCAAGGAACGAGCGGCTGTCCTCACGCAGCTTCGCCCATTGTGGGAAATCGGCAAGGGTCGGCACCCGCAGGAGCACACGCTCTGCCCGGATCGTCGGATTGGTGGTGACGGTCGAGATGGAGCGCAGGAATGCCATCGTCGTCCCACCTGGCCTAGCCGTCGACCCGGATGCCCAAACGTTCGATGATGCGGTCGCGATCCATGGCCCCGTTGGAGGGCCCCACGGTTGCAAGGGTCAACGGCCCACCGCGGAAGATGCGGGCGGCAAGACGGCGGAGATCGGCGACTGTGATCGCCTCGATCCGCTGGACGAGCTCCTCGGGCGAGATCACACGGCCGAACAACAGAAGCTGCCGGGCGAGCTGGCCGGCGCGGGCGGCGGGGCTCTCGAGCGTCATCAACAGCCCGGCGCGGAGCTGGGCGCGGGCCCGGCTGAGCTCCTTCTCGCCGATTTCGTCCACGGCACGCCCCAGTTCGTCGATGAGCACCGGCATCAGCTCTTCCACATCGTCCGGCCCGGTTGCCGCGTGAACACCGAATACGCCGGTGTCGGCAAAACTCCAATGGAAGGAATAGATCGAATAGCAGAGGCCGCGCTTCTCGCGCACCTCCTGAAACAGGCGCGACGACATGCCGCCGCCGATGATGGCCGACAGGATCTGGGCGGTGTAGAAGTCGTCCGAGCCGTAGCGCAGCCCCTCGAAACCGAGCATGATCTGGGTTTCCTGGAGGTCACGCGACT
>Ga0210144_1000260_pt1 | contig 30587 bp, 33 predicted proteins | sample Muzzi_PWA_D2_FD_185532 | JGI IMG/M metagenome (GOLD analysis project Ga0210144, IMG submission 185532) | Wetland microbial communities from San Francisco Bay, California, USA, that impact long-term carbon sequestration - Muzzi_PWA_D2 (SPAdes) | ecosystem: Environmental > Aquatic > Marine >...
CGGCTCAGGGTCCGCGCCGGTCCCGCCCGTGCGGCTTGATGAGCGCGAGCCCGGCGATCATCGCCGCCAGCGCGCCCCACACCCAGGGCGAATGCACCTCGCCGAAGAGGACGATGCCCCAGGCGACCCCGGCCAGGGTCACGACGTAGGCTTCCTGGCTGGCGAAGACCGGACCGGCATAGGTCACCAGATAGATGAAGGTGCCGTAGCCGAGGACGTTGATCACCGCCATGCCGAAGACCGCCCATTCCACCGCGGTCCACGGCCAGGCGAGCGGCGTGAAGGTCCCGGTCGCCAGCACCAGCGGAGTCAGCAGGGCCGCGGCGGCGATCAGCATGCCGCCGAGCACCGTGAAGGCGTCGGTGTCGTCCGGCCGGCGCAGCGCGATGAAGGTGTTCTCGAAGGCGTAGCAGGAGGCCGCGCCGACGCCGACCAGGACCCAGAACGACGCGTCGGGCGCGGGCAGGCTGGAGGTCGGCGCGACGATCATCGCGATCGCCGCCAGGCCGAGCAGCAGCCCGGCGAGGCGCAGCGAGGAGGCCTTGTCCAAGGCGAAGAAGACGGCCAGCACGAAGGTCAGCAGCGGCACCGTGCCGAGCGTGATCGACAGGACCCCGGCCGAGAGATGGCCGGCCGCGTAGAAGAACAGCGTGCTCGGGATCGCGGTGCCGAGCAGGCCGCAGACCACGTAGAATTCGACGTGCCGGCGGTCGAGCGGCAGCCGCCGCCGGCGCAGCCCCGCGAAGGCCAGCAGCAGCGCGCCCCCGAAGATCCCCTGCCACAGGGTGATGCCCAGGGGATGGGCCCCGCCGGCGGTCGCGATCTTGGCCAGCGAGAAGGTCGCGCCCCAGACGATTCCCGAGGCGGACAGCAGCGACCAGGCCCAGGCCCGGCTGGCGCCGGCCGCGGCGACGGCCGCGGGGACTGCCGCGGGGACGGCCGAGGGGACTGCCACGGGCGCCGCCACCGGGGCGGCCACCGCGATCGCCTGTGCCGCCTCGGCGGCAGCGTCCTCGTCCTGCTCGCTCATATCGTCTCCGCCCGCCTGCCGTGCGCGCTGCGCCGCCCGCTATGGCGTGTCATGGGCCCAGTGGAAAATCAAGCCCGCCGCCGCTTCCAAAAGCCAAGGCCGGGTCGCAAGACCCGGCCCTAACGCTTTGATCCGAAATGGTCGGAGCGGCCGGATTCGAACCGGCGACCCCTTGGCCCCCAGCCAAGTGCGCTACCAGACTGCGCCACGCTCCGTCCGGGCCCCGCGCGCCGCGCGCGTGCGGCGCCCTATATAGCCGCCGGCCCGGCCCGAGGCAACGCGCAACGAGGACGACGCCGGAAGTCCCGCCGGGTCAGCGGCGTGCCTTGCGCAGCAGGTCGCGGATCTCGGTCAGCTCGGCCAGGATGGCCTTGAGCTCGGCCTTGCCGGCGGCCCCGCCGGCGGCCGCGGCGCCTGCCTTGCCGGCCGCCTTGGCCGGTGCCGGCCCGAGGCCGCCCTCGGGCAGCTTGCCGTGGCCCTCGCGCAGCAGGCGCTGCACGCCCTTGATGGTGTAGCCGTCGCTGTACAGCAGGTCGCGGATGCGGCGCAGCAGGTCGATGTCCTCGGGCCGGTAGTAGCGCCGCCCGCCGCCGCGCTTGAGCGGGCGCACCGGCGTGAACTTGGTCTCCCAGAAGCGCAGCACGTGCTGCGGCACGTCGAGCTCCTCCGAGACCTCGCTGATGGTGCGGAAGGCCGCTGCCGATTTTGTCCCTGTGCGACTGGCTGCCATGACCCGAAAAGCCTCCGCGGCAATGCCTCCGTCCCTGCGCAGCGGATCAGTCGCGCGAGGCCTGCCCGGAAAGGGCTTCGTTGATGCGATTCTTCAAGACGTGCGAGGCGCGAAACACCAGCACGCGGCGCGGCAGAATGGGCACTTCTTCGCCGGTCTTCGGGTTGCGGCCGATGCGCTGCCCCTTCTGGCGCACGGCGAAGCTGCCGAAGGACGACAGCTTGACCATGTCCCCCTTCACCAGGGCATCGGAGATCTCGTTGAGGACGGCCTCGACGAGCTCCGCCGACTCGTTGCGGGAGAGGCCGACCTCCTGGTAGACCGCCTCGCTGAGGTCGGCGCGTGTGATGGTGTGTTCGGACATGAGCCTCCCCCGATATCTTGTTTTGCGGAAACGTTAACCCAAGACCGGAGGATGGTCAAATAAGCTTCGCGCCTGTGGTGATTTTGCCGACTCGGGTGGCCGGCGATGGCGCGTGCGGGGGCTGCCGGCGGGGGGTCGCCGTCGGGGGAGTGCCGTCGGGGGAGTGCCGTCGGGGGCGGCCGGCCGGGGTCGCGGGGGAGTGCCGTCGGGGGAGTGCCGTCGGGGGCGGCCGGCCGGGGTCGCCGCCGGGGTCGCCGCCGGGGGCGGCTACCAGCGGATCAGCGCGGAGCCCCAGGCGAAGCCGCCGCCCATGGCCTCGAGCAGCAGCAGGTCGCCGCTCTGGATGCGGCGGTCGCCGACCGCCTCGGCCAGCGCCAGGGGGATCGAGGCGGCCGAGGTGTTGGCGTGGCGGTCGACCGTGATCACCACCCGGTCGTCCGGCAGGTTGAGGCGCCGCGCCATGGCCTCGATGATCCGCAGGTTGGCCTGGTGCGGGACCAGCCAGTCGATGTCGCCGGGGGTCAGCCCGTTGGCCTCGAGCGCGGCGTCGATCGCCTCGGCCATGCGGACCACGGCGTGGCGGAAGACCTCGCGGCCCTCCATGCGGACATGGCCGGCGGTGCCCGTCGAGGAGGGCCCGCCGTCGACGTAGAGCGCGTCGTGGTGGCGCCCGTCAGAGTAGATGTGGGTCGAGAGGATGCCGCGGTCGCGCGGCGTCCCCTCGCCGTCCCCGGCCTCCAGCACCACGGCGCCGGCGCCGTCGCCGAACAGCACGCAGGTCGACCGGTCGTCCCAGTCGAGAATGCGCGAGAAGGTCTCGGCGCCGATCACCACGGCGCGCCTGGCCTGGTCGAGGCGAATGAAGTTGTCGGCCACCGCGAGGGCGTACACGAAGCCGGAGCAGACCGCCTGCACGTCGAAGGCCGCGCCGCGCGTCATGCCCAGCTCGGCCTGGATGCGCGTCGCGGTCGCCGGGAAGGTCTCGTCCGGCGTCGTGGTCGCGCAGACCACCAGGTCGATGTCCTCGGCGTCGAGCTCGGCCGCCTGCAGCGCGGCGCGCGCGGCGGAGAGCCCGAGGTCCGATGTCAGTTCGCCCTCGGCGGCGATGTGCCGCTGGCGGATGCCGGTGCGCTGGCGGATCCACTCGTCCGAGGTGTCGACGCGCTTGGCGAGTTCGTCGTTGGTCAGCACGCGGGCCGGCAGGTAGGAGCCGCAGCCGGTGACGAAGGTCCGCCGCGCCATCAGCCAGTCGCCGCCTGGACGCCGGTCGATCCGTTGGTCAGCGCCGCGAAATCCTCGCGCGTGCGTTCGATGATGGCGTGCCGCTTCATGTCCACCGCGACGCCGATCGCGTTGGCGAAGCCGAGCGCGTCGGTGCCGCCGTGACTCTTCACGGTGATGCCGTTGAGGCCGAGAAAGATCGCGCCGTTGTAGCGCCGCGGATCGAGCCGCTTGCGCAGCTTGCGCAGGGCCGGCCGGGCGAGCAGATAGCCGAGACCGGCGAGCAGCGAGCTCTTGAAGGTGCGGCGGATGTATTCGTTGACCAGCTGCGCCGTCCCTTCGGCGGACTTCAGCGCGACATTGCCGGTGAAGCCGTCGGTGATGATGACGTCGACGGTTCCCTTGGCGATGTCGTCGCCCTCGACGAAGCCAACGAACTCGCCCGGCAGGTTGGCGTTGCGCAGGCGGGCGCTCGCCTCCTGCAGGGCCTCGTGGCCCTTCATCTCCTCCGAGCCGACGTTGAGCAGGCCGTAGTTCGGCTGCAGCACGCCGAGGACGCAGCGCGCGAAGGCGTTGCCCATGACGGCGAACTCGACCAGGTTGCGCGCGTCGCAGACGACGTTGGCGCCGAGGTCGAGCATCAGGGTCTCGCCCTTCAGGGTCGGAAAGAACGCCGCGATCGCCGGCCGGTCGACGCCCGGCAGGGTCTTGAGCGCGAACTTCGCCATCGCCATCAGCGCGCCGGTGTTGCCGGCCGAGACGACGCCGTCGGCCTCGCCGTCGCGCACCGCGTTGATCGCCAGGCGCATGCTGGAGTTCCGCGCCGTGCGCAGCGCCACGGAGGGCTTCTCCTCCGAGCTCACCACGTCGTCCGTGTGCACGAAGGTCGTGACCGCCTTGAGCCCCCGCGACCGGTTGAGCAGCGGCACGACCTCGCTCTCGCGGCCGAACATCAGGTAGTTCACCTTCGGATGCCGGCGTCGCGCGATGTTGGCGCCGCGCACGACCAAGCGCGGCGCCGCGTCGCCGCCCATGGCGTCCAGGGCAATGGTCAGGCGATCGCTCACCTATTCCTCATCATCGCGCAGATCACTCCGCCGGGGCGTGCACGCCCCACGGAAGGGGCCGAGGCCCGGCTAGACCTCTTCGATCTCGACGACCTCGCGGCCGTCGTAGTAGCCGCAGGATTCGCAGAGATGATGGGGGCGCTTGATCTCGCCGCAGTTCGGGCATTCGTGACGGCTGGCCGACGGCAGCGCGTGGTGCGCCCGGCGTTGGTTGCGTCGCGACTTGGATACTTTGCGCTTTGGAACGGCCATATTCGTAAGCTTTCGAATGCTAAGCGGTCATGAGGCCGCTTCTTAGCCAAATTCGCCAGCCCCGGCAAGTCCGCCGCGCACCGGCGCCGGGCGCCCTGCGAAATCGCTCAGCCCCGCCGCTTCAAGGCCGCCAGGTCGGCGAAGGGGCCGGTCCCGGCCACCTCCTCCCCGGGCGCCTCCTCCCCGGCCGCGGCCGCCTCCAGCCGCGCGCCGGGCGCGCGCGGATAGGGCTCGATCGCCACGGCCAGTTGCTGCGCCACCGCCTCGCCGAGGTCCAGGACCTCGCCGTGCAGGGTCTCGGGCGGGTCCTCGGCTTCGGGATCGACCACGACCGCCTCCGCCGCCGCAGGGCGCCGCCCCGCCTCCGGCGGAGCGTAGAGCTGGACGAAGGTCTCCGACAGGTGGCTGCGGACCGGCGCCAGGGTGATCACGCAGCTCTGCGTCAGCTCGGCGACGAAGGCGCCCTCCAGGCGAACAATGCCGCGGCCGACCCGCCGGATCCGCAGGCGCGCCGACAGGCGGTCGAGCGCCAGCAGCCCGAAGCGGCGGGCCAGGGCGGCGCGCTCCTCGGCGGTCGCCGCGATGTCCTCCCGCAGCTCGGTCGAGCCGATGCGCTCCAGCTCTAAAGGTCGCGAGAATTCGGGTACTTCTGGCGTCTTATTCATGCGATCTCCGAATCCGATTCGGGGGCCGGCGCGAAGCCGACCTCGCCGGCCAGGAGGGACTCAACCGGCTGGCGCTGGAGGGCCTCCGCGGCGCTCCGCATGTAGGCCGCGATCGCGACCGCCCCGGCCGGGTCGGCCGCCTCGACCGTGCCGAAGACGTTGCGCGCCAGAGCCGCCCTCAGGTCGTCGTCCGGCCCCGCGAGGCCCGCCTCGTAGGCGGCGATCCGCCCGTACAGGCCCTTGGCCATGGCCTTGACCCGCGGGGCGACGCCGAGGTCGCCGGCGCCCAGCTCCCGCAGGCTCTGGTCCATGTCGAGGAACATGGTATCGAACAGGGCCTGGGCCAACTCCGCGGTCCGCGCGCGGTCCCGCTTCAGCCGGTGCAGCACCAGGAAGGCATGCAGGGCGACCATCTCGAAGCGCCCGTCGACGCTGTCGGGCACCCCGCAGGCGGCGTAGAACGCCGGGTCGCGGGCCTGCTGCACCACCCGCAGGTAGAGCGCCCTTGCCGCCGCCTCCCGCGGGTTCCGCCTGAACCATCGCCCCAGTGCCATGCCTGCCGCCCCTCGGCCGAGGCGCCCGGGGGAACCGGGCCGCCACAAATGACTTGAACCGCTCTCGATCCTGGGTTTAATCAAGTCGCGACACCGACAACAAGAATATTCATGGTGAATGCCATGGCCAACCGTTCCGAGAAGTCGAGAAAAGGCCGAGCCCTGCGCCTGTGGTTACTTGCGGCCGTCGTGCCCCTCGCCCTGGCAGGCTGCGAAAAGCCCATCCAAGTGCACGGCAACCTGACCGACGACGAGACCGTGTCCAAGATTTCCCCGGGGGTGCAGACCAAGGGCGACGTCGCCAGCCTGCTGGGCACCCCGTCGACGGTCTCCACCTTCCAGGACAGCAAGTGGTATTACATCGGCCAGAAGAGCACCCAATTCGCGTTCTTCGAGCCCGATGTGCTGGAGCGCAAGGTGGTGGTCGTGTCGTTCGACGATTCCGGCACGGTCACCGGCATGAAGACCTATACCCTGGCGGACGGAAAGGACATCACGCCGGTCGGCCGGGTGACGCCGAGCGAGGGCGAGAACATGACGCTCCTGCAACAGCTGATCGGCAATCTGGGACGCTTCAGCGGGACCAGCTCGGATAAGGCCAAGAAATAGCGCAGCCGGACCGGATCCGGCGACGAAAACGGCCCCGGAGTCGGCGACCCCGGGGCCCTTTCGTTGCCGCCAACCGCTACGCGGCCCGTTACCCGGCGATGGCCGCGAGCAACAGCAGCGCCACGATGTTGGTGATCTTGATCATCGGGTTGACCGCGGGACCGGCGGTATCCTTGTAGGGATCGCCCACGGTATCGCCGGTCACGGCGGCCTTGTGGGCGTCCGAGCCCTTGCCGCCGAGATTGCCGTCCTCGATGTACTTCTTCGCGTTGTCCCAGGCGCCGCCGCCGGCCGTCATCGAGATGGCGACGAACAGCCCGGTCACGATCACGCCGAGCAGCATCGCGCCGAGCGAGGCCAGCGCGGCCGCCTGCCCGGCGATCGCGTCGATCACCAGATAGAGCACGATCGGCGAGAGGACCGGCAGCAGCGACGGCACGACCATCTCCTTGATCGCGGCCTTGGTCAGCATGTCGACGCAGCGGCCGTACTCGGGCTTGCCCGAGCCGTCCATGATGCCCTTGATCTCCTTGAACTGGCGCCGCACCTCGACCACGACCGACCCGGCCGCGCGGCCGACCGCCATCATGCCGAGCGCCCCGAAGAGATAGGGCAGCAGTCCGCCGACCAGCAGGCCGACGACGACGAAGGGATTGGACAGCGCGAAGTTGATGGCGCCGACCTGCAGCGTGCCCGCGGAGGTGAAGTATTCGAGGTCCGAGGTGTAGGCGGCGAAGAGCACCAGCGCGCCGAGCCCGGCCGAGCCGATGGCGTAGCCCTTGGTCACCGCCTTGGTGGTGTTGCCCACGGCGTCGAGCGCGTCGGTCGTCTTGCGCACGTCGGCCTCGAGGTCGGCCATCTCGGCGATGCCGCCGGCGTTGTCGGTCACCGGGCCGTAGGCGTCGAGCGCCACGACCATGCCGGCGAGCGCCAGCATGGTGGTGACCGCGATGGCGATGCCGAACAGCCCGGCCAGCAGGTAGGTGGAGATGATGCCGGCGACGATGATGATGGCCGGGATCGCGGTCGCCTCCATGGAGATCGCCAGGCCCTGGATCACGTTGGTCGCGTGGCCGGTGAGCGAGGCCTTGGCGATGCTGCGCACCGGGCGGTACTCGGTGCTGGTGTAGTACTCGGTGATCCAGATGATGCCGCCGGTAATGGCCAGGCCGATCAGGCCGCAGAAATATAGGTCGCTGCCGGTGAAGCTCGTCGTCCCGACGGTGAACGCCGTGCCCATGCCGATGGCCCACTCGGTGACCGGCCACAGCACGATCGCCGACAAGACGGCGCAGGCGATGAAGCCTTTGTAGAGCGCCCCCATGATGCTCTGGCTGGCGCCAAGGCGCACGAAGAAGGTGCCGATCACCGAGGTGATGATGCAGGTGCCGCCGATCAGCAGCGGGTAGAGCATGGTTTGCGCCGCCATGCCGGCGCTGCTGAAGAAGATCGAGGCCAGCACCATGGTGGCCACGATGGTCACCGCGTAGGTCTCGAAGAGGTCGGCCGCCATGCCGGCGCAGTCGCCCACGTTGTCGCCCACGTTGTCCGCGATGACCGCCGGGTTGCGCGGGTCGTCCTCGGGAATGCCCGCCTCGACCTTGCCGACGAGGTCGGCGCCGACGTCGGCGCCCTTGGTGAAGATGCCGCCGCCGAGACGCGCGAAGATGGAGATCAGAGAAGCGCCGAAGCCGAGGCCGACCAGCGGGTCGATCAATCCGCGATCGTGCGCGCCCATGCCCAGCAGGACGGTGTAGTAGCCGGCGACGGCGAGCAGCGCGAGGCCGGCGACCAGCATGCCGGTGACCGCGCCGGCGCGGAACGCGATGCTCAGGCCCTCGGCCAGCCCCTTGCGGGCGGCCTCCGTGGTCCGCACGTTGGCCCGCACCGAGACGTTCATGCCGATGTAGCCGGCCGCGCCCGAGAGGAACGACCCGATCAGGTAGCCGATCCCGACGGTCCAGCCGAGCACCAGCGAGAGGATCAGGAACATCACCACCCCGACCATGGCAATCGTCCGGTACTGCCGGTTGAGGTAGGCCTTGGCCCCCTCCTGAATGGCGCTGGAGATCTCCTGCATGCGCGGAGTCCCGGCGCTGGCGGCCAGGATCGACCGAGACGCCCAGACCCCGTAGACAAGAGCCAGCACGCCGCAGACGAGGACAAACACCAACTGCGTCGTCATTTCTTTTCCCTTATGCGATTGGCTCGGCGCGGGCGCGCCGGCGCAAACAACCCCCAAATCTTTCGCGGGTGCGAAAAATCGCGCGGAAAATGCCAGAAGAGGTTGCCGATGGCAACCGCCGCCGCGGCGCCGCGGCGCGGTTCGTTCGGGGCCGACTCAGCCGGTGCCGGGCTTGCGCTCGTTCACGTCCTCGACCAGGACGTCGCTCACCGACCCCGGGCCGAAGATGCTTTCCGCCCGCCGCGCCAGGCGCTCGCGCACGACCGGCGAATCGTAGCCGCTGTCCTGCACGTGGCGCAGGCTGTAGAGGGCGTAGAGCTCGCTGATCATGGCGTCGCGCAGCGGCAGCTTCTGCCCGTCGACGTCCTCGACCGGCAGCGGCCGGGCGAGCTCGACGTTGAGCACCAGATTGACGTGCAGGATGACCTGGCCCTCGCGGATGATGGGCAGCACGATGGGGTCGAGCCGCACGAAGCGGCTCTTCGCGATCAGCCCCCCTGCGTCCGCGGCGCCCGCGCCGTCGGCCGGCGGCGCGCGCAGCAGGAACCACCAGGTGGCGGCGCCGCCGAGCAGCACGAGAATGGGGATCAGGAAAAGCAGGCGCTTCATGGTCGGGCTGGTCCGGGCGGCAGTCCCGCCGCACTGCCCGTGATAGCGCGCGCATGGTGAAGATTGCGTTAAGTAATTGGTTTCGAAAGAAAAGCCAGGCCCCTATCGGGTAAAGCCCTAGAAGTGCGCCCAGCCCTTTACGGCGATGTCGAGCGGTCGGCCGTCCGCATCGAGGACCCGCACCGCGGCGCCCTCGGTCATGCGCCCGATCCGGGTGAGCGGCAGCGCCAGCTCGGCGGCCAGGGCGCCCACCTCCGTCGCCCGGTCCGGCGGCACGGTGAACAGCAGCTCGTAGTCGTCGCCGCCGGTCAGGGCCGTCGCACGGTGCTCCGGCGCCACGGCGCAGACGGCGGCCGCCGCATCGGACAGCGGCACCGACCCGGCGACGATCTCGGCGCCCAGGCCGGACTCCTCGGCGATGTGGCCGAGGTCAGCCACCAAGCCGTCGGAGACGTCCAGGGCCGCGCTCGCCAGACCCGATTCCAGCAGGCGCCGGCCGAGCGCCAGGCGCGGCCGGGGCAGCCGGTAGCGGGCCGCCAGGGCGTCGCGATATTCCACCGATATTGCTTGAAATTCTCCCTGTAACACTTTGAGGCCAAAAGCGCCGTCGCCAATCGTGCCGGACACGAACACGAGGTCGCCGGCGGCGGCGGTGGTGCGCTGCAGGCTGCGGCCGCGCGGCACCGCCCCGAGCGCCGTCAGCGACAGGCTCAGCGGCCCGGGCGTCGACACCGTGTCGCCGCCCAGCAGCGCGACGCCGAACGCGCGCTGGTCGGCGGCCAGGCCCTCGACGAAGGCCGCGACCCACGCCTCCTCGGCGCTGCGCGGCAGGGCCAGGGTCAACACGTAGCCGCGCGCCTCGGCCCCCATGGCGGCGAGGTCGGAGAGGTTGACGCGCAGCAGCTTGCGGGCCACCAGGTCGGGCGGGTCCTCGGGCAGAAAATGGACGCCGGCCACCATGGCGTCGACGGTGACGACGGCGCTCTCCTCGGGCCCGAGGTCGAACAGCGCGCCGTCGTTGCGCAGCCCCTGGGCACCGGCGGCCCCCGCCGCCAGCGGCGCGAAATAGCGTGCGATCAAGGCGAACTCACCGCGCATGCCCGGTCTCCGGCGGTTTCCGGCGCGACGCCCCGGGGGTCACGCGCCCGGCAGAGGGCCCGCATCCTCGAACTCGCCGGGCCGCAGGGCGCGGGCCAGACGATCGAGGATGCCGTTCACCATGGCCGGCTCCTTGCCGCCGAAAAAGGCGTCGGCCAGGTGCACATATTCCGAGATGATGACGCGGGCCGGCACCTCCGGCCGCGCCGACAGCTCGTAGACGCCGCCGCGCAGCACGATGGTCAGCAGCGTCTCGAGCCGCTCGAGCGGCCAGTCCTCGTCGAGGACCGCCGCCAGCATGTCGTCGAGCTCGCCCTCCTCCGCCGCGACGCCGCGCACCAGCAGGGCGAACAGCTCGCGGTCCGCCTCGCCCAGGTCGAGGCCGTCGACCGGCTCGCCCAGGCGGTCGTGCAGGAACTGCTCGAGCACGCGCTCCGCCGGATCGCCCGACATCCGCATCTGATAGAGCGCCTGAACCGCGGCGAGGCGCGCGGCCTTGCGGCGCAGGGGCATGCCGCCGCCTCGCTGGTCGCCGCCTCGCTGGCCGCGGTCGCGGGCTGCCGGGGGTGCGGTCATGCCCGGCCCCTCAACGCGGATAGAGATGGAACTGACGCTTCAGCTCCAGCATGTGCAGGCAGGCGCGCGCCGCGTCGGCGCCCTTGTTGCGCCCCTCGACGCTGGCCCGCTCCCAGGCCTGCTTGCGGTTCTCGCAGGTCAGGATGCCGTAACCCAGCGCCAGGGCGTACTGGCAGGCCAGCTCCTGCAGCTGGCGCGCGCTCTCGCCGCAGACGTAATCGTAGTGCGAGGTCTCGCCGCGCAGAACGCAGCCGAGCGCGATGTATCCGTCGAAGCGCTTGCGCCCGCCATAGAACTGCAGCGAGCGCAGGCCGTAGACGATCGCCGCCGGAATCTCGAAGGCCCCCGGCACCGAGACCCGCTCGTGCGTGGCGCCGTGCCGCTGCAGCTCGTCGAGCGCACCGCGCACCAGCTCGTCGGCAATGTCCTCGTAGAACCGCGCTTCCACGACCAGGACATGCGGGACTTCGGCATCGGCCGCCATCGGCTAGCCCTCCTTCCGCGGGATCGGCCGCTGCTCGACCACGCGCAGCCCATAGCCGTCGAGGCCGACGATGGTGCGCGGCGTATTGGACAGCACGATCATCTCGGAGACGCCGAGGTCGAGCAGGATCTGCGCCCCGACCCCGTAGTCGCGCAGTTCGCCGAAGGCCGGCTCGGGGTCGCCGAGGCGCGTGCGCAGCGTGTCCGAGAGGCTGGTCGGCAGCGGCTCGCGAATGAGCACGAGCACGCCGCGGCCGGCCTCGTTGATCATGCGCATGACGGTTTCCAGCTCGCCGGCCTTGTCGCTGCCGCGGTCGCCCAGGACGTCGTCGAGAAGGTTGAGGACGTGAACGCGGACCAGCACCGGGCCCGGCTGCGACAGGTCGCCCTTCCACAGGGCGAGGTGCTCGGCGTAGTTCGTGCGATTGACGTAGACCGCCATCTTGAACGAGCCGCCGAAGTGGCTGTCGATCGATCCGGTCAGGCTGCGCTCGACGATGCGGTCGTAGCGCCGGCGGTAGGCGATCAGATCGGCGATGGTCGCGATCTTCAGGCCATGCGTCTGGGCGAAGGCGATCAGGTCGTCGCGCCGCGCCATCGAGCCGTCGTCGTTCATGATCTCGCAGATCACGCCGGCGGCGTTGAGCCCGGCCAAGCGTGCGAGGTCGACCGCGGCCTCGGTGTGCCCGGTCCGCACCAGCACGCCGCCGTCGCGCGCCACCAGGGGAAAGACGTGGCCGGGAGAGACGATGTCGTCGGCGCCCTTGTTCGGGTCGATCGCCACCGCGACGGTCCGCGCCCGGTCCGGCGCCGAGATGCCGGTCGAGACGCCGTCGCGCGCCTCGATCGAAACCGTGAAGGCGGTCTCGTGGCGCGACTCGTTGCGCTGCGCCATGAGCGGCAGGCCGAGCTCCTCGATGCGCTCGCGCGTCATCGCCAGGCAGATCAGCCCGCGGCCGTGCTTGGCCATGAAATTGATCGCCTGCGGCGTCGCCATCTGCGCCGGGATGACCAGGTCGCCCTCGTTCTCCCGGCCCTCGTCGTCGACCAGGACGAACATGCGCCCGTTGCGCGCCTCCTCGATGACGTCCTCGATGGGCGAGACGATCTCGTGAAAGGTCGCGCGCCAGGGCTCCTTGCGCTCCGTGTCCATACCTTGGTCCTGCACCTTGGTCCTGCTGCCCTTACCTTAGTCCTGTTGCCGGTCCTACCGCGTCGCCAGAATGCGCTGAACGTAGCGCGCGAGCAGGTCGATTTCCAGGTTTACCCGGGTGCCGGGTTCGGCGCTGCCCAGGGTGGTGGCCTGCGCCGTGTGCGGGATGACGTTGACCTCGAAGCCGCCCTCCGCGGCGCGGCCCAGGGGCAAGTCTCGGGGCGCGTCTCGGGGCGCGTCTCGGGGCGCGTCTCGGGGCGCGTCCCGGGGCGCGTCCCGGGGCGCGTCCCGCACGGCGTTGACGGTAAGCGAAACGCCGTCCACCGCGATCGATCCCTTGACCGCCACCAAGGCGAGAAGGTCGGCCGGCGCGGCGAACGCGAAACGCAGCGAATCCCCCTCCGGGCGCCGGTCGCGCAGGGTCCCGACGCCGTCGACGTGGCCGGATACCAGGTGCCCGCCCAGCTCGTCGCCGAGGCGCAGCGACCGCTCCAGGTTGACCGGCGTGCCGACGCGCCAGTCGCCCAGCGTGGTGCGCGCCAGGGTCTCCGCCGAGACGTCGGCCGCGAACCAGCCCGGGCCCTTGTCGACCACCGTCAGGCAGGCCCCGGAACAGGCGACGGAGGCGCCGAGCTCGAGGGTCGCGGTGTCGTAGGCGGTCTCGAACTCGAGGCGGCGGTCGCCGCGCGCCTCGATGCGCCGGACCCGGCCCAGGTCGCTGATCAGGCCCGTGAACATGGTCCGCTACCTAGTCCTTCCGCCGGTAGGTTTCCACCGCGTCGTCGTCCAGCGTCTCGACGGTCGCGCGCTCCAGCCGCGGGGCCGCGGCGAGCCGCTCCAGGCCGAACCCGGCCACCGCCGGCACGGCGTCGCCGCCCAGCACCTTGGGCGCGCGGAACCAGACCAGGCGATCGACGAGGTCGGCGCGCAGCAGTCCGGCCGCCAGCCGCCCGCCGCCCTCCACCAGGACGCGCGTCAGGCCGCGCTTGCCGAGCGCCGTGAAGGCCTCGGTCAGGGACAGCCGGTTCTCGCCGTCGGCGGCGACCGCGATCACCTCGACGCCGGCCGCCTCGTAGGCGCGGCGGCGCCCGGCGTCGGCGCCGCGGCGCGTGATCAGCAGGGTCGGCCGCTCGCCGGCGCCGGCCACCAGATCGTGCGTCAGCGGCAGCCGCAGCCGGCCGTCGACGACCACGCGCAGCGGCGAGGCCGCCTCGAGCCCGTCGAGCCGCACGTCCAGCCGCGGATTGTCGGCCACCGCCGTGGTGCTGCCGACCAGGACAGCGTCGTTTTCGGCCCGCAGCATGTGCGCCCGGGCGCGCGCCGCCTGGCCGGTGATCCAGCGGCTCTCGCCGCTGCGCGTCGCGATCCGCCCGTCCAGGCTGCTCGCCAGCTTGAGCGTGATCAGCGGCCGCCCCTCGCGCTGGCGCAGCAGGTAGCCGGCGTTGAGCGCCTGCGCGGCCTCGGCGCCGATGCCGGTGGCGACGTCGATGCCGGCGGCGCGCAGCCGCGCGAGACCGGCCCCGGCGACCCGCCGATCGGGGTCCTCGAGCGCGACGACGCAGCGCGCGATTCCCGCCGCGGCCAGGGCCTCGGCGCAGGGCGGCGTGCGGCCGTGGTGCGCGCAGGGCTCCAGGGTCACGTAGGCGCAGGCGCCGCGCGCCGCGGCGCCGGCGCGCCGCAGCGCCTCGGTCTCGGCATGGGGGCGCCCGCCGGGCTGGGTCCAGCCGCGCCCGACCGCGCGCCCGTCGCGCACCAGGATGCAGCCGACCGCCGGGTTGGGCGCGACGCGGCCCAGGCCGCGCGCCGCCAGCACGAGCGCGGCCCGCATCCAGGCCGCGTCGTCGCGCTCACTCGGCTTCGGCGAATTTTTCGATGAACTCTTCAAAGTCGCGCGCCTCGCGGAAATTCCGGTAGACCGAGGCGAAGCGCACGTAGGCCACCTGGTCGAGCGTGGCCAGGGCGTCCATGATCAGCTCGCCGATCAATTTCGACGGAATCTCGCTCTCGCCCGAGGATTCGAGGCGGCGCACGATGCCGTTGACCACGCGCTCCACGCGCTCGCGGTCGACCGGCCGCTTGCGCAGCGAGATGGTCATCGAGCGCAGCAGCTTGTCGCGGTCGAAGGGCTCCCGCTTGCCGTTGGACTTGATGACCGTCAGCTCGCGGAGCTGCACGCGCTCGAAGGTCGTGAAGCGGGCGCCGCAGTTGGGGCATTGCCGCCGCCGGCGGATCGCCGAGTTGTCCTCGGTCGGCCGCGAGTCTTTGACCTGCGTGTCTTCGTTACTGCAGAAGGGACACCGCATTCCGCCTCAACTCCCCCACTTTCGCCCCAACCCGTCCATTCGCACCCCGCATCGGGCCGTGAGCGTCCGCGCCCCGGTGCCCGCCCGGCTCAGAGGTCGGGATAGACCGGGAACCTCAGGCACAGGTCCTGGACCTCCGCCCGGACCGCCTTCTCGACGGCCTCGTTCGCCTCGCCGTTGGCGGCCAGTCCGTCGAGCACCCGCGTGATGAGCTCTCCGACCTGGCGGAACTCGGCCACGCCGAAGCCGCGCGTCGTTGCCGCCGGAGTGCCCAGCCGGATGCCGGAGGTCACCGTCGGCTTCTCCGGGTCGAACGGCACGCCGTTCTTGTTGCAGGTGATGCCGGCCCGGTCGAGCGCCTGTTCCGCGAGGTTGCCGGTCAGCTTCTTCGGGCGCAGGTCGACCAGCATGAGATGCGTGTCGGTCCCGCCCGACACGATGTCGAATCCGTTCTCCAGCAGCACCGCCGCCAGCGCCTTGGCATTCTCGACGATCCGCTTCGCGTAGTCCTTGAACTCCGGCTTCAGGGCCTCGCCGAAGGCCGCCGCCTTGCCGGCGATGGCGTGCATCAGCGGGCCGCCCTGCAGGCCGGGGAAGGTGGCCGAGTTGATCTTCTTCCCGAGCGCCTCGTCGTTCGACAGGATCATGCCGCCGCGCGCGCCGCGCAGGGTCTTGTGGGTCGTCGTGCTCACGATGTGCGCATGCGGCAGCGGGCTGGGGTGCACGCCGGCCGCGACCAATCCGGCGAAGTGCGCCATGTCGACCTGGAAGTAGGCGCCGACCTCGTCCGCTATCTTGCGGAAGCCCTCGAAGTCGATGAAGCGCGGATAGGCCGAGCCGCCGGCGATGATCAGCTTCGGCTTGTGCTCGCGCGCCAGGGCCGCGAGCTCGTTCATGTCGATCCGCCCGTCGTCGCGGCGCACGCCGTACTGCACCGCCTTGAACCACTTGCCCGAGAGGTTGGGCGCGGCGCCGTGCGTCAGGTGGCCGCCGGCCGAAAGCGCCAGCCCCATGATGGTGTCGCCGGGTTCGCAGAGCGCGAGCAGGACCGTCTGGTTGGCCTGCGCGCCGGAATGCGGCTGCACGTTCGCGAAGCTGCAGTCGAACAGCTGCTTGGCGCGGTCGATAGCGAGCTGCTCGGCCACGTCGACGTATTCGCAGCCGCCGTAATAGCGCCGGCCGGGATAGCCTTCGGCGTACTTGTTGGTCAGGACGGAGCCCTGCGCCTCGAGCACCGCGCGCGAGACGATGTTCTCCGAGGCGATCAGCTCGATCTGCTCCCGCTGCCGGCCGAGCTCGTGGCGGATGGCGGCGGCCAGTTCGGGGTCCGTCTGCTCGAGCGGTGCGGTGAAAAACGCCTCCGTCCCGGCGGACGGCGCCGAAGCCTTTGCAAGCGTCATCTCTGGGCGACCTCTTCCTTCTAGATGCCTGTCGTCGTCAGCCGAGCTTGGCCACGCGGCGCGCGTGGCGGCCACCGGCGAATTCCGTGTTCAAGAACGTGCGGAGACAGTCCTTGGCGACCTCGGTCCCGACCAGCCGCGCGCCGAGCGCCAGCACGTTCGCGTCGTTGTGCTCGCGCGCCAGCCGCGCGGCCGTGTCGTTGTGGCAGACCGCCGCGCGGACCCCGGCGTGGCGGTTGGCGGCGATCGCGATGCCGATGCCGGTGCCGCAGACGGCCACGCCGCGCTCGGCCCGGCCGGACGCCACCGCCTCGGCGAGCGCCTGGCCGAAATCCGGGTAGTCGACGGACTCCGGCCCCTCGGTGCCGAGATCGACGACCTCGTGGCCCAGGCCGCGCGCCTCCTCGAGCAGCAGGCTCTTCAGCGCGACTCCGGCATGGTCGGAAGCCATGGCAACGGTCATCTTCTTCGACATTGCGCTCTGCACGTGGGGCCGGGCGGCCAATCGCCCGAAAAAAGAGCGCGGAGACTACCATATGTCGCAGCGGCATGGAAAGCCGGCACAAGGGATCGGAGCGCGGCCGGGCACGCCGGTTTTTCCCGATTTTCCGGCCTTCCGCGGCCGCCGCCGGGCCGAACCGGACGAACCGCCCAAGTATTCGGGCCGAGCCGGTCCGGCGCTTGGCCGCCAGCACAGGGCTGATACTTCGGGTTTCCTCTGATTCAACAATTGACACTATTCTCTATTCCAGATTAAAAATACTCGGAAGGACTCCTTAGTGACATAATTCAAAAAATTTCAGTTGGGCGGAAGAAATGACCGACACTTCGACCAGTCAAGAAACATCGGCGGACCTGCTGCGCATGACCGCAGAGGTCGTCGCCGCCTATGCCCGCAACCACCCGCTGCCGAGCAGCGAGCTGACCAACGTGATCCGGACCGTGCATGGCTCGCTCTCCGGCCTCGACGGCACGCCGTCGGACGCGGCCGAGGCGCTCAGCCCGGCGGTCCCGATCCGCAAATCGGTCACGCCGGACTACATCGTCTGCCTGGAGGACGGCAAGAAGCTGAAGATGCTCAAGCGCCACCTGCGCACGTCCTACAACCTGACGCCGGAGGACTACCGCGCGAAATGGGGATTGCCGGCGGACTACCCGATGGTCGCGCCGAACTACGCCAAGCGCCGCTCCGATTTCGCCAAGCGGATCGGTTTGGGTCAGAAGGCCGCCGTCGCCTCGTAATCCGACGGCCGCCAGTGGGGGAAAGACGAACGGCCCGGCGGGTTGACCGCCGGGCCGTTGCGTTAAGACCGTCCGTCGACGCCTAGCGGTAGTCGTACTGGCCGTCGTGCCAGATGTACCAGACGTAGCCCGGGGCCGTCACGTCGCCCTTCTTGTCGAAGCCGATGTTGCCCAGCACCGTATCGAACTTGTTGCTGCGCAGCGAGGCGATGACCGCGTCGAGGTCGGTCGAGCCGGCCTTCTCGACGGCCTGCGCCCAGGCCTGGATGGCGCCGTAGGTATAGAGGGTGTAGCCCTCCGGATCGTAGTTCTGGGCCCGGAACTTCGCCACGATGGGGGCCGCCGCCGCGTTCTTGCGCGGGTCGGGGCTGAAGGTCATCAGGGTGCCCTCGCCGGCGTCGCCGGTGATCTTCCAGAACTCGTCGGTCACCAAGGCGTCCCCGGAGACGAGCTGCGGGGTGTAGCCCTGCTCGTGCGCCTGGCGGATCATCAGTCCGGCCTCGGTGTGGTACCCGCCGACGTAGAACACGTCGATGCCGGCCGCCTTCATCTTCGAGACCAGCGCCGTGTAGTCCTTCTCCTGCGCGGTATAGGCCTCGTACATGGCCTCCTTGACGCCGCGCTTGTTGAGCTGCTTCTTGGTCTCGTCGGCCAGCCCCTTACCGTAGGCGGTCTTGTCGTGCAGGATGGCGATCTTCTTGTTGCCGAATTCGTCGGCCAGCAGGTTGCCGGCCACGATGCCCTGCTGATCGTCGCGGCCGCAGACGCGGAACACGTTGTCGCCGCCTTCCTCGGTCAGCTTCGGATTGGTCGAGGCCGGCGAAATCTGCAGCACGCCCTCCTCCGTATAGACGTTCGACGCCGGAATCGACGAGCCGGAGCAGAAGTGGCCGGCGACCAAGATCACGCCCTCCGAGACCAGCTTGTTGGCGACCGCGACCGCCTGCTTCGGGTCGCAGGCGTCGTCTTCCACCGACAGCTTGATCTGCTGGCCCAGCACGCCGCCGGCGGCGTTGAGGTCCTTGACCGCCAATTGGGCGCCACGGCGCATCTGATCGCCGAACGATGCGTAGGGGCCGGTCATCGGGCCGACCGTGGCAATTTTGATATCTGCCTGCGCGGCGGTGGCCAGACCGAGGGTCATGGCGGCGACCGACAGGGCGAACGCTATTTTACGCATGAGTTGCAATCTCCCTGGAATGCCTTGGTTGCGGATCCTAAGTGCTCAAAACCATGGGGCCGTCGGCCCCATGGGGAAATTGTTCCTTTGTGCCGAGTACTCTATCACTTCGATTGGCGCCATCAAGCGCCCGTCAGGAGCGGAAAACCGCCGCCGGCCGCCGCTCGGCGCACCGTTTCAATCCTTCCGCCGATAGGACAGCGGGCCGCTGCGCTCGTAGAGCCAGGGGTACTGGGTCACCATGCGGCCGACCTGGGTCAGCCGGTAGGCGAAGGCGGTGATCCCCAGGATGACCAGGGTGTCCACGATGTAGCCCGTGAGCAGGAAGAGCTTGCCGCCGAACAGGCCCCAGGTCAGGAAGCGGTCGACGCAGCCCAGCAGGATCCCGTAGAACAGGATCTGCCACCACGGCCGCCAGGTGTTGGCCAGGCCCTGCCCGGTCATGAAGGCGGCGAAGCCGACGACCACGAGGGTCATGGTGATGAAGACCGGCAGCTCGGTTCCCAGTATGTCCGACATCGCTTTCCGGCCCCGCCTCAGCCGCCCTCGAGATAGGCCTTGCGGACCTGCTCGTTGGCCAGCAGCTCCTGGCCCGTTCCATGAAGCACGATGCGCCCGTTGGCCATGACGTAGCCCCGGTGCGCCAGGCGCAGCGCGTGGAAAGCGTTCTGCTCGACCAGCAGCACCGTCATGCCCTCGCGGTTGATCTCGCCGATCACGTGGAAGATCTGCTTCACCACCATGGGCGCGAGCCCGAGCGAGGGCTCGTCCAGGAGAAGCAGCCGCGGGCGGCTCATCAGCGCACGGGCGATGGCCAGCATCTGCTGCTCGCCGCCGGACAGGGTGCCGCCGCGCTGGCGCTGCCGCTTCTTCAGGATCGGGAACATCTCGAAGACCTTTTCCAGGTCCGCCTCGAAATGCTCGGGCTGGGTCGTGATGGCCCCCATCTGCAGGTTCTCGAGAACCGTCATGCGGGCGAAGATGCGGCGTCCCTCCGGGGCCTGCGCGATGCCGCGACGCACGATGTCGTAGGTCTGCAACCGCGTGATGTCGGTGCCGTCGAATACGACCCGGCCCCGCGCCGCGCGCGGATTGCCGCAGATGGACATCAGCAGCGTCGTCTTGCCGGCGCCGTTCGCGCCGATGAGGCTCACGACCTGTCCCTGGGCGACATCGATATCGACGCCGTGCAGGGCCTCGATGTTGCCGTAGAAGGTATGCAGTCCGGATACCGCGAGCATGCCGTCAACCGCCCTCGCCGGTCGTGTCGCCGCCCTGATCGTCCTGCTTGAGCGCCTCGCGCACGTGCTCCTCGATTTCCTCCGGCTCGCCCAGGTAGGCCCGGATGACGGCCGGGTCCTCGCGGACCTGCTCCGGCGTGCCGTCGGAGATCTTCCGCCCGTAGTCGAGCACGACGATGTGATCGGAGATCTCCATCACGACGCTCATGTCGTGCTCGATCAGCAGCACGCCGATGCGATGCTCGTCGCGGACATAAATCAGAAGGCGATTGAGCTCGTGCGATTCGCGCGGGTTCAGGCCCGCCGCCGGCTCGTCGAGGCACAGCAGCACCGGCTCGGTGCACATGGCGCGGGCGATCTCCAGACGGCGCTGGTCGCCGTAGGGCAGGTTTCCGGCGTCCCAGTCCGCCTTCTCGACCAGCCCCGTCCTGTCCAGCCAGTAGCGCGCCAGCTCGATCGCCGCGGCCTCGGCGTCGCGGTATCGCTTCATGCCGAACAGGCCGAAGACCGTGTAGCCGGAGGCGCGCATCAGCTTGTTGTGCTGCGCGACGATCAGGTTCTCCAGCACGGTCATGCGCGGGAACAGCCGGATGTTCTGGAAGGTGCGCGCCACGCCGGCCGACTGCGAGGTGCGGAACCCCTCGAGGCGCTCCAGCAGGACATCGCCCTTCGGATGGTGCAGCGAGAGCCGCCCGACGGTCGGCTTGTAGAACCCGGTGAGGCAGTTGAACACGGTCGTCTTGCCCGCCCCGTTGGGCCCGATGATCGCCGTGATGCGCTCGTTGGCGGCGCGAAACGATACGTCGTCGATCGCCACCAGCCCGCCGAAGCGCATCGTCAGGTGCTCGACGGTCAGGAGCTCCGTGCCGCCGCCCGGAATCTCGTCCGCGAAATCGACGGGCAGGACGTCGACGGCGCTCATGACCCGGCTTTCCTGTCGCCGCCGAGCCGGATGGTCGGCTCGCGATACGCCAGCAGGCCGCGCGGCCGCCACAGCATGATCAGGACCATGGCCATGCCGAACGCCAGCATGCGGTACTGCTGCAGCTCGCGAAAGATCTCCGGCAAACCGATCAGCAGGATCGCCGCGACCACGACGCCGATCTGGCTGCCGAACCCGCCGAGCACGACGATTGCCAGGATGACCGCCGACTCGATGAAGGTGAAGCTCTCGGGACTGATGAATCCCAGGCGCGACGCGAAGAACGATCCGGCGAAGCCGGCGAACATGGCGCCGATCCCGAAGGCCGTCAGTTTGGTGTTGCGCGGATTGATGCCGAGCGAGCGGCACGCGATCTCGTCCTCGCGCAGGGCCTCCCAGGCGCGCCCGATCGGCAGCCTGCGGATCCGCATCGTGAAGAGATTGACCACCATGGCCATGGCGAGGATCACGTAGAACATGAAGATGATGCGCTGGCTCGATGCGTAGTCGATCCCGAACATCTCGTGAAAGGTGAGTCCGTGGTTCGCGTTGCGCGCGAAATCGGCCAGGCCGAAGAAGCTCGGCCGGGGGATTCCCGAGATGCCGTCGGGACCGCCGGTGAAGGTGTACCAGTTGAGCAGGATGATGCGAATCATCTCGCCGAACCCGAGCGTCACGATGGCCAGATAGTCGCCGCGCAGGCGCAGCACCGGGAAGCCGAGAAGCACGCCGGCGGTCGCGGCCATCGCGCCGGCGAACGGCAACGCCACCCAGAAGCTCACGTCCAGGTTCGTCGCCAGCAGGGCGAAGCTGTAGGCGCCGACGGCGTAGAACGCGACGTATCCGAGGTCGAGCAGCCCGGCCAGCCCGACGACGATATTGAGGCCCCAGCCCAGCATGACGTAGGTGAGCACCGAGATGGCGATGTCGAGCATCTGGCGGTCGGCGAAGGGGGTAAACGGAAAGACCAGAGCGCAGGCCAGCAGCACCGGCCCCAGCAGGCGCGCGCCGCGCTGCACCCGGGCGCCGAGCCGGTCCACGCGCTCCTCGCGCTCCTCGAGCGACAGCCCGGAGCTCATGTCGCGGACCGCGAGCGCCGCCCGAATCGAAAAGAACACCGCGACGATGGCCAGGCTCCACAGGACGATGGGGTCGTGGAACGGGATGAAGGCCTTGAGCACGGCGCCGGTCTCGGGGCCGAACAGCGTCTCCGAGAGCAGCAGCATGAGCATGATGGCGGCGGCGAGCGGCGCCAGGGCCAGCACCGGAAGCGGCCGGTGCTCGCGCAGCAGGATCAGGGCGATGCGCCCGACGAAGCCGAACGCGACGGCGGCGGCCACGTCGCCGAAGCGCGTGTTGATGTCGATGCCGCCGGGCACGTCCAGCGTCTCGAAGCCGACCAGCCCGAAGGTCAGGGCGAAGATCACCAAGGCGGTGAGGCCGGCTTCCTTGAGCACGGCCGGAACGTCGAGTCGACGGAGGCGTATACCCGGTTCCGCGACCGCCGTCATCGGCTCAGACCTTCTCGATGTCCGGCTTGCCGAGCAGGCCCGTCGGCCGGAAGATCAGGACCAGGACGAGGATGCTGAACGCCGCCACGTCCTTGTACTCGACGGTGAAGTAGCCCGACCAGAAGGCCTCGATCAGGCCGATCAGAAGCCCGCCCAGCATGGCGCCCGGCAGCGAGCCGATGCCGCCCAAGACCGCGGCGGTGAAGGCCTTGATGCCGGCCAGGAAGCCGATGAAGAAATCGATCACGCCGTAATACAGCAGGAACATCATGCCGGCGACCGACGCCAGCGCGGCGCCGACCACGAAGGTCAGGGATATCGTGCGGTCGACGTTGACGCCGATCAGCGCCGCCATGTCGCGGTCCTGCTCGCAGGCCCGCTGCGCCCGGCCGAGCGGCGTGCGCGCGATCATCTGCGAGAAGATCACCATGAGCACGACCGTCAGCACCATGATGATCATCTGCATGTAGCTCAGCGAGACGATGTAGTCCTCCTGCTGAAGCACCTCGATTCCGCCGCTGATGATCGGCTGCATCGGCTTGTTGCGCGCGCTCTGCAGCAGCTGCACGTAGTTCTGCAGGAAGATCGACATGCCGATCGCGGTGATCAGCGCCGCCAGGCGCGGCGAGCGGCGCAGCCGCCGATAGGCGACGCGCTCCAGCGTCCAGCCGTACACCGAGGTCAGCAGCATGGCGACGATCAGGACGATGAACAGCGCCAGCGGGATCCAGGTGACCCCGGCGGCGCCGAGCAGAAGGAAGGAAATGATCGAAATGAAGGCGCCGATCATGAAGATCTCGCCGTGCGCGAAATTGATCATGCCGATGATGCCGTAGACCATCGTATAGCCGATCGCGATCAGCCCGTAGATCGAGCCCAGCGTCAGCCCGTTGATCAATTGATCGAGAAAGTAGGCGAAAGAGTGCTGCATGTCCCCCTGGGTTCGAACGGCCCAGTACCCTGCGGATCGCTTTTTTCGCGCAAGGCCCCCGTCGGCCGTCCGACCCGTCCGACCGCGTGAATGCCCTGCCTTTACAATTTGATAGCGCGGCGGCCGGAGGCCCGCAAGAACTATGGGCGGACGGCCGCGGGGCTCCGCCCGGGGGAGAAGGCCGGGAGAAGAGCCGGATTGTCCGTAAGAGGTTTGCGCCGGCGTCCGCCGGTTGGCGCGGCGGAGCGTCTCAGCCGCGCCGCGGCGGCGACCGGCGGGCGTCCTTGCCGCGGCGGGCCAGGACGTATTCCAGTTTGCGCATAGCGGCCTTGCGCAGCGCGTCCTCGCCCGCCGCCGGGTCGCCGACGATCGAAACCTCGGTCAGGGTCGCCGGATCGACCGCCGAAACCTTGACGTAGGCCCCCACGGGACGGAACTCGATGAGAACGCCGGCCGGACTCGTCATGGCGCGATCATGGCCGCAGGATGGAAAACAAAGGCTTAAAGTCCGCCGGATCGGCCGGCTCCGGGTCTTTCCCCAACGCGGCGATGGTCTAAATTAGCCGCCGAGAGAACACTGGCATTCGGACGAAAGGGACCCGACATGGCCCAGCCGCAAAGCTCGGCGGCCGCCCCGACCCCGCCGGCGGCGCGCGCGCAGTTCCAGTGGGACGACCCCTTGCTGCTCGACGGGCAGCTCGCCGAGGACGAGCGCATGGTGCGCGACGCCGCCCGGGCCTACTGCCAGGACCGGCTCATGCCGCGCGTGCTGGAGGCCAACCGGCACGAGCGCTTCGACCGCGAAATCATGAACGAGCTCGGCGAGCTCGGCTTCCTCGGCAGCACGATGCCGGAGGAGTTCGGCGGGGCCGGCGTGAACTACGTCTGCTACGGCCTGATCGCGCGCGAGGTCGAGCGGGTCGATTCCGGCTACCGCTCGGCCATGAGCGTGCAGTCGAGCCTGGTCATGTACCCGATCCACGCCTACGGCAGCGACGCGCAGCGGGCGAAGTTTCTGCCCCGCCTGGCGACCGGCGAGCTGGTCGGCTGCTTCGGCCTGACCGAGCCCGACGCCGGATCGGACCCCGGCGGCATGCGCACCACGGCCCGGCGCGCCGAGGGCGGCTATCGGCTCAAGGGCAGCAAGATGTGGATCACCAACGCGCCGATCGCGGACGTCTTCGTCGTCTGGGGCAAGTCGGAGGCGCACGGCGGGAAGATTCGCGGCTTCCTGCTGGAAAAGGGCATGAAGGGACTCTCGGCGCCCAAGATCGAGGGCAAGTTCTCGCTGCGTGCCTCGGTCACCGGCGAGATCGTCATGGACGACGTCATCGTCCCCGAGGACAACCTGCTGCCCGGCGTCGAGGGACTGAAGGGGCCCTTCGGCTGCCTCAATCGGGCGCGCTACGGGATCGCCTGGGGTGCGCTGGGCGCCGCCGAGTTCTGCTGGCACGCGGCGCGCGACTACACGCTGGAGCGCAAGCAGTTCGGCCGGCCGCTGGCGGCCAACCAGCTCATCCAGAAGAAGCTGGCCGACATGCAGACCGAGATCGCGCTCGGCCTGCAGGGCTGCCTGCGGCTGGGACGGCTGATGGACGAGGGCCAGGCGGCGCCGGAAGCGATCTCCATGCTGAAGCGGAACTCCTGCGGCAAGGCCCTGGACATCGCCCGCACCGCGCGCGACATGCACGGCGGCAACGGCATCGCCGACGAATACCATGTGATCCGCCACGTGATGAACTTGGAGGCGGTCAACACCTACGAGGGGACGCACGACATCCACGCCCTGATCCTGGGGCGGGCGCAGACCGGCATTCAGGCGTTCTCCTGACGCCGCCAGTCGGCCCCCCGGTCGGTTCCCGGTCGGCTTCCGGCCGGTTCCCGGTCTATCCCAGGGGGCCGCAGGCGGATTCGTTGCGGCGCCCCCGAAACCCGAGAGGCGAGCCATGCCCGATCAACCGCAAGCGTCCCTGAAGCCGAGCGACGAAAAGGTCCGCCGCGCCTTCGAGAAGGCGATCAAGGCCTTCGGGCAGCGGCCCAACGTCACCGGCATCGACATCGGCTACAAATACGATGGCGGCGTGCGCACCGAACAGGTCGCGGTGCGCGTCCACGTGCGCGAGAAGATCCCCCTGGCCGCCCTCGAGGCGGCCGAGGTCTTCCCCAAGGAGATCGACGGGGTTCCGATCGACGTGATCGAGGGGATCTACACGCCCGGCGGGGCCGCGCCCGAGCCCGCCGGCGGCGCGGAGCCGGCGCTCGAGGACCTGTCGTTCCGCCGCCAGCGGCGCGACCCGATCCAGCCCGGCATCAGCATTTCCAACGCGACGGGCACGGCCGGCACGCTCGGCACCATCGTCTACGACCGGGTCACCGGCGGCGACTGCATCCTCAGCAACTGGCACGTTCTCGCCGGCTCGATCTTCGCGCAGCCCGGCGATGCGATCCTGCAGCCCGGGCGCTTCGACGGCGGGCGCCAGGACCGCGACACGGTCGCCCGGCTCGAGCGCATGCACCTCGGCCGGCGCGGCGACGCGGCGATCGCGCTGCTCAACGGCCAGCGCAACGTGCTGCGCGTGCTGCGCGACACCGAAGTGATCGTGACCGAGACGCGTCGCGCGCAGCTCGGCGACGGCGTCGCGAAGTCGGGCCGGACGACCGGCGTGACGCGCGGCGTGGTCGACGGCTTCGGGCTCTACAACCTGCCCTACTCGGTCGGCCAGCGGCAGATCGAGGGATTCCTGATCCGGCCCGAGGACCGCGACAACCCGCTCGACCAGGAGATCAGCGCGGGCGGCGATTCCGGCTCGCTGTGGTACGACCCGGCGAGCGGCGCAGGCCTCGGCCTGCACATGGCCGGCGAGACCCAGGCCGGGCCGGCCAACGAATACGCCCTCGCCTGCCATCTCGATGCCGTGCTCGACGAGCTCGGCGTCTCGCTCGAACCGGTGGCGCCGGGCGCCCCGGCGCCGAGCCCGACGCCGGACCCGACGGCGCCCGGCCCGTCCGCCCCCGGCCCGTCCGACGGCGGCGGCGGCGCGCCCACCCTGCTCGACCTTCTGCGCAATGCCGGGATCGGCGACGAGGTGCTGCGGCGCGTGCCCCTGGCGGCCGACCAGGCCGACTTGGCCGCGCGCGGGATCCGCGTCCTGGCCGGGCGCGACGGCCCCGTCGAGATCGAGATCGACCCGCAGCGCGCCGGCGGGCGCATCCGCATCCGGATCGAGGACGACCGCGCCGAGCGGTGACCGGCCGGCGCGCCGGCCGCGGTCCCGCGTCGGCGCGCGGCGCCGCCTCAGCCCTGGTGGCAGCCCATGCAGTTCGCCTTGGTCTTGACCTTCGGCTGGGTGAAGGCGAGCGGATTGATCCCTTCGTGAATCGCCCGCCACAACGGCGTGTCGGTGATGCGCCGCGGCGTATCGCCGGCGCTCAGGCCGCGCAGGAACGCATGGTTGGAACCCGGCGCGTCGGCGGCGTGACGGACAAGGTAGTCGGTGATCCGGCGCGTCGTGTCGGGGTCGAGGCTGGCGTTCTGGCGGAAGTGGTGGCTGAGGTCCGAGGTGATCGCGCGCCACGAACGGGCGGGCAGCAGCGCGGGCAGGTAGGCCCAGTGGCAGGCGCCGCATTCCTGGTTGAAGGTCGCCTGCGGACTGTCCGTCGTCGCGCCCCGCGCCGCACCGGCCGCGAGCCCAAAGACCGCGACGACGGCGAGCGTCGCGGCGGCCAGGATTGCGTTGCGCTGAATGCTCATGGCATCTCCTTTGTCGGCGACACGGTAGGCCGACGACCTACAGGCTCGACATGAATGTGATGAAATCGCCCGCCTCCTGCGGCGTGCATTGGCGCCCGATCACGGTGTCGCAGTTGCGGCGCAGCCATTTCTTCACCTTGGCCAGGTCGGTGAAGCGTTTGGGCGTCCGCGACACCGCCATCGGCGCGATCGCCTTGCCGACCGTCGTCTGGCCCTCGTTCCTCGGATCGGTGGTGTGGCAGGTGCTGCAGGACGGCGTGTCGGCGTTGCCGGTCGTGCGGCGGGCGAGAAAGAAGGCCTTGCCGCGCGCCGCGGAAAAGCCGCTGAAGCTCGGGTCGGCCTGCTTGGCGAGCTGGGCGAAATGATCGAGCACGGCCTGCTGGCCGGGGCCGACCGCGGCCTGGGCGGTCAGCGCGAGTCCTGCGGCAAGGCAGGCCGCCGCCGCGATTGGGATGATCCGTCTCATGGCTCCGCGTTCTCCGGGATTTCGGTGGCAGAGGGTTCGAACAGGCCGCTCGCCGCATCGTGATGGCAGGCGGCGCAATTTCCGCTGGCGACCACATGCTTCGACGCGAAGACGCTGGCCGGAATGCGGCGATGCATTCGCCGCCAGAACGGCGACGCCGTGATGCGCAGCGGATCGGCCGGGTCGGTCCGGCTCAGGCGGTGCGCGGCGAGGGTGTCGTAGTGCTCCGCCGAATGGGCCAGCAGGTACGTCCGGATGCGGTCGGCCGTCGCGGCGTCGAGCGCGGCGTTGTCGCCGTAATGGTGCGACAGGTCGGCCATGACCGCGGACCAGGTCGCGGCGGTCGCCAGGCTCGGGTGATAGGCAATGTGACAGGCGCCGCACTCGTCGGCGTAGACCGGGTCGAGCGGCGCGCGCGGCACCCCGAGGCCGGGCCGCTGCGCCAGGGCGTAGACGGTGCCGGCGCCGGTCAGCAGCAGCGCCGTCGCGACCACGGCGGCCAGCAGGGGACGCGCCACGTGCAGCGGCGGCGCGACGTCTCCCGGCCGCGCCGTCTTGTGGCCGTCGACCATGGCGCGGACCAGGTTCTCGCGGCAGCGCCGACTCTCGAACACGACTCCGGTGACGTGCAGGGCGACCAGGCCGAGCAGCGCATAGGCGACGAGCTTGTGGACGCGGCGCATGGCCCAGCCGACGTCGAAGGTCGTCAGGAACGCGAGCGGGCCCGACTTGAGCTCGCCGCCCAGCGCGACGACGCCGGTCAGCACCGCGACGACGACGACGACGAGCAGGAGGACGATCATCGCGCCGCCCAGCGGGTTGTGGCCGAGATGGCGGCGCGCCATGCCGCCGGCCAATTCGCGGCAATGGCCGATCAACGCACGCGGCCCGTGCACGAAGGAAGAGAAGCGGGCGGTGCCGGGGCCCCACAGGCCCCAGACGACGCGCACCACGATGAGCGCCGCCGCCAGGGTCCCGGCGACGAGGTGAACGGTGATCCAGGCGGCGGGCGCCAGCAGGCCGGTCGCCAGCGCGACCGCGACCGAGGCGACGAGGCTCCAGTGAAACGCGCGCACGGTCGCGTCCCAGACCTTTACGCCGGCGCGGAGCGCGGGCTGCCTGGTTCGAAAGGCTGCGAGGTTCATGCCTTGGGCACCGCGGCTTCCGGCCGTCGGGCCGGCGGTGCCGTTACGGGTGCAGTGGTGGGCGGGAAAATCACGGGGCGATAATCGTCGGCAATGATCGAACGGCAAACTTACAAAAAGTTAATCGAACCCCCTCTGCGCCACCGGCTCGCGCGGCGAAGCGGACGGGTCGATGGGGGCTCGGTTCGGGAATTCGCATGTGGACTTTATTCTTAGACGAAAAACGTGACCAAATCGTGGCACGCCGGCCAAGCGCCGTAGCGGGCACGACCTTCACGCCCGCAGCCGTTAACGATGCGGCGCGAGTCGTTCGGCGATCGGCGCAAGCGTTCGCGGATACGCGCGCGCGCCTTCGGTGCGGCGCAAGGCGCGGCGAAGGTGCGCGGTCGGGCCGCCGCGGCGGGCAACGAAGAAGGGCCGGCGAAACGGCCGGCCCTGGCTGCGCTATGTCGTGTGCAGGAGATCTAAGCGGCGGAGGTCAGCCGCGTCCCGTTGGCCGCCGGCGACGACCAGAACTGCTGCAGGCGATGCAGGGTCTGATTGATGGCCCGCAACTCCTCATCGCCGATCTGCGCGTTGCCGAGGTCGCCCGTGTGCTTGTCGAAAAGCTCGCTGAGGAAGCGGAACACCTCGACGCCCTTGTCCGCCGCGCGCACGTGAAAGGAGCGGCGATCGTGCGGCGAGCGTTCCTGAATCAGATAGCCGTGCTCGACCATCTTCTTCACGTTGTAGGACACGTTCGAGCCCAGGTAATAGCCGCGCTGGGTCAATTCACCGACCGAGAACTCCTCCTCGCCGATGTTGAACAGGATGAGCGCCTGGACGTTGTTCAGGTCGCGGATTCCCCGGCGATCCAGCTCCGCCTTGACCACTTCGAGACACTGACGGTGCAGTCGCTCGACCAGGGAGATCGTTTCGAGATACGCAGCCTTCACGGGACCCTCGCCTCTTTCTGAGGATGTCGGAACTACCTGATTGGATTGCGAGTTTACCGTCCCGGCAGTTAAAGATGCCTTAAGGGCGAATTCACGAGAAAACCCTTGAAGTACATGATTTTTCCGGTCCCCCGCCCGGCCCCGCGGCAGGCGCCCGGCCGCGGGCGGCCCGGCGGCCCCCCGCCTGGCCCGCTTCGCCCGGCCGAATTGGACCTTATGGCGCGGCGGCAAGGCCCCTAAGCTCGGCCCCGAACAGCATCGCCGGGAAGGGGGCGCAACCATGCCGTCGCATCGAAACCGTCTCGGGCAGCCGATCGGCGAGCCCGTCCCCGGCTGGCAGCCCGTGCCGCGCCCGCCGCGGAGCGCGCTCGGCGGGCGCTTCTGCCGGGTCGAGCCGCTCGACCCGAAGCGCCATGCCGCCGATCTATTCGCCGCCTACGCGGAGGATCGCGAGGGCCGGATCTGGACCTACCTGCCCTACGGCCCGTTCGAGACGGCGGCCGCCTTCGCGGCCTGGGCGAGCGACGACTGCCTCGGCGACGACCCGCTGTTCCACGCGGTCGTCGACGGCGCCAGCGGCCGGGCCTTGGGGGTCGCCAGCTATCTGCGCATCGAACCGGCCGTCGGCGTCATCGAGGTCGGCCACATCAACTACGCGCCCCGCCTGCAGCGGACGCCGGCCGCGACCGAGGCGATGTTCCTGATGATGCGGCGCGTCTTCGCCGAGCTGGGCTACCGGCGCTACGAGTGGAAGTGCGACGCGCTCAACGCCGCGTCGCGCCGGGCGGCGGAGCGCCTCGGCTTCCGCTTCGAGGGCGTGTTCCGCCAGGCGACGATGTACAAGGGGCGCAATCGCGACACCGCGTGGTACGCCGTCATCGACAAGGACTGGCCGGCGCTGGAGCGGGCCTACGGCGCCTGGCTCGACCCCGCGAACTTCGACGCCGAGGGCCGCCAGAAGAAG
>Ga0210144_1000261_pt1 | contig 30585 bp, 28 predicted proteins | sample Muzzi_PWA_D2_FD_185532 | JGI IMG/M metagenome (GOLD analysis project Ga0210144, IMG submission 185532) | Wetland microbial communities from San Francisco Bay, California, USA, that impact long-term carbon sequestration - Muzzi_PWA_D2 (SPAdes) | ecosystem: Environmental > Aquatic > Marine >...
ACCGTGCTCGTCTGGGCATTCGTGCGCGACCCGGAGGCTCCCGGCCCCGACCGGGCGGTGGCCGGCGAGCCGCCGCCCGAGCAGCTGCAGCACCACCAGCACCACCGACGCTTCCATCTCTGAGCGCCACACGTTCGGCACCCGGATGGCGGCGGCGGCCTGGGCCGTCCTCATCCCGGCTGAACTATACGATAGCGTATGGAAGTCTGCACAGGCACTCCCCAGACTCGATCGGCGATGGCACTCACACGGACACCGCGCAGCAGCTGGATCGAGGAGGGCCTGCGCGCGCTCGCCGACGGCGGGCCGGAGGCGGTGCGGATCGAGGCGCTTGCGCGGGCTCTGGGCGTCAGCAAGGGCGGCTTCTACTGGCACTTCGAGGACCAACCGGCCCTGTTGGGGGAGCTCCTCGACACCTGGGAGCGGAGGATGATCGACGAGGTGATCGAGCGCGTCGAGCGCGAGAGCGGTGACGCTAGGGTCAGGCTGCGGCAACTGTTCGCGCTCGCCTCCTCCAGAGAGACCCGCGCCCTGATGAAGACCGAGCTCGCAATCCGGGACTGGGCTCGACACGACAGGAGAGTCGCCGCGCGCCTTCGACGCGTCGACAACCGGCGGATGGATTACATGCGCTCCCTGTTCGGAGCAATCTGCGAGGACGACGACGATGTCGAGGTTCGCTGCCTGCTTGCCTTCTCGCTGTTCGTCGGCAGCCGATTCGTCAGCGCCGATCACGGCGGGCGCAGCCGGGCGGAGGTGCTGGAGCTGGCCCTGGAGCGGCTGACGCGATAGGGCGAGCGCGAGGCGCCCCGCGCAGCCCTCAGGTGTCCAACGCCCCGTCGATCAGCTCGGTGGTGCGCCACGAGAGCTTGAGGGCCTCGTCCTGATCGACGATCGGCAGGGTGACCAGGAAGACGAAGCTCGGCAGCAGCGCTGGCAGCCTCGCCCCATTGCCGCGAGCCAGTTCGCCACGCATGACCAGCTCGGCCCCGTCCAAAGCGGCGGACACCGCGCTCAGGTCGGTGCCCTCCGATCGCGCTGCGCCGGCCGCCGCTGCGACCTTCGCCAGACCCCGCCTGACCGTCTCGACCAGCGACTCGTCCTGGGGGCTGAGCAGGCCCTTCGCCCCGCCGCCGCCCCCGTCGAGCGTCGAGCCGGCGACGCGCACCTCCTCCTTGCGCTCTTCGTAGCCGAGTTCGCCGCAGAGCCGATCTGCGATCCGCAGCAGCGCCTCGTGTCGATCCCCTGCCGGCACGGGCGGGAAAGCTACTACTGTCTTAAGGAAATAATCCACTTCCAACGCCCGCATAGCAGATGTCCCAGCCAGCAAAGTAGATGGCTGTTTTTACGCACAGGCTCCGGGTGGCGATCCGGCTACCATCTATCCCTGCCTCGCGGTATGCTCACGTTTATGCAAGCGCTTCCCGGACGGGACTCACGGGCCACGCTGGACGCTCCCCCGGCGGCTGTCACCCGCTCCAGCGCCCATGCCGACCAGCGCCGCCGCATCCTCCGCGCGGTCGGCGAGCTGGTTGCCAAGCGCGGTTACGGCGACGTCACCGTCGAGTTGATCGTCAAGCGGGCCCACGTCAGCTACAAGACCTTCTACAAGCACTTCTCCGGCAAGGAAGAGTGCTTCCAGGCCCTCTTCGACAGCGTCTTCCGCTCCACCGAAGAGACGATTCGCGAGCGGCTCGCCGCCGAGCCCGGCCCCTGGGCCGAGCAGGTGATTCTCGCCCTGCGCACGCTGATCGAGTGGATCGTCGCCGATCCGATCATCGCCCGGGCGGTCATCGTCGAGGCCCCGACCGTCGGACCGGGCATGCACGAGCGCTACGAGCGGGCCAGCAAGGCCCTGGTGCCGCTCTTTCGCGCCGGCCGCGAGCTCAACCCGCGCGGGGCCGAGCTGCCTTCGACGATCGAGGACACGCTGGCCGGCTCGGTCTTCTGGTCTGCCTACCAGCGCCTCATCGTCGGCGAGGCCGAGCTCCTGCCCGAGCTGCTGCCCGAGCTGATCGAGCTGGTCCTGCGCACCTACGTCGGCGAGGCCGAGGCAAGCCGCATCGCTCGCGCCGAGGCCAACGGCCAACCGAGCCTCGCCGCCGGCTGATCGCGCCCCGCCCGGATAATCTCCCCGCTGTGGCGGCGCAGGACGGCGAACGGCGAGGAGAGCGGCTCAGCGAGCTCGGGCCGTTGCCCGGCGGCCACCACGGCCTCTCCCGCGAGCAGATCCTGGAGTCCCAACGCGAGCGCCTGCTCGCCGCGGTCGCCCACGAAGTCGCCGCCCGGGGCTATCGCGCCACCACGATCACCGAGGTCGTCAAGCTGGCCTCCGTCTCGACCCGCGACTTCTACGAGCACTTCGAAGGCAAGGAGCAGTGCTTTCTCGCCGCCTTCGAGGCCGTCCGCGACCACCTCGAAGAGCTGCTCACCGCGGCTGTCGCCGATCAGCCCGACTGGCCCCACCAGGTGATCGCCGCCCTGCGCACCGGCCTGCGCTTCTTTGCCGCGGAGCCCGACCTCGCTCGCCTCTGCATCGTAGAGCCGGTCAGCGCTACGCCGACAATCGCGATCCGCTTCCGCGAGGTCGTCCTCGCCTGCGCCCCGGCCCTCGCCGGCGGCCGGGCCGAGCTTCCCGGCGGCCACTCTCTGCCGCAGAGCACCGAGGACTCGCTGCTCGGCGGCATCCTCTCCCTGGCGACCCGCTCCATTCTCGCCGGCGAGACCTCCGAGCTACCGGCGCTCCTGCCCGACCTGGTCGCATTCACCCTCAGCCCTTATCTGGGGGCCGAGCCGGCCGCGGTGTTGGCGGCAGAGGCGCGAACTCAGTAGCTCGGCGTCCGCGACGCCACGCGTGACCCCCTTGGGGTCGCCGCTCCAGACCCTCGAGACGAGTAGAAAGCCGTTTCTGCCTTCAGAAAACTTCGCTTGCACTCCAGTCCGAAATGTGCTTCGCTACGCCGTGCTGAGCCCAGGGAGGGCCGGCAGGGAGTTACTGAACAGGGCTGAGTTGCGGACCGAATCGGACTCAGGAGAAGAGGAGAAAGACGTGAAAGCAAAGGCGCCCCGCGCCCTCGCACAAGATCCGGTTCCCGACCCTGCTCGGGCGATTCCCTCTGCCGCCGCGTCCGCCCGGGCCGGTCGCCGCCGCTCCGCCACCATCCTTTCGGGGGGCCCACACCCACCCTCCGCCGCGGACGCCACCACCAGGCTCTCACCCTGGTCCTCGGCGCCGGAGAGTCCCGCGGACTCTGCAGGGGAGCGGCGCGAGCGGCCCATCATGTCCAGGCTCTTCCCAAGCCAGGACTTGGCCGCTCGCGTCTGCTCCATCCCAAGCGTTCATCCCGACCTTGATCCCGACGCCATTTGCAGCGGGGGCGTCGCGGCGACCTTCACCACGCACCCATGAACCACCACGACCAAGGAGACACCTTCGTGAAACGCCACGCGAAAGCATCGTTTGCGGGATCGACCCAGGGCAGCGGCATGCGCCGCGGCCGCCTCGGCCTGGTCTGCCTCTGCGCCCTCGGCCTCGCCGCCTTCCTAGGGAGTAGTGCGCCCTCGGCCGGTGCCCAGGTCTGCCCGAACGAAGCCTTCCGCAGCGGCCCCTCCGCCAACCTCCCCGACTGCCGTGCCTACGAGATGGTCTCGCCGCTCGACATGGAAGGGCAGTCGGTCGCGACCAACGCTGCCACCGCCGCGCCCGCCCCGACGGCGTCTCCCGACGGTAATTCGGTCGCTTGGTCGGCGCTCGGCGGGTTCGGAGAAGGCGCTTCAAGTCCCGGCAACAGCGTGTACCTCTCCCGGCGAGGCGCGAACTGGAGCAGCGAGAACATCAGTCCCCCGGTCGACCCGTATCCGTTCCTCGTCCTCCTTGGGGGCCAGGGGTTCACCGAAGGCCTCGACAAGTGGGTAATCGAAGGCGGGGCGGAACCGCCCCTCACCCCGGCAGCCGCACCCGGAAGCACCAACCTCTACGCGCGCGACAATGCCAGCGGCCAGTTCAGCTTGCTGAGCGTGGGGATGCCGGAAGGCGTACTGGGGATCGAACTATTCCATGCGAGCGGAATGTCGGCTGACGCCGGCCACGTGGTCTTCTCCTATCCCCGGTCCGGCGGGTTCCCCATCGAAGTGCCCATTGAATTGACCGGCTGCCCCCACGCCCCGAGCCACGACGGCTTGTGTGACTGGGACGCGGCGACGGGCGCGCTCAGCCCGGTTGGCGTGCTGCCCGGTGGAGGTCTCAGCACGAAAGCAGTCAGCCTCGCACAGGCAAACTTCCGCCACCCGGTCTCCGCCGACGGCTCCCGGATCTTCTTCCACGAGGAAGGAGGCGAATGCGGGGTGTGCGTCCGCATCAACGGCGCGACAACGAAACTGATCACCGAACCGGGCACCTTTTGGGTCGCCAGCAGCGACGGCTCGCTTGTCTACTTCACCGATGGCGGTGACCTCATACGCTACGACGTGACCACTGGAGGAGAAGAAAATCTCACCGAAGGAGGAGGCGAAGTGAAGGGCGTGCTCGGCGCCTCCGCCGACGGCTCGCGGGTCTACTTCGTCGCCGGCAAGGAACTCGCCCCGGGTGCGACGGCTGGCGAAAACAACCTCTACCTGTGGACCGAAGGTGCCGGCTTTGAATTCATCGCCACCGGGAACGAAAGCTCAGTCTTCAAAGCAAACTACAGCCCGAGCCCCCTTTCTGAACCGAATTCCCGCGTCACCCCGGACGGGATGCACGTCGCCTTCCAAGCGAACAACAGCCCCACCGGCTTTGCCGACAACGGTACGTCTCAAGACTACGTCTACAGCGCCGCGACGGGCGAACTGGTCTGCGCCTCCTGCGTCGTCGCAGAACCGGAAGACGGCAGCTTCATCGAAGGAGGATCTGACTTCAACATCGGGCGTCTGTCGCGAAACCTCTCCGACGACGGCAGCCACCTCTTCTTCTACACCAAAGAAGCGCTGGTGCCGCAGGATACCAACGGTCTCGACGACGTCTACGAGTACGACGCGGCAAGCGGGCAAGTGGGGCTGATCTCACCCGGCACCGGCAACTGCTTCTACTGCAGCGGCAATAACGAATGGTTCGGGGACGCGAGCCCGAGCGGCAACGACGCGCTCTTCTGGACCCGCGAGCAGCTGGTTCCGGTCGACCAGGATGAAGCCATCGACGTCTACGACGCGCGGGTGGGTGGCGGTCTTGCCTCCCAGCACCCCTCGTCGTCGCCGCCCTGCACGGGCGAGGCCTGCCGCAGCGCATCGAGCCCCGTCCCCAGCCAGCCAAACGCCGCCTCGGCCGGCTTTGTCGGCAAGGGCAACGTGTCCGAGAAGCAGAACTGCAACAAGCTGGGCCGCGAAGCGAAGAAGCTCAGCAACCGCGCCAAGCGGCTGCGCAAGAACGGCAAGCAGGCGAAGCGCAACGGCAAGTCCGCGATCGCCAGGAAGCGCAGCAAGAAAGCCACCCGCCTGGCGAAGCGCGCCAGGAACAAGAGCAAGAGCGCCAAGAAGTGTAGGAAGCGCAACCGGAGGGCGAGCAAATGATCGGGCGCCCAAGCAACAAGCGAACCGAGTCCTCGACCGTGAACAAGGAGAGAGCACAGATGAAGGCCCCGAGAACCCACCGCAACCTGCCGCGCTTCCTCGGCGCCCTCGCGGCAGCAGCCCTCTTGGTCCTCGCGCTCGGCGCGGGCAGCGCCGGCGCGGCCGCCGTAGGGCCTTTCGGAATCGAAAACTTCGACGGCGAAGTCATCCAAGAAGGCGGCGCCCCGGCCAGCCAAGCGGGCGAACACCCCTACGAAGCAACCACCGAATTCGATGTCTTCCAGCACGAAGAGGCGGGGTTTTGTCTTGAACCGATTTTCTTCGTCTGCGAAATCCCGAACCAGCAATTCAAAGACGTCGAGACACAGCTCCCCGCCGGCTTCCTCGGCAACCCGAATGTGGTGCCCTACTGTCCGCTGAGTCAGTTCGCGGTAGGTGTGATCTTTTCAGGTCCAAACAGTTGTCCGAAATCCTCGGCGATCGGCACGGTCGTGCTTAGGGGCAACGTCGCTGGACAATTGCCTTTGCCAACGGTCGTCTACAACCTGAAGCCCGGCCCGAACGAACCCGCCAGGTTCGGTTTTAGGGCGGGGTTCGCGTCGATTTTCATCCTCGCGACGGTTGCGGTTCGACCGGGGGGCGAATATGGGTTGAAGGTCACGATCCCCGATTCCTCGCAGCTGATACCGGTCGTCGGCACCGAACTTCGCCTCTGGGGAGTGCCCGGCGACCCGAGCCACGACACGGCTCGCGGCGGCCCGTTCGGAGGGCCGGTTTTGCCCTTCCTCAGCAACCCGACCTCCTGCAACGGGCCGGTCACGACCAGCATACGGATGAACTCCTGGCAGGAACAGAACAACTACCAGGAAGCCAGCTTCCTCAGCCACAATGCCGCCATGGAACCGGTCGGCGCGGATGGCTGCGACAAACTGCTGTTCGACCCGTCGCTCGAAGTGCAATCGGAACCGCCCAGCGCGGCCCAGCCGACGGCGATCAGCGCCACGGTGCACGTCCCCCAGCGCAACCAGCTTCCCGAAGGCCTGATCACCTCGCACCTGAGGAAGGCGGTCGTCAAGCTGCCTCAGGGGGTGACGATCAACGCCTCCGCATCGAACGGCCTCGGCACCTGCAGCGAGGCGCAGTTCGGGCAAAACAGCCCCGACCCGGCGAGCTGCCCTGAGGACTCGAAGGTCGGCACCGCAGAGGTCGTCACCCCACTGCTCTCACAGCCGATGAAGGGCTCGCTCTACCAAGCCCAGCAGGGCTCCAACCCGTTCGGCACCCTGCTGGCGGTCTACATGGAGGTCCAGCAGCAGGGGGTGAGGGTGAAGCTGGCCGGCAGGATCGACCTCGACCCGGTGACCGGCCAGGTCACGACCACCTTCGACAACAACCCGCAGGTGCCGTTCGACGACTTCAAGCTGAACTTCTTCAAAGGAGTGCTGAGCAACCCGAACGGCTGCGGCAATAACACCTACACGGGCGCCTTCACCTCCTGGTCGGGCGGCCCGGTCGTCAACACGACCAACTCGTTCTCGATCAACCAGAACTGCGCCACGGGCGGCTTTAGCCCGAGCTTTACGGCCGGGACCAGCCAACCGGTGGCGGGCGCCTACGCGCCGTTCTCCCTCGACGTGGCGCGAAACGACGGCGAACAGAACGTCGCCGCGATCGGCGTCTCCCTGCCGAAGGGCCTCTCGGCGAAGCTGGCCGGCGTGTCGCTTTGCCCGGAGGCAAGCACCGCCTCGGCCAGCTGCCCGGCGGCCAGCCAGATCGGGCGCTTGAACATCGCCGCCGGCACCGGCCCCGAACCGGCCTGGGTGCCCCAGCCCGGCAAGGAGCCGACCGCCGCCTACCTCGCCGGCCCCTACAAAGGCGAGCCCTACAGCCTGGTGATGAAAGTACCGGTGCAGGCGGGGCCCTTCAACCTGGGCACGGCGGTGGTGCGCGCCTCGATCCACATCGACCCGATCACCGCGCAGCTCACGATCACCTCCGACAAAACGATCCCGCAGAACCTGAAGGGCGTGCCGTTCGAATACCGCCATCTCCAGGTGATCGTCGACCGGCCGGGCTTCATGGTCAACCCGACCAACTGCCAGGAGCAGGCGGTCGCCTCGTCGATCGTCTCCAATCAGGGAGCGGTAGTCACCCCGGCCTCGCCATTCCACGTCGGCAGCTGCGGAAACCTCGGCCTCAAGCCGAAGCTCTACACGCGGATCTGGGGCAAGACCAACCGCGGCGCGCACCCGAAGTTGCGGGCGGTGCTCGAACCGCGCTCAGGCGATGCCAACCTGGGGCGCATCGCGCTCACCCTGCCGCGCTCTGAGTTCCTCGACCAGGCCCACATCAGGACGATCTGCACCAGGGTGCAGTTCGCGGCAAACGCCTGCCCGTCGGGCTCGGTTTACGGCTCGGCGATCGCGACCTCGCGGCTGCTTGACCAGCCCCTGCAGGGCCCCCTCTACCTGCGCAGCTCAAGCCACAAGCTGCCCGACCTGGTGGCTGACCTGCACGGCGAAGTCGACATCGAGCTCTCGGGGCGGATCGACAGCAAGAACAGGGGGATTCGCACCACCTTCGAATCGCCCCCCGACGTGCCGGTCACCAAGTTCATCCTCTACATGAAGGGCGGCCAGAAGGGCCTGCTGGTCAACAGCCGCAACATCTGCAACGCGACCTACCGCTCCAACGCCAACCTGCGCGGCCAGAACGGCCGCAAGCAGGCCCTGAAGCCGCTGCTGAAGAACAGCAGGTGCAACGGGAAGTAGAAGGGCACGAAGAAGTGAGGCGCAGCGGGTAGCCCCCAAAGCCAGTTGAGGTGCACTCTGGGAAGATCCGCCGCGTGTCCGCAGAGGGGCGAAGCGAGGGGTCCGAACGCGACGACCTGAGCGAGCTGCTGCGGCGGCGTGAGCTGACCCGCGACGCGGCCCGCCCCGACGCGATGCGGCGCCGCCACGCGGCGGGTGGCCGTACCGCCCGGGAGAACATCGAGGACCTGGTCGACCCCGGCTCCTTCGTCGAGTACGGCCGCTTCGCGATCGCCGCCCAGCGCGGGCGGCGCGAGGTCGAGGAGCTGATCGCGCGCACCCCCGGCGACGGCTTCCTCGCCGGCACGGCGCGGGTCAACGGCGAGCTGTTCGGCGAGCACGCCGCCTGCGCCGTGCTCTCCTACGACTACACGGTGCTCGCCGGCACCCAGGGCGCGCTCGGCCACCGCAAGAAAGACCGCCTCTTCGAGCTGATCGAGCGGATGCGCCTGCCGACCGTGCTGTACGCGGAGGGTGGGGGAGGGCGCCCCGGGGATACGGACTACCCGGTCGTCTCGGCGCTCGACACGCGCGCCTTTGCGCTCTGGGCGAAGCTCTCCGGCGTCGTCCCGCGAATCGCGATCGCCGCCGGCCGCTGCTTCGCCGGCAACGCGGTGCTCGCCGGCTGCTCGGACCTGATCGTCGCCACCGAGAACCTCTCGCTGGGGATGGGCGGGCCGGCGATGATCGAGGGCGGCGGCCTCGGCAAGGTCGATCCCGACGAGGTCGGTCCGCTCGCGATGCAGACGCGGAACGGGGTCGTCGACCTGGCGGTGGCTGACGAGGCGGCGGCGACGGCTGCGACCAAGCGCCTGCTCGCCTACTTCCAGGGGGCGACCCCGCCGGGGGCCGAGGCGGACCAGGCCGCCCTGCGCGGCCTCGTCCCCGAGCGGGAGCGCCGCGCCTACGACGTGCGGCCGGTGATCGAGACGCTCGCCGACGAGGGCTCGGCGACCTTCCTGCGCGGGAGCTTCGCGCCGGAGATGGTGACCGCGCTGGCGCGGGTCGAGGGCCGCCCGGTCGGCTTCATCGCCAACGACACGAGGCACGCGGCGGGGGCTGTCACCAGCGAGGCGGCCGACAAGGCGGCGCGCTTCCTGCAGCTCTGCGACGCGTTCGACTTCCCGCTCGTCTCCCTGGTCGACACGCCGGGGATGATGGTCGGGCCGGAGGCCGAGGCGACCGGCCTCGTCCGCCGCACCTCGCGCCTGCTGCTTGCCGGCGCCGCGCTGCGGGTGCCGCTGGTCGCGGTGATCCTGCGCCGCGGCTACGGCCTCGGCGCGCAGGCGATGGTCGGCGGCAGCCTGCACGAGCCGCTTCTCACGGTCGCCTGGCCGACCGCGCACCTCGGGCCGATGGGCCTCGAGGGGGCGGTGCGGCTGGCGCTGCGCAGGGAGCTGGACGAGATCGGCGACGAGGAGGAGCGCGAGCGCCGAGTGCGCGAGCTGACCGCGCAGGCGGAGAGCAACGCGCGCGCCCTCAACGCGGCGACCCTGTTCGAGCTGGACGACGTGATCGACCCTGCGGAGACCCGCTCGCTGATCGCCTCGACCCTCGCTGCGGCGACCGCGCGTCCGGCGTCCGAACGCGGCCGGCGCTTCGTCGACGCCTGGTAGCTCAGCGCCGGGTCGGCTGCAGCCCGATCAGCCCGAAGTAGCCGATCAGGAAGAGGCGGCGCCCGTCGGAGACGACCGGCGTGTACCCGGCCTGGCGCAGCCGGAACGTCCGGCGGTGGGTGCGGACGTCGATCCCGCTCGCCTCGCGAGTCTTGAAGCTCGACGTGTAGACGGTGTGGCCGATCACGGTGGCGGTGCCGGGTATCGGGCCGCCGACGTCGAAGTGCCACTCCGGCTTGCCGGTCCGCGCGTTGAGCGCGTAGAGCCGCTTGTCGTAGGAGCCGATGTAGATCGTGGGCGGCGTGCCCGGCACGTGGGCGGCGGCGGGAGATCCGTAGATGAAGTGGCCGGTCTGGAAGAACCAGGCGACCCGGTCGGTCCGTTCGTCGAAGGCGTAGACCGTGCCGTCGTCGCGCGCCGCGTAGACGTGTCCGAAGGCGACCGAGGGCGACGAGTAGAAGCCGCCCACGCCGAACGGCTTCACCCTGGTCGTGTTGGTCCGCCACAGCAGCTTGCCGCTTTCGGCGTCGACGGCGAACATCGCTCCCTCGTAGTCGGCGACGAAGACGCGACCGTGGTGATGGCTGGGGCTGGCTTTGATCGCGTCGGGCGTAGCGAGCCGCCAGCGGGTGCCGCCGTCGGAGGTGCGCAGGGCCAGCAGGTCGCCATTGTCGTCGCCCAAGTACAAGGTTTCGCCGATCGCCAGCGGCGAGGATTCGAGGTGGGCGTGCATGTTGCGCCTCCAGACGGGCTTGCCGCTGCGGGCGTCGAGCGCCAGCAGCTTCCCGCTCAGGTAGGCGAGGTAGAGGCGGCCGCGGTGGTAGACGGGCGCGGTGACGAACCTCGGCGGCCCCGTGAGCTTTTCGTCGACCACCCGCTCCCAGAGGATCCTGTGGTCGCGGAGGCGGACGGCGCGCGCGTCGCCGTACTTGTTGACGACGTAGGCGACGCGGTTGGCGATCGCCGGCGGGAACTCGATCAGCGCGTGGGTGTTCATCGACCAGGCTTCGTGCAGCGGCGGGTTCAGCTTGCGGCCTTCGCCGGGCAGGTAATGGGTGCGCTCCGGCACGCGACCGAACGTCGGCCAGTCGACCAGCGGTTCGCTGCCGCCTCCCGCGCCGTCGCTGGAGCCAGCCCCGCAGCCGGCGAGCGCCAGTGCGCCGAGAACGCCCAGCAGGAGAGCGAGTGGAAGGCGGGCTGCGGGATTCCCCGGCAACATCGGCGAACGAGTATCGGCAGCTGCGCGGGCGACCTGTAGGCATCGCCGGCGCCGCTTGACCTGCCGATCAAGCGGCGGACGGGAGTTGAACCCGCGTCATCAGCTTGGAAGGCTGAGGCTCTACCATTGAGCTACCGCCGCGCGGATGAAGCCGCCCCGGCGCGCGGTGCGACGTCGATGACAGTTTGCACGAACCGGCTCGCACCTTGTCAGCTCGTCGAGCCCAGTCCCCCAGCTTCGATTTGCGGTCAACGGGCGACGCGCTGCGGCCGTCGATGCGGCAAGATGTGGTCAGCCACGGGGAGTGGCGCAGTCTGGTAGCGCACTCGGCTGGGGGCCGAGCGGTCGCCGGTTCAAATCCGGCCTCCCCGATATCCCGGAAGCCCGCTTCGGAAGCGGGCTCTCGCTCGTGGAGATGGGGGGCGGTGTCGTTGGAAGGTTCTCGTGGTACCGCTTTTGGTACCGGTCCACGATCGGCGGCTCCTCTTGGATGGACGCGGAGGGTCGCCGGAAGGTCTCACTTCGCGGGCTCGACGACTCGTACGAGTAGCGCGCGCACGCCGCTCCGGGCTGGGTCCGCCGGTCGACCCCTTGACACGGCGGGAAACGGTGCCGTGCAGGGCAGCCCTGACACCTGGGATGCGACTCAGGCCGGCGGTTGCCAGCCCAGGTAGACGTCCGCGTCGCGCAGGCCCGGATGAATTCGGGGCAGCGTGAATGCTTCGCTGCTGCCGACCGAGACTGCCGCCCGCACGCGACCGTCGAGTTCGAAGCGGTGTATCCGGGCCGCGCCGCGCTCGGTGACCAGCCTGCCGCCGCGCCAGGCGTAGTGGGGCGCAAGGAAGGCCCCCCACGCCGATGCCCTTGTGCCACCGCTCATCTGGTCGGATCCCGCCTCGCCGCGGAAGAAGTAGCCGATCCGGACGGCGCTCGCCGCCTCGCCGGCCTCTCGCAAGGCTATGGCGCCTGCCAGATTGCCGGGCACCCAGTCATATCCGAAGGCCGTGAGTAGACCACAACCAGCTCCCTCCGCCCGCACACCCTCCTGCTCGAAGACGCGGCGGATGAAGGAGGGCTCACCGGTGGAGTCGATGTAGTGGGCGCCGGCCGCGACCGCCGCATCGAGCGCTGCTCCACCCCAGCGGGCGAACGGCCCGACCGTCGTCACCAGCACGTCGCCCTTCTCGACCGGCTCTCTCACGCTGCTTGGCTGGTGGACGTCGGCAATCGCGGTCTCGAGGTCGCCCAGCTCTGCGGCCAGCGCCTGCAGGCGGCCCCGATCGCGGGCGGCCAGGATCGGCTTCTGGCCGCGCGCGACGAGCTGTTCGGAGACCAGCCGGCCGGTGTAGCCGGTGGCGCCGAAGACGATGATCCGCCCCGCCATCGCGGCCAGGCTATATGAAGTGCAGGGGTGACCCCCCGTCCCTCTTGGAGATCGCCTACATCACCGATGAATCGCCAGCCGAAGCGCAGGCGGCGGCGTGGCGTCGAAGAGGTTCCTCGGCCTTAGACGGCTCCGTGGTTGTTTGCGAGCTGCCGATTGGGTAGGCTCTCCGGCGGGAGGCGCCTGGCGACCAAGGAGGGTCTCATGCGTCTCGTCTCATTCAGGCTGATACTGACCGCAACCGCGGCGGCCTTCCTGGCCCTCTCCGCCGGCGCCTCCGCGAAGGTATTCAAGGTGCATCCGGGGGACTCGATCCAGGCTGCCGTGGACAACGCCAGCCCGGGGGACACCGTGCAGATCGCCTCCGGCACCTACCAGGAAGCCAGCTCTGAATGCCCACCGAGGCCGGGGCGCAGCTGCGCCGTCGTCGTCACCGAGGACGGCATTAGCATCGTCGGCCAGGGAGGTCCCGGGGCCGTCGTGCTTCAGGCAAAAGGCGACCAGGAGGAGGGGATCTCGGTCGGGCGGGAGTCCGGGGCGGCATGTCTGGAAGATCCGAGTCTCCGCGTCCATGGCTCCCTGGTCAGGGGGATCAGCGTCGAAGGCTTCGAGGACGACGGCGTTCTGCTCTCCTGCGTGGACGACTGGCGCATCACCCAGGTGCGGGCGATCGACAACGGGGAGTACGGCACCTTCCCGTCGCATGTCTTCGACGGCCGACTGGATCACTCATTCGCCTCCGGTTCCAACGACACCGGCCACTACATCGGCCAATCGTTTGACTCCCGGATGGACCACAACGTCGCAACCGACAACGTCAGCGGCTTTGAGATCGAGAACAGCGTCGGCATCCAGGCCGACCACAACCTCTCCTACGGCAACACGGGCGGGATCCTCTCCTTCGACCTCCCGTTCCTGGACGCCAAAGTGAACAGCGAAAACGTGATCGAGCACAACGTCGTTCTCGACAACAATCGACCGAACACGTGCGTTGAGCCCGACGATGCGGTCTGCCAGGTGCCGCCCGGCACGGGGATCCTCCTGATGGCGACCGACGACAACCTGGTCAAGGCGAACATGGTCACCGGCAACGACTCCTACGGGATCGCGGTGGCCAACATCTGCCTGGCGCAGGAACTGCCGGAAGAAATCTGCGCCATCCTCGACATCGACCCCGATCCCGACGGCAACGAAGTCGTCTTCAACAAGGTGACCGGCAACGGGACGAACCCGGCGCCGTCGCTGCCTCCCGTCTTCGCGGTCGATCTGGCCTGGGATGGGAGCGGAGAAGACAACTGCTGGGCGAAGAACAAGTTCGATACGGCCTTCCCGGAACCGCTGCCGAGCTGCTGAGCGACCTGGACGAAGTCCTCCAAGACAAGCAAGCAGTGCCGCAATGAAGCGCCGTGTATCAGTCGCAGTCGCGATTGCCGTGATGCTCGCCCTTCCCAGCGTCGCAGTGGCCGCGCCGGGCGCGCATCGGCTCCCTGGCCTCAAGCAGCCGGTCAAGGTGGTGCGTGACGGGCAAGGGGTCCCCCACGCCTACGCACGTAGCGAGCACGACGCTTACTTCATGGTCGGGTACCTGCACGCTCAGGACCGGCTGTTCCAGATGGACCAGAGCCGTCGCCAGGCGAGCGAGACGCGCGAGGCGATCCTCGTCGATCGGGCGTAAAGGCACACCGCCGGGGGGCACCCCCGCTATAGGAGAAGGCTCCGGCAAACGCGTAGGATCGGGTGCTGATGAAGGTCCGGCTCTATTCGCTTCCGGGCTCACACCCGACGATGGCGGTGCGGGCGATGCTCGGGTACAAGGGCATCGACTACAGGCGAGCCGACCTGATTCCCTTCCTCGCGAAAGTCATCCTGCGTCGCCTGCTTGGCTTCCCGAGGAACACCGTGCCGGCGATCAAGATCGACGGCCGCAAGGTCCAGGGGTCGCGCGAGATCACGCGCGAGCTCGACCGGATGCGGCCCGACCCGCCGCTGCTTCCCGGCGACCCCGATAAGCGCCTCGCGGTGGAGGAGGCCGAGCGCTGGGGCGAGAAGGAGCTCCAGCACCCGGTCCGGCAGATCGTGCTCTGGGTAACGCAAGCGGACGGTGCTTCGATCCGCAGCTACATGGAGGGCTCGAGGCTCGGGATGCCAGTCGGGCTCGCTGCCCGCCTCGCCCCTCCGCTGGTCGCAGCCGGGGTTCGGGTCAACGAGGCGAGCGACGAGGCCGTCCGGGCCAACCTCGCCGGGCTCGGCAGCATGCTGCAGCGGGTCGATGACTGGATCGAAGCCGGCGTGCTCGATGGGGAGGAGCTGAACGCCGCCGATTTTCAGATCGGGGCGAGCCTGCGCCTACTGATGACCCTCCAGGACCTGCAGCCGCTGATCGAGAGCCGGCCCGCGGGACAGCTGGCGCGGCGCGCGGTCCCCGACTACCCCGGCGATGCACCACCGGTACTGCCGCCCGCCTGGCTGCAGCCGCTGCGCCCGCTGGCCGCGGTTCGGTAGAGCGCGCCCACCGACCGGGACCCGAGCCAGCTCAGATCTTCTGGCCGACCTCGATCAGATGGCCGTCTGGATCCCGGATGTAGCAGCGGAACTCGGTCTTACGCTCTTCCGGGGGCGTCAGGAACTCGGCCCCGCGTGCGCTCCACTCCGCGTAGACGGCTTGGATGTCGGCGACACGGATGTTCAGGAAGCTGCTGACCCGATCGGGGTCGGGCGGCGTTTCGAGCGTGACGGTCGGCTTGTCGTCGGTGGGGCCACCGCCGACGTTGATAATGATCCAACTGTTGGCGAGCGCCACGACCGACGGCTCGCCGGTCTGGACGGTCTCTCCGCCAAGCACGTCGGAATAGAAGCGGCGTGAGCGCTCGACGTCGGCGGAAACGATGAAGTGGTCAGCGCGATCCCTTTGTCGGGTGCGGGGAACTCGGCCATCCGGAACCTCCTTGGGGTTGGTGCCTCATTGTCCTGCAAGTAGGTGCCGCCCAGCGATGCGGCAGCCCCGCCGTGAGTAGGCGGTCCCGTCATCCCGGCCCAGGGGAGATCTTCGCCTGGCACGCCTTCGCGGGGATCTTGGAGCTGATCGCCGGCATCGTGATCGTCGCCAACCCCGACATCGGCTTTGCGACCCTGGCGATCCTGGTCGGAATCGGCTTCATCGCCAACGGGATCGGGATGACCGCCCTCGGCTGGGGGATGCACGAGGTCAGGCGCGAAGCCTCGAGCCCGGCCTGAGGCGACTCTTCGAGAGGGCACCCCGGGCGGGCCGTCTTGGTCGATGTGGCGAGAGGCGCGCTGACTCATCGAAGAGGGGGCGCATGGCCGTGCGCCTGCGCAACGGGCACGCTGAACAGCCCGTTGTGGCATTTGGGCCAGGGTCCGAGCCCTAACGAACTAGGTTCCTATGCAGTCACTCGCTCCACGATCCGCGGGTGGTCGCGAGAGACGAATCGGGCCCGGTATCGGTCGTCGCGACTACCCTAAAGATGCCTGCAAATAGGCCCCTTACTGGCGGCCATACTGTGCGGCTGTGCATGCACATCCGCACACCACCGTCGAGACGGAAGCCTTTCCGAGGCCCTCAACCTCCGCGCAGCTACCCAGATATTCGGAAACCCCGGGGAATTCACGGAAAGCCGTTCCGCAGCCTCGGAGATATGTGTCCGCCGGGGCCGGACGTCCAGGGTGGGGCGCGGGCGCGGAACGACCCGCTAGGCGTTGACCGGTTCGCTTTCACAGCCCCCGTAGCGCCTGCGGCTAGCGGCGGGCACCGATCATCGCCTGGTCGGCTCGATCGACCAGATCCTCGAGCGAGTCCCCTGGCTCATACGCAGCGAGTCCGACCGTCATCAGCCCCCCGTTCGAGCGTTTCGGCGAGGCGCAGCGAGATCGTCTTGTAGCGCTCACGGGCCTGGGCGACGCTTTGCCCTGCCAGGGTGCAGACGAACTCATCGTCGCCGACACGGGCTACGAGGTCATAGGAGCGCAGGCCTTCTGTGATACAGGCGGCGACTTCTCGGAGCACCCGGTCGCCCGCGTATCGCCAGCTCTCGGTTGGCGTAGCGGCTGTCGCCCGTGACCTCCCGTTCGAAGCACGCGGGCGGCCCGAAGCGGTGGCTCTCGTCCTCGGAGGGGAACTCCACCTCCGTCACGATGAGGCCGGTCAGATCGCCGCGGTACACGTCGACCTCGGCGCGGTACCCCTCCTCGAGCGGCACCTCGGAGCGACGCTTCGTGACCCGCTTCGACTCAGTCAGGCCCCAAAGCCGATTCATCCACGCTGGGACTGGGATTGCGGAGAGAGGACCACTCCGATCCCAGCCGAGACGATGATCGCCCCGCATGGTCGGCCTCGACTGGACAAAGCCATAATGCGAGCGCCTTGCCAGCGGCCAAGGACAACGCGAGTTCACGACCACAGGGGTCCGCGGTTGCCGCACTAAAATCGCCCTACCACCCGCGCACCCATGTCCGCCGCCAGCGCGGGGAGGGGTTGCTGGGCCTGCGCGAGGCGAGCGCGATGGCGATCGGAGGGATGATCGGCGGCGGCATCTTCAGCGTCCTCGGCGTCACCATCGACCTCGCCGGGCACCTGGCCTTCGCCGCCTTCCTCCTCGGCGGCGCCATCGCCGGCCTCACCGCCCACGCCTACGCCCGCCTTGCGCTGCACGCCGGCCGCGCCGGCGGCCCCTTCACCTACTTGCGCGAGGAGGGCCACAGCCGCGCGGCCGCCTGGGTCGCCTGGCTTCTGATCGTCGGCTACGTCTTCGCACTGGCGGTCTACACCTTCACCTTCGGCCACTACCTGGCCAACGTCCTGGGCGCCTCGGTCCTCGTTGCGCGGTTGAGCGGGGTCGGCATCATGGCGATCTTCGCCGCGATCAACCTGCGCGGAGTGACCACCTCGGGGCTGACCGAGGACGTGATCGTCTTCATCAAGCTCGCCGTGCTGGCGGGCATAGCGGCGATCGGAATCGGCATGTTCTCTCAGGGCCGCCTCGCCCCGATCGACAACGAGGGCCTGCTCGGTGTGTTCCTCGGCGCGGCAGTGATCTTCGTCGCCTACGAGGGCTTCGAGCTGGTGCCTTACGACTATGACGACATCTCCGAGCCGCGGCGCACCGTGCCCCGCGCTCTCTACCTCTCGGTTGCCGTGGTCGTCCTCGTCTACGTCGCCGTGACCATCGCCTCCCAGATGCTGCTCTCCGACCAGACGATCGTCGGCCAGAAGGAGGTCGCCTTCGCCGTGGTCGGCGAAAAGGCCCTCGGCACCTTCGGGCTCTGGGCGGCGACTCTGGGCGCGGTCTTCTCGACCAGCTCGGCGATCAACGCGACGCTGTTCTCGACCGCCCGCCTCGCCCGCGACGTCAGCGTGGCCAGCGAGCTTCCGGCTCGCCTTGCCCGCGAACGGGGTGGGCTCCCGGTGGGCGCGGTGGCCTGGCTGGCACTGCTCGGAGCGGCGTTCTCGCTGCTGCCGGGGATCACCGAGATCGTCTCTTTCGGCTCGCTCACCTTCCTGCTCGTCTTCGGTCTGATCAACGTGATGCACGCCAGCCACACCGCCACCGCCGGCTGGGATCGGCGTCTTGCCTACCTCGGCGGAGCCGCCTGCTTCGCGGCCGCCGGCGGACTGCTCTATTACCTCGCTCGCTCCGATCGCCCGGCCCTGGCATTGATCGGCGTCTGCGCTGTGATCGTCGCCGTGGCGCGGGCCCTGTTCGTCCGCGAGGCGCACGCATGACGGGCAACGCCTCGGTTGTCCGCGTCGCCCTGCCACGATAGGTCGATGGCGGTAGAGGCGAGAGGAATCCGCGCCTCGCGCTGGAGTATCCGTGGACACCTGCCCCGAGCGTCGCAGGGGATCCGACCCACGGCGAGCGCCATCACCGATGGCGCTCCTGGATTCCGATCGCCTCCGCCTCCTCCGTCGGAGCCGTCGCGGGCTGGGCACGCATGGGGGCGCAACTCATCAACTCATAACCCGAAGTTCGCGGGTTCGAATCCCGCCCCGCTATTAGGAAGAACCCCTGGAGATGCGGGTTCTTTGCGCTTTGAGCCATCGTTAAGGAGCGCTGGCATCCGTCATTCGGCAATCATTCCGAGGCGACACAGGGGGGCTGCCAGGTCAACCTGGACTGCGGCTTTGCTCCCTGCCCGCGACCGTTCCTCCGAAGCGTAGAGTCTCAGAGGCGATGGACTCAATCGCGGCTGATTATGCAGACGAGCTCCTGAGCCCGCGGGGGGTGCCCTGTCTCTCGCTGTATCAGCCGACATCTCGGCGTCCTCCGAAGAACCTGCAGGACCCGATCCGGTTTCGCAATCTCGTCAGGACGATGGAAACCTCGCTGCAGGAGAGCTATTCGGCCAAGGATGTGCGGGGACTCCTGAAGCCCTTCTGGGCCTTGGCCGACGATCACGACTTCTGGAGCACGACTCACGAGGGGCTCGCCGTGCTTGGGGCGCCGGGTTTCTTCCGCGTCTACAGACTGGAGCGGCCGGTAGAGGAGTTGGCGAACGTGGCCGACAGCTTCCACACCAAGCCGTTGATGCGCATCGTGCAGTCGGCCGATCGGTACCAGGTCCTGGGTCTGGATCTGCAGAAGATCAAGCTCTTCGAGGGCAACCGCGATGCTCTCGCCGAGGTCGATCTGGCCACCGGTGTCCCGCGCACGATGACCGCGGCGCTGGGCGATGAGGTGAGCGAGCCACATCAGACCGTCGCGTCGTACGGGACGGGCGCCGGAGGGACGGCGATGCACCACGGCCACGGTGGGAGGAAGGACGAGGTGGACATCGACGCGGAGCGCTTCTTCCGCGCCGTCGACCGTGCCGTGTTGAAGCACCACTCGCGGCCGACGGGACTCCCCCTGCTGTTGGCGGCGCTCCCCGAGCATCAGGCGCGCTTTCGCCGGGTCAGCCGCAACCCATTTCTCTTGGATCGGGGGCTGGAGGTCGATCCTGACGCCCTGGATATCGACGCGCTCCGTGAGCGAGCTTGGGAGGCCGTCGAGCCCCAGTATCTGGACCGACTGGCCGCGCTGATCGAGCAGTTCGGGACCGCGACGGCCAACGGCCTTGGCGGGGAGAGTCTTGCTCGGGTCGCCGAGGCGGCCGTGGTCGGGAAGGTCGCGACGTTGCTGATCGAGGCCGACCGCCAGCTTCCCGGCCGGATCGACGCTGCGAGTGGTACCGTCGAGCCCGACGAGCTTTCTAAGGTCGGCGTCGATGACATGCTCGACGATCTGGGCGAGATCGTTTTGAGGGGGGGTGGCCAAGTCGTCGTCGTACCGGCCGAGAGAATGCCCACGTCGACGGGAGTAGCGGCGATCTACCGCTACTGAGCCTGGAACACGTCAGCGAACCGCGCGGCTCCGATATGAAGATCCAGATCAACACGGACAACACGGTCGAAGGTCACGAGGAGCTCTCCCGCGAAACCGAGGAAGTCGTGGAACGTGGGCTGGCGCGATTCGGCGAGCGGGTCACCCGGGTGGAGGTCCACCTGAGCGACGTGAACGGCGCCAAGCACGGGGTCGATGACAAGCGTTGCCTCCTCGAGGCCCGTCTCACCGGGCTCCAGCCGCAGGTAGTCAGCCACCAAGCAGAATCTCTGCACAGCGCCACTACCGGTGCGACCAGGAAGCTGGTCAGAACCCTCGACAGCACGATCGGGCGGCTGCACGACCGGTGAGGATCGGGTTCGGTTCCTGTCGGGCACACTGAAAAGTCCTGGCATATCAACGAGCGCTCCGGGACTAATTGCGACAGCTGCCTTCGGTCGGTCATCCAAATCGCTGGCCCCGAGGCGTCCAGACTGGAGGTAGTTAGGGTGGTAATCGAGTTCGGCTGAGCCGTCGATCTCCCGCCTGCCGGAGGCCATCTGGAACCGCTCGGCTGAGTTTCGGGCACTGGGGTCGCAGTCTTCTTCCAGGGAATTGCCGCGGTAGCGCTGCCCCTAGCCACAGAGCTCGGGGGTACGCGCGAGATCGAGGATCGCCTGATGGCCCCCCCGGCCGATCGGACTCGTTGCTTTCGAGAAGGTCGTCTTTAGCACGTTCCGGTCGGTGCTCGCAGCGATCGTCGTGTTCCCCCTGCTCTACCTGATCCCTGCTGAGCCGGTATCGGTGACCATCTCGAGCTGGCCGTTGCCGATCTGCGTCGTTCTCATCGCCGGTTTGCTCGCAGGATTCGTGGGCCTGCTGCTCGGAACGGTTGTCCCACCCCGCCAGATCGGCTTCATCTTCTCTCTCGTTGTCATCCCCGTCACCGCGGTGCTCATTGCCCTCGTCGAGATCACTGCGGCGCTCGCGTGGCTGATCATCCGATCGTTCATCCGCCGCGCGACCGATTGACAAAGTCGGGATCGGTTTGTGCAGACGCCGGGATCCGGCAGGCGAGCGCGGTTGCTCAGTCAACCAGCCAGATTGCGCCGTCGCGTACTTCGACCGGGAATGTCTTCAGGGATCGGGCACCGGTCGTCGCCTTGACGGCACCGGCCAGAGGCTTGAACGCACCCTGGGGACCCCGCACCATCTCGCCTGTGTCGACGTCATAGAGGGCTGCGTGCCGTGGGCATTCCAGGCATCCCTCTGAAGTCACACGACCGCTGCCTAGCGAGGCGAAGAGATGCCGACAGCGGTTGGAGACGGCGAATGGCTTGCCCGCGCTGATGCCAACCGCCAGGGCTCCGTGCGGTGTCTTCTCCACGACGGCAACCTGCGAGGCATCGAGATGCTCGAGGGCCAGGAGGCGGATCGTGGACTGTCCAGAGTCGTCTGGCACCTGGCGCATCTTACGCTGTCTGTCGCCCGCCAACCGAGGCTTGGGATCGTTTAGCCGCTGGGCTGGATGCCGTCTGCGATCTGATCTCACTGGCGAGGGGTCGGCGTCTCGGGCCCTTCAGCGCGCGGGCCTGCAGAGGTTGAATCAATTCAACATGAGCGTACGGGTGCATTCTTGGCGCGAAATTGGCGCCAGCGCTAGACGGCCATCTCCTCAACAATCCTAGGGTGGTCGCGAGAGACGAATCGGGCCCGGTATCGGTCGTCGCGACCACCCTAAAGACGCCTGCAAAAGAGTCCCTTTCGGACCCGCCTGTGCGGCTGTGCGTGCACATCTGCACACGGAAGCCTCTCCGAGGCATGGGCGCGGTCCGAGAGCGACCGGACTAGACTCGCCGGGACGGCATCTGTTCGGGGAGGTTTGCCGTGGATTGCCCAGCCTGTGGTCATCCCAATCGGTCCGAGGCGCGCTTCTGCAAGAGCTGCGGAGCATCGCTGGCTGATTCGCTGCGCTGTCCTGACTGCGGAGCCGAGTACTCCGCCGGTCAGAGCTATTGCGACGGCTGCGGCCGGCAGCTGAGCACTGCGGCGCCGCAGGCGCCGGCGCCGCCGGAGCCCCAGATCCCTGAACATCTCGCGGCAAAGATCCGCACCGACGCCGGCGCCCTCGAGGGGGAGCGAAAGCAGGTCACGGTGCTGTTCGCCGACGTGGTCGGCTCGATGCAGCTCGCCTCCCAGACCGACCCCGAGGCCTGGCGGGAGGTCATGGCGCGCCTCTTTGCGCTCAGCTGCGATGCCGTGCACGACTACGAGGGCACGGTCGACAAGTTCACCGGCGACGGGATGATGGCGATCTTCGGGGCACCGATCGCCCACGAGGACCACGCGCGACGCGCCTGCTACGCGGCGCTCGAGCTGCAGGAGGCATTGGCTGCCTACGCGGAGGAGCTGCGCTCCGACCAGGGCATCGACCTTGCGATCCGCATCGGGCTCAACTCGGGCGAGGTGGTGGTGGGGGCGATCGGCGATGACCTGGAGATGGACTACACGGCGATCGGGCACACCGTTGGCCTCGCCCAGCGCGCCGAGCAGTTGGCAGAGCCCGGCAAGGTCTGCCTCACCGAGCACACCGCGGCCCTCATAGAGGGCTTCCTGGAGCTGGCCGATCTCGGCGAGTTCGAACCGAAGGGTGCGGGCGGCGCTCTGCGGATCTATGAGCTGACCGGCCGCAGCGAGGCGACCGGCAGGGTGGAGGCGCTGCGCCGCCGCGGCCTCTCTCACTTCGTCGGCCGCGAGTCCGAGATGGGGGCACTGGAGGAGGCCCGCGAGCAGGCCCTTGCCGGCCAGGGCCAGGTGGTGGGGGTAGTCGGCGAGGCGGGGGTGGGCAAGAGCCGCCTCTGCTATGAGTTCGCGGAGCGCTGCCGGGAGCGCGGCATGCCCGTCTACCACGTCGCCGCCCAGGCGCACGCCAGATCGGTGCCGCTGGCGCCGGTGCTGGCGCTGCTGCGCGACTTCTTCGGGATCGGCGAGCGCGATCCCGACCGGCTGGCGCGGGAGCGGATCGAGGAGGCGATCACCGGGCTAGATCCCGGCCTCGGCGAGGAGCTGCCGCTGCTCTTCGAGTTCCTCGGGGTGGCCGACCCCGAGCGTCCCGCCGAGCGGATGGATCCGGAAGCCCGCCAGCGCCGCCTGCTGGCTCTGTTGAAGCGCCTCGCCCGCGCCCAGAGCGCCCAGCAGCCGATCTTGACGGTGATCGAGGACCTGCACTGGCTGGATAGCGCCAGCGAGGCGTACCTCGCCAACCACGTCGAGGCCCTGCAGGGCACCCAGAGCATGGCGTTGGTCAACTTCCGCCCCGACTACCACGCGCAGTGGATGTCGCGCTCCTACTACCGCCAGATCGCCCTCTCCCCACTGGGCACCGAGGCGAGCGAGCGGCTGCTGGCCGAGTTGCTCGGCGACGATCCCTCCCTCGACGGGCTCGCCGAGCTGATCGCCGAGCGCAGCGAGGGAAACCCCTTCTTCATCGAGGAGATCGTCCAGTCCCTGGCCGAGCAGGGAAGCCTGCTTGGCGAGCGGGGCGCCTACCGGCTGATGAGCCCGCTTGAGCAGGTCTCGGTCCCGGCCAGCGTGCAGGCGGTGCTGGCGGCGCGGATCGACCGGCTCGGCGAGCGCGAGAAGGCGGTGCTCGGGGCGGCCGCGGTGATCGGCAGGGAGTTCTCCCAGGCGATCCTTGCGCCGGTGGCGGGTCTGGCGCCCGCTGAGCTGGAGGAGGCGCTGGCCGAGCTGGTCTCGGCGGAGTTCGTCTACCTGCAGGAGCTCACCCCGGAGCCGATCTATGCCTTCAAGCACGCGCTCACCCAACAGGTCGCCCACGGCTCCCAGCTCGAGGAGCGCCGCCGCGCCCTGCACGCCAAGGCCGCCGAGGCGATCGCCTCCGGCAACCCCGAGCGCCTCGAGGAGCGCGCCGCCCTGGTGGCAGGGCACTGGGAGGCGGCCGGAGAGCAGCTGCAGGCCGCCCGCTGGTACGCCCGCGCCGCCGCCTGGGCGGGGACCGGCGACCCCGCCGCTGCCTTCTCGCACTGGCAGCGGGTGCGGGAGCTCGCCGACGAGCTGCCCGAGTCCGAGGAGAGCGTCGGCCTGGGTCTTGCCGCCAGAACCTATCTGCTCGGGTTCGTTTGGCGGCTGGGTATCGGCCACGAGGAGGCCGAGGCGCTGTTTGGCGAGGGCGAGCGGATCGCCGAAAGGACGGGAGACGTCCGCTGGCGGGCGCTGCTGCTCGGAGGCTACGGCTTGTTCAGGGCGGGGGCCGGGGAACTCGGCGAGGCAGCACCGCTCGCCCGCCGGTCAATTGCGCTGGCCGAGGAGGCGGGCGATCCGGCGCTCTACGTCGCCCTTGCCAGCCAATCAATGCATCCCCTCGCCCTGAGCGGCGAGATCCGGGAGAGCATCGCGGTCGCGGACCGGGCGATCGAGCTGGCCGGCGGCGACCCCAGCGTCGGTGCCGGTCTCAATACTGCCTGTCCGTACGCGAATTGCGTTGGATACAGGGGATTCGACCTCGCCAGCCTGGGGGAGCTCGAGGAGAGCGGCCGGGAGATCGCCCGCGGCCGGGAGATCGCCGGCGAGCAGGGGGACGCCGAGGTGGTGGGCTGGACTCACCTCTACTCCTGCTTTCACAGCTACTACCTGGGTGAGCCCGGGACCGCTCTCGGCCACGTCCAGCGTGCGGTGGAGATCACCGAGCGAATCGGCGACTCCTTCGCGCGCTCCTGGGCCTGGTTCTTTCTGGGCATGGCGGAGGTGATGCGGGGCAGCTGGAAGACGGCAATCGAGGCGCTCGGGCGCTCGCGGGAGATCAACCGCGAGCTGCACGTAGCGGTGGAGGCCGAGCCCTGGCGCCTCGCGTTCCTCGCCGAGGCGTATCTTGGCCTCGGAGAAAATGAGCGGGCGGAGGAGGCGGCCGCGGAGGGTGTGGCGATCGCTCGCTCTCAGGGAAACGTCTTCGGGGAGCTGGTCGCGGGCCTCGCCCAGGCGCGGGTGCTGCTGGGGGCCGTCGGACCCGATGCCCGGACCGAGATCGAGGCGGCCCTTGCCCGTGCGCGTGAGCTCATACGCGACTCCGACGCAAAGGCCTACGAGCCCCAGGTCCACGTCGTGCTTGCCGAGCTGGCGCGACAGAGCGACGATGAGAGAGCCTGGCGAGAGGAGCTGAGCGAGGCCCACCGCCTGTTCACCGAGATCGGCGCCAGCGGGTACGCCGAGCGGGTGGCGGGGGAGCTGGCGGTACCGATGAGCTAGCCAGGCAGGTTCGAGCTGAGTCGCGTCCTGGGCGCCGTTCTGGTCGAGTGCCGGCCATTCAGGCGTATCAGCTCCACGATCCGCCGGTGGTCGCGAGAGACGAATCGGGCCCCCGCTATTTCACGAAGGACCCGCGACTCGCGTGGTCTGGTCTTTCTGGGGTCCTCTGGAGTACCGCCTATGCGCGGGGTTCTTCGTCTAGCACCACCTCGAACATCTCCACCGATGTGCGATTGCCGCGTCCGCCGGCCGGCGTCATTTTGTTCAATGCAGCATCGACCCGTCGCAGGTCGTCCTCCGTCTCACAGATGATCAGGTTGGCGCCGCGATTGCTCTCGCGATCGACGAGCAGCATGACGCGTTTGACCGCGTCGAGGGTGGTCTCTAGCGGAGTGCCCTCGGCGCCACTGCGGATTGAGTCGCGGATTCCAGCCGCGAACTCGTCCCAGTCGCGGTCACCACCTTCGAACTGCGCGATCCGAACATACATCGAGCGCTCTCCTTTCACGCCTCGGCTTCAGTTCGAGGGACTCTATGCGCACACGCGGCACTGCGGGCCTGCGTGCTCCAGAAAAGACAGCTGGGTGCGTGCGCGGCCTGACTTAGCAGCTGCGCCACGCGATTGCCTGATGTGGTACCGCTTTGGTACCGACTGCTATGTCCGATGTGTCCGGATTGTCCGCAGCCCTGGACAGATGGGACGCGAGGGACGCATGTGCAGGAGATGTCCGCCGGCTGGGGGCCGAGCGGTCGCCGGTTCAAATCCGGCCTCCCCGATATCCCGGAAGCCCGCTTCGGAAGCGGGCTCGTGCTTCTGATGGGGCTCCCGCGAGTGATAGGTGACTGTGGCCTGGTACCGCATTTGGTACCGCGAGGGGTCCGATCAGAATGGGGTTTCGTTGCTCGGTGGCTGAGCGGGGGCATCCTTCAGCTCCCTTAGCCAGCGGTCGAGCCCGCCCTTCAGTTGCTCCTTGCCGGTGCGGTTGCCGGTGAAGACGATGAAGCTCCAGCCGGTCCACTGCTCCGGGATCGAGGGCCGCGTGGGGAAGAGGTGGATGAGACATTGAGAGGCGCGGTCGAGTTGCTCGCGTTCCGCGACCGCCTTTCCGCGCTCGGCGCCGCAGTGGCAGGCGGCCCAGCGCGTGAGCGCGCCGACGACGAGGTCGGTGATCTCGTTGAGCGCACCGCCCCTGGTTGTCGCCAGCGACTCCGAATAGCCACGTTCGCCTAGCGACGGCCACGACCCTCCTCATGGGAGGGTACGCTTGGAGTGCACCTCGCGATAGCGCTCCTCGAGCTTCGGGAAATGGTCGCCGTAATCGAAGGCGACGAAGTGCGCGCTTTCGCCGGGAGCGCGAGATCTCGAGCGCCGAGCCGTCCCAGTCGACGTCACGCCACTCCAAGGCGATCGCCTCCCCGATTCGCAGGCCGGCGCCTAGCAGCACCTCGGCCAGCGGCCGGTACCAGTCCTCGCACGCCTCGAGGTAGGCGAGCGCGTCCTCGCGGTTCAGGTAGTGCATCGTCGGGCGCTCGTAGGGAGCTCGAGCGGGTGGTCGCGAGAGACGAATCGGGCCCCGGATTCGACCTACCGATTTGCAGGGATTTCTGTCGGTTGGTTCGGAGGGATCACGGGCTACCGCTGTCCCTCGGGTCATCGAGATCCGTGCGGGTGTCGGCGATGTTGAGGGTGCCTTCCTTGCCCCACCGCTCAATCGCTAGGACCTCGTGCCTTCGTCGGTCTCTGCGTCGGTAACGGCCCAGCCGATGCGCTCGATCAACTGGGCCGCGTGATGCTCGCTCTCCAAGTGCGCTGGCTGGACGTCCTCCCGAAGCATGATCGCGCTGTCGTGCTCGGTGGTTGATGTGCTCATTACGATGATCGTGGGCATTGCTTACTTCCTCTCTTAGTGGGTGCGCTTCCGCGCTTCATGGGGTTTGCCGCGCGCCTAGCTCTTGCCGGTTGAGCCGGCCCGCTTGCGCTGCCGCTGGCGCTGACACAGTTCGCAGACGACTTCCGCCTCGTGGCCATGCAGGGTGTCCCTCTGGGCACGCTCGCCCGTCATCAGCGTTCGACCGCAGACGGCGCAGACGAAGTGATTTCGCGGGGTGACTCTCAGGGCATTGGGCCGATCGCGGTGTGCAGCCTCGTCGGCAGCGACCGCTGGGGCCCGCACAGGGCGAGGCCGCTGGGCAGGAAGCCGCTCCGCCTTCACCACATGTACTCCTTCCGTCAACGGATGGCGAGCGCTCGCGGCGTAATCGGTTCCGTCTCGTATCGGGTCTCTCATCCGCGCTAGCCGCGAACGGACCCTCCCACCGAGGGTAGCGGTTGCTCGCCATGGGCGGCTCGCCCCGCGTCCCCCTTGGGGTCCACCGGATCCTGCGCCGGAATCGCCCTCGAGCTAGGCGCGCCTGGGGCTTCCTCGTGCTCCGGCCGCAACTGCGCTAGCGATGAGGGGCAAGGCATAGCGCGGCGCACCGGTGCGCGATAGAGGACCCCCATTCAACCAATGAGGTCCTCTTCGGCTCTCTTGACCAACTGGTGCCAGGTCACAGAAGCCCGTTGACCGATCCGGCCGCTGGCGAGCGGGACCAGGTCTATCTCCGGTAGCGCCTCTGGCGCCTACCTGCACAGGTCAGGATCGGAGGGCGTTTCCCGTCCGGGCGCCGGGTCCGGTTCGTAGGCTCTGTGAGGTGATGAGCGAGCCGACGCGACACGAGCGCCCACTCTTGCGTCGCGCCGACCTCGCGGCCGATCCGATCGAGCAGTTCGATCGCTGGTACCAGCCGGCTGAGCGCGAAGTGCCGCTGGCGGAGGCGATGACTCTGGCTACGGTCGGGCCCAATGGCGCCCCCGACGCGCGAATGGTCCTGCTCAAGGGCCATGGTCCCGACGGCTTTCGCTTCTTCACCAACTACGAGAGCGCCAAGGCGGTCCAGATCGCTGCCGACCCGCGCGCAGCCTTGGTCGTCTACTGGCGCGAGCACGACCGCCAGGTCCGCGTCCGCGGTTCCCTCGAGCGGCTCCCGGCCGCGGCCTCCGACACCTACTTCGCGACCAGGCCCCGCGAGAGCCGCCTCGGCGCCTGGGCCTCGCCTCAGAGCCGGCCGCTTCCCGGGCGAGAGGCCCTTGAGGAGAGCCAGAGGGAGGTTGAGGAACGCTGGGAGGGCTTGGAGGACATTCCGCGCCCGGAGTACTGGGGTGGCTTCTTGATGCGGCACGAGACGGTCGAGTTCTGGCAGGGTCAGAGGGCCCGCATGCACGACCGCTTCCTCTACACGCGCGAGCCGGCGAACGGCTGGCGGATCGAGCGCCTTGCGCCTTAATCCTCCACTGAACTGAAGCGTTCTGTCCGAGACGTGGATGGAACGACGACAGCTCGGCGGGCGCCGGGCTCTGGATTCATGCTCTCGCGATCTCCGGGCCTAACCCGGAGACCCGCGGCCAGCCCGACCAAGCGCCCGGGCACCCAAAGGCGATGATTCGGACTTCCACCATCCTGCCGGGATCGTCGTGCAACTAGCGGCTGCGCGTTCCGGGTAACGGGCGCGGCTAAGCGGCCATTCGCTCAACTATCCGCGGGTGGTCGCGAGAGACGAATCGGGCCCCCGCTACTTCGCAGGCACCTGCGCAGGTGCCTGTATCCATCTCATCCCGCCCGGCGGTAGCAGATGTGCGTCGCCAGTGGGGAATGGAGGACCTCGTCGGGCTCGAAATCGAACTCGGCGACGCGGTTGAATATCCCCTCGCCGGACCCGAGTAGAACGGGGACGATGTCGAGCCAGAGCTCGTCGATGACGCCCGCCTGCAGCGCTTGGCGGACGGTCGAGGCGCCGCCCGCGATGTCGATGCCGTCTGCGCCGGCAGTCTCGCGGGCCTGGGCGTAGGCGGCGTCGAAGCCATCGGTGACGAAGTGAAACGTCGTCCCGCCCTCCATCTCGATCGGCGCGTGAGTGTGATGGGTTAGGACGAACACGGGCGCGTGGTAGGGCGGCTCGGGCCCCCACCAGCCCGACCACTCCTCGTCCCACTCGCCGCGGATCGGGCCGAACATGTTGCGGCCCATGACGTAGGCGCCGCGAGGGCGCAGCAAACGGCGCTCGGCGGTGGCGTCCGCCTCGTTCGCGCGCTCGTCGCCAAGGTGCCAGCCGTGAAGCTCGCGGCCCCGCTTGCCGAGCGGGTCTTCGCGGCTTTGATCCGGCCCGGCGACGAAGCCGTCGAGGGAGATCGACATGTGGCAGGTGGTGTCGGCCATTACTCACCTCCAAAGTGATTGTGATTGGCAGGCGGCGGCGCGAGCAGGTGCCTTTGCGCTTCGGCCTGGTTGGCGAAGTCCGCGCAGTCGCTCGATATTCAGAGACTTCGAGGAATCCACGGGAAGCGCTCTCGTGGCCTCGAAGAGGTATCCAGAGGGCAGGGCTATCAGATCTTGAAGAGAGGCACGTCGCACTGCGACATCATCCATCGACAGGCGGCGCGGCTCCATACTCCTCGTCCGTGACGTGATCGCCCCAGGTGGCGCTGCTGCCCTCCTCGTCCACGTCGAGCATCGCCAGGTGCGTCATGAAGCGGTCGGGGGCCGCTCCGTGCCAATGGTCCTCGCCGGCTTCGAAGAAGACGCGGTCACCAGGGCGGATTACCTCGATGGGGCCGCCGCGACGCTGCGCTAGCCCGATGCCCTCGGTGACGTAAATCGTCTGGCCGTTGGGATGGGTGTGCCATGCGGTGCGGGCGCCGGGCGTGAAATGGACGTTGATCGCAAAGATGCGCGATGGCCCCGAGGGGTCCGCGACGGCGTCGAGGTAGACGGTGCCGGTGAACCACTCGCTCGGCCCCGGCCCGGTCTCGAGGGAGTTCCTGGTGATCTGCATGTTGTCCTCCGGTTCCTTTGTGTGCCGGCCTGGATCAGCGCTGCGCGTAGGCCGCGAGGAGCATCTCATTCAACGTCATGCGCTGGGGCCACGAGACGGCGAGCGGGCCGACCTGGACCCTTTCTCCCAAGGGATCGGACTAGACTCGTCCGGACGGCATTCGTCCGGGGGTGTTACTTGGATTGCCCAGCGTGTGGCCACCCAAATCGGCCCGAGGCGCGTTTCTGCAGGAGCTGCGGTGCGTCGCTGGCCGAGTCGCTGCGCTGTCCTGACTGCGGTGCCGAGTACCCACCCGGCCAGCGCTTCTGCGACGGCTGCGGCAGGCAGCTGAGCTCCGCGGCGCCACAGGCCCAGGTGCCGCCGGAGTCCCAGATCCCCGAGCAGTTGGCGGCGAAGATCCGCGCCGACGCGGGCGCCCTGGAGGGGGAGCGCAAGCAGGTCACGGTGCTGTTCGCCGACGTGGTCGGCTCGATGCAGCTCGCCTCCCAGACCGACCCCGAGGCCTGGCGGGAGGTCATGGCGCGCCTCTTTGCGCTCAGCTGCGATGCCGTGCACGACT
>Ga0210144_1000263_pt1 | contig 30505 bp, 25 predicted proteins | sample Muzzi_PWA_D2_FD_185532 | JGI IMG/M metagenome (GOLD analysis project Ga0210144, IMG submission 185532) | Wetland microbial communities from San Francisco Bay, California, USA, that impact long-term carbon sequestration - Muzzi_PWA_D2 (SPAdes) | ecosystem: Environmental > Aquatic > Marine >...
ACAAGGACCTGCGGGTCGCCTACATCGGTACGCACAACTACGACATCGGCACCAACCTCGCCAAGCTCGCGCAGAAGATCAAGCCGAATGGCGGCACGATCTGCATCCAGTCCGGTGGCGCCGCGGCGGCCAACCACAACGAGCGCATGCAAGGCATCCGCGACACGCTCGGCGGCATGACGGGGACGGAGTCGCCGGGTGAGCGCCTCACCGGCCAGAACGGCTGGACCGAGGTGGACGGCTGCCCGCTCTATACCAACGACGACTTCCCACTGTCGGTCCAGCAGATGGAGGACATCCTCGGCAAGTATCCCGACCTCGATGCCTTCATCCCGACCGGTGGCTTCCCGCAGTTCGTGCCGGACGCCTATCGGGACGTTGCCAGCAAGTACAAGGACAAGATCGCCGACGGCTCGCTCGCCCTCGTCGTCGCCGACACCCTGCCGGTCCAGATCGACCTGATGAAGGAAGGTCTGTCGGCTGGTCAGGTCGGTCAGCGGCCTTTCGAGATGGGCTACAAGGTCATCTACGCGATCAAGGACATGAAGGAAGGCAAGCCGGCTCCAGCGGATCCGACCTATACCGGCCTCGATGTCTGCACGCCTGAGACCGCCGACACCTGCATCGGCGGCTGACACTTGTCACGGACTTGACAACAGCGGGCGGGGTCAAGACCCCGCCCGCTTTGCGTGTAGCGGTAGCCAATGAGCACCAAGACGACCGAAACGGCGCCACCAAGGGACTACGAAGGTCTCAAGGAGTTGCTGATTGCCCGGCGGCAGGACCTGCCGCGGCGTCTGGTGCAAGTTGCTGCCTTTGCCCTCGAAAACCCTGATGAAATCGCCTTCGGAACGGTGGCCAGCGTAGCGGCACAGGCCAAGGTGCAGCCGTCCACCCTGATCCGGTTCGCCCAGACGCTTGGCTACGCGGGTTTCAGCGATCTCCAGGACGTGTTCCGGGCACAGCTCAAATCGCACTGGCCCGACTACCGGGAGCGTCTCGACCGGATCGGCAGGCGAGCCCATGGCGGCCGCGGCGGCACCGCCGACATCCTCGATGGCTTTGCCGAGAGCGCCATCGCCTCGATCGAGCGGCTGCGCAACACGGTGGCAACGGTCGATATCGACCGGGCCGCGGCAATCCTTGCACAAGCGGATACCATCTACCTCCTTGGCCTGCGGCGGGTGTTTCCGGTCTCTGCCTACCTAGCCTATGGCCTCGGCAAGCTCGGCTTCCGCGTCGTGCTGGTCGACCAGGTGGCGGCACTGGGGCCGGAGCAACTCGGCGGAGCCACCAGGCGGGACGCGCTGGTCGCCGTGAGCTTCGCACCATATTCGCCGGTCACCGTCGAACTCACGGGTCAGGCAGCGGCACGGAAGGTACCGATCGTGGCGATTACCGACAGTCCGTTCTCCCCTCTGTCGGCCAATGCGAGCGTCCAGCTCGAACTGGTCGAGGCTGACTACGCCGGCTTCCGCTCCCTTTCGGCGAGCCTGTCGCTGGCCATGGCGCTCGCTGTCGCGGCCGGCGCACGGCGCGAGGGAAAGCGATAGCCGGGCGTTCGCCTCGCCTCAGCCGGTGCTCTTGCAGTTCCTTCCTGATTGCGCAGGGCCGAGTACAGCCTAGGCGGGCGATTCCAGGCGTGACAGGGCAGCTTCGGTCTTGGCCTGAAGGGCTTGGGCCTGCTCCAGCCGGTCGCGCTGCTCCTCGACCACCTCCTCGGGTGCCTTGGCGATGAACTGCTCGTTGCCGAGCTTGGCGTCGATCTTGGCAATTTCCTTGGCAATCTTGTCGAGCTCGCGGCCGAGGCGCGCCCGCTCCGCGTCGAGGTCGACGATACCCCCGAGCGGCAGCGAGAACGTCGCTTCTTCGAGCACGATCTGAACCGCGCCCTTCAAGGGAGCATGGGCAAGGTTGATCGACTCGACCCGCGCCAGCCGCCGGATCACTACCTCGTGCGCCTGAAGCCGTGCAGCGGTCTTGAACGCGGCGCCCGAAACCGAGAGCTCCACCATCGCCGCGGCCGGCACGTTCATCTCCGACCGTACCGAGCGGATAGCAGTGATGGCTTCGATCAGCCAGTTGATCTCCTCAGCAGCGCCGGTGTCCTTGAAAGCGAGTTCTGGCCATTCGCTGAGCGCCAGGACCGGCCGTTCGTCGCCCTGGCGCGTCCATAGCGCCTCGGTGATGAACGGCATGAACGGATGGAGCAAGGCTACGATCCTGTCGAGAACCCAGGCGACAGTTGCTCGGGTCTCTGTCTTTTGGGGCCCGTTGTCGCCGCTGAGCACAGGCTTGGCGAGTTCGAGGTACCAGTCGCACAGCAGGTTCCAGGTGAAACGATAAAGCGCCGCTGCCGCCTCGTTGAACTTGTAAGCGTCGAGAGCCGCCCTCACCTCTTCGCTGACGCGGGTCGTCTCTGTGGCGATCCAGCGATTGAGCGTTTCCTCTGCCGACGCAGGGTCGAAGTCCTCGACCCGCTTGCATTCATAGTGCTCGGCGAAGCGCGCCGCGTTCCACAGTTTCGTGGCGAAGTTGCGGTACCCCTCGACGCGGGTGAGCGACAGCTTGATGTCACGCCCCTGCGCGGCCATCGCGGCGAGCGTGAACCTGAGGGCGTCGGCACCATACTGGTCAATTAGCTCGATCGGGTCGATGACGTTGCCCTTCGTCTTCGACATCTTGGCGCCCTTCTCGTCGCGGACGAGCGCGTGGATGTAGACGTCGCGGAAGGGCTCCTTCCCCATGAAGTGCAGCCCGGCCATCATCATCCGAGCCACCCAGAAGAAGATGATGTCGAAGCCGGTGACCAGCACCGTCGTCGGGTAGTACCGCTTCAGTTCGGGGGTCTCGTCCGGCCAGCCCAGCGTCGAGAAAGGCCAGAGGGCCGAAGAAAACCAGGTGTCGAGGACGTCGGGGTCGCGTGTGAGTTCCTTGTCCTCGCCGTAGTGCGCCTTGGCTCCGGCCGCGGCTTCCTCCTCGCTCGCGGCGACGAAGACCTTGCCATCAGGCCCGTACCAGGCCGGAATCTGGTGTCCCCACCACAGCTGTCGGGAGACGCACCACGGCTGGATGTTCTCCATCCACTCGAAGTAGGTCTTCTCCCAGTTCTTCGGAACGAACACGGTGCGGCCCTCCCGGACCGAGGCGATGGCCGGCGCCGCGAGCGTCTTGGCGTCGGCGTACCACTGGTCGGTCAGGTAGGGTTCGATGATCGTCGTCTTTGACTTCTCGTCATGGGGCACCATGACCGGCTTGTCCTCGGTCTTGTCGAGAAGCCCCTTCTCCTCCATCAGTGCCACGACCCGCTTGCGCGCAACAAAGCGATCGAGACCGTTGAGCCCGGCGACCGTCGCCTTCAGCTCGTCCGACTCCGGCACACCGTCGAGGAATTCGGCGTTCCCCTCCAGCACGACATTCGCTTCGGGATCGAAGACGTTGACCATCGGCAGGCCGTGGCGCTTGCCGACCTCGAAGTCGTTGAAATCGTGGGCTGGCGTGATCTTCACCGCGCCCGAGCCAACCTCCGGGTCGGCGTGTTCGTCGGCCACGATCCTGAGTTTGCGCCCAACCAGCGGCAGGATGGCGTTCTTGCCGATCAGGTCCTTGTAGCGCTCGTCATCCGGATGAACGGCGACGCCGGTATCGCCGAGCATCGTCTCCGGACGGGTGGTAGCAACGACGATGAACCGGTCCGCCTCGCCCTCGACGGGATATTTGAAGTGCCAAAGGTGAGCGGACGTTTCGACATTCTCCACCTCGAGGTCGGAGATCGCCGTCTGCAGGGTCGGATCCCAATTGACCAGCCGCTTGTCCTTGTAGATCAACCCTTCGCGGTAGAGATCGACGAACACCTTGGTGACGGCCTTCGACAGCCCCTCGTCCATGGTGAAGCGCTCTCGGCTCCAGTCGCACGAGCATCCGAGCCGTTTCAGCTGGCTGAGGATGAGTCCGCCGGATTCCGCCTTCCAGGCCCAGACCTTCTCGATGAACTTCTCGCGGCCGATCGCCCGGCGGTTGGGTTCCTGCCGCTCCATCATCTGGCGCTCGACCACCATCTGCGTGGCAATGCCGGCGTGATCCATGCCCGGCTGCCAGAGCACATCCCGCCCGCGCATCCTCTCGAAGCGCACGAGGATGTCCTGCAAGGTATTGTTCAGCGCGTGACCGATGTGGAGCGAGCCGGTGACATTGGGCGGCGGGATGACGATCGAAAAGGGCTCGGCATCCGGCTTGGCCCCGGCTCCCGCCTTGAAGGCGCCCGCCTTCTCCCAGGCGTCGCTGATCTGCGGCTCCACAGCCGCTGCGTCAAAGGTCTTTTCGAGCATTTCCGGTTCCGCGAATGTAGGCGGTGCCCGTGTAAATCGGATGGGTCTGACTAAGTCAACAAGGCCGATCGGGGTTCCGATTCGAGCCTTAACGGCGGCCGCGCGATACCCGTTCGATTTCCTCGCGCACCAGCCGCTCGACCAGCGGCGGAAGGTTGTCGTCGAGCCAATCGCGCAGCATCGGCCGCAACAGGTCCTCGACAAGGTCGTCGATGGTCCGTCCGCCGCCGGACAGCATTGAGTAAGCAAGTTCGTCGAAAGCCCCGGCGACTGCGGCGCCGGCGGCCGGCGACAGGAGTGGCGGACTTGAAGGGCGATTTTGGCGCGCCTCGATCTGATGGATCGCGGTATCGTGCGGTTCGGTCCGGCCCGCCCGATCCGGAGGCGCTATCTCGGGTTCCGGACGAGTGGCCGACGCACGGCGCGGCTCCTCCCGCTGCCGTTCCTCGAACCTGCCCCTCCCGGTCCGTTCGACCTCCGCCCGCGCCTGCTCCATAGCCCGCGTCATGGCGCGCTCCACAGCCAAGTCCGGATCCTGCGACCGTCGCTCGAGCGTGTCTTCGATCCCGGCCCCGGCGCGTCTCACATCCGTCTCGGCGTCGTCTGCAGCAGTCTCGGCCCGGGGCGATGGCGGGCGCTCGGAAAACAGCTTGCTCACATTAGGCGGGAGCTGCGCCGGCGGGCGTGGAACGTCCGGCACCGGAAGAGGAGCCTCCTCCTCCGACATCATGCTGCGGATCGACGCGAGGATCGCCTCCATCGCTTCATCTTGTGCCTGACCGATTTTGGCCATGACTCCCCCAACGTCGCCGCAGCCTGCATTGATTCGCACGCTCGCAGGAAAAGATTAGCCGAGTCGGTGGGAAGTCGAAACGCGAACTGGCTGTACTGCGCCCAAAAGACCTAGCGGCCGTCCGGCGTCCTCAGGCCAAGCCACTTGTCCTTGACATCGTTGTAGTGAGCAGTCGGATCGTAGATCGCCACCGCCAGTCCGAGCGTCTGTGCATCCAGCCTGCCGATCGCAGCGACCAGCGTATAGGCTGCGACGACCCGATTATATTGGGCCGTCACCTGCTCTACCTGGGCATTCAGCAGGTCCTGCTGCGCGTTGAGAACGTCGAGTGTCGTTCGCTGGCCGACGCGGCGCTCCTCGATCGTTCCGGCGAGCACTAGCTGCTGCGCGGCAACCTGGTCCGCCGCCGCCTTCACCTGGGCGACCGCGGCATCGAGAGATCCCCAGGCAGAGATCAGTTGTTGGCGCACCTGCGCCCGGTTGCTGTCGAGCTCGATCCGGCGCTGGCCGAGCGTTTCCTTCAGCTCCCTGACTTTGGCGGACACCTCGCCCCCCTGATAGAGCGGCATGCTGAGGCCTGCAGTGATTGAGGCGGTGTCGGACCAGCCGCCGGACGTCAAGGGATTGAGACCGTCCCGGTGGCTCAGCGAGCCCTGCAGCGAGATGCTCGGCAACAGCGAACCCTCGGCAATCCGGACGTTCCATGACGCAACGTCTATGTTGTACAGGGCGGACACGATGCTCGGATGCGACCTCAACGCAATCTGCAGCGCCTCATCGAGCGTCGGCGGGATCAGCTTCTGGATGCCGTCGACGGCGCCGAGCCGCTCCGGCTTGTGGCCGATGACCTGCACATAGGTGGCGATCGCCTGATTGAGGCTGGCGACGGCGGCGGCATAGTCCGACATGCCGCTGCTGAGGCGTGCCGTGGTCTGGGCGACATCCGTCCGGGTCCCCTCGCCGACGTTCAGGCGATCCTCCGCAGCGCGCACCTGCTCCCGGAGAAACTGGATGTTCTGCGCGGTGAGATTGACCACGACCTGGGCCTTGATGACCCCCATGAACGCGGTCACCGCGTCCAGCAGCGTCGACGCCTCGACCAGCTTCAGTTGCTCGCGGGCGGCCTTGACCGAAGTCTCCGCCATCTTCACCGAATTCACTGTCCGGAATCCGAGAAACAGCGGCTGCTCGACCGACAATGAAACGCCGCGGGGATTCATCCCCTTCGACCAGTTCGGAAACAGACCAGTCCTCGTCGTCTGGTAACCGAAATCGCCGCTTGCAGTGATCCGCGGGCGGAACCCCGATTTCGCCTGCGGGACACCTTCGTCGATCGCGCGCATCTGGGCGCGCGCCGCATTCAAACCAGGGTTGTTCGTGTAAGCCGATGCCATAGCGGCCGCCATCGACTCGGCAGACGCACGCCCGGACCAAATCGACGCAGCAACCAGAACAAGCGCCGCGGCCCACCCCACTCGTCTACTCAACACGACGGGCCCCCTCAACTGGCGGCTGCGCAGGACGCCTTGGCGCCGCGCGGACACAGCCCATTGAGCGCACTCTAGCCGCCCACGCACCCTCGTCAAACACTCCGTTGGGCGAGGCGACGAAAAAGCCGACTCCTGCGGCGTCAATACAACACGGCTCGTTCGAGCAGCCGCTTAGAAAACAAAGGATTTTGGCTTCTCGAAGCCGGGCAACCGCGGAAGATAAACATCGAAAACCGGGCGCGCCCCGAAGTCATCGTCGGTGTGCGTGAAGACTGTCGCAGGAGCAGCGCGCCCATACCCGATGACGGCTACCAGCCTGCCGCCTTCCTTCAATTGCGCGAAGAGCGGTTGCGGGATCACCTCCACCGCGCCGGTCAGAAGAATAACGTCATAGGGGCCTTCCGAGGGGTAGCCGGCCTCGAGCGGGCCGGTGACGACGGCGACATTATCGATCCCGAGGTCGACCAGCGTCTCGGACGCTCTTGCCGATAGCTCCTCGTCCGATTCCAGCGCCACGACCGATCCGGCTAGACGGGCAAGGGCGGCGGCGGCATATCCGGTCGGGCAGCCTACCACGAGCGCGAAATCCGACTGACTGACGTCGGCCGCCTGGATCAACCGGGCCAGCGGAGCCGGACGGATGAGATATCGCGCCGGAGCCCCGCCCGTAGGCTCTTTGACCTCAAGATCATCGTCAATGTAGGCAAATGGCCGCAATCGCGGTGGCAGGAACTGTTCCCGCGGGATTTCCTCCATCGCTTGCAGAACATCGTGATCGGTCACACCCTCCGTTCGGATCTGTGTGTCGACCATCGTGGCTCGCGCGCTGGCGAAATCAGTCATGGTGGAATCTCTCGAAAACCGCCCCGGATTTGGCCTGTTTCCTACCCGTGCTGCCGCCTGCTGACAAGACGCCACTTGCGTCCCACATTAGCTTCGACCCCGACTGGATCGCGGGCCTCTTGCGCTGTCCTCCTTTATCTCTATACCAGCGAGCTTCTGATGGCCTCGTGGCGGAGTGGTTACGCAGCGGACTGCAAATCCGTGCACCCCGGTTCGATTCCGGGCGAGGCCTCCAGCTCGGCCACTCCGGATCCGCTCCCGTTGACGGCCGAGGACGAGGCGATTGAGCCTCCCTGCCTGCCGGGATTACGGAATGACCGAGCGCGGGATGACAACTGTCGCGCCATCCCGGTGAAGCACTTCCGCCCGCACGCCGAAGGTCGCCGCAATCCTTTCCTCGGTCAGCACTGCCGCCGGAGGGCCGGTCGCCGCCACCCGACCCCCGTCGAGCAGCACCAGCCGGTGGGCGTAGCGGGCGGCAAGGCCGAGATCGTGCAGCACAGCGACAACTGCGCCGGCAGCCGTGGCATGGTGCTTGAGAATGTCGAGAACGACCAGCTGGTAGCGGGGATCGAGGGAAGCGGTAGGCTCGTCGGCGAGGATAAGGTCCGCTTCGGTCGCCAGAACCCGCGCCAGCGCAACGCGCGCCCGCTCTCCACCCGAGAGTGTGGTCACCGGCCGCTCGGCGAATTCCGCGACACCGGTCGCCGCCATCGCGCGCTCGACAGCAAGGCGGTCTTCCTCGGACAGGTCCGCGCCGGACCCGCGTGGCAGGCGGCCGAGGCCGACGACCTCGGCTACTGGCAGGGGCCAATAGAACAGATGCCCCTGCGGCAGATAGCCGATTTGGACCGCGCGCTCCCGCTGTGACAGCTTCGCAGCGTCCGTGCCGCCGATCGCGACCGAGCCAGCCGTCACATCGAGAAGTCCAGCGACCGCCTTGAGCAGCGTGGTCTTGCCGGCGCCGTTCGGTCCGATCACGGCGATGAATTCGCCCGGCAACGCATCGAGGTCGACATCGGACAAGACCATCCGGCCAGCAAGGCTGACCGAAATTCCCTTCGCGCTGAGGCCCTGTGCCGTTTCGGTCATACTGGTGCCCCGGCAAGTTCGCTCCGCCGGTGCAGGATCAGCGCAATGAAGAACGGGGCACCGATCAGGGCGGTGAGCACGCCGACCTTGATCTCGCTGGTGGAGGGAATGAGTCGAACCGCAATGTCCGCGGCAAGGAGCAAGGCTGCCCCGGAAAGGGCCGCAGGGACCATCAACCGGCCCGGATCGTGACGAACCAGCGGCCGGACCAGATGCGGCGCCACGAGGCCAACGAATCCGATCGACCCGGCGACGGCGACGCCGGCGCCGACTGCGGCCGCAACGCCTGCCACGACGCGGAGGCGGATCAGGCCGAGATCGAAGCCGAGGCTCTGGGCCGCCTCTTCCCCCAGCGTCAGGGCGCGGAAGGCGCGGCGGTCCCACATCAGCAGCACCACGCCGACCGCCATGAATGGCAAGGCGATCGCCACGTGGCGCATGCTGCGGTCCTCCAGCGAGCCGAGCAGCCAGAAGGCAATTTCGAGGGCCGCGAAGGGATTGGGGGCAAGGTTCAGCGCGAGCGCCGTCCCCGCCCCGGCGAGGCTCGATATGGCAAGCCCGGCCAGAATCAGGACCAGCAGGCTGGCACGTGGCCCGGCGACGAGCAGGAGCAGCGCCACCGAAATCAGCGCGCCGGCGATTGCGGCAACAGGCAGCGCCACGGAGAGCACGTCGACCAGGCCAAGGGAGATGACGGCGACCGCGCCGAACGCCGCCGCCGACGGCGCACCGAACAAAGACGGCGCCGCAAGCGGATTCCTGAGCAGGCCCTGGAGGGCCGCCCCGGACAGGCCGAGCGTTCCGCCGATCATGACCGCGAGCAAGGCGCGCGGCAGCCGGATGTCGATGACGATAATGCGCGCCGCCTCATTCGCCTGACCGACCAGCGCGCCTGCAACTGTCGGCGGTGCCAGCCAGACCGGCCCGACGCCGAGCGAAACCAGAAACAAAATGCCGACCAGCAGCGCCAGGCCGACGATCAGCCGGCCGTCCCGTCGATCCGCCCGAGCTGCCATCGGCGTGTCAATTGCTCCATTTCAGCCCGGCATAGGCCGACAGGCCGGCACTGTTATAGCCGGCTGCGTCCTGATAGGGCGTATTGAAGAGGTTCTCGATCCGCCCGTAGATCGTGAGGTTGCTGTCGACCCGGTAGTCGGCCGAAAGGTCGACGCGCGTGTAGGGATCGAGCGTCACCGTGCCGGCATCATTGTCGAAGCGACGCCCGACATAAGTCAGCGAAACCGCGGTCTCGAGATTGCGCACGCCCGTGTAGACGATCGACAGCGAAGCCGAATTCTGGGCGCGGCGGGCAAGCGGCCGCCCGGTGTCGAGATTGCGGGCGTCAAGATAGGTATAGGTCGCCGTCGCATTGAGAACGCCGGGAACGAGCATCGCGCTGGCGGTGACCTCGACGCCCGACGTTCGCGCACTCGAGATATTGGCGTAGTTGCCGAACGGCGGAATTGCGAAATCGTAGTCGATCATGTTTTCGATGCGGTTCCAGAATCCCGTCGCCGATATCCTGAAACGGCTGTCGAAGAGCGTCTTCTCGAGACCGAGATCGCCGCCGACACTGGTTTCCGGCTTCAGCTCCGGGTTGTAGGCGAGCTGGAAGGCGGTCGGCCGCTTGGCGCCGGTGCCGATGCTGCCGCGGATCCCCGCCTCCCATTCGGGTATGGCATAGAAGGCCGTCATCCGGCCCGTGGTGAAGCCCTTGCCGTCGACCTCACCGTCGTGGCGGCCAGCAAAGGAAAGGTTGAGCCGCTCACCGACCGGCAACTGATAGAGCAGGTAGCCGGCATAGAGCAGCACGTCACTCTCGAACGTCGGCGCGGTGAGGTCGCTGCGGGTGCCGTTCGCCGTCTGTTCCTCCACCCGTGCGCCGCCCAACAGCGAGCCGGCGCTGCCGAAGCTGACGAGCTTCTGATATTCGATTCCGACATCGTTGCCGAAATAGTCGGTCGTCCGCCCCGGCTCCACATATTGATGATGATTGTCCGCCACGAAGACATTGATCGTGTTGTTCACCCGCCCCCCGAAGGTCGGGAAGGTGAACTTGCCGAACGCCGACAGAAGGTCCCGGTTCGACTCGTAGCCCTTGGCGTCGAGCGTCGGCCCCGCGTCGATCTCGCTCTGGTCGCGATAGCCGTCGGCGCCGAACTCGAACCGCGTCCCGTTGCCGGGATCGAAGGCGCCGCGGATCGTGCCGGCGAACTTCTCGGTGCTGTCCGGCTCGCCGTGGTCGCGGCTGCCGACCCGCGAAAAGCCGTCCGTCGCGAAATACGTGCCGCTTGTGTAGAGGCTCAGGTCGCCGGTCGTGTTTCCTCCCGACAGGTTGACCCGCCACGTGCCATGGCTGCCGCCATCCACCGAGGCCTTCAACCGCGGCGGGCCGCCGGATTTCTTGGTGATGATGTTGATGACCCCGCCGATGGCGTCGGACCCGTAGAGGGCGCTCTGCGGACCGCGCAAGATTTCGATACGCTCGATGTCTGTGATGGTGAGAAGGGAAAAATCGAACTGGTCGCGCGCGCTTGCCGGGTCGTTGACCCTGACGCCATCGATCAGGACGAGCGTGTGCTGGGCTTCCGTTCCGCGCAGGCTGACAAGCGTCTGCCCACCGACGCCGCCGGTTTCATTGACCGTCACGCCCGGTACGCTGCGCAACAGCTGAGCGACGGACTCGGTCGGCTGCCGGGCGATCTCCTCGGCGGTGATCACCGACACCGTGCTGCCGGACCGGCCGAGCGCCGTCGGCGTGTAGTATGGCGTGACGACCACCTCCGGCGGCTCGGCATCTGCCGGCATTGCCGGAAGCAACCAGCCAAGAGAAAGCAGAACCGTGCTGCGGGCGCCCCGCAAGCGGGCAGGCATGTGGCAGACCTCGTGTTCGATCGATCTGGCGACCGGCGCCCGTCACGGCATGTGTCCCGGGCCCACCCGGCTTCCAAGCCGGATCGTCGAGGAGTAAACGAGCGGCAGGGACCGCGCAACGCAGGGCGGAAGGATGTCCAAGGTTTTTCACGCGGCGGGGCTGATGGTCGCCGGGCTGCTGGCTGCCGTCCGGGTGGGCACGGCGGCAGAGCCGCCACCGCAGCGCATCGTCTCCATCAATCTGTGCTCGGATGAGTTGCTGATCGCCCTCGCCGACCCGGACCAGATCGCATCGCTGTCGATCTATGCCACCGATCCGGTCCTTTCGTACTTCGCTGACAAGGCCAAGGCTTTCCGCCACGACGCCGGCGAGGCGGAGACCGCCATCGACCTCGATCCGGACATGGTGATTGCCGGCCGCTACACCAAGCGGGCGAGCCGCGACATGCTGTCGGCGCTCGGCTATCGGGTCGAACTGCTCGACCCGGCGCGCAGCATCGACGATTCGATCGCGCAAATTCGCCAGGTCGCGTCGCTCGTCGGTCATCCGGAGCGCGGCGAGCGTCTGGTTGAGGAGATCGAGGCGGCCCGTGCTCGCGCTCTTGCCGCCGCCCGCGGCGAGCCGCGACGAACGGCGGCGGTATATCAGCGCCGGGGATACGTCACGGGCAGCGAAACCCTCACTGGCGAACTCCTGTCGGCCGTCGGTCTCGTCAATTTCGGTGGCGAGCTCGCCGGCAAGACCGGTGGATTCGTCCGTCTTGAAAGCCTGGTAGCCGATCCCCCGGACCTCCTCGTGGTCTATGATTCTCCGATTGCTCCCGAGGACCAGGGCGAGGCTCTGCTTGTCCACCCCGCCCTCACCACCCTCTTCCCGGCCAATAAGCGCGTCACCCTGCCGGAACGCCTGACCGTCTGCGGCGGGCCTTCCCTGCCGGCCGCGCTCGACTGGCTGTCGGAGCAGGTTCGCCGGATCACTGAAAATCCGTGATCACCTTCGATCATCTCTGGATGCTGGCCGCGGCGTTGGCCCTCGATGCGGCGGTCGGTGATCCGGATTTCCTATGGCGAAGGGCGCCGCATCCGGTTGCGTTGATCGGCGGCCTGATCGGCTGGCTCGACAGGTCCCTGAACCGAAGTCGTCACAAGCCGTTTTCTCGCAGGATCGCTGGCGGCTTCACGGTGCTTGTTGTTGTGGTCCCGGCGGCGGCTGTCGGTTTCGGCATTGAATACGGGCTCGCCCGAGTCCCGTACGGGTGGATCGGAATCGTCCTCGTCGCGGCCATCCTGCTTGCCGGCCGCAGCCTTTACGATCACGTTGCCGCGGTCGCCTCGGCCTTCGACACGGGTGGCCTCACCGCCGCCCGTGCCGCCGTCGCCAAAGTCGTCGGCCGCGACCCTACGACTCTTGACGAGGCCGGGGTCTGCCGTAGTGCGATCGAATCGATGGCGGAAAACTTCTCCGACGGCGTTGTGGCCCCCGCCCTCTGGTTCGCGCTGCTGGGGCTCCCCGGCCTCGCCGCCTACAAGGCGATCAACACGGCTGATTCGATGATCGGCCATCTGACCCCGCGTCATGAGGATTTCGGCTGGGCGGCCGCGCGCCTTGACGATCTGGTCAACCTTCCGGCCAGTCGCTTGGCCGGTGCCCTGCTCGCCCTCGCGGCACCGATGGTGCGCGGGTCTATTGGCGCGGCCCTCCATGTGATGCGCGCGGAGGCGCCGAAGCATCGCTCACCCAATGCCGGCTGGCCCGAGGCAGCCGTGGCGGCGGCATTGGGCCTGGCGCTGGCGGGACCGCGTCGATACCGCGGCGTGCTCGTGCACGACCCCTATGTCTACCCGGCGGGCCGTCGCCATGCGACGCCGGCCGACACTCGCCGCGGGTTGCGGCTCTATGTCGGCGCCTGGGCCCTATTGTTCATTGTCACCGCAGCCGCCGGTGGGCTGGTTGTCCGTTTCGCCTGAGCGGCGGTGAGCCGGCTTCTCTCCCCCCTGCAACGCGTAGGACGTTGCCGCCGGGGGCCGATGGGCTTAGGCTTGAAGCCGGCAATTCAGCCCCGGGGGGAGGAAGTCAATGGGCCACCGATATCAGAACATCCTCGAGACCGTCGGCCGGACGCCGGTCGTCCTTATCAATCATCTCGCGCCGCCGGACGTGAACCTCTACGTCAAGATCGAGGCCTTCAATCCGCTCGGCTCGGTGAAGGACCGGCTCGCCCTCGGCGTCATCGAGGCAGGCGAACAATCCGGCGCGCTGAAGCCCGGCCAGACCGTGCTCGAGGCGACCAGCGGCAATACCGGCATCGGCCTCGCCATGGTTTGCGCGGCCAAGGGCTATCCCCTGGTCCTGATCATGGCTGAGCCGTTCAGCGTCGAGCGGCGCAAGCTCATGCGCTTCCTGGGCGCCAAGGTGGTGATCACTCCCGCCGCCGAGCGCGCGGTCGGCATGATCACGAAAATGGAGGAACTCGCTGCAGCTCACGGCTGGTTCATGACCCGCCAGTTCGAGAACGAAGCCAACCCCGATTTCCACTCGCGCACAACAGCCGTCGAGATTCTCGACGATTTCGAGGACGAGCGGCTTGACTATTGGGTCACCGGATACGGAACCGGCGGCACGCTCAAGGGCGTCGGCCGCGTGCTCGCCAAGGAACGGCCGGAGACCAAGGTTATCGTCTGCGAGCCGGCCGAGGCGCCGCTGATCGGCAGTGGCATACCGCAGGAAACCAATCCCGACGGAACGCCTGCCGCCGCGCACCCGGCGTTCAAGCCACATCCCATGCAGGGCTGGACTCCGGATTTCATTCCCAAGCTGACGAGCGACGCCGTCGACATGGGCTTCATGGCGGAGCTGATCGAGATTCCCAACGCCGATGCGATGAAATGCAGCAAGGACCTTGCCCAGAGGGAAGGGATCTTCGTCGGTATCACTTCCGGCGCCACCTTCGCCGGGGCGCTTCGCGTCGCCCACGAGGCGCCGAAGGGCTCCAACATCCTCTGCATGCTGCCCGATACCGGCGAGCGCTATCTGAGCACCCCGCTCTTCGGCGATATCGCCGCCGACATGAACGAGGAAGAGCTGGCGATTTCGCGCTCGACACCGAGCGCGCAGTTGCCGGCCTGACAAGGAAGGCCTCGCCTGTCCTCAAACCCGGCTGCTGGCAATCGCCAGCAGCCGGTCGATGTCGACGTGCCGTTCAAGATGAGCGGCGAGCGCATCGAGGGTTTCCTCGACCAGTGCATTGAAACGCAGGTCTGAACCGTCTGCGCCCAGCTCGGCAAGCCAGGCGCGGCGAAAGCCGTCCGCGGCGAAGAGGCCGTGGACATAGCTGCCGGCGACCAGCCCGTCCCGGGATCGGGCGCCATCGGGGCGACCATCGAGATCGAGGACGGGTCGGTCACAATCCGGGCCTGTCGTGTGACCGAGGTGAATCTCGTATCCGGTCATCGGCGCACCTGTCGGGACGTGATGCCCGGTCACAGCGACCGTCATCTTGTCACCGCCGAGGACGGTTTCGACGTCGAGCAGCCCCATCCCGTCGACCGCGCCTGCCCTCCCCTCGACACCCTCGGGATCGACGATTCGCCGGCCCAGCATCTGATAGCCGCCGCAAAGGCCCAGCACCCGGCGGCCGCGGCGGCGATCGGCGAGGAGGTCGATATCCCATCCCTGCTCCCTCATGAAGGTGAGGTCGGCGATGGTCGCTTTGGAGCCGGGGATCAGGATCAGGGTGGCGTCCGCCGGCATCGCCTCACCCGGGCGGACCAGCGCCAGCGAAACGCCCGGTTCCAGCCGCAGTGGATCAAGGTCGTCGAAATTGGCGATCCGCGGGAGCGCAGGGACGGCGATGACTGTCGCTCCGCGGCCCCGATCTTCGCCGACGAGGCCGAGCACATCCTCGGCCGGCAGGCGGTGAGCTGCATCGAACCAGGGAATCACGCCGAGACACGGCCAACCGTTTCTCTCCTCGATGAACCGCGCGCCGTCGGCGAACAGCTCCGCGTCGCCACGAAATTTGTTGATCAGAAAGCCTTTGACCCTCTGCCGGTCGGGCTCCGGGAGCACCGCGTGGGTCCCGACCAGGCTGGCGATCACCCCGCCCCGATCGATATCGCCGAGAAGGACGACGGGCACGTCAGCCGCCTCCGCGAAGCCCATATTGGCGATGTCGCCGGCCCTGAGATTCACTTCGGCCGGACTGCCGGCGCCCTCGACGATGACGACGTCGGCGCCCTCGCCGATCCTGGCGAAGCTTTCCAGCACCTTGAGAAGCAGGTCGGATTTCCGCTTCCCGTAGTCGGCGGCTTTCAGGCTACCGAAGCGCTTGCCCTGAACGATCACCTGCGCACCCTGGTCGGTCTCGGGTTTGAGGAGCACGGGGTTCATATGCACCGATGGCGCCAGCCCTGCGGCTCGCGCCTGCAGCGCCTGGGCGCGGCCGATCTCGCCGCCGCCGGCGGTGACGGCGGCATTGTTGGACATGTTCTGCGGCTTGAACGGCGCGACCTTCAATCCTCGCCGGAGGAGCACCCGACAAAGCCCGGCGACAATCACCGACTTGCCGACATGGCTGCCGGTGCCCTGGATCATCAGGGCAGGTCTCAAACCGACCCTCGAAGGCAATCGCTCAATATTCGATCCCGACCTGCGCCTTCACACCGGAGCGGAAGGGGTGCTTGACCGTTTCCATCTCGGTCACGAGGTCGGCGATCTCGATGAGCTCGTCCGGGGCATTGCGCCCCGTGACGATGACGTGGACGTCTGCCGGCTTCTCGTCGCGCAGGAAGGCGACGATCTCCTCGACCGGCAGGTAGCCGTAGCGGAGCACGATATTGAGTTCGTCAAGGAGGACGAGCTTGAAGGTGCCCGAGGCGATGATCTCCTTGGCCCGCTCCCACGCCGCGCGGGCGGCGGCCAGATCGCGCTGGCGGTCCTGGGTCTCCCAGGTGAAGCCCTCGCCCATCGTGTTGATGGAGACGAGGTCGCCGAACCTCTCCAGGGCGGCCCGCTCGCCGGTCTGCCATTTGCCCTTGACGAACTGGACGATGGCGACCCGCATTCCGTGGCCGAGCGCGCGGAACACCATGCCGAAAGCCGCGGTGGATTTGCCCTTGCCCTTGCCGGTGTGGACGATCAGCAGGCCCTTCTCGATCGTCTTGGTGGCGATGATCTTGTCCCGCGCCGCCTTCTTCTTGCGCATCTTCTCAGCGTGACGGGCATCCAGCTCGGCTTCGCTCATCTCGCGGGTCATGCGGCCGCCTCCTGGCGCTGATCGATCAGGGCAGACAGCCGATCATAGGCGCTGTTCAGCCGCGGCGACCAGAGGCCGCGATCGATCGCCTCACGAAAGCGGGCTGCCATCTCGGCGAGTGCCGGGGCATTCGCTTCGGCGATGAAGCTCCGCACCGTGTCGTCGGCGATATAGGCATCATAGAGCTGATCGAAATGGTGGTCACCGACGGCGTTGGTCATCGCCGCATAGGCGAAGAGGTAATCGACCGTTGCCGCCATCTCGAAGGCGCCTTTGTAGCCATGGCGCATGACGCCGGCGATCCATTTCGGATTGGCGGCACGGCCGCGCACTACGCGCGCGACCTCCTCGCCGAGCGAGCGGACGACGGGCTTTTCCGGCCGCGCGTGATCGCCGTGATAGACCGGCGGAGCTTCACCTTTCAGCGTCTCGATCGTCGCAGCCAGTCCGCCCTGGAAATGGTAGTAGTCGTCGGAATCGAGGATGTCGTGCTCGCGGTTGTCCTGGTTGTGGAGCACCGCATCGGCGGCCTTCAGCCGCTCGGCGAGCAGCTCCCGGCTGGCGTCACCATGGCTGCCGCCGCCATAGGCAAAGCCGCCCCAGGCCAGGAAAGCTTCGGCGAAATCGGCGCGGTTTTCCCAGATTCCCTCGTCGATCAGGGCCTGCATGCCGGCACCATAGGCGCCGGGCTTCGCTCCGAAGATACGGGTGGCGGCGACACGCTCGGCCAGCGTTGAATCAAATCCGGACGCCACGAGACGCGCCCGGGCGGCGCGGACGTCAGCGGCGATGGGGTTCGCCTCGTCGCTCTCGTCAAGGGCGGCGATCGCCCGCATGGCCGAGTCGATCAGGTCGATCTGGTCGGGAAAGGCGTCGCGGAACATGCCGGAGATCTTGAGGGTCACGTCAATCCGCGGCCGGCCGAGCTTTGACAGCGGCATCACACGGAAGCCGGTCACACGGCCAGTGCCTTGTTCCCATTGGGGTTCCGCGCCGATCAGCGCCAGCACCTGGGCGATGTCGTCGCCGCCGGTCCGCATGTTGGAGGTGCCCCACGCCGACAGCGCGATCGACCGCGGCCACTCGCCTTCGTCCTGAAAATAGCGGAGCGCCAGGGCATCGGCGGCGGCGCGGCCGAGGCTCCAGGCGGCGGTGGTGGGGACGGCGCGAACGTCGACCGAGTAGAAGTTCCGGCCCGTCGGAAGCACGTCCGGACGGCCTCTGGACGGGGCTCCGGACGGTCCCGGCGCCACGAAACGCCCCTCCAGGGCGGCGAGGACAGCCGCTGTCTCGTCCCGTCCCGACCGATCGAGCGCCGGTGCGAGATCCTGCGCGATCCATTCGAGGACGAGACCGGTCTCGCGCCAGTCCCGGGGGAAGGAGTCGTGGTCCACCGCGTCGGCGACCAGCTTCGCCGCCAGCAGTTCGATGCGTTCGACCGTATCGCCCACGGTCCGCCAGGGAGCATCGAGGAGACCGCCGAACGGGTCCGGCCGCGGACCATGCCACGCTGCGCCAAGGTCGCAGTCGAGCGGGTCTAAATCGCCAAGGCCGAGGTCGGCGGCGATGACACGGTGGAGCGAGCGGTCGGACGGCTGCTTGCCACTGCGCGGCATGCGAGCGATGGCGACCAGCGTATCGATCCTTTGCCGGCTTTCGGGCCCGGTGCCGAGGATATGCAGACCATCGCGGATCTGCATTTCCTTCAGCTCGCAAAGATGGGCGTCGAGTGCCTGCAGCGAATCGCCGGCATCGTCGCGGGTCAGACCGAGATCGCGATCGAGGCCATGGCGTTCGGCCGTGGCGACGATCTCCGCCTCCAGCCAGGCACGTCGCCGCGGGTCGACGCCGGCAGCGAGGTAATACTCGTCGATCAGCGTCTCGAGTTCCGACAGCGGGCCGTGGATTTCCGCCCGTGTCATCGGCGGCATCAGATGGTCGACGATCACGGCTGAGGCGCGGCGCTTCGCCTGCGCACCCTCACCCGGATCGTTGACGATGAACGGATAGACGAGCGGTGTCGGGCCGAGGGCGACTTCCGGCCAGCAGGCTTCCGACAGACCGAGGGCCTTGCCCGGCAGCCATTCGAGATTGCCGTGCTTGCCGAGATGGACGATCGCGTCTGCCGGAAAGACATGACGCAGCCAGGCGTAGAAGGCGAGATAGTGGTGCGGCGGCACCAGATCCGGGTCGTGATAGGTGGCCTTAGGGTCAATGTTGTAGCCGCGCGCCGGCTGGATGCCGACGACGACGTTACCGAAGCGATGAACGGCTAGGTGGAAGGCGTCATCGGCGAAGAAAGGATCTTCCTCCGGCGCGCCCCATCGCTCCGAGATGTCGGCCTGAACCGTCTCCGGCAGCCCAGATAGGAACTCCGTATAGCATTCGAGGGAGAGTGCGGACCCCATGCCTGGGTCGTCATTCCGGCGCAAGCCGGAATCCATCGAAGACGCTTCCGCGTACTCTGCCCCGTCATCGATGGACCCCGGCTTTCGCCGGAGTGACAGTCGAGGGTTTTGCAGCGCGTTGGTCGGTCCGGCAAGCAGACGCCCCATGAGAGCGGCGCTGGTCTGAGGAAATCCGGGCATCTTGTAGCCGGCCAACTGCATGGCGACCCCTAGCCGTGCAACGCTTTCCGGCGTGTCGAGGCCGACACCGTTGGCGAGCCGGCCGTCGCGGTTGGGGTAGTTGGACAGAACAATCGCTACGCGCCTCTCGTCGACCGAACGAGCGGCGAGCGTAACCCACGCGGCGGCCTGCGCCGCGACGAACGCCACCCGGTCGGCGACCGGCCGATAGGTGGTGAGCCGGCTGTCGGTCAGCGAATCGAGCGTCTCCGCCTTGAAAGAAACGGCGCGGGTCGTCAGTCGCCCGTCGACCTCGGGGAGGACGATGTTCATCGTCAGGTCGCGCGGCAGCAGCCCGCGCGTGCTGGCGCGCCACGCCGCCTCGGTGCAACCACCGAGGATCACCTGCAACACGGGCCGACCGGGAGCATCGAGGATCGTCCCATCGTTCGCCGCCCCGACCCGTGATGCGGCAAAGGCGGTCGTATTCAACACCACGGCCGGGGATATCCGGGAGAATGCGGTCTCCAGAAACGCCCGGCTCTCCTCGTTCTTGAGGCTGGTGACGAAAACCGGCAACGCCGCAATCCCCTCATCGGCGAGGGCGGCGACCAGAGCGTCGATCGGGGCGGTCGCACCGGCCTGCAGGATCGAGCGGTAGAAGACGATCGGGGCGACAGGCAGGCCGGAGCCCAGGCGCTGCAGCGCCTCGTCCAGAGGGAGAATCCCTTCCCCGGGCCGGTAGCATCCGGCAGCGGCGACGGGCTGTGGGTCTGGCACGTTCCCAACACCGCCGATCAAACCACCCATGATCGCCAGCGCCGCCCGAGCGTTCGACGCGCCGCCAGCGACCAGACAGCGCCACAGCCGCCGACTGTCGGCGACCGGCGCCGTCGACCATGCCTCGAGACCGGGATCCCAGCGATCCTCGCCGGGAACGACTACCAGCCGCAGTCTTCCGCCGCGCGAGAGCTCGCGCAAACGCTCCAAGCCGTAGGGCCAATATCCCACACCGCCCATCAGGCGAACGACGATGAGCTTCGCGCCGGCGAGCGTCTTCTCAACGTAGAGGTCGACGGAAAGCGGGTGGGCCAGCCGCATCAGGTTGGCCAAGCGGAGCGTTGGTGCCCCCTCCCCCATTTCCTTTGCGACCTCTGCCAGCAATGCCAGCTCGCTGTCGGCCGAGGACAGAACGACGATGTCGCCCGGCGACTGATCGAGGTCGACGGCGGCCTCGCCATCCTCGATCCGTCCGACGTCGCCGGCGAGGAGATGCATGCGATCAGCCGGCGAGGCTCGCCGCGATCGCGGCGGGATCGATGCCGCGAAGGCCGATGACGACCAGGCACTGGGGTCCGGCGACCGGGTCGAAGTAGGCTTCGACCCGCGGGCCGACCGCCTGGACGACGGCGGAAGCCGCCTTGCCGGCGACGCGCGTCCGCCCCTTGATCCGCAACACGCCCGGGACGGTCAGTGCGGCGCCGACGCGATCCCGCACCGCCTCCAGCGACGGAAACGCAGCCGGCTCGACGACGAAGCTGGTGAAGTCGTCGTGGTCATGGTCCTCGCCTTCGAGCTCGTGATGGCTCTCGCGGCCAGCCATGTTGGCCTCGGTCTCCGCCCCGAGCCCAAGAATGATCTCCGGGACGAGGCCGCCCACGGCGCTGCGTACCCTTTGGGTTCCCGGGCGCGCCTCGGCGGCAATGACCGTCTCGACTCTCTCGAGATCCTGTTCGCCGAGGAGATCGGATTTGCTGACCACGATCAGGTCAGCGCACCGAAGCTGATCTTCGAACAGCTCGTCGACCGGATCATCGTGTCCCCGCACCGGATCAGGCTCGGCCGGCACCTCAGGCGCAAACCGGCCCTCGAGGACTGCGACCGCGTCCGCCACCGCCACGACCGCATCGACCGTCAGGCGATGCCTGACCGTCGGCCAGGCGAAGGCCCGCACCAGCGGCTGCGGTAGCGCCAGCCCGGAGGTCTCGACGATGATGTGATCCGGCGTCGGCTGCCGCGCGAGCAGTGCCTCCATGGTTGGCAGGAACTCGTCGGCGACCGTGCAGCAGATGCAGCCATTGGTCAGTTCGACGATCGAATCGGGCCGGCAGGCCGCGTTGCCGCATTCGCCGAGCAGGCTACCGTCGAAGCCCGTATCGCCGAATTCGTTGACGATCACGGCAATCCGGCGTCCGCCCGCCCGCGCGATCAGATTGCGGATCAGCGTCGTCTTGCCCGCGCCGAGAAAGCCGGTGACGATGGTCGCGGGAATCCGGGACGGCTTCATGAGAGCATCTCATGCCGCGGCGCGGACGGCTTGATCTGCAGTGGGATGCCCGCGGTCATCAGCACCACCCGGTCGACCGATGCGGCGACGCGCTGGTTGAGGAATCCCTGAGCGTCGGCGTAGCGGCGGGCCAGGGCATTCATCGGCACGATGCCCGCCCCGACCTCGTTGGAGACGAGAATCGCCGGCCCGGCAGCCGATTCGAGAGTGGCGAGCAGCGATTCGATTGCCGAGCCGATCGCACGTTCGGCCTGCATCAGATTGGAAAGCCAGAGCGTGAGGCAATCGACCAGAACGACCCGCTCGGGCCCCACGACAGAGCCAAGGGCCGCCGGCAGCTCAAGCGGCTCCTCGATCGTCTGCCAGCCGTCCCCGCGCCGCGCCCGATGCTGGGCGATGCGCTCGGCCATCTCGTCGTCGCCTGCCTCGGCGGTGGCGATGTAGACCAGCGACCGACTGGATGCCGTCGCCAGGCCCTCGGCGAACCGACTCTTGCCGGAGCGCCTGGCCCCAAGGACGAGGATATGGCCGGGCTTCACGCCGTTCTCGCCAAGCGCTGGTGGAGCCATCCAGCGGTCACCCCGGCAAGGGTCCACAGGACGGCACTGACGACGAGCGATGCGACGACAAACTGGCCGGCCAGCGCGCCGGGATAGGCAACCTCATGGCTTGGCGGCGAAGGCGCCCCGACCGCGTGCGGCAGCACGAGGATTGCCACCCCCGCCACCCGCAATGCCCAGTGCCGCCCGAGCACGATCAGGGCGATCCCGGCGGCAGAGGCGGCAACGGTCGTCAGCCACCACAATTGACGCTCCACCAAATCACCGGCCGGTGTGCCCGGCAGTTCGGGTGGAAGACCCAAAGCGGGCAACAGCGCGGCGGCGACGAACCCGACCGTTCCCCACAACAGACCGCGACGCGCGTCGATCGGCTCACCCTTGAGGAGCATCAGGCTGAGCAGGACGGCAGAAACGGCGATCCCCATCAGCAGATTGGCAAGCGCCGTGAAGGCGGTCCGCGCGAAGCCCTCGGCCGGCTGCCACGCATCGGCATCGTGGTGGTGCCCGCCAATCTCGGCCATCTCTCCGCCGGCTGTGCCATGGTCGTGACCTGCCCCGCCCGCCTGCTCGAAAAGCTCGGCATCAAGGATCAGCGGCTCGGTGGTGAAGGCCTGCAGCACGGTGATGGCGAGGCACACGGCGAGGCCCGCGCCGACGGCGCTGAAGATAATCCCCCGGAACATGGCAGCGCCCTCAGTGACAGGGAAGTCCGAGGGCGTGACGGGTGTCGTGGGTGGCGTTGTGGATTGCGCTCGGCCACGCGAAGCCAGTGGTCAGAAACAGGGCGAGGCCGAAGAACAGGGCGGCGATGGCGGGCGCAATGCGTGCGCTCGTCCGTGTCGATGCGAGATATCCGGTAGCAGTTGTCATGCCGGCGTCTCCTTCTCCGTCCCACCGACGGTCGAGAGGTTTCAATCGCGCGCCGGCCGGTCTCCTGGCTCGCGGGTCGAAGCCCTTGCCCACGCCTTCCCGGTCTCCCAGTGGCATGATGCGGGACGGGCTCGCCGCTTACAGTTGCGGGGGCAGCCGCGGCATTGGGACCTGTCCCTCACCGCGTTCCCGTTTCATCTCTGGCCATTGCCGGCCAGAGAACCGACGCACCCCGACTGTACGCGCCGGTCGGCAGCGAGACAAGCTGTGTGGATAAGCGCCTGGCGAGCCTAGCCGGACTGCGATCTGGCGCCGCGCTTTGCCCCTGTCCACCAGCGCTTCACCGCCACGCTGACGCGACGGTTGATCCGGCGCACCGCCGGGATGTCGGTGGCCAGGACCAGAAATCCGAGCGGCAGCATCCAGAAGCCGAGAACGGGAAGGAAGCCGAAAAGCCCGCCGACGACCAGAAGTCCCCCGATGGCAAGCCTCAGGATCTGGTTTTGAGGAAGCGCGATCGTGCGGTTACCCAGCCGGATTTTGGACAAATTCGAACCGCCTTCTCTCAGGGCGGACGTCGAAGGCCGCCGGAGCGTTACAAATGGGAGAAATCTGGCGCCGGCACAAGCCCCCGACCGAGCATCGAGCAACCCTTTGCAACGCCGGCATGCCTTTGCTATACGGCTTCGCACTCGGCAGGGTATGCCGATCCCCGGTAGCTCAGTTGGTAGAGCAAGCGGCTGTTAACCGCTGGGTCGCTGGTTCGAGTCCGGCCCGGGGAGCCAGTTATCTTACGAAGGCGATCGATGGCGGTGGACACGGCCGCGCGGTTCTAGCAGGAACCAGTAGCTTGGCGCATGAGTTAGTCGCCGTAGCGGACGGCCGGAAACTCCGCCGGCGAGTGGGAAATCCTGAGTTTTGCAGCAGGTGCGCACTGTTCGATCACGGGGTTACGGGGCGACGACCGCACCCTCTGACACGTCCGCCGAGACGTGGCAGCCGGAGTGTCGGGTACTATCCACTCAACCGACCATAGGAGGTCGCAGGTGACAGACAACGAAAGCAGAACCGGTAGTGGCGGCGGCGGCGGCCGTTCGATCATCTACATCATCATCGCGGTGATCATCCTCGCGATCATCTACTACGCCGCGACCTCGAACTGGTTCGCCGGGGAAGAGCCGGAGCAGCCGGCGCCAACCGAGCCCGCACCGCCGGCCGAGCAACCCGCGCCGCCAGCCGAGCAACCCGCGCCGCCGGCCGAGCAGCCCGCGCCGCCGGCCGAGCAGCCCGCGCCGCCGGCCGAGCAACCGGCCCCACCGGCCGAGCAACCGGCCCCACCGGCCGAACAGCCCGCGCCGCCGGCCGAGCCTGCTCCGCCGGCCGAGCAACCGGCCCCACCGGCTGAACAGCCCGCGCCGCCGGCCGAGCCTGCTCCGGCACAGCCGAACCAGCCGGATCAGCCGGCACCCGCGCAATAACGGGACGGCACTTCGCCCTCAGGGGCGGAAACCAGAATTCCTGGACAAACGGACCGGCGCCCCTGGCGCCGGTCCTTCTTTTTGCGACAGAGCGGGCACCGCCCCCGGACGCTTAACCCTAACGCGCAAAATTCGAATCGAACTCGCGGCGAATCCGGCGTACCCGCCTTATCATCCACGCGCAGGATGCAATTGCGGCAGGCGCGCCTTTGACTATGCACACTGACGGATATCGGGTCGCCTGGGTCGACTACGCCAAGGGCTTCTGCATCATCATGGTGGTGATGATGCACTCGACGCTGGGCGTCGAGAAAGCGGCCGGCGCCGACGGCTGGATGAACTATCTGGTCGAATTCGCCCGGCCGTTTCGCATGCCGGACTTCTTCATGATCGCCGGGCTGTTCCTGGCGCGCGTCATCGACCGCGACTGGCGCACCTATCTCGACAAGAAGGTCGTCCACTTCGCCTATTTCTACCTTCTGTGGCTGACCATCCAGTTCGCCTTCAAGGCGCCGATGATCGCCGCCGAGGACGGGGCGGCCGGCGCGCTGCAGGCCTATGCGCTGGCCTTCATCGACCCGTTCGGGACGATGTGGTTCATCTACCTCCTGCCGATCTTCTTCGTGGTGACCAGGTTCGCCCGCCCGGTGCCATGGTGGGCGATCTGGGTCGCCGGGGCGGTGCTCGAAGCCCTGCCGATCCACACCGGCTGGATCCTGATCGACGAGTTCGCCGCCCGCTTCGTCTATTTCTACACCGGCTACGTGTTCGCGCCGCAGATCTTCCGGGTCGCGGCATGGGTGATCGCGCGGAGCTGGCAGGCCGGCGCGCTCCTGATTGCCTGGGCCGTGGTGGAGGGGCTGGCGGTCTTCAACGGCATCGCCGACCTGCCTGGCGTCAGCCTCTCCCTCGGCCTTGTCGGAGCGCTGGCGGTCGTCAGCTTCTCGTCGCTGCTGTCCAAATCCGACCTGATGGCGCCGGTCCGCTATTGCGGCCGCAACTCGATCGTCATCTACCTCGCCTTCTTCCTGCCGATGGCGGTGTCGCGGACGGTGCTGTTGAAGCTCGGTGTCATCGGCGACATCGGCACGATCTCGGTCCTCGTCACGGCGGCCGGGGTGATCGCTCCGCTGATCCTGTTCTGGATCGTTCGTGGGACATGGCTGCGATTCCTGTTTGAGCGGCCGGCCTGGGCGCGGCTGGATACGCGGCGGCCGGTCCTCGTCCCCGCCGAATAACCGCGTCGGTCACCCCTGCCTTGCCCCCGGCGATCGAGCGGGCAACCATGCGCCGATGGTGTCTGAGTCCCCGACCCTTTTCTGGTTCCGCGACGACCTCCGTCTTTCCGACAATCCCGGCCTTGCTGCCGCCTGCGAGAGCGGGACGCCGCTGATGCTTCTCTACGTCCTCGACGATTCGGGTGACGGGCCGCGGTCGCTCGGCGGCGCGGCCCGCTGGTGGCTTCATCATTCGCTGGCGAGCCTCGCCGCCGATCTTACGACGCTTGGCCAGCAGCTCATCCTCAGGCGCGGACCGGCGCGCGAGATCGTGCTGGACATCGTGCGACGGACGGAATCCCGTCGCGTGATCTGGAACCGGCGCTACGGCTCAGCGGCCGCGCTCGACGACGCTATCGCGGCGGAGCTGGCGAGGGCCGGATGCCGGGTGTCGAGCCACAGTGCCAATCTCCTCCACGAGCCCGGCCAGGTGGTCAACGGCAAAGGCGAGCCGTTCAAGGTCTATTCGCCCTTCTGGCGGGCAGCACAGGCTCTTGGAGGTATCCGTTCGCCGGTTGCCCGGCCAACAGCGCTGCCGCCCTCGCCGCAGCAAATCGAATCCGATTCGCTCGATTCGCTGGCGCTCCTGCCAACCAAGCCGGACTGGTCAGGAGGCCTGCAAGCCACGTGGCAGCCGGGGGAAGCGGGTGCAAAGGCACGGCTTGATGCATTCCTCCACAACCGTCTCGAAAGATACGCGGAGCGGCGCGACTTCCCGGCCGACACCGCGACCTCGATGCTGTCGCCGCATCTCCGCTTCGGCGAAATCAGCCCGGTCCAGATATGGCAGGCGGCGTCGGACCGCGGCGCCAAGACGGCGAAGTTCACCTCGGAGCTTGGCTGGCGGGAATTTGCCTATCATGTCCTGGCTGAATCGCCTGACCTGCATCGAACGAACCTCCGCGACGAGTTCGACAAGTTTCCCTGGGTCAAGCCCAAGGAAGCCACGCTGCGCGCCTGGCAGCGAGGCCGGACCGGCTATCCCATCGTCGATGCTGGCATGCGCCAGCTCTGGCAGACGGGCTGGATGCACAACCGGGTGCGGATGGTCGTCGCCTCCTTCCTCACCAAGCATCTCCTCATCGACTGGCGCCTCGGGGAGACATGGTTCTGGGACACGCTGGTCGATGCCGACCCGGCCAGCAATCCGTTCGGGTGGCAGTGGGTAGCGGGCTGCGGCTACGATGCGCAGCCCTATTTCCGTATCTTCAACCCGGTGCTCCAGGGCGTGAAGTTCGACCCGGACGGTGCTTACGTTCGCCGCTTCGTGCCGGAGATCGCCGCCCTCCCCGACCGCTTCGTCCACGAGCCCTGGAAAGCAACGTCGCTCGAACTCCGGTCCGCCGGGCTCGTCCCCGGTAGGGACTATCCCCGCCCGATCGTCGATCATGGCGCGGCGCGGGACCGGGCGTTGGCGGCCTACAAGGCGATGCGCGGCTAGCGGGCGCCCATCCGAAATTGATTTTCCCGGCCGGTAACATGGGAAGGCAAACTTTCCACGGACGAGCCGACGCCGGGCGGCTCCGTACTTGAAGCCCGCCGAACCAGCCGCTAGCTTCCGGCACCCGGCGTCAACCGAAGATTGCCCCTCGCCAAGAATTCCGAAGCATGACCGTCAGCACATCCGTCGTCGACGCAATCGGCAACACACCGCTCATTCGCCTTCGTCGCGCGTCCGAACAAACCGGATGCGAGATTTACGGCAAGGCCGAATTCATGAACCCCGGCCAGTCGGTCAAGGACCGTCCCGCCCGCCAGATCATCCTCGAGGCGGAAAAGCGGGGCGAGATCAGGCCCGGTGGCCTGATCGTCGAGGGGACTGCCGGCAATACCGGCATCGGCCTTGCCATTGTCGGCCGGTCCCGCGGTTATCGGGTCCTGATCGTCATCCCGGAAACGCAGAGCCAGGAGAAGAAGGACATGCTGCGCCTATCGGGCGCGACGCTGATCGAGGTTCCGGCCAAGCCCTATCGCGACCCCAACAACTACCAGCGCGTGGCGCTCAGGCTGGCGGAATCGCTGCGCGACGGCGAGCCGAACGGCGTGCTGTTCGCCGATCAATGGAACAATCTCGACAACCGACTGGCCCACTACCTGACCACCGGTCCGGAAATCTGGGAGGCGACCGACGGCGATATCGACGCCTTCATCTGCGCGGTCGGCACCGGCGGCACGCTCGCCGGAACGTCCATGTTCCTGCGGGAACGGCATCCATCGATCACCATCGGCTGCGCCGATCCTGAGGGGGCGGCGATGTACGGCCTGTTCACCACCGGCGAGGCGGTGGCGAGCCCCGGAAACTCGATCACCGAGGGTATCGGCCTCGGCCGCAAGACCCCGATCGTCGGCGACATCGAGGTCGACTTCCCGTACATCGTGCCCGACAGCGAGGCGATCCCGCTGCTCTTCGACCTGGTCGAGCATGAGGGGCTGGTGCTCGGCGGATCGTCGGCCATCAACATCGCGGGCGCCATTCGCCTCGCCAGGGACCTGGGCCCGGGCCACACCATCGTGACGGTGCTTTGCGACCTCGGCACCCGCTACCAGTCGAAGCTGTTCAATCCGGAATTCCTGCGCTCGAAGGACCTGCCGGTGCCGGAATGGCTTGAGGCCGACGTGAACGTCGACCTGCCGCTGGTGCGTGCCTGAAAAATGCCGCAGCGGCGATGAACTACCCATGATGGTGGCGGGCGCGCTAAGATCGCACTCTCAGCCACAGGGATCATCGATCGTGCCGACCGAACTGCTTTTCCGCAACGACGCCTACCTGTCCGAGACCGAGGCGACCGTGCTCGGCATCAACGACCGGCGCGGGATCATCCTCGACCGGACAGTGTTCTTCGCTACCGGGGGCGGGCAGCCGGGCGACAGCGGCAGCTTCCTCCGCCCCGGCGCCGATCCGGTCACCATTGCGACTGCTGTCTACGGCGACGACAAGAGCGAGGTCGTCCACGTGCCGCGCGAGACGGAGGCTCTGCCGGAACCCGGCGAGAGGCTGAAGGCGGCGCTCGACTGGGAGCGGCGTCACCGTCACATGCGCATCCACACCGCCCTTCACCTGCTTTCGGTGGTGCTGCCATACCCGGTCACCGGCGGGCAGATCCGCGCCGACGAAGGGCGGCTCGATTTCGATATCGACGGCGACGTGCCGCCCAAGGAGGAGATCGAGGAAAGGCTGAATGCCCTGGTTGCCGCCGACTATCCGGTCACCGACGAGTGGATCAGCGACGAGGAGCTGCTCGCCAATCCCGACCTCGTCAAGACGATGAAGGTGAAGCCGCCGATGGGGAGCGGCAGTGTCCGGCTCGTGCGCATCGCCGATATCGACCTGCAGCCGTGCGGCGGCACCCACGTCCGCTCCACCGGCGAGATCGGCCCGCTGGTCATCGGCAAGATGGAAAGCAAGGGCCGGCAGAACCGCCGTGTCCGCATCCGTTTCGCGGAGGATGCATGACCGACCGATCAGCCTGGTTCGTATCCACCGACTGGCTCGCCGACCATCTCGACGATCCGGACGTCATCGTCATCGACGGGAGCTGGCATCTGCCAAACACCGGTCGCGATCCGCGCCGCGAGTATGATGCAGCGCATATTCCCGGCGCCGTCTTCTTCGACATCGACGGCATCGTCGACCCGTCCAACCCGCTGCCGCATATGCTGCCGACTCCGGAGGACTTCGCCCGCGCGGTCGGCGCCCTCGGCATCGACGAGAAGCAAACCATCGTCGTCTACGAGGCCGGCTCGATGTTCTCGGCTCCCCGCGTGCGCTGGATGTTCCGCAACATGGGCGCGCCGAACGTGTTCGTTCTCGACGGGGGGCTCGCCAAGTGGCGCGCCGAAGGACGGCCGGTCGACGACGCGCCGGCCACCAGGCCGCCCAGGGTGTTCAACCCGACCTTCAATCCGGCCGTCGTGTTCGATCTGGCGAGCGTCCGCGATGGTCTGGCCGACGGCTCGATCCAGGTCGTCGATGCCCGTTCGCAAGCGCGATTCATCGGCGAGGCGCCGGAACCGCGGCCCGGCATAAGGAGCGGCCATATGCCGGACAGCCTCAACCTCCCCTTTGGCGAGTTGCTTCTCGACGGGCGCATGAAAGACGCGGCCGGCATCGCGTCGGCCTTTGCCGCCGCCGGCGTCGACCTGTCGAGGCCCGTGGTCACCAGTTGCGGATCGGGGATCACCGCCGCAATCCTCACATTGGCGCTCGAGATTTCCGGCGCCGACGAAGGCGGCCTCTATGACGGCTCATGGACCGAATGGGGCGGCCGCGCCGACACGCCGGTCGTTACCGGTGAGGATTGACCATCCGCTTCAATGCAGGATCTGGCTGAGGAACAGCTTGGTCCGATCGTGCTGCGGATGGTTGAAGAAGGTCTCAGGGTCGTTCTGCTCGATGATCTGGCCGGCGTCCATGAAGATCACCCGGTCGGCGACCTGGCGGGCGAAGCCCATCTCGTGGCTGACCACCAGCATGGTCATCCCCTCATTGGCGAGGTCGACCATCACATCGAGCACTTCCTTGATCATCTCCGGGTCGAGGGCGGAGGTCGGCTCGTCGAACAGCATGATGCGGGGGTTCATGCAGAGCGCCCGGGCGATCGCCACCCGCTGCTGCTGACCGCCTGACAGCTGGCCGGGATACTTGTCGGCCTGCTCGGGAATCTTGACGCGCTCGAGGTAGCGCATGGCCACTTCTTCGGCTTCGCGCTTCGGCATCCGCCGCACCCAGATCGGCGCCAGCGTGCAGTTCTGCAGGATGGTCAGGTGCGGGAAGAGGTTGAAGTGCTGGAA
>Ga0210144_1000265_pt1 | contig 30469 bp, 26 predicted proteins | sample Muzzi_PWA_D2_FD_185532 | JGI IMG/M metagenome (GOLD analysis project Ga0210144, IMG submission 185532) | Wetland microbial communities from San Francisco Bay, California, USA, that impact long-term carbon sequestration - Muzzi_PWA_D2 (SPAdes) | ecosystem: Environmental > Aquatic > Marine >...
GTCCGTGTCGCCGGTGAGCTCGGAGATGAGGTCCGTGGCCTTGGCCGCCTCGGCGGCAAAGACCTGTTTGATCTTGGACAGGGTGCCCGTGGATTTGGGCTTCTGGGCCGCCGGCGCCTTCGGCGCGGGCCGGGCTCCGGCGGTCGCGGCGTCGGGGGCGGCCTGCCCGGTCGGGGCCTGGTTCCCCGGGGGGGGCTGCTCCAGGGCGGCGCGCATGCGCTCGCGCTCGTTCCGGGCGCCCTCGGCGAGGCCCGCCTTGTAGCCCTCGTCCCGGGCGGCCTTGTAGCCTTCGTCCCGGCCGGCCTTGCGCCCCAGCGCGAAGATCTCGTCGAACACCTCGCCCAGGCGGGCCTTGAGGGCGGCCGTGGGGCTTTGCGGCGCTTGCGTGTCTGCCATGGGCTGGTCCTTATCTGCCCGGGTGGGTTCCGCAGCCGCCGTCCATCGGTCCCGCCGCTCCCCCACCCGGATACCCACCGGGGGCGTGCGGGACACCTCGGGCTGTCCTTCGGCCGTTCCGGCCGGTTCCTTGAGCGGCGCCCGCCTGACCGATCGTTGCACAGATGGAACCCGTAGCGGGTCCCGCCCGTCTAAACTAGGGACGTCAGGAGGGCGGGCCGGGGGGCCCGCAGGCCGGGCCGGGACGCCCCGGGGAACGGGGCGGAAGCATTCAGACGGGAAATCCGGACATGAAGACGAAGCAAGGGATTGCGGCCGCGGCGGGGTTCGCCCTGATCGCGATGTTCTCCACTCCGGGCGGCGCGGCGGAGCGGCCCGGCCAGGTGATGGCCGACGTGACCGCGCGGCTGACGGTCGCCTCCTCCCACGCGGCCGTGCTGCAGGAGGCGCTCGACCGCCGGGCGCCCATGCCCTCCGCTCCCGTGGGGGAGACCGCCACGGAGGCGCCGCGGGAGCACGACATCGGGCCGGGGCCGGACGGCGGGGGCTTTCCCGCCGAGGGTGCCATCGCCCGGCCGTCCCGCAAGATGCCGCCGCTCACCGCCGGCATGACCTCGGCGCTGGACGGCCTGGAGGCCGCCGTGAAGGAGGCGCGGGCCCTGGCGGGCGGCAACGACTACCTGGAGCCGGGCATCGAGCACGTGCTGGCCAACGCCCGGCTGATCCGGGCGAACGGGGGGCCGTCCACCGACGCCAACGCGCTGAGCAACGAGATCGCCATCGAGCTGGTCGCCCTGACCAACAACGCCCGCGTGCTGGAGGCGGAGGCCGACCTGAAGGCCGCCTCGGCCGCTTGGGGCAAGGACAACGCCAACGCGTTCCGGGGCCACCTGGAGGCCGCCCTGCAGGTGCTGGGCGAGGCCCAGGAGAAGGGAGCCTATCACCTGGAGGACGACATCGCCGCGCTCCAGGTGGTCCACGCCCGCGTCAAGCAGGGGGCGCCCCTCAAGGAGGCGGTGACCGCCGACGGCATGGACGAGCTGATCGGCGACGTCCACGAGCACCTGGCCGACCTGCGGGGCGACTGACCGCCGGCGGGGGCCGGCGGGGGGACGGCGGGGCGGCCCGTCAGAAGTAGAACCGGACGCCGAACGTCACGTCGGTGTACCGGTCCGAGGCGCGCAGCCGGCCGGTGAGGGCCAGGGGCCCCTGGATGGCGGCGACGGCGCCCAGGTAGGCGCCCGCCTCGCTGCCCCCGTCCAGGTCCGAGAAGAACAGGCCGCCGTCGATCTCGGCCCCGGCCCGCAGGCGGAAGCCGCCCTCCAGCCGCAGGCCGTCGTCGCCGTCCAGGTCGGCCCACCCCACGCGGCCCACCAGGTGCAACCGGGCGTCCACCGGCAGGTGGGTGCCGACGCCGATCACGAACCCGTCCCCCGACCCGATCTTGCGGTACGTCGAGAACAGGTGCAGGCGCCGCCGCACCTGGGCCGACAGGCCCACGTAGGGGCCGCCGTCCCCGTCGCCGGAGTCCGGGTCCACGTAGCCGTAGCCCCCCTCCAGATACGTGTAGCCGAAACCCGCGCGGGCGGGCGCGGGGGCCGCGAGGCCGAGGAGCGCCGCGACCGCGACGGCGGCGAGGGCGGTGGATACGCGGAAACGTCTGGGGTGGGTCATGGCGGGGCTCCGGGCGGTGCGGGTGCGCCTGGCTGAGGGGCTTCTCGGCAGGCCCGGGGGGAAGGTTGAGGGGGCGTCCCACGGAGGGGGCGTCCGGGTACCCGGGTCGGTTGCCCTTCAAAGCCCACCATTCCCGGTCAGGGACGGGCGCGGGCCACGCGGCGGATCAGACCGCGGGCGGCGGCGTCGTAGAGTCTGCGATAGACGTGCTTCTTGGCCTCGGACACCCGGCTGACCAGGAACACCAGGGTCCAGACCGCGCCCCACAGGGCGAGGTTGTGGCTGATCCGGCGGGGGTCGAAGGGGCCGACCGCCGTGAGGAAGCACAGCAGGGGGAAGTGGAACACGTACAGGGTGAAGGTCATGGAGGCGAGGCCCCGGATCGCCGACTCGGCCGCCCTGGGCAGGCCTCCGCGCGCCCACCGGGGCAGGCGCAGGTACGGGACGGACAGGATGTTTGCGGCGACGAGCAGGCCGACGGCATAGTCGCCGAGGAAGTTGCGGGAGAACCCCAGCCCGCCGGGCACGACCGCCTCGCCCAAGCTCCTTGAGACCTGCCACAGGACGATGAGGGAGCCGCTGTGGCGCAGCCACAGGTACCCCACCACGGGGAGCACGAACAACGTCGCCGCAGTACCGGCCCCGAGCCGGACGCGGCCGTGGAGGCGGTGGACGGCGACGCCCAGGAGCCAGATCGGGAACAGCAGGAGGATCTTGGGGCCCGCCACCGCGCAGGCGGCCGATACCGCCGCCACGCGGCGCCAGCCGCTCAGGTACCACGCCGCGCCGAAGAGGACGTAATACCAGAATTCGTAGCCCAGCGACCAAAGGGGGCCGTTGCTGCCGTAGCGCACGCTCTCGAACCACAGCTGCTGGGCGAACAGGGCGTTCGCCAGCAGCCGCAAGGGGAAGTCCGAGACCGCCACCCGGCCGCTGTAGACCTCCGGGGCGTGGGCGAGGCCGATGACGTCCAGGACCGCCCCCACGGCGAGCACGGGTAGGACGACCGAGTACAGGCGGGCGAAGCGGGCCCCGGCGTACTCCGACAGGCACCGCTCCTTGCCCCGGGCCACGTAAGCGATCACGTAGCCCGACAGCACGAAGAAGACCATCACCGCGTCGTGGCGGTATGGCCCCAGGAAGGTGAAGTGGCCGCCGGTGAACCGCGTGTAGGAGAAATGGCCCAGGAAGACCAGGGCCGCGGCCCCGAAGCGGAGGGAGTCCAGGTAGAGGGACGTCCGCCGGTTCATGGCCACCGGGACGAGGCCGGGGTCCGGCCCATGGGAATGACAGCGCGCACGCGTGCGTTCCTCAGCCGCCTGGGTGCATCACTCCACCCCCGGTGGGGCCGTATGTCCGCGGCGGCCGGGACGCGAGCACTACCGTGCAGTCGTCGGCGCGTCGCCGGCGTGCCACCGCGCGATCGGGTTTCGGCCTGGGCGCCCGATGTACAGGCCATTATGCCCACGGGGGCCCGATCTGTCGAACCCGCCGCCCCCCCTGGCCCGTTGCGCGGGTCTCTGCTATTCTGATTGCAGATTGAACAATTGGAGGGGCCGTGTCATGAAGCTCCGCATGTTTGCGATCGGGATCGGATTGTCTGTTGCGCTGTGTCAGGCGCCCGCTTGGGCGGGCCCGGCGGGCGAGGCCGCGTTCAAGGCGGGGGACTACGCCGCCGCCATCGAGGATTTCATGTACGAGGCGAACCGGGGGGTCGCCGAGTCGCAGGCCAACCTGGGGGCCATGTACGTGGCCGGCCTGGGGGTGCCGCAGGACCCCGGGACGGCGTTCGACTGGTTCCACAAGGCCGCCCAGCAGGGCCACCCCAACGCCGAGTACAGCGTGGGCGCCATGTACCTGAACGGCTTGGGCGTGCCCCGGGACTACGGCAAGGCCCTGGAATGGCTCCGGAAGGCCGCACAGCACGGGCAGGTGGACGCCCAGAGCCGGCTCGCCATGATGTACGAGCGGGGCACCGGCGTCGCCAAGGACTACGTCGTGGCCTACGCCTGGTACAACACCTCCGCGGCCAACGTGAACGACCTGTCGGTCGTCACGCACCGGCAGATCCTGGAGCAGCGGATGCCGGCCGCCCAGCTGGAGAAGGCCCAGAAGCTGTCGCGCGAGTACTACGAGAAGTACGTGGTGCCGTTCCGGGGGGTGAACTAGCCGCCCCGGACGGGCGCTGACCCCCCCGGCGGCGGGGGGCGGCCCGGCCGGGCCCCTCAAGTCCGCGTCGCGGGCGACCGAAAAGACCTTCGCGGACGCCTTGCCGAAGGTCTCCCGCCGGCTCTGCCGCGCGCCCCCGGCGCGCGGGTGGACACGGGCCGGTGAGCGGAGACCGCCGCCGTCCCCTCGCGGACGGCGGACGATTCGGCATGGCCGGTGTCGGGGGAACGGCGGGTCGTTGTCGGCCCGGTACGCCCCGGATCGGCGCGCCCGTATCCCCCGTTCCATTTCACCCGATTCGACAGGGTACTTACGATGGAATGGCCTCGCGGAAGACAGGCGATCGGATGGGCCACGCTCTTCTTTGCGGCCGGGGCGCTCTTCCCCGTGCCGTGGCAGCTCGTCCTTTCAATCATGCTCTTGAGCGCATTCTTCTTCGTGTGGTCGTTCGCGCCGCACCAGGTCCGACAGACCGCGCGCCGGATCTCTCCTGACTGGAAGCTCGACGAGAAGCTGGAGCGTCTGGCCGAGGCCCTCGAAGGCCCGGCTCCGGTGCCGGCGGAGCACGTGGACGAGATGCTGAAGCTGCTCGACGCGGGCACCGAGATCATGAAGCGGGAGGTGCACGTCCCGGAGTTCTACGAGAAGTGGAAACGGGACCTGGACGCCTGGGTCTCGGCCACGGCGGCGTTCCTGGAACTGCACTTCGGGAACGCGGACCGGGAGATGTTCATGGTGCTCGAGCCGTCGCCGGCCGGGACCATGCCGGGGGCGCTCGACGAGCAGCACAGCCGGGACCTGCGGCAACTGATGAACCGGCTGCGTCGGCTGCGGATGATCACCAAGCGCTACGGCGTGCGGTAGGCGGCCGGCCCGGCCTCGCGACCTCCCCCTCGGGAGCGGGCCGCAGCGTCCGAAAAGAGTGGGAGGCGACGCGGGGCCGGCGGGTCCCGCGCCAGGTATGGGGAGGACGTGCCATGGTCCGCAAACGCCGCCTGCTTGCCGCCGCCCTGCCGCTCGCGCTGGCGGCGTGCGTCATCGTGCCCACCCGGTTCGAGCCCACGGCGTTCGACGACACGAAGACCTACGCGGTGGTCACCATCGCCTCCACGGAGGAGATCGCCCAAGGAAACAAGAAGTTCAGCGAGTGGCTGAAGGGCGACAACCCGGCGCGCGACTCGCAGCGCATGCTGGAGGAGGTCAAGCCGATCATCCTCAAGGCCCTGGGCCGCAGCGGCCACTTCCGCCTGCTGCCGGAGCGCGACGTGATCCGCAGCGCCGCCTACCGGGGGATGCCGCCCCACGAGGCCCACTACATGCTCACCGACTGGCACGTGCCGGCGGGCTACCGCTTCTTCATCAAGGACGAGGAGTTCGCCGCCCTGGCCCGGGGTCTGGACGTGGACGGGGTGATCTTCGTGGGGGTGAACTTCGACGTGCTCCTGAAGGGCCTGAGCGCCTTCGGCCACAGCTACATGAGCGTGGGCGCCTTCGACCGGGACGGCCGCACCGTGTGGAAGGACGCCGTCTTCGCCCAGTCCGACCGGGCCATCGGCCACAAGGGCGGCACCGTGATCTACGAGGAGCTGCGCCCCCTGCTGCTGGACGCCACCGACCAGGCCGCCGGCGCCCTCCTCGCCAAGCTGGACGACAAGGTCCGCAGCGGCGAGTCCGGCGGGGGTTTGGATACCGAGCGCCTGCGCTGAGCGCCCCCGCCCCGCTTGGGGGGGTGATGGCGGGGACCTCCGGTCCGTTGCCGCCGGGGTGCCGGGGCCGCCATCGGCGGCTTCCTGGCGTGGGCCGGCGGCCGGCTTCCCCGGTCTTTGCTGACCGGTCCCCCGGGGCCACGGACGACGGCCCGGCGCCTTGACGGGGGTGGTCGCCCCGTCCATATTCGAGACAGATCGAATGGTTGCGCGCGGGCAGCGGGGGTCCGGGGGCGGGGTGCCCTCCGGGTGGCGCCCGAGGGGCGGTCGCGCGGTGCGGGGGGATGGCGTCATGGAACGCGGGGGGTCGGTGTGTGCGCGGCGGTGGCTGGCGGCCGGGGTGGCGGCCCTGGCGCTGGCGTGGGGGTGCTCCGGCGGCGGGGGCGGCGGCGGGAGCAACGAGGTCACCCAGACCTTCGACATGCCGGTGGCGTCGAAGGTGAAGGACGTCCCGCTCAACACCGGCGTGGCGAGAGACTTCGTGGGCACGTACCACACGCCCCAAGTGCCGAACCCGCTGGCCCTCACGGCGCTGACCGTGGACGTGGGGGCCACCCTGGCCTCGGCGGGGCTCACCAAGACGGGCACCCGCAAGGCCGCCTCGCCGTGGGGCTTCGGCGCGCCCGGGGGCGGGCCGGACGCGGACGTGATCGTGCGGGTGGCGCCGGCCGCCGACGCCGCCACCGTGTGCAGCACGGGGATCCAGTACGGCCCCTACGCCGTCACCCTCGCGGGGGGCACTGTGGACCCGCCGGACCCGGTGGAGGCGGACCCGGCCACCCTGAGCATCGTCAACACCGGAGCCGTGGCGCTGTGCGTGCGGGTGATCCCCAAGGTGGACGCCACCCTGAATCTGGCCCGGGTGGCCCTGAAGGCCACCACCTGCGAGGCGGAGGCCTCCGACCTGGCCGGGGACTGGACCGGCACCTACGCGTGCGACAACAGCCCCGGCTGCGGGGACGAGGGCGGCACGGTGGACCTGACCATCACCCAGGACGGCCACAGCGCCCACTACTCGGACGGTACCGCGGACTACGACGGCACCGTGTGCGGGGGCGTGTTCCGCTTCAACGGCGCGGGGCCCGGCTACACGGAGGACGGCGTCTTCACCCTGCGGGCCGACGGCACCGCCACCAAGACCTCGACCTGGCGGGACTTCCCCGCAGGCTTCTGCTCCGGCAGCTGCCGGGACAGCCTGCACCGGGTGAACTGAATCCCCGGGCCGCGTGCCCCCGAAGTGCAACGGGGCCGGACGCGGGTTAGGATTGGAGGGTCTACGCGTTACTACGGGGCGCCGGGGCGCCCGCTGGAGAGAGGGAGGGGACTCCGATGCGCATGCGTGCCCGGGGAGGGATGCCGGCGGCCCTGCTGACCGCGTTCCTGGCCACGTCGTTGACCGGTCCGGCGGGCGCCCGGGCGGCGCCGGCCGCGCCGCCGCCCTGGAAGGGGGAGGCGGAGCTGGGGCTGGTCGTCACCGGCGGCAACACCGAGACCCGCAACCTGACGGCCAAGACCACCGTCACCCGGGAGGGGGCGCGCTGGCGCCACACGGGGCACGGCGAGGCCCTGAACACCTCGGACGGCACGAGCACCACGGCGGAGCGCTACCTGCTTTCGGGCAAGAGCGACCTCAAGCTGGGGAAGTTCAACTACCTGTTCGTGAACGTGGTCTGGGAGAAGGACCGCTTCAGCGGGTTCAACGACCGCACCAGCGAGACCCTGGGCTACGGGCGCCGCCTGGTCCACTCCCCGTCCGTGACCCTGGACGCCGAGGTCGGCGGCGGCGCGCGCCAGAGCCGGGAGACCGCCACCGGCGACCACCTGGACGAGGGCCTGGCCCGGCTGGCCGCCAAGCTGGCCTGGAAGGTGAGCAAGACCACGGACTTCGGCGAGGAGGCCTCGGTGGACATCGGCGAGGAGTCCACCATCACCCGCTCGGTCACGTCCCTGAAGACCCAGGTGGCGGGGCGCCTGGCCACCAAGATCACCTTCACCGTCCGCAACACCACCGACACGCCCGCCGGGGTGAAGGGCACCGACTACGAGACCGCCGTGGCCCTGGTGTACGGATTCGGCGAATAGGCCGCGCCCGGAGCGGCCGCCACGAGGAGGGACCTCCATGGACACCGCGACGAACCTCTTGACCCGGACGGACTACCTGGACACCTACGTGATCCCGTGGGGCATCAACTTGGCGCTGGCGCTGGCGATCCTGGTGATCGGGCGCTGGGTGGCCCAGGGGCTGACCCGGGCGGTGCGCCGCCTGATGGACCGGGCCGGCGTGGAGCCGATCCTGACGCGGTTCGCGGGCAACATCGCCTACGCCGCGCTCATCGCCGTGGTGATCATCGCGGCCCTGAACCGGCTGGGGATCGACACCACGTCGGTGCTGGCGGTGTTCGCCGCCGCCGGCCTGGCCATCGGCCTGGCCCTGAAGGACTCCCTGTCCAACTTCTCCGCTGGGGCGATGCTGGTCTTCTTCAAGCCGTTCCGGGTGGGGGACTTCATCGAGGCGGCGGGCACCGCCGGGGTGGTGGAGGAGATCGGCATCTTCAACACCCGCCTGAAGACCCCGGACAACCGGGTGACCCACGTGCCCAACGCCCACATCTACGGCGGCGTGATCACCAACGTGACCGCCAACGAGACCCGCCGGATCGACCTGACCGTCGGCATCGGCTACGGCGACGCCACCGACCGGGCCAAGGCGATCGTGGGCGACGTGCTGGCGGCGGACGAGCGGGTGCTGGCGGAGCCGGCGCCGTTCGTGGGGGTGGTGGAGCTGGCCGACAGCAGCGTCAACATCGCCGTGCGGCCGTGGGTGAAGTCGGCGGACTACTGGGCCACCCGCTGCGACCTGACGGAGCGGCTCAAGCTGGCGTTCGACGCGGCCGGCATCTCGATCCCCTTCCCGCAGCGGGACGTGCACCTCTACGAGGCCGCCCGCGCCGAGGCGCCGAAGAAGGCCCGCAGCGCCGCGGCCTGACGGGCCCCCAAGGCGGCCCGTGGGGCCGTCAGGGCGTGGCGGTGCCCGCGGGGGCGGTGCCGAAGGCGAAGGAGCGCACGAAGCGGTCCACGCTGCGGTACTGCGCCGGTTGGGCCGCCCGCTCGGCCTGCCCGCAGTGTCCGCACGGCTCGGGGACCTCGGCCCAGAGGGTGGCGACCTCGTCGCCGCCGTCGACCACGTAGACGTAGTCGGTCTCGATCACGTCGCGGCCGTCGCCGCCGTCGATCTTGTCGGCCGGGATGCGCTGGGTGTAGGCCCAGAACTCCGCCCGGTGGCCCGCCACCTCCACGGTCTCGTGGCGCTGCTGGACGAGGGCGGTGCCGTAGATGTGCTCGAGCTGGTCGGCGTAGACCCGGACCAGGAGGGGCGCCACCACCTCCAGGGGGACCCCCAGGTGGGACGGGGTGTGGGTGCGGCTCACGTCCACCCGGTACACGTCGCGGCCGTTGCCGGGGGCGAAGCTCACGTAGGAGTCCTCGGCGCCGTACAGCTCCTTGATCTCCAGGTCGCCGAACTCCGGCGAGCCGGGCGGGAACGGCGTCGCCACCGAGAAGGTGCCGTCGGCGGCCTCGTAGACCGGCCCCCGCAGCATGCCCTGGAGGTCCTGGGGATCAGGCCCGGCGGGCGCGCTCCCGACCGCCGCCGTCCGGGGGCCGGCGGCGCACCCCGCCGCCAGCAAACAAACCAACGCCACCACGGCGCTCCAGGCCCGTGTCATCGTGATCCCTCCTCGCTCGTCCGACCGCTCCCGAGCCGCTCAGGATACACGAGGGGGCGCGTCCCGGGCCAGTCGCCGGCGGGCCCGGGTGAATCCGGGGGGCGCGTTGGGTACCATGGAGGGATCGTCCGCGAGGATGTCCGACGCGGCCGCCGGCCGCGAAAGGGGGATGCATGCGCACACCGCCCGACCCCGCGCTCCGGGCCCGGTCCTTCTCCCGTCCCGCCCTGCGGTTCGTGGTGGTGCTGCTGGTGCTGTGGGGGGCCCTGCTGGCCGCCCTCCCCTACGCCATCGGCTTCGGCCTGAAGCGCTGGCTCACGGACCACGGGGCCCAGGCGGTGGAGTTGGCCGACGTGGACTTCAACCTCTTTACCGGCCGCCTGGGGCTGACGGGCCTGACCGTCATCGTGGACGGCACGCGGGTCCTGGCCCTGCCGCGGGGCGCCGTGCAGGTGGCCTGGGGGCCGCTGCTCGAGCGCCGGGTGCGGGTGCGCTCCCTGACCCTGGGCGGGCTCTACCTGGGCTTCCAGCAGCGCCCCGACGGCACCTGGCGCGGTCCCCTGCCGCGCCTTGCCGAGGCCCCCGAGGAGGCCCCCGCCGGAGCGCGGAGCGCCGACTGGGGCTTCGGCCTGGACGCGGGCAGCGTCACCGGGGCCGAGGTGGCCTATGCCGACGGCGCCGGGGCCCACATCCTCCGGATCGAAAGCCTGGACGTGGCGGAGCTCGCCACCTGGCACCCGGGCCGCCCGGCGCACGTGACCGTCGTGGGGATCCTGGACGGCGCCCCGGTGCGGGTGGAGGGGGACATGACGCCGTTCGCCGCCGCCCCCAAGGCCGTGGGCCGGGTGCTGGCCCAGGACGTGGTCCTGGAGGGCTTTCCGGCCCTCGCGGCGGCCCCGATGCGGCGGGTGGCGGGGCGCCTCGCGCTGGATCTGAAGGTCCGGGCGGAGCGGGCCGGGAACGCCACGTCCATGGTCCAGGAGGGGACCGTCACCCTGAGCGACGTCGCGCTGGAGACGGCGGACGCGCAGGTGGCGGCCGAGGGCCTGGCGTGGGACGGCACCGTGACGGTGACCGCCCCGGACGGGGGGCCGCCCCACTGGGAGGCCGAGGGGCGCCTGGAGGCCGGCCCCGGCACGGTGGACGTGCCGGCCGCGGACCTGCGGGCGGCCCCGCACCGGGTGACGTGGCGCGGGCGCCTGGCGGCGGACGCCCCGGGGGCGCCGCCCGAGGCCGCCGGGGAGATCCGGCTGGAGGGCCTCAGGGTGGATCTGCCGGCCCGGGGGGTGCGGCTGGTGGCGGTGCAGGAGGCCGCCCTGGAGGGCCTGGCGGTGGCGCCCACGGGGGCCGTGGACCTGGAGAGCGGCCACCTGACCGGGCTCGTGGTGGGCACGGACCTGGAGCCGCCCGAGGGGTCGGCCCGGCCGCCCCTCCTGAGCGCGGCGTCGGTGCAGGTGGACGGAGCGGCGCGGGACGCCGGGGGGGGCCTGGCGGCCAAGGCAGTGCGGGTGGAGGCCGCCGAGGCCGACCTGGAGCGGACCGCCGACGGCCGCTTCCGCCTGATCGGCAACCGGCTCGAGCGCCTGGCCGCGGCGCCCGAGGGGAAAGCGGGGGCGGAGGCCGAGGCGCCGGACGCGGGACCCGGGGCGCCGCCGGTGCGGATCGGCCGGCTCAGCGTCACCGGTGACAGCCGGGTGCGCCTGACGGACCGGACGGTGGAGCCCCTCTACCGGGCCGAGGCCCACGTCACGGAGCTGCGGGTGGAGGGCCTGGACAGCGGGGACCCGGAGGCGGCCGCCCGGGTGGCCCTGGGGTTCCGGCTGGGGGACTACAGCGAGGTATCGGCGCGGGGCGCGGTCAAGCCGTTCGCCCCCCGGCCGGACGTGGACCTGAAGGGCACGGTGCGGCGCCTGGAGCTGCCGCCCTTCTCCGTCTACACGGCCGGGCTGGTGGGCTACAACGTGACCACGGGACAGCTGGACGCGGACGTGGACCTGCGGCTCCGCGGGGGAACGGTGGACGGCACCGCCCGCCTCACCCTCCGCAAGCTGGCCCTGGCCCCCGGGGACAAGCGCCGCATGGACCGGGTGGCCCGCGATCTGACCATGCCCCTGGACGCCGCCCTGGCCCTCCTGCGGGACCGGGACGACACGATCAAGCTGGACCTGCCGGTGTCCGGCGACCTGGACGACCCCTCGGTGGACGTGGGCGGCATCGTGAGCCAGGCCCTGGGGCGGGGGATGAAGGTGGCCGCGATCACCTACGCCAAGATCGCCTTGCAGCCGTTCGGGGCCATGGTGGCGGTGGTGCAGCTCGCGGGCAAGGCGGCGGCCCTGCGGCTGGACCCGGTGGAATATCCGCCCGGCTCGGCCGCCATCGACGCCCGGGCGGCGGCCTACGCCGAGCGGGTGGCCCGGCTCATGGAAGCCCGCCCCCAGCTGGTGTTGCAGCTGTGCGGCAGCGCGGTGCCGGCGGACCGGGAGGCCCTCGCGGTCCAAGCCCCGCGCGACGCCGGACCGCCCGCCCCCGAGGCCGCCGCGGCGCCGCCGGCGGAGCCGGGCGCGGGCGGCGTCTCCGAAGTCTCCGACGAGCGCCTCATGGCCCTGGCGCGGGCCCGGGCCGAGGCGTTCCGGGACACTCTCGTCCGGGACCACAAGGTGGCGCCGGAGCGGCTGCTGATCTGCCGCCCCGCGCTCGAGCCGGGGGCGAAGGCCGCGCCCCGGGTGGACCTGCTCATCTGAGGACGGCCATGGGCGACGCCGGGGACGGGCCGCTGGAGCGGATGAAGGAGCGCCTGCGGGACGCGGTGTGGGGGCGCGACCCGGCCCGCCTTCCGGCCCCGGCGGCATGGGCGGTGCGCACCGCCCGGCTGGCGCAGGCGGTGGCCCTGGACCTCAAGGCCGGGCAGCTCACCTTGCGGGCCATGGGGCTGGTCTACACCACCCTGCTCTCCCTGGTGCCCCTGCTGGCATTCAGCTTCTCGGTGCTCAAGGCGATGGGGGCCCACAACCAGATGCGGCCGGCGCTGCTGAAGTTCCTGGCGCCCCTGGGGGACGCGGCGCCCCGGGTGGCGGATCAGATCGTGGGCTTCGTGGCGCGGGTGGACGTGGGGGTGCTGGGGGCCGTGGGGGTGGCGTTCCTGGTCTTCACGGTCCTGTCCCTGGTGCGCAAGGTGGAGGAGGCCTTCAACTTCATCTGGCGCGTGCGCCACCCGCGCGGCTTCGCCCAGCGCTTCTCGGGCTACCTGAGCGTGCTCCTGATCGGGCCCCTGCTGGTGGTGGCGGCCCTGGGGCTGACGGCGTCCCTGATGAGCACGGCCCTGGTGCAGCGGGTGCTGGCGGTGGAGCCGTTCGGCGCCCTGGTGGCCCTGGCGGCGCGTCTGGCCCCTTACGGCATGGTGATCGCCGCGTTCACGGTCACCTACATCCTGATTCCCAACGCCCGGGTGCGGCCGGGGGCGGCCCTCACCGGCGGGGCGGTGGCCGGGCTGTTGTGGGAGAGCGTGGGGTGGGGGTTCGGGTCGTTCGTGGCGGGCTCGGGCAAGTACACGGCGATCTATTCGGGCTTCGCCATCCTGGTGCTGTTCATGCTGTGGCTGTTCGTCAGCTGGCTGATCCTGCTGGCGGGGGCCGTGGTGTCGTTCTACGTGCAGCACCCGGATTACCAGCGGGGCGACGCCGGCACCCCGTCGGTGAGCGGGCGGGTGCGGGAGCACCTGGCGCTGCTGGCGATGTACGCCGTGGGGCGGCGGCACCTGGACGGCGGGCCGCCCTGGACCGGGGACGGGCTCACGGCGTGGCTGGGGGTGCCCGCCGAGATCGCCGCCGGTGTGCTGGACGCCCTCACGGCCCGGGACCTCCTGGCGACCACCTCGGACGCGGTGCCCGCCTACCTGCCCGCCGTGGACCCGGAACGCATCGCCCTGGCGGCGGTGGTGGAGGCGGTGCGGTCCGAGGGCGACCCGACGCCCTATCCCCTGCCCGCCGAGCCCGCGGTGGACGGGGTCCTGGCGCGGCTCGAGATGACCCGGGCGGAGGCCCTGGGGCACGCCACCCTGCGGGGCTTGGTGGCCTCCCGCCCGGGAGGCGCCGACGCACCCGCCCCGGCCGTCCCGCCCGAGGCCGCCGTGCGCCGCGGCGGCTAACGGCCGCCGCGGGCGTAGGTGCCCATCAGCTCGGTATGGGCGAGGACGTGGCCGTCCATGGCGGACAGCAGGTCCGTCTTGGTGGGGAGCCCCAGGTCCCCCAGGACGGCGTCGAGGGCGTAGAGCTTGAAGAAGTAGCGGTGGCGCCCGATGGGGGGGCACGGTCCGTCGTAGCCGGCGTGGCCCCAGTCGTTGGCCCCCTGCCGGGTCCCGGCGGGCAGGGCCTCGGGGGCGACCCCCGCGGGGAGGCCCGAGGTGTCGGGGGGCAGGTCGTGCAGCACCCAGTGGACCCAGACGCGCTTGGGGGCCCGGGGGTCGGGGGCGTCGGGGTCGTCCACGATCAGGGCCAGGCTCCGGGTGCCGGGGGGGAGGTCGCCCCAGGCGAGGGGCGGCGAGGTGTCGTCGGCGTCGCAGGTGTGGCGGGCCGGGATCTCCCCGCCCGAAGCGAAGGCCTCCGATGTCAGGTTCATCCGGTCCCCCTCTCCGCCCGCGGCCGCCGGGGCTGCGGCGGCGGCCAGCAAGGCCGCCAGCAGGGCCGCCGGGCCCTTCAGCGCTGTCCGCGGCCCCGTGGCGCGCGTCGGGTGTCGCCCCACCCCGTCCATACCGCCCCTCCAGCCATTGGACCCAGCATACCGCAGCGACCGGTCCCCCGCGAGGCGGGCCCGGGGCAGGTGTTTCCATTCCGGTCACAGTCCGGCGGCGGGACGCCGATAAGTGGGGAGGGGGAGGGGAAGCGAATGGGGAGGACGGGATGGGGGCTCGGCCCAGAAAGCCGGTCACGACACCGGAGACGCGGGAGCGGCGGGTGGGCGTCCGGGTGGCGGTGGACACCTACATCCGGGTGGCCGTGGTCCACGCCGCCACGGGCCGCAAGGTCCACGGCTGGGTGCGCGACCTCAGCCAGGGCGGCCTGTTCGTGGAGGGGCCGGACCGGTTCGAGGCCGACGACGCCGTGATCGTGGACGCCCTCGCCCGCAGCGGTGAGAACGCCGTGCACCTGCGGGCGGAGGGGTGGGTGGCCTACATCGGCCGCGGCGGGATGGGCATCCAGCTGGGCCCCCTGGACCCGGAAATGGCCGGCCGCCTGGCCGAGCTGATCGAGCGCTTCGGGTGAGGCCCCCCCGCACCCCCCGATCCGAGTCGGGCGACACCGCCCCGCCCCGCCCCCAGAAGCCGGTCACCACCCCCGAATCCCGCGACCCGCGCGTCGCCGTGCACGCCGGCGCGGTCCGGTACTTCCACGTGGTCGTTATGCGGCGCGACACCGGCGAGCGGCTGGAGGGCATCCCCGTCAACCTGAACGCCGGGGGGATGTTCCTCCACACCGAGACCCCGTTCCCCTCCGAGACGCCCCTGGAGCTGGAGGGCTGCGCCCACGACAGCCGCACCGAGTACCGGTTCCGGCTGCGGGGCTGGGTGGTGTACCGCACGGACGACGGCATGGGGATCCAGTTCGACGACCCGACCCCCGAGGCGGTCTACCTGATCCACCACGTGGTGCGGCTGTTCCTGCCCGAGGGGCACCACCTGGCCGACCCGTCCTGGTAGGGCGCGTTCCCCCGCTCCCGCGGGGCCCGCGCGGGGACCGCCGGGGTCCGTGACCCCGATCGGTCCGGAGGCCGCCGCCGGACCGCGCGCAGTGGCCGCCCGCCTGCCGGCCACGACCGGGAAACCTGCGCGGGTACCGTGGGGGGCCGCGACCCCGATCGGTCCGGAGGCCGCCGCCCGAACGGCGCGCAGTGGCCGCCCGCCTGCTGGCCACGACCGGGAAACCTGCGCGGGTACCGTGGGGGGCCGCGACCCCGATCGGTCCGGCGGCGGCCGCCCGGACCGCGCGCAGTGGCCGCCCGCCTGCCGGCCACGACAGGGAAACCTGCGCGGGTACCGTGGGGGGCCGCGACCCCGATCGGTCCGGGCGGCCGCCGCCGGACCGCGCGCAGTGGCCGCCCGCCTGCCGGCCACGGCAGGGAAACCTGCGCGGGTACCGCGAGGGTCCGTGACCCCTATTGGATCAGGATGAAGAAGGCCTGGCCGCCCCGCACCACGTTCAGCAGCACCGTGTTCCCGATGTCGCCGGCGAGCGCCCGGAGGGCGTCCACGTCCTGGACCGGCTTGCGGTTGACCGAGACCACCACGTCGCCCCGGCGCAGCCCCGCGTTCCAGGCGGGGGAGCCGGAGTCCACGTCGGCGATGCGGACCCCCGCGGGGCCCTTGCCGTCGCCGTTGGCGAACACCGCCCCCGCCAGCCGGGGGGAGACGTCCCCGCCCTTCACCGTCCGGGACTTGGGCTCGGTGATCCGCACCGACACGGTGCGGCGGCGGCCGTCGCGCCACAGGGCGAGACCCACGTCCTGCCCGACCCGCAGCAGGCCCACCCGGTTGCGCAGGTCGGCGGCGCCCTTCACCGGGCGGCCGTTCACGGCCACGATCACGTCGCCCGCCCGGATGCCGGCGCGCTCGGCGGGGGAGTCCTCCACCACCTGGGAGACGAGGGCCCCCTGGGTCACCTCCAGGTCCAGGACCTTGGCCAGGGCGGGGGTGAGGTCCTGGATCACGATGCCGGCCCGGCCGCGGCGCACCTCGCCGTACTCGACAAGCTGGTCCATCACCTGGCGGGCCATGTTCACCGGGATGGCGAAGCCGATGCCCACGTTGCCGCCGCTGGGGCCGATGATGGCGGTGTTGATGCCCACGAGGTTCCCGTTCAGGTTCACCAGGGCGCCGCCGGAGTTGCCCGGGTTGATGGAGGCGTCGGTCTGGATGAAGTCCTCGTACCCCTCGATGCCCAGGCCGCTGCGCCCCAGGGCGCTGACGATGCCCGAGGTGACGGTCTGGCCCAGGCCGAAGGGGTTGCCGATGGCCACCACGTAGTCCCCCACCCGCACGGCGTCGGAGTCCGCCAGGGGCACCTCGGTCAGCCGGTCGGCCTTCACCTGGATCACCGCCACGTCGGTCTCGGGGTCGGAGCCCACCAGCTTCGCCGGGAGGGTGCGCCCGTCCTTGAGCGTCACCTCGATCTCGTCGGCGTTCTGGATGACGTGGTGGTTGGTGAGGATGTAGCCCCGCTTCGCGTCCACCACCACGCCGGAGCCCAGGGCCTGCGTCTGGCGCCGGGCCGGGGCCTGGGGCAGGTCGAAGAAGCGGCGGAAGAACGGGTCCTGAAGGAGCGGGTTCTGCTGCACCGCGACGGTGCCCTTGGTGGCCACGTTGACCACCGCCGGGGTCACCTGCTCCAGCATGGGCGCGAGGCTGGGGGTCTCGTTGCCCCGGGCGTCCATGGGGGGCAGGGCCGCCGGAGCGGGGGCCGGCGCGGCCGGCACGGCGGCGGCCGCCAGGGCCAGGGCCAGGGCGGCGCGTTGCAGCCAGACAGGCATGTTCACCTCCTTGTGAGCCCCATCCCCGGTGCGCACCCAAGTCGGTAGCCGGTCATTTTACGATAGGTTGCCGTGGGCGCAAGCCCGCGGAATCGGGAAGGGGGCGGGAGGCGGCCCCCGGGGCGGGGGGCCGGGGACGGCGCCCGGCGGCGGGACGGCTTGGGGGCCGCCCCGGCCGGGCGCGTCACCGGGCGTCAGGCGCCGGCGCCCCGCACGAACAGGGCCCGCAGGTTGCGGCAGTCGGCGTGGGACAGGCCGGTGAAGCGGATGCCCATGCCGTTGGCGGCGGAATAGGCCACCGCGCCCCGGGCCTGGATGGCGCCCTGCTGGGCGGCGGGCAGCTCCAGCTCCACCGTCACGGGGGTGTGGGGCGGGAGGGGGTTGGCGCAGACCAGGAACAGGCCGCCCAGGCCGAGGCTGCCGGACATGCCCTCGACCGTGCGGCGCCCGGCGCGGACCACGGCCGGGAGCTGCAGCGCGTGGCGGGAGAAGACCCTCCGACGGCGTGGCCCGATGGCCGCGCGGCGGCGGCGCTTGGGGGTGGGGGCGCCGGCCCGCGCGCCGAGGAACCTGCGAAGGAGATCGATCATCCGTGCGTGTCTCCGCTCGTTGCTGTGGCGTGCCGGCCGCCCTCGGCACGCGGGTTGCCCGCCCGGACCCGTCGGGGTCCGTGTCCGGCGGTGGATTTGTGCAGGAAGCTTGCCACGGCCTTCGGGGGCCGCGGGCCCCATCCGGGGCGGCGCGGCGGGTCCTTCGGGCGCCTTCGGCCGGGCCCCCGAGGGGCGTGCAAATGCGCACGACCGGTGCAAAACGGCACGCCGCCCGCGCCCCTGGGGCATAATGGCCGCCGGGCGGGGCGCGCGCGGCGCCCCGGGACGACGACAGGGGGCGGCGGGAGGCAGGACGGCGTGCTGGAGCGGCTCAACGACCGGCTCGACGCGATCCGCGAGATCGCGGCGAAGGACATCCTCGTGGTGGCGGGCACCGCCAAGTCGGGCACGACCTGGGTGCAGCGCATGCTCGACACCCACCCGGAGATCTACTGCCCCGGGGAGGGCAAGTTTGGCACCCTGGTGGGGGGCCTCGTGAAAGCCGTCACGGACTACAACCGGATCCTCACCCACGCCAACCAGGCGGTCTACAGCGGTGACGCCTATTACGTCCCGTGGGACGACGACCACATCGCCGCCGCCGTGCAGTTCCTCCTGGCCCTGGCCTGGGCCGGCTCCCGCCACAAGGACCTCGCGGCCGTGCGCTACATCGGCGACAAGGACACGGACTATCAGCGCACCATCGAGGTCTGGCGCGACCGGCTCCTGCCCGATGCCCGCTTCGTCCACGTGATCCGGGACGGGCGCGACACGGCGGTGTCGAACGTGTTCCACCGGGCCCGGTCCGAGGGCCGGCCGGCGGACTTCCGCAGCGCCCGGTTCCGCGAGTTCCTGGAGGGTTACGCCCGGGACTGGGCGGCGGGGGTGCGCCGCATGCGGGACGCCTTCCGGGAGCGGCCGGACCGCTGCCACGAGGTGCGCTACGAGGACCTGCTGGCCGAGCCGGAGGTGAAGGCGGGGGGCATCCTGGCGTTCCTGGGGGTGGACGACCGCCCGGAGGTGGTGGCGCGGATCGTGGCCGAGAACGCCTTCCAGCGCCTCTCGGGGGGCCGGGAGCGGGGCCAGGAGGACCGCGCGTCGTTCTTCCGCAAGGGCGTGGCGGGCGACTGGCGCGCCCACTTCGACGATGCCGCGCGGGCGCGTTTCGCCAAGGCCAGCGGCGGCCTGCTGGAGGAGCTGGGTTACGCGCCCTGAGCGCCGCCCTGGGCGGCCGGCCCCAGGCGGCGCACGCCGGGGGCGGGGCCGAGGCGGCCGACCACCGGAAGCTTGAGGGCGGGGTCGAACGGGTCCAGCCCGAAGGTGAGGCCCAGGACGTCCACCTCCAGGCCCTCCTCCCGCGCCGCCATCACCCCGAGCAGACCCGCCAGGCTCACCTGCCAGCCGGTGCCGCTGGGGGCCGCGGCGAGCATCTGGCCGTCCAGGTAGTCCTTGCCGATCGCCGTGGGGGGCAGGTCGAGGCGCAGGGCGGGCACCTCCCGCCCGACGAAGGCGGTGAAGGTGTTGCTGTTGGGGCCCGGCCACAGGCGGTAGCGGTTCGCGAACGGGTAGCGCGCGGCCGCCGCCTCCACCTGGGCGATCACCGCGTCCACGCCGTCGCCCCGCAGGTCCACCAGGAGCCAGGGGCGGTTGCCGTACCAGCGGGCATCCGGGGGGCGGTGGCTGACGGCCACGATGGGCTCTCCGCGCCACGCGCGCCAGCCCAGGGCCTCGTACACGCGCCAGCGGGACGCCCCGGCGGGCTTGACGGCCACCCAGGTGTGGACGCCGAACACCGCGCGCCAGCTCCAGGCGCGGGCGGCGTAGACCTGCACCACGGCCTCGGGGGTGGCCGCCGGGTCCGGGGCCAGGCCCACGGGCTCGCGGCTGGCGGTGCGCCAGTCCTCGGCCACGGCGGCCTGCCACGCCATGGACCCGGCCACGCCAAGCAGCACCAGCAGGGCCGCCACGCGGCGGCGGCGCCAGCGGCCGCTCCGTCTCGGTCGCGCCACGAACGGCTCCTTTCGCCCCCTCCCCGCCCAGCATAGGGCATGCCTCGGAAGGCGGCAACGCGGGGGCGTGCCGGACGTCAGCGGGACGGAGCCGGGCCGTCATGGAAGTGGCGCGAAACGGCCCGGCGCCCGGGGGGTCTTGCGCACAACCCATTGACAATGCAGAGACGTGGGGCCCCGCCCCGGACGTGGCACGGTGCGTGTACGGGGGCTGGCGGGATGCGGTGCGGGGCCTCCATCGGCGGCACGTTGCTGGCGCTCTCCCTGGCGCTGGCCCTGGCGGGCTGCGGCCGGGGCGGGCACCACGCCCCTGCATCGGAGCCGGACGGCGGCGCCGCCACCGGCCCGGGGCCCGGCGGCACCCTCGCGGGCCGCGTGGTGGACGGCCCTGTGGCGGGGGCTCTCGTCACCTGCGTGCCCGTGGACGCCGACGGGGCGGTGCGCGCCCCGATCCTGGATCAGGTGGTCACCGGCGGCGAGGGGGCCTTCTCCGTGCCCTCCGACGTGGACGTGACCGGCCCGATCCTGTGCGCCACCACCGGGGGCACCGACGGGAACGGCCCGGCGCCGCCCCTCGCCCTGGTGCTGCCCGTGGACCTGACCGCCGGGACCACCGTCCTGGCCCAAATCAACCCCTTCACCACGATCGCCTACCGCCGCCTGCGGGCCTTGGGGGACTTTTCCCCCGCCCGGGTGGCGGCCGTCTCGGCCGTCCTGGCCCACTCCCTGGGGCTGTCCGGTCCCCTGTGGGAGGCGGCCTACGGCGGCACGACGGCCGACGACGCGGCGCTCACCGCCCTGCTCGACGCCTTCGACGCCGCCGTGGCGGCCGTGGCGGGGCCGGGGGGCGACCTGCTGGCGGCGGCCGACGCCCTGTTGGGGGCGGTGGACCGGGACACGGCGGACGGCGCACTGGACGGCCGGGCGGCGGGCACGGACGTCCTGGTGGACGGCACCCCCCTGGCGGACCTGGCCCCCGACCTGGTGGGCGCCACGCCGACGGACCCGCCGCCGCCCCCGCCCCCCGCCGACGGGGCCCCGACGGCCGACGCCGGGCCCGACCGGACGGTGGACGCCGGGACCCCCGTGACCCTGGACGGCTCCGCCTCGTCCGACCCCGAGGGCGACGCCCTCACCTACCGCTGGGCGTTGACCACGGCCCCGGCGGGCTCGGTGGCGGCGCTTTCGTCCACGTCGGTGGCGCGGCCCGGCTTCACGCCCGCCGTGGCGGGGGTGTACGTCTTCACCCTCACGGTGGACGACGGGACGCTCGTGTCGGTGCCCGACACGGTGCAGCTCACGGCCGTGGCGCCGGGCAACGCGCCGCCGGTGGCTCGGGCCGGGGCCGACTCGCTCACCGAGGCGGGCACGGCGGTGACCCTGGACGGCGGCGCCTCGTCGGACCCGGACGGCGACGCCCTGACGTACCTGTGGCAGGTGACGGACCGGCCCGTGGGCTCCACCGCCCTCCCCGACCCGGCGGACGCCTTGGCCCCGAGCTTCACGCCGGACGTGGCGGGGGTCTACGTGCTGTCGCTGACCGTGAACGACGGGAGCCTCGCCTCGGCCCCGGACCCGGTGCAGGTGACCGCCACGGCGCCGGTGGACCTGGCCCCTGTGGCGGACGCCGGGCCGGACCAGGGGGTGAGCGTCTGGACCCCGGTGACCCTGGACGGCACCGCCTCGCGCGACCCGGAGGGGGCGGCGCTGACCTTCCTGTGGACCCTGACCGCCGTCCCGGCGGGCTCGACGGCGGCCCTGTCGGGGGCCACCGTCCCGGCGCCGGGCCTCACCCCCGACGTGGCCGGGACCTACGAGGTGAGCCTCACCGTGAACGACGGCGCCCAGGACTCGGCCCCCGACACGGTGCGGGTGACCGCCTCGGACCCGGTGCCGAACCCGGCCCGGTACGTGTTCGACGGGCTGGCGGCGGACGACTGGCTCGGCTATGCCGTGGCCGGGCCCGGGGACGTGGACGGGGACGGCCACGCCGACCTGGCGGCGGCGGCCTTCCGGGCCGGGGGCGGCGCGGGCCAGGTGCTCGTGTACGACGGCGCCGACGGGACGGTGCGCTACGCCCTGTCGGGGCAGACGGCCGGCGACTACCTGGGGCGCGCCCTGGCGGCGGCCGGGGACGTGGACGCGGACGGACTGCCCGACCTGGTGGTGGGCATCCCGGGCGCCACCGCCGGGGGCACGGGCGCGGGCCGGGTGCGGGTCTTAAGGGGCTCGGACGGCCTGTCCCTGCACATCTTCGACGGTGCCGCGGGCGAGGGCCTGGGGACCACCGTGGCCGGCGCCGGAGACGTGAACGGCGACGGCTACGCCGACGTGGTGGCCGGGGCCCCGGCGGCCAACGCCAACCAGGGCCTGGCGCGGGTCTACAGCGGCTTCAACGGGGCCGTGCTGCACACGGTCTCGGGCCAGGCGGCGGGCGACCGGCTGGGGGCGGGCGTGGCGGGGGTGGGCGACGTGGACGGCGACGGCGACGCCGACGTGGCCATCGGCGCCCCGGGGGATTCCGGGGCGGGGGCCGGGGCCGGCGCGGTGCTGGTGATCTCCGGCGCCGACGGCTCGGTGCTGCGCCGCCTGGAGGGGCCGGAGACCTACGCCGCCTTCGGACAGGCCGTGGCGGGGGCCGGGGACGTGGACGGCGACGGCCGCCCGGACATCGCGGTGGGCACCCCCAACTACAGCGCCGTGGCCGCCAACGCCGGCCGGGTGGACGTCTTCAGCGGGGCGGACGGCACGGTACTGGCCACCTGGACCGGGGCGGCCGCCCAGGACCAGTTCGGCTTCGCCATCGCCGGGACCGGGGACGTCAACGGCGACGGCGTGCCCGACGTGGCCGTGGGGGTGATCGGCAGCGACGCCGGGGGCACCAGCGCGGGCCGCATGCAGGTGATGAGCGGCGCGGACGGATCGGTCCTGAAAGCCCTGGACGGCGGCGCCGCCTATGACGGCCTGGGGCGCTCCGTGGCCGGCGCGGGCGACGTGGACGGCGACGGCTACGGCGACGCGATCGTGGGGGCCCCGGGGGCCGACGCCGCCGGCACCGACGCCGGCCAAGCCCGGGTGGTGCTGGGCGGGCCGTAAGGGCGTTGTGCTATGCTGCGCGTCCCATGGGACGCGTCCGGCTGGTCCTGATCTTCATGCTCCTGGCGACCGCCTGCGCCCCCTTCACCGAGCCCTCGGGGCGCCTCCTCCGGGAGGCCATGGGCATCGACGTGAAGCCGGCGGAGGTGGGCGACACCCCCCCCCAGGTGAGCTACAGCGCCGAGGTCCTGCTCGCCCGCGCCGAGGGCTACTACCGGGCGCGCCGCTTCCCCGAGGCGGCCGAGGCCTACGGCCGCTTCATGGAGCTGCACGCCGCCCACCCCTGGGCCCCCTACGCCCTGTACCGCCAGGGGATGAGCGAGATCCACCAGATCCGCACCGACGACCGGGACCCCACCTTCGCCCAGCACGCCCGGCAGGACTTCGAGAACCTCATCTCGAACTACCCGGACTCGGACCCGGTCTCCTACGCCCGCGAGGAGCTCGGGAAGACGCTGGACCGGCTGGCCGCCCACGAGCTGGAGATCGCCCGCTTCTACCTGCGCACCGACCGGCCCGAGGCGGCCCTGACACGCCTGGAGGCGCTGCGCGCGGCCTATCCCGACACCCCCTCGGCGCACGCCGCCCTGTACGACCTGGGGCGGGCCCGGGAGCGCACCGGCGACCCGCAGGGGGCGGCGGCGGCCTACCGGGGCTACCTGGAGGCGCCCGGCTCGGAGCGCCTCAAGCTGCGGGCCCAGAAGGCCCTGGGGCGGCTGGCCGGAGCGGGGGGATGAAGCAGGTGCGCGTCTGGTTCGCCCGGGCCCTGCAGGTGGCGGGGCTGGTGGGGGTCGGCATGGTGCTGGTGCTGAACCTGGCGCCCCAGGGGATCACCATGTCCACCATGCTCCAGCTCACCCTGTTCGGGGTGCTGCTGTTCGCCCTGGGCACCGTGCTCCTGCGCCTGCAGGACTGACCCGCCCCCGGCCGCCGGGCCCCCCGGCGTATAATGACCGGTTCATGAGCGCCCGCGAGCCATCCGCCGCCCCCCTCGTGCTGGGGATCGAGTCCTCCTGCGACGAGACCGCCGTGGCCCTGGTGCGCGCGCCCGGGGAGGTGCTGGGGCACGCCCTGGCCTCCCAGGGGGAGACCCACCGGCGCTTCGGCGGCGTGGTGCCGGAGGTGGCCTCGCGCCGCCACCTGGAGACCCTGGACCCGCTGGTGATCGAGGCCCTGGCGCGGGCCGGGCGGCCCCTGGAGGCGGTGGACGCCGTGGCCGTGACCGCGGGGCCCGGCCTGATCGGGGCCGTGCTGGTAGGGGTCTCCTACGCCAAGGGGCTGGCCTATGCCCTGGGGGTGCCTTGCGTGGCGGTGCACCACCTGGAGGCCCACGTGGCCGCCGCCCTGCTGGCCGAGCCGGCGCCGGCCTTCCCGTTCCTGGCCCTGGTGGTCTCCGGGGGACACACGAGCCTGTACCGGGCCGAGGCGGGGCTGCGCTTCACCGAGCTGGGCCGCACCATCGACGACGCCGCCGGCGAGGCCCTGGACAAGGGGGCCAAGATGCTGGGCCTGCCCTACCCCGGGGGCCCCGAGGTGGAGCGCCTGGCGCGGGGCGGCAGGCCCGACGCCGTGGCCTTCCCCCGGGCGTGGCTGGGGGGGCGCTCCGACTTCAGCTTCAGCGGCCTGAAGACCGCCCTGCGGGTCCACCTGGCCAAGGCGCGGCCCGACCCGGAGGCCTACCCGGACGTGGCGGCGAGCTACCAGGAGGCGGTCGTGGACGTGCTCGCCGCCAAGGCGGTGCGTTGCGCCGTGGCCGAGGGCCTGGAGCGCATCGTGGTGGTGGGGGGCGTGGCGGCCAACGGGCGCCTGCGGGAGGTGCTGGCCCAGCGGGCCGGGGCCGCCGGCTGCGCCGTGACCGTGCCGGCGCCCGCCCTGTGCACCGACAACGCGGTGATGGTGGCGGCCGCGGGCGCCCGGCTGCTGGACCGGGGCCAGACCGCCGACCTGGACCTGGACGCCTACGCCCGGGCGCCCCTCGCGGAGGCACGGCGGTGATCCGGCCGCTGCCGACCCTGGCCATCGGCCCGGTGGTGTTCGACAACCCCCTGGCCCTGGCGCCCCTGTCGGGCATCACGAACCTGCCCTTCCGGCGCGTGGCCCGGGAGCTGGGGGCGGGCATGGTGGTCTCGGAGCTGGTCAGCAGCAACGGCCTGGTGCGGGCCCAGGGGCGCACCCTGCGCTACCTGCTGACCCACCCGGACGAGCGCCCGATCGTGATGCAGATCTTCGGCGACGACCCGGAATGCATGGCCCGGGCCGCGCGCATCGCCCGGGACGCCGGGGCCGACGTGGTGGACCTGAACATCGGCTGCCCGGTGCGCAAGGTGGTGGCCCGGGGCGCGGGCTGCGCCCTGATGCGCGACCTGCCCCGCTCCGCCCGCCTGATCCGGGCCGTGGCGGAGGCGGTGGACGTGCCCGTCACGGTCAAGATCCGGGCCGGCTGGAGCCGGGCGGAGGTGAACGCCCCGGACTACGCCCGCATGGCCGAGGAGCAGGGGGCGCGGGCCGTCACCGTGCACGGCCGCACCCGGGAGCAGATGTTCACCGGCCGCGCCGACCGGGACGTGATCCGCCGCACCGTGGAGGCGGTCTCGATCCCGGTGATCGGCAACGGCGACGTGACCTCGGCCCAGGACGCCACCCGGATGCTGGCGGAGACCGGCTGCCGGGGCGTCATGATCGGCCGTGCCGCCCAGGGCAACCCGTGGATCTTCCGCGAGATCCTGACGGCCTGGCGCACCGGCCGCCCGGCCGACCCCCCGACCCTGGCGGAGCGGCGGGCGGTGATCCTGCGCCACCTGGACCTGCACGTGGCGCACGTGGGCGAGGTCCAGGCGGTGCGCGAGATGCGCAAGCACGTCTGCTGGTACACGAAGGGCTTGGCGGACGGGGCCCGGTTCCGCGCGCGGGTGCAGGGGATGGAGACCCGCGAGGGGCTGGTGGCGGCGGTGGACGGCTACTTCGAGGCCCTGGAAGGCGCCGCCGCCGTGGCGGTGGGGTAGGCCCCGGCCGTCAGGCGGAGGCCAGGGCGGCCTCGGCGGCCTCGGACTGCGGATCGAACTCCTCGGGGGGCAGGCGGCGGGCGTTGGTGGCGCAGGCCGCCAGCCGGTGGCGCACGCCGGCGTCGTGGATCTCCCAGCCTTCCAGCCCCCGCCCCCGCAGCAGCCCGGCGCGGATCTCCTCGAGCCGGTGCTGGCGGCTGCGGGCGGCGCCCTTGATGCGGCTGCTCTGGCGGGTGAGGCTCATGATGTTGCCCACCTCCAGGCGCAGGGCCGTGGACTCCCGGTGCAGCTTGGAGAGGGTGGTCTTGAAGCTGGAGCCGCCCCGGGTCAGGTAGCGCACGAGGGAGCCGTCCAGCTCCTTGACCAGGCGGCTGGTGTAGCCCTCGGCCTGGCGCAGGGTGTCCTCCTGGCGCACCAGGCCCCGGCGGAACTGGCCGCAGCGGCGCTGCACCTGCTTGACCGTGCTGTCCAGGGAGATGAGCACCGAGCCCACGGCGCTGGCCATGTCGCGGTAGAGGTTTTCCACCCGGTCGGCGGAGAGGGCGTCGCCGAACTCCTCCGACAGCCCGGCGGAGGCCAGCTCCACCTTGATGATCGAGGCCATGACCCCGAAGCGCTTGGCGGTGCGGCGCACCCCCTCCAGGGCCTCGCGCAGGTCGAAGATCTGGCCCGCCAGGGCCTCGGCGCGGGAGACGATCTCGGCCTTGTCGGAGACCAGGTCGCGCATGTAGCCGACGAACTCCTCCAGCCCGTCGCGGGTGCGGCGGATGACCTCCATGAGGTCGTCCACGTTCACCGTGCTGTCGGCCTTCTGCTGCATGTCCAGGGCCATGCGCTCCAGGAACGAGGAGGTCTCGGCGCGCACGGTGCCCAGCTCGGTCTCCAGCTCCTCCACCAGGCGGGCGACGAGCTGGAACACCTCGACCCCGTGGCAGACCGTGTCCAGGAGCTCGTCGGCGTCCTCCCCGGCCGGGTCCGCGTCGGGCTCGCACTCGGTCAGGTCGCTGATGCGCTCGTGCAGGTCCCGCAGGGCCATGGTCAGGTGGGTGGAGGCCTGGGCGCAGTGGTCCTCGAAGCGCAGCCCCACCACCGCCCGGGTGATGCGGCTGGACGATTCGGCCACCCCCGCCGTGAGGGTCTCCACCTGCTTGAGGACCCGGCCGCGGGCCTCGTCGAGCCCGGTGAACAGGGCCTCGATGTCGCGGCGGCCGCGGATGGGCGACTGGGCGAAGCGGTTGCGGGAGCGCTCAACGTCGGACCGCAGCTCGTCGAGGGTCTGTTCGATGTGGTGGGCCTGGGTGCGGACCCGCTCGAACTCCAGGGCGGCGCGCTTGGTCAGGCTCACCACCTCGCGGGACACCTGGGAGAAGCCCCGGCCCCGGTCGCCGGCGTTGTGGGCCTGGACGATGGCGTTCACCGAGAAGCACTCCACGTCCTCCATCAGGTCCGCCAGGCTGCCCAGCGCGGTGCGGACCTCGTGGACCACCTCGAACAGGGAGGTGAAGACCGTCAGATCCTCCTGGTCCTGCTCGTGGGCGTCGATGAGCTGGAGGAAGGTGCGCAGGATCTGGTTGCGGGGGGAGTTGCCGCCGCGGTACGAGGACTCGTCGGCGATCTTGGTGTGCATCTCCTTGAGGGCGCGGCGACCCTCGTCCATCTCCCGCTGCAGGTACGGCAGCCCGTTGGCGATGCCCAGGAAGACGTGGTTGGTCTCCTCGAGCCAGTCCTTGAGCTGGTCGCCCAGGCGGGCCGTGCCCTCGTCGCAGCGGACGAGGTAGCTGACCGATTTCCAGGTATCGGACATGACCGCCCTTTTCCAAGACGCCGGACCCCAAGGCCCGGCTTGCCCGCAAGGCGTGGCCGCGCGGCGTCCCGGCGGCGGCATCCGGTGCCGGGACGCCGGGCGGGGCCACGCCACCCCTTCTCCCCCGTATCTTCGGCGGTTTGGGGGGCGCACATGAGGGCCGGGGGGGCGGGCGCCGGGCGGCCGGCGGGTCCGGGCGGCCCCTTGCGCAGGGAATGGAGCGGGCCGTATGGTGCGTTACGGAAGAGGAGGGGATTACCGCCGGCCCCGCCGGGTGGGGTGTCCGGGGGGCGCCCGCGGGGGTGGCTGCCAATACCGGGAGGAGAGATGGATCCGGAAACCGACGCCGCGCCCGCCCAAGCCCTGCGCCCGGGCCGCGCGCCCAGTCCAACCCGCCTGGCGCCCTGGCGGGAGGTGCCCGATTCCCTGTGGGACGACTGGCACTGGCAGATGCGCAACGCCCTCAGGCGCCTGGACCAGATCGAGGCCGTCCTGAACCTCACCCCGGACGAGCGCGAGGCGATCGTCGCGCTCGGGGGCGGCCTGCCCATCGCCATCACCCCCTTCTACGCCGGGCTGATCCGCCCGGACGACCCCGACTGCCCCATCCGCCGCACCCTGATCCCCACCACCGCCGAGCACCGCGTGGGGCCGGAGGAGTTCACCGACCCCTGCGGGGAGGACGCCGACACCGTGGTGCCGGGCCTGGTGCACCGCTACCCGGACCGCGTGCTGTTCCTGGCCGTGGGGGCCTGCGCCGTGTACTGCCGCTACTGCACCCGCAGCCGCATGGTGGGCGGCGCCGAGGGCTACTCCTTCCGCCGCGAGCAGTGGCAGGCGGCGATCGACTACATCGCCGGGCGGCCCGAGATCCGCGACGTGCTGATCAGCGGCGGCGATCCCCTGCTGCTGGAGGACCACCACCTAGACGACCTGCTGGGCAGCTTAAGGGCCATCCCGCACCTGGAGGTGCTCCGGATCGGCACCAAGATCCCGGCGGTGCTGCCCCAGCGGATCACCCCGGGGCTGGTGGAGGTGCTGCGCCGCTACCACCCGTTCATGATGAGCCTGCACTTCATCCACCCGTCGGAACTGGTGCCGGAGGTGACCGCCGCCTGCGAGCGGCTGGCGGACGCGGGCATCCCCCTGGGGAGCCACACGGTGCTGCTGAAGGGCATCAATGACGACCCCGGCGTGATGCGCGACCTGATGCACCGCATGCTGCTGTGCCGGGTGCGGCCCTACTACCTGTACCAGTGCGACCCGATCCAGGGCTCGGCCCACTTCCGCGCCCCGGTGCGCACGGGCATCCGGATCATCGAGTCCCTCAGGGGCCACACCACGGGCTACGCCGTACCCACCTACGTGATCGACGCCCCGGGGGGCGGCGGCAAGGTGCCGGTGGGCCCCAACTACGTGCTGGGGCAGATGGGGGAGCAGTGGGTGCTGCGCAACTACGCCAACCGGGTGTACGAGTACCACGACCCGGATCTGGGGGCCGAGGACCCGGCCTGAGGGCCGGCGCCGGGAGGGGCTATCCCTCCTTCAGCATCGCCCGCAGGCGCTCGTTGACCAGCTTGGGGTTGGCCTGGCCGCGGGACTGCTTCATCACCTGGCCGACGAAGAAGCCCAGCAGCTTTTCCTTGCCGGCCCGGTACTGGGCGGCCTCGTCCGGGTGGGCGGCGATCACCTCGGCCACCAGGGCGTCGATGGCGCCGGTGTCGCTCACCTGCACAAGGCCCTCGGCCTCGATCACCTGGGCGGTGGTCCGGTCGGTGCCGTACAGGTGGCCGAAAACGGTCTTGGCGATCTTGCCCGAGATGGTGCCCTTGTGGATGGCCTCCACGATGCCCCCCAGCTGGGCGGGGCTCATGGGGCACTGCTCGATGGCGAGGCCGGCCTCGTTGAGGCGCCCCATCAGGTCGCCCATCACCCAGTTGCAGGTGAGCTTGGGGTCGCCGGAATAGGCGGCCACGGCCTGCTCGTAGTAGTCCGCCAGGGCGCGGGTGGCGGTGAGCACGTCGGCGTCGTACTCCGACAGGCCGTAGTCGGCCACGAAGCGCTCGCGCTTGGCGTCGGGCAACTCGGGCATGGCCCGGCGGGTTGCCTCGATCCAGGCGTCGTCCACCACCACGGGGAGCAGGTCGGGCTCGGGCATGTAGCGGTAGTCGTGGGCCTCCTCCTTGGTGCGCATGGACTCGGTGACGCCGCGCTTGGTGTCCCACAGGCGGGTCTCCTGCACGATCGTGCCGCCCCGGTCCAGCACCTGGGCCTGGCGCTTGATCTCGTACTCCAGGGCCTGCTTGAGGAACCGGAACGAGTTCATGTTCTTCATCTCGACCTTGGTGCCGAGCTTCTCGGCGCCCCGGGGCCGCAGGGAGACGTTGGCGTCGCAGCGCAGGTTGCCCTGCTCCATGTTGCCGTCGCAGACGCCCAGGTAGACCACGATGTCCCGCAGCTTCTTCAGGTAGGCCACGGCCTCGTCGGAGGAGCGCAGGTCGGGCTCGGAGACGGCCTCGATGAGGGGCACGCCGGCGCGGTTCAGGTCCACGTGGCTGGCCTCGCCCAGGCCCTCGTGGAGGTTCTTGCCGGCGTCCTCCTCCATGTGGATGCGGGTCAGGCCGATGCGCTTGGGGGTCCCGTCCAGGACGATTTCCACGTGGCCGTGCTCGCAGATGGGGCGGTCGTACTGGGAGATCTGGTAGCCCTTGGGCAGGTCGGGGTAGAAGTAGTGCTTGCGGGCGAAGACGCTGGGGCTCTTGATCTCGCAGTGGGTGGCC
>Ga0210144_1000268_pt1 | contig 30080 bp, 15 predicted proteins | sample Muzzi_PWA_D2_FD_185532 | JGI IMG/M metagenome (GOLD analysis project Ga0210144, IMG submission 185532) | Wetland microbial communities from San Francisco Bay, California, USA, that impact long-term carbon sequestration - Muzzi_PWA_D2 (SPAdes) | ecosystem: Environmental > Aquatic > Marine >...
TCAGCGGCGATGGGGTCGAGCAGGACGACTACGTCGCCTTCCGCGGCGCCGCCGGCTTCGTCCCCGACGAGCGCCTCTGGTCCGACCGGGTGAAGCTCCGCGGCGTCCGGCTGCCGTTCATCAAGTTCCCGCGGAATCCGGAGGGATGAGGGTGGGCCGCTCCAGCAGGGACGGGGCCATCGATTGGATGGGGCGGATGGTCGCGGCCGTCCGGGCGGCCGGCCTCGGCTGCCTGTTGCTCGCGCCTTCCCTCACCATGCCGGTGGCGGCGGCGCCCGCGGCGGCGAGGACCTTGGCTCCGCTGTTGCTCGACGGTGGCCACCCGTTTTTCTCCCGCGATCCGCACCCGAACCTCGACGGCTCGGTCGGCGCGCCCGCGGGAACGGTCGTCACGGTGACGGTCGGCGAGGCCACTGCGGAGGCCACGGTCGGTCCTGACGGCACGTTCTCCCTGGCCTGGCCGGACGCGCTCGACGCCGGGCTGTATCGGGTGCGCGCGGACGTCGAAGGGTTCGAGCCGGCGTTCGCCCTCCTCCTGGTCCAGCCGGAGGGGGACCTGCCGCTTCGCCCGCTCCTCCCGCGGCATCCCGACTACGCGCCGCCGCTCCGGGCGGACCGGGGGGACTTCCTCGCCTTTACCGACCGCTGGCGGATCGCGCCGCCGGCCACCGCGCTCACCGAGCCCGGGTCGTTCGGGCCGAGCTGGGACCCGTACCACCAGAACCTGCTCAAGGGGGACGTGCCGATCTACTCGCACGGCAAGCGGGACGTCTTCCTGATCTGGACCGCCGTCTCCGACACCCTGGCCGAGGCCGAGACCATCCCGATACCGGCCGGGGTGTCGACCGCCCGTCCCGGCGAGATCCAGTTCTTCGGCGAGGACGCGCTCCGGATCGGCAACCAGGACTTCTTCCTTTCGGCGGACCTCTACCAGGGCGACACGGCGTTCCGGCCGGTCGACTGGCGCCTGCGGGCGACCCTGGCGGGGAACCTCAACCACGTGGCGGTGGATGAGAACGCGGTGGTCCGCCCGGACGTTCGCGAGGGCACCAGCCGGACCACCGGCCGCGGCGCGCTCCAGGAGCTGTTCGCCGAGTGGAAGCTGGCCGACCTCTCGCCCAACTACGACTTCCTCTCCGTGCGGGGCGGCATCCAGCCGTTCACCAGCGACTTCCGCGGCTTCATCTTCTCGGACACCAACCTCGGGGTGCGCCTGTTCGGCAACTACGACTCCAATCGCTGGCAGTACAACCTGGCCTGGTTCGACCGGCTGGAGAAGGGGACCAACTCCGGCCTCAACACCTTCGAGTCCCGCGACCAGCAGGTGGGCGTGGCCAACGTCTACCGCCAGGACTTCCCCGTCCTCGGCATGACCAGCCAGGCGAGCGTCCACTACCTGCACGACGAGCCGACCGTCCACTACGACCGGAACGGCTTCCTGGTCCGACCGGACCCGGCCGGCTCGGCGACGCCCCACGAGATCGACGCCTGGTACTTCGGCGTCGCCGCCTTCGGCCACCTGGGGAGGGTGAACGTCGACGGCGCCCTCTACTACGTCACCGGCGAGGACTCGCTCAACCCGATCGCCGGCCCGGGCCGCCTGCCAGGGGTGAAGGATTCGGTCGACATCGGCGCGACCATGGCGGCGCTCGAGCTGTCGATCGACCGCAACTGGTACCGGCCGAAGCTGGGGATCTTCTACGCCTCGGGCGACGGCGACCCGGTCGACAGGAAGGCCCGCGGCTTCGACGCCATCTTCGAGAACCCGGCCTTCGCCGGTGGTGGCTTCTCCTACTGGAACCGCCTGGGCATCGGCCTCGCCGGCACCGGCGTCACCCTGGTCAATCGGGGCAGCCTGCTGCCGAGCCTCAAGAGCTCCAAGGAGGAGGGGCAGCCCAACTTCGTCAACCCGGGCCTGCTTCTGGCGACCGCCGGCCTCGACCTGGAGGTGACGCCCAAGCTGCGCATGGTCGCGACGGCCAACTACTTGCGCTTCGACACCACCGAGACCCTGGAGCTGCTCCTCTTCCAGGGGGGCATCGACCGGGAGATCGGCTGGGACCTTTCGCTGGGCGCGCGCTACCGGCCGCTCCTCAACGAGAACGTCGTCGTCCTGGGCGGCCTGGCCGCGTTCGTGCCCGGGGCGGGATGGGAGGACATCTACGAGGACGGCTCGACGCAATACCTGGCGTTCACCAACCTGGTCCTGACTTTCTAAGGGGACGACGATGCGCTCCGGACCGACCCTGCGACTGCTGTTCGGCTTGCTGCTGCTGCTCGCCGTCCTCGGGCTGTGCGCGCCACACCGGACGGCGGCGGAAGACCCCTCCGCCCGAGCCGACCGGCCTGATCGACCTGAGCGGGCGATGTCGGCCGCGCCCACCGGTGAGCGCCTGATCCGCCAGACCGCGGCCGCGGCCACGGCCAAGAGCCGGGGGTGCCTCACCTGCCACGGCGGGATCGAGGCCATGCACGCCTCCGGCGCCGTGCGGCTGGGCTGCACCGATTGCCACGGCGGCGACCCGGGGCCGGCGGCGCCCGCCGGATCGCAGCCGGGGGACGCCGCCTACGACGGTGCGAAGGCGGCCGCCCACGTGGCGCCGGCCCATCCGGAGCGCTGGCCGACCTCGGCCAACCCGGAGCGGAGCTACACCGCGCTGCTCCAGGAGCCGGCTGTGTTCGTCCGGTTCGTCAACCCGGGCGACCTGCGGGTGGCCTGGCAGACCTGCGGCCCGTGCCACCCGCGCCAGGCGAACGCGGTGCCCAAGAGCACCATGACCACCTCGTCGATCTTCTGGGCGGCGGCCGGCTATGCGAACGGGATCGTCGGCTCCAAGACCGCTCTCCTCGGCGAGGGCTACACCCCGGACGGCGCGGCCCAGGCGATGGTCGAGGCCGACCCTCTCAGCGAAGCCGAGCGGGCGGCCGGCTCGTTGCCCAAGCTCCTGCCGCTGCCGCGCTGGGAGATCACCCAGCCGGGCGAGTACTTCCGCGCCTTCGAGCGGGGCGGGGTTGCCAACCCGTCGACCTTCCCGGAGATCGGCAACCCGAGCGCCTCATCGAAGAGCGGTCGCCCGGACGATCCGGGCCGGCCGGACATCCGGTTCTCGAAGCGGGGGCCGGGCACGGGGCTCCGCATCAGCCCGGCGCTGATCAACCTCCACAAGACCCGGCTGAACGACCCGCACCTCTCCTTCCTCGGCACCAACGACCACCCGGGCGACTACCGCTCGAGCGGCTGCACCGGCTGCCACGTGGTCTACGCCAACGACCGGGACCCGAGCCACTCCGGCCCCTACGCCGCCTTCGGCCACGGCGGCCGGAGCGCCTCCGCCGACCCGACCATCCCGAAGGACGAGCCGGGCCACCCGATCCGCCACCGGCTGACCCGGGCGATCCCCACCAGCCAGTGCATGGTCTGCCACATGCACCAGCCGAACTCGTTCTTGAACACCTACCTCGGCTACACCATGTGGGACTACGAGACCGACGGCGAGCTGCTGTGGCCCACCGAACAACAGGATCCGACCCCCGCCGAGCGCCGGGCGTCGCTCGACCTCAACCCGGAGGGGGCGGCGGCGCGGGGCCTGTGGACCGACCCGGACTTCCTGGAGCACGTCGCCGACCTGAACGCCAAGGCCCAGCACACCCGCTTCGCCGACTACCACGGCCACGGCTGGGTCTTCCGCGCGGTCTACAAGCGGGACCGCCACGGCAACCTGCTCGACGCCGACGGCAAGGTCGTGCCGTTCGACGACCCGGACCGGTTCGACAAGGCGGTGCACCTCGAAGACATCCATCTCGAGAAGGGGATGCACTGCGTCGACTGCCACTTCTCCCGTGACGCCCACGGCGACGGCACAGCCAAGGGGGAGTACGCGGCGGCGATCGAGATCGAGTGCCAGGACTGCCACGGCTCGGTCGGCGCGCACACGAACCTGAAGACCTCCGGTCCGGCGGCGCCCCCTGGCGGCACCGACCTCTCGCTCGGCACGACGCCGTTCGGCACCCGCCGCTTCACCTGGCGCCAAGGCAGGCTCTTCCAGCGCTCCATGGTCGACCCGGACCGGGAGTGGCAGGTGGTCCAGGTGCGGGACACGGTGGACCCCGCGTCCCCCGAGTACAACCCGAGGGCGGCGCGGGCCAAGACCCTGCTCCGCGACGTCGTGAGCTGGGGCGGTGCGCCGGTAGAGCGAGCGGAGCTGGCCCACGACCCGTCGCAGATGACCTGCTCCACCTGCCACACGTCGTGGATGACCTCCTGCTTCGGCTGCCACCTGCCCCAGGAGGCCAACCAGCGCTCGCCTATGCAGCACTACGAGGGCAAGACCACCCGCAACTACGCCTCCTACAACCCCCAGGTCCTCCGCACCGACATCTTCATGCTCGGCCGGAACGGGGTCTTCAAGGGCGGCACCATCGCCCCGGTGCGCTCCTCTTCGGCGCTGGTCCTCTCCTCGACCAACCAGAACCGCCAGCGGGTCTACGTCCAGCAGCCGCCGATCTCGACCCCGGGGTTCTCGTCCCAGGCGTTCAACCCCCACGTGCCCCACACCGTGCGGACGACGGAGACTCGGACCTGCTCCGACTGCCACGTCTCCGAAGCGAACGACAACAACGCCTGGATGGCCCAGGTCCTCACCCTGGGGACCGACTTCGTCGACTTCATCGGCCGCTACGCCTGGGTCGGCCTGGGCGACGACGGGCTGGAGGCCGTGGCGGTGACCGAATGGGACGAGCCCCAGGCGGTGATCGGCTCGTTCCTCCAGCGCCTGGCCTATCCGCGGGACGCCGCCGAGCACGCGGCCCGGGGCGGCCAGCTCACGGAGGGGCACCACCATCACGGCCATCAAGGTCAGAGCGATCTCCGGAGCCTCCAACTGCGCGGTGAGTACCTGTTCACCGCCCAGGGCGCCGACGGCTTCGCGGTCTACGACGTCGCCAACATCGGCAACAAGGACGTCTCCGAGCGGATCGTCACCGCGCCGGTCTCGCCCCTCGGGCAACGGACGTCCGTCCGCACGGCCGACGCGGTCCAGGTCGCCCTGCCGACCACCATGCCGGTGGCGCCGGGACGGGAGGTCGACCCGGCGAACCTGGAGAGCCCGCTTCACCCGGTCTACCGCTACGCCTTCGTCGCCGACCGCGAGGAGGGGCTGGTGCTGGTCGACGTCACCACGCTGACCGACCGCGATCCGGCCAACAACTTCCTCGAGCGCGCGCTGACGTTCAACCCGGATGGCGCCCTGGACGGGGCGATCTCGGTCACCGTCGCCGGCACCTGGGCCTACGTCGGCTGCGACCGCGGGCTGGTGGTGATCGACCTGTCGGAGCCGCTGGCGCCGAAGATCGTCGCCACCCTCGGCGAGGTCGCCGCGCCCCGCCGGACGGCGGTCCAGTTCCGTTACCTCTTCGCCGCCGGCCCGGATGGGCTGACCGTGGTCGACGTCACCCATCCCGAGCAGCCGGCGGTGGCGGCGCGCGTGCCGATCGCCGACGCCCGCTCGCTCCACGTCGCCCGGACCTACGCCTACGTGGCGGCGGGCGCCGAGGGGCTGGTGATCGTCGACGTCGAGCGGCCGGAGGCGCCGCGGATCGACCGGGTGTTCGACGCCGGCGGGAAGCTCACCGACGCCTCGGACGTGGTGGTCGCCTCGACCGGGGTGAGCCTGTTCGCCTACGTCGCCGACGGCGCGTCCGGGCTCCAGGTGCTCCAGCTCACCTCGCCGGAGACGGTGCCCGGCTACCTGGGCTTCTCGCCCCGCCCGGAGCCGGTCTGGATCGCCGGCTACAAGACCCACGGTCCGGCGGTGGCCCTGTCGCGGGGCCTCCAGCGGGACCGGGCGGTGGACGAGACCGGTCACCAGGTGTCGATCTTCAACCGCCTCGGCGCCGGCCCGCTCACCCGGGCGCAGATGGAGGGGCTCTACCTGCGCGACGGGGCGCTCTACACGGTGCGCGACGACGTGCCGGGGGAGGCCGAATTGATCGACAGGGCCGACAGCGCCGACAGCGTCGACAGCGCAGATCGGGCCGATCGCGATCCGGCGCCAGAACCAGCCAGGCAGTCAGGGAGGCAACCATGACCTTGAACCGTCCCTCGCCGGCGACCCCGCCGCGTCCGGTCCGCCACGCGAGCGCGGCCCTTCCCGTGCTGAGCGTCCTGGCACTCGCCGGTCTGCTCGTGGCCGGTGGCGGCGCGGCCCGAAGCCAGGAGCCAGCGCCTACGGCGAGCCAAGCGCCCGCGGCCACTCGAGAGCCCGCGGCCACCCAAGCGCCCGCGGCCACCCAAGCGCCTGCGGCCACCCAAGCGCCCGCGGCCACCCAAGCGCCCGCGGCCACCCAAGCGCCCGCTGCGATCCGAGAGCCCGCCGCGGCCCCGCGCGCCGGGCTCTACGTCGGACCGGTCTCCTGTGCCCAGGAGGCCTGCCACGGCGCCACCCGCCCGCGCAAGGTCTTCGGCGTCGCCCAGAACGAGTTCTACGTCTGGCTGAACCAGGGTCCCCACGCCCGGGCGGTCAAGAAGCTCTTCGACGATCGCTCCCGAGCGATCGCGACCAACCTCGGCCTGGCCGCGCCGCCGTCCGAGAGCGCCGTCTGCCTCGCCTGCCACGCCACGGCGCCGCCGGCCGACCTGCGGGCGGGGCCGATCGACGTGCTCGACGGCGTCTCGTGCGAGAGCTGCCACGGCCCGGCCTCCGGCTGGCGGGACGGCCACACGGCCGAGGACTGGAGCCACCGCGACTCGATCGCGGCGGGCATGAACGATCTCGAAGACCCCGCCGCCCGCGCCACGGTCTGTCTCGGCTGCCACCTGGGCCAGGCCGGCCGGGTGGTCGACCACGACCTGATCGCCGCCGGCCACCCGGCGCTCCGCTTCGAGCTGGACAACTTCAGCCAGGACATGCCGCCCCACTGGTTGCCGTACGCGGACCGTCCGGCCCCCGCTCGGTCAACCCGGCCGCCGCGCCCGACCGAAGGCGTGCGCGCCTGGGCGACGGGCCAGGCGGTGGCACTCCAGCGCGCGGCCGAGGAGCTCGCCCGCCGGGCGCGCGGTGAGGACGGGGGCACCCACTGGCCCGACTTTTCCTGGATGAGCTGCGGCTCTTGCCACCGGGAGCTGCCGTCCACCTCCGCGCCGCCACCCCGTCCGGAAGCCGAGCGGACCTACCGGGCGCGGGTCGGGCTGCCGCCGTGGAGCCCGGGGCGCTGGATGGTCCTGCGGCTGCTGCTCGCGCGCCATGCACCGGATGCAGTGGCCGGCCTGGACGAGCGGGTGCGGACCCTGGCGCACCAGGTGTCACGGATCGCCACGCCACGCGCTGAGGTGGCCGCGTCCGCCGAGGCGCTCGCGCGCAGCCTGGACGGGATCCCGGAGCGGCTCGACGCCGTCGAGTGGGACGAGGCGGAGATCCGCCGCACCCTGCGGGATCTGACCGCCGAGCGCGCCCGCCTGGCCGCCGTCGCCGGTGCCGACGAGCGGCTGGCGGAGCAGGTGGTCCTGGGCGCCTACAGCCTGTCCAGTGCCCTGATCGAGCGGGACGAGCGCGCCCTGAACGAGTCCCTGGTCGACGCCCTCCTCGCCCTGGAAAAGACCCTCCGGGAGACCCACCGGGTCGACCCGGACCGCTTCAGCGACCTCCTGGCGCAGATCGAGAAGGAGGTGCGCTGACTCCTTCCCTCCGTCCTCCCACCCCTCCGGGCGGCAACTGATTTCCAGGAGGAGCGACCATCATGAGACAGAGCACTCCCATCGCATGTCTCGCCCTCGCCACGACGGCGCTCGCGGTGGCGGGCGGAGCCCGGCTCGCCGGGCAGCAGCCGCCGTCCGGCCCGGAAGACCGCCTGCTCGCACGCCTCCAAGCCTCCGACCGGGCGGCCGGCGACCTGTTTGCCTGCGCCCTGTCGCTGTCGGGCGGGACGCTCCTGGCCGGCTCGCTGCTCGACGACGACCGGGGCTCGGCGTCCGGCGCGGCCTACGTCTTCGATCTCGGGCCCGACGGCTGGTCCCAGAGCGCCAAGCTCTTCGGAGCGGACACGGCGGCAGGGGACGAGCTCGGGTTCTCGGTCGACCTGGCGGGCGATCGCGCCCTGATCGGCGCGCCGCTCGCCGGGGGCGGCGGCGCCGCCTACCTCTTCGATCGCGTCGGCGGCGTCGACGGCGCTTGGCGCCAGACGGCTCGATGGGACGGCGGCGAGGGCGGTGCCGACTTCGGCTCCGCGGTGGCGTTCGCGCAGGGATGGGCGTTGGTTGGGGCGCCGCTGGCGGATGCCGGCGGGCGTCCTGACAGCGGTGCCGTGTACGCCTTCCCGCTCAACCGCGGTGAGGGAGGCGGGCCGGGTGTGCGGCTGGAGGCTCCCGAGCCCCGGGCCGGCGCCGGGCTCGGCTGGGCCGTCGCCGGCACGGACGAGGTCGTGGCGGCCGGCGCGCCCTGGTCCGATCGCCCGCTCACCGGCGCCGGAATGGTCGCCCTCTTCGCCACGGGGCCGAACGGCTTCCGCCCCCTCGGCGAGGTCACCGCACCGGACGCCGATCCGTTCGACGCCTTCGGCTACGCCATCGACGTCGCCGGCGATCTGCTGGTGGTCGGCGCGCCGCTCGACGACGACCGGGGTCCGAGCGCCGGCGCGGTCTACCTGTTCCGTCTGCGGGACGGCCGGGCGGTGCTCGAGACGAAGATCCCGGGGACCGTTCCCGGCGATCAATACGGCACCACGGTGGCGGTCTCCGCCGACGGCCGGCGGTTCGCGGTCGGCGCCCGCCGGGGAGACGGCGCGGCCGGTGCGGACGTGGGGTACGTCGACGTCTTCGACCGCGTGGGCGGGCACTGGGAGAGCGACCTCCGCATCCAGCCGGGCGCGGCACGCGCGGGCGACGAGGTGGGGATCGACGTCTCCCTCTCCGGTTCCGGCGTCGCGGTGGGGGCGTACAAGGACGACGGCGGCGGGACCGACGCCGGCGCGGCGTACGTGCTCACCCCGACGGCGGACCTGGCGCTCACCAAGCGCCTCGTGAGCCCGGCGGCCGGGGAGCCGCCGCCGGCGCCGGGGGAGGAGGTGGTCTTCGCCGTCGCGGTGGAGAACCGGGGGCCGGACGACGCGCTCGGCGCCCGGGTCCTCGACGCACCGCCCGAGGGGGTGGAGGACGTGACCTGGACCTGCGAAGCGACCGGCGAGGGGGCGGCCCGTGCCCGGTGCACGGCCACCGGTGAAGGACTCCTCGACGACACGGTGGATCTGCCCGCCGGGGCTTCTCTGACATACACGGTCACCGGCACCGTTTCCCAGGGAGCGGCGGGAGAGCTGGTCAACCTGGCGTCGGTGGACGGGCCGCCGGGGATTTTCGACCCGACGTCGGGCAACGGCGCGGACGAGGCGGAGGTCCCGGTCGGGCCGCCCCGTGCCGACCTGGCGCTGGCCATCCGGTTCGTCTCCGACGCGGCCGTGCCCGGCCTGCGCGTCGACCACGAAGTCGAGATCGACAACCTGGGACCGAGCGACGCACCGACCCTCGGGCTCCTCCGGGGTGGCCTCGCGGCGGCCTTCCTGGACCCGGTCTGGACCTGTACGACGGAGGGGAGCGCGGTCTGTGTGCTCACCCCGAATGACCCGGCGGAGGTCGGCCACTTCACCCTGCCCGCCGGTACGGGGGTCGTCTTCCATCTCGACTCCCTGGTCGACCCGGGGGCCCGCGGCGGCCTCCTGTTGGCGGGAGACCTGGGCCCCCTGAGCGGCCTCGACCCGAACCCCGGCAACAACTCCGCGTCGGTGAGGACGCCGCTCGAGCCGCTGACCGACCTGGCGGTGACCCTGGCTCCCGCGCCAGTGGTGCCGGTCCCGGTGACCAGCGGACCGGGGCCGACCGCCGAGCAGCTCGGGGCAACGCGACAGGGAGCCGGACAAGGAGCCGGACAGAGACCAGGACAAGGAGGGAAGGCGATCGAGCTCCCTCCGGGTGGGGCGGCGACCTACACGGTCCGGGTGACCAACGACGGTCCAAGCCACGCCTTCGGCGCTCGGGTGGTGGCGGCCGTCCCGCCGGGCCTGGACGGAGCCGGCTGGTCCTGCACGGCGAGCGGCGGCGCACGCTGCTCGCCGGCCGGCGGCGGTGCCCTCGCCGATCGGGTGGACCTCCCGGTGGGCTCCGAAGTGGAGTACTCCTTCTCGGTCCTCGCGGCAACAGGCTTCCTCGGCCCGAAACCTCTGGAGGTCTCGGTGGCGCCGGCGCCGGCGTTCTCGGACCCGGATCCGTCCAACAACCGGGCCCGGGATGGGGGGCCTCTCCTCCTGCCGACGGACCTCGCCCTCACGGTGGAGGCCCAGGGGAGCTTCGCGGAGGGGAGCGTGGTGACTTACGAGATCCTGGTGGCGAACGGTCTGACCGTCGACTTCCCGGACCTCCCCGGCGACGAGGTAACCCTGCCGCTGCCGGCGGCGCTCGATCCGATCGCCGTGACGGCGGACGTGGGAGCGGCCAGGATCGTCTCGCCTACCTCGGTCGCCTGGACCGGGCCGCTCGATGCCGGGGAGGTTGTGGCGATCCGGCTCGAATCGAGGATCAAGCAACAAACCCGAGGCATGACGGTCTCGACCCAGGCCCTGCTCGACCTGGAGGACGCGGGGTACCTGCTCGAGAGCTCGCCGCCCGGCGCCCTGCAGTCGGGGCCCACGACCTTCGTCGTGCGCGAGCCGCTGGGCATTCCCACCGTCTCGCCCTGGGGCCTGGCGCTCCTCGGCCTGCTGCTCGCCGGAAGCGCCCTCTCCTTCCTGCGGCAACGGAGGACCTCATGAACGAGTGCACTGTCGTTCCCGATCCGGTCAGGTCACCGCCCACGCTCCGGACGCTGACCCTCGTCCTGGTCTCCTGCCTCGCCTGGTTGCCGGCCGTGATGACGTCGCCGGCCCTGGCGGCGGAGGGTGGGGTGGGGGCGTCCCCGGCAGCCCGGCCGGCGCCTGCCGCCGACGCCCGCCTGGCCTTCACCGACGGCATCCTGGCCTTCTACGACAAGCACTGGGAGGAGGCGCGGACGCACTTCGAGGAGGCCGTCCGGCTGGCGCCGGAGGACGGCACCGCGCGCTACTGGCTGGGGGTCACTTACCTGAACCTGGGGCGGCCGGCCGACGCCGTGCGGGAGATCGAGGCCAGCCTGCGGGCGCACGATCCGGCCCGGGTCGACCCGGCCGAGGTGCGCTCCCGCCTGGCCGAGGCGAAGGCGCGGGCGCGAGGGGTAGGGGCCGAGGGGGCGGAGGCCGCCCTGGTGCCGGCGCCGCGCTGGGGCGGCGGCTTCGCTGTCCTGCCCGAGACGCCGCGCTTCGACGGCCGGCTCTACCTGGGGATCGGCACGGACTCGAACCCCTACCTGATGCCGGACGGGCTGGTGCTGGTGACGCCGGGCGGCACGGTGCTCGACGGCGCGGAGTCGGACACGGTGCTCCTGGCCGACGTCCGCCTGGCCGGCCAGTGGGTGGACGAGGCGTCCGGCCGGACCGCGGGCGTGGTGGTCCGGGGCAGCCAGAGCGTCCACGACCAGTTCGACGAGCTCGACCTGCGTCGCCTGGGAGTGGTCGGGCAGCTCGCCCTGGGGAAGGACCCGCTCGGCTATCTGACCGGGCCGCTGGGCTACGCGCGGGTGCCGTTCGGCGAGAGCCGCTGGGCGCTCCTGGTCCAGGCGGGCGCGTCCAAGGACTGGCTGAACGGTGAGGGGTTCTCCGACCAGCGCGCCGGTGCCGTGACGGGGTTGCTCAACGAGGCTGGCAGCAGCCGGGGCTCTCATCGGATCGGGGGGCAGACCCGCCTGGCGGTCTCCTACCGGGACACGAGCTTCGATGCTGACCGGGGCGGCGCGGCCGGGGAGATCCTCGACCGGGGGGGCGAGGAGATCGGCGCCACGCTCGGCCAGTACCTCTTCTTCGCCCGGCGCAACCGCTACCTTCGCCTCAGCGTCGGCGCGTTCGACCGCAACGCGGGCGCCGCCTACGACGCCTCGTCGGTCGTGGCCGACGGCGAGCTTTCGCTGCCGCTCGCCGCCCGCGTCACCCTCTACCTGTCCGGAGCCTGGCGCACCGACGACTACGACGAATCGGTGTCGAACCCGTTCGCGCCGGCGGGTGAGCCCCGGCAGGACGACGAGCTCCGCCTGGGTGGGTCGCTGGTGGTCCGGGCGATGGCGCGGCTCTTCGTCTCCGGGCGCGTCACCTGGATCGACCACCAGATCGACCTCCCCGGGGGCTTCGGCACCCCTGACCTCTCCTACGACCGCACCGTCGCCACGGTCGGACTCTCCTGGATCTTCTAGAGGAACCGCCATGCTCCAGACCCACGGACCGAGAGACCCCTCTGCTTCCGCCTCGCCCCGCCACTCCGGTCGTTCCGGCCCGTCCGGCTTGACCGTGGCGCTCCTCTTCGTCGTCGCCGCCCTGGCGCCGGCGGCCATCCTGTGCCGGCCGACCTCGGCCCAAGAGGGGGCCCAAGAGCGGGTCCATGAGGAGGTGGGCCGCATGGCCGACCTGGCGGGAGACGTCGAAGGCACGCCGCCCGGCGGCACCCGCGCGGCCCTGCACCAGGGGGACGGCATCCTCCTCGGGCACCTGGTGGAGACCGCCCGGGACGCCTGGGCGCTGATGCGCTTCACCCCCCACGGCGACTTGCGGCTCGGCCAGGAGACGCGGATCACCGTCGATCAGTCGACCATCGACCAGGCGAACCGGACCAGCCGTTCGGTGCTCTCCCTCCTCGTGGGCAGGATCGAGCTCGCCCTGGGCAGCCTGTTCCGGGGCGAGGTGACGGTGGAGACGCCGACCGCCGACCTCGGCATCAAGGGGACCGTGCTGCGGGTGCTGGTGGATGCCTCCGGGCGCACTCTGGTGGCGGTGCTCGAGGGGACGGTCGAGGTGACCTCGAAGGCGGGCGGGACGGTCCTCGTCCACGCCGGATCGTTCTCGATCGTCGACCCGGAGGCGCCGCCGCTGCCGCCGGCGCCGTTCGATCCCTCGGCCGGGACGCTGTCGCCGTCGGCCGGCGGGCCGGACTTCGCCGTGCCGGGGGAGGGCACCTTCAGCGAGACGCCGCTGATCGAGGACGGCCAGACCGACCTGCCGCGCGAGCCGCCCCGTCGCGATCAGTTGGACCAGGGGGACCCGACCGGCGGCAACGGTTCCGGGGGGTCGACCGGCGGGGGGCGATGAGCTGGGCCTTGATCAAGTCGATCGGACCAATCTGGTCGGACCGTCCGGGTGAGCCCGCCGGGCGGCCGGTGTCGGCCGGCCGGGGCGCGGAGCGCCGAGGGCGGGCGGCGTGACGGTGCGCCGGCGGAGCCTCGCGGTCAGCCTGGCGATCGGCGCCGGTGCGTCCCTGTTGGTCCTCGGGATCCTCTGGACCGGTGCTCTCGCCCCGGTGGAAGGTTTCGCCGTCGACTGGATGCAGCGGCAACGGGGAGCACGGTCGGTCGATCCCCGGATCGTGGTCTGCGCCATCGACCGGGAGTCGGTCGACCGCTACGGCCGCTGGCCCTGGCCTCGGAGCCTGATGGCGCGGCTGGTCGACCGGCTCTCGGACGCGGGAGCGAAGACGATCGCCTTCGACGTGGTCTTCTCCGAGGCGTCGCGTCACCAGGCGGGCGGGGATGGAGAGGGCGGCTTCGACCTGCGCGGCGAGGACCGGGAGCTGGCGGCCGCGATCGAGCGCGCCGGAAACGTCGTCCTGGCGTACTTCTTCGAAAGCGAGAGATCGACCGTGTCCGATCGGCCGGCCCCGCCGTCGGGGACCGTTCCCGCGCTGGGCTCGGCACCGGGAGCCGATCGCGGCAGCCCGGGCAACATCCTGTCCGCCCAGTTCAATCTGGTCTTCGGCGGGGCGGAGACGTTCCCGCTGCCTGAGTACCCGTCGGTCGAGCCGAACCTGGACTTCTTGGCTGGCGTCGCCGCCTCCCAGGGCTTCATCACCAACCAGCGCGAGGCGGGGGTCTCCCGCCGCCAGGGGCTCGCCGCCCGGTACCGGGGCGCGGTCTTCCCGGCGCTGCCGCTCCGCGCGGTGGCGACCTTCCTCGGCGAGGACCTGACCCTGACCCACGACGGCGTCCTGCCGCGGATCCTGGTGGGAGAGCGGCCGGTCGAGACCGACGGCACCGGCCGCTTGTGGCTGTCCTGGCCGGGGCCGGCGGCGAGCTTCACCGTCCTGCCGATCGACCGGGTGCTGGACGGGGCCGTCGAGCCGAAGACGCTCGCCGGCAAGCTCGTCTTCGTCGGCGCCACCGAGTCCGGCATCGGCGACTACACTGCCACGCCGTTCGGGGTGGAGGCGCCCGGCGTGCTGGTCCAGGCGGCCACCGCGGACAACCTCCTGTCCGGACGGTTTCTGAAGGAGGCCGGTGCGCCGCGGCTGCTGTCGCTCCTGGCGCTCTGCCTGCTCGGACCGCTGGCGGCGTTCCTGGTCGCCTGGGTCGAGAACCGCTGGCTCGGGTCGGCGGCGGCGATCGCCCTGGTCTTCGGCTGGCCGGCGCTCTGCTTCCTCGCCTTCGTGACCCGCGGCTGGCACCTGGAGATCGTGGCGCCGTTCCTGGCCGGCGGGCTGGCGCTGCTGGTGTCGTTCAGCGTACAGGTGGGGATCATCGACGCCCGGGCCCGCTTCATCCGCAAGACCTTCGAGCGCTTCGTCTCCCAGGCGGTGGTCGAGGAGATGCTCCTCCACCCGGAGCGGGTCCGCCTCGGCGGCGAGCGCCGGGAGATGACGGTTCTGTTCTGCGACATCCGCGGGTTCACGTCGATCTCCGAACGGCTCGACTCGGAGGCGGTCACCGACCTACTCAATCGGTTCTTCACCCCGATGACCCGGCTGGTGGTGGAGGCGGGCGGCACGCTGGACAAGTACATGGGCGACGCCCTGATGGCCTTCTTCGGTGCGCCCGTGGCCCAGCCGGACCACGCCGCGCGCGCCTGCCGGGCGGCGCTCGCCATGGCCAGCGAGCTGGGCAGGCTGAACGAGCTCTGGCGGGCCGAGGGCCGGCTGCCCGATGGGGCGTCGCTGGGCATCGGCATCGGCGTCAACTCCGGGCCGATGTCGGTCGGCAACATGGGCTCCGAGCAGGTCTTCGACTACACGGTGATCGGCGACAACGTCAACCTCGGGTCACGGGTCGAAGGGCTCAACAAGCTCTACGGCACCGGGATCCTGGTCACCGGTGCCACGGTCGAGGCCGCCGGCCCGGGCTTCCTCGTCCGCGAGCTCGACCGGGTGCGGGTCAAGGGCAAGAGCAAGGCGGTGGCGCTGTTCGAGCTGCTCGCCACGGTCCCCGCGCCCGCGGAGGACGAGGAACGGGTCAGTGCCTACGCCGCGGCGCTCGCCCTCTACCGCGGCCGGCGCTTCGCCGAGGCCGAGGCCGCGTTCCACGAGCTCGACGGCGGGTGCCCGGCCGGCGATCCGGCGGCGGCCGTCCTCGCCGCGCGCTGCCACCGCCTGGAGCTCCACGGTGTGGCCGCCGACTGGGAGCCGGTCGAGACCCTGACCTCGAAGTAGGCGGGCCGCGGCAGGGGAGGCGCGGGCGCCTCGACGCGTCCCGCGCGGGCAGTTAGACTGGCAAGCACTCCCGGCAACCCCAACCCATCCGCGTACAGCGTAACGGAGAGTTTTCGATGGCCGAGCCAGTCACCAGCCAGAAGGCACCCGCCAAGAAGCCTGCCACGACCAAGAAGCCGTCCATCCAGAAGTACGACGTGGAGGTCGTGGAGGTCGTTCAGGAGACCCACGACACGGTCACCATCTACTTCGAGCAGCTAGACAAGAGCCAGGGTCCCTGGGAGTACCAGGCCGGGCAGTTCTGCACCGTCCGCCCCCACGAGTTTCCGGCGCTCCAGCAGCTCATCGGCTACTTCGAGGACGTCAAGGGCAAGCGCGAGCCGGCGCGGGCCTACTCCCTCGCCAGCGCGCCCCACGAGCCGTACGTCGGCATCACCGTCAAGGAGGAGGAGTACTGGTCCGGCGAGACCAAGTACCCGCCGCTCCTCTCCCCCTACCTGGTCCACTGCGTCCGGACGGGCGACCGGTTCGAGATCCAGGGTTACGGCGGGCCGTACACCTTCCCCGACGACCTCGAGGAGCGGGCGAGCCAGATCGTCCACCTGGTCTCGGGCTCCGGCTCCGTGCCCAACTTCGGCCTCACCAAGCACGCCCTCCACCTGGGGCTCGGCGTGCGCCACACCTGGATCTACGGCAACAAGACCTGGAAGGACGTGATCTACCAGGAGGCGCTCGACCGGATCGTCGCCGAGAATCCGGGCAAGGTGGAGGTCGTCCACCGGATCACCCGCGAAGACGACCCCACCGTCCATGGGCCGAACGTCCAGAAGGGCCGGGTGACCCGGGACCTGATCGAGCAGATGGTGCCCGACTTCGAGCGCGCCGAGTTCTATTGCTGCGGCGCCGGCATCACCAAGTGGGACCGGCTGAAGGCGAAGGAGACCGGCACCGAGCCGGCGCCCAAGTTCCTCGAAGGCGTCCTCGGCATCCTGGACGAGATCGGCGTCGACGGAGACCGGATCCACAAGGAAAGCTGGTAACGGCTCAGCCTCAAAGCGGTCCGCGCGGCACCTCGCCGGCTTCGATCGCCGCCGTCTGCTCCTCGTCGAACGGTGGGTCGAACAGGCTCGCCGTCCCCTGGCGGGAGCGGAAGTAGACGAAGATGTAGCGCATCCGGTCGGGGAGCGCCGCCCAGTCCCGGGCCGCCGAGCCGGCGGCGATCGGCCGGTGGAGCCCCACCCGGGAGAGCGCCAGCGCCGCCAGGGCGCGCAGCCGGTCCTTGAGCGGCAGGCCCGCGAGCCGGGTGGGATATGCCCCGAAGCGCTCGAGCGTGCCGGTGAGCACGCGGTCGTCCAGCCGTGCCAGGAGCGTCGGGTAGAGCGCCGCCCCCCGCGGCGCCGGCACGTCCTCGCCCAGCTCGAGCACCTCGTCCGGGATCGGCAGACGCATCAGGAGGCGGGTCGAGATCCGCCGCGCGACCTCTTCCGCCTCCTCGCCGATCGGCGTGAGGAAGCGGTCGATCGCCGCCTGCGCCTCCGGGCTCTCCCCGAGGATCTTCTGCCCGAGGCGTTGGGCCAGGGCGTCGCGCATCCGGTTGACGACGATCTCCGCCACCGGTGCCGCGAGGGCGCCGGCGATGTGGCTCTGAAGGCGGGTCTGCTCGTGGAGGCCGCCGAGGGCGTTGCCGAGCAGCACCAGCTCCGCCTTGCGCTTGGCATCGGCCTCGAACCGGGCGGCGTAGTAGGCGCGCATGGAGTCGCGCAGCAGGTCCTGGCCGCCCTGGGGTCGGCTCACCAGGCGGTCGGCTCCACGGCCCTCCGGCCCCGTGTCCCCGACCGGATCGGTGCCGGCCGTGTCGATCCGGTCCGGCCGGGCCTCCCCCGGGCGGAGTCGCTCCAGGAACCGCTCGAACCTCTCCGGGTCCGGCTCCGGGTGGCTCGCGAGCTCCTCGAGCAGCGCCGCGAACAGTCCGCCCAGCTCGTCGAACACCGTGCGGTTGCCTTCGCGGATGAATCGCCCGACGGCGTCGACCGCGGAGAGGATCGGTTCCAGGCCGTCGGCGCTCTCCGGAGCCGCGGAGGCGCCCGGGTCTCCGTCCAGGTCGTGGAGCGCCCGGTGGAGGGCGTGGAGGTGGCGGTGCACGCGGCCCTTCGCCTCGAGCAGACGGCGGAACGCCTCGTGGAGCTCCTCCTCGCGGATGAAGGTGCCGGCGGTCTTCGATGCCCAGGTGGCGTAGGTGCACCAGTTGGCGTTCTCGGCGCCGAGGGCGCCGGCGAGCCGGTCCGAGAGGCGGTGGTAGGCGAGGGTGATCCGGAGGTTGCGCAGGACCGGCCGGTCGTCCATGGCGACGATCCGGCGGACCTCCTCGGGGGTCACGGCCGGGGCCGCCGGCGACGCGCCCGATCCGCCCTGCCGCCGCGCCTCGCGGGCGAGCGCCCGGGCGATTCCCTTGAGCGCGTCCTCCCCGGCCTTGTGGAAGAACGGTGCCAGCAGGAAGTTGTCCAGGGCGAACGGTCCGCGAAGCGAGAGGTACGCGTCGTAGGTCAGCCGGCTGGCGCCGGACCCGGCCGGCTCGACGGTGATCCGGTCCCGGTAGCGGAACAGGAAGGTGCGGCCCTCGAAGGTTGCCTCGCCCGATCCGTCGGCGGGTGCGGTCGGAGTGGCCGGCTCGGACGGGGTGGCCGGCTGGGACGGAGTGGGTCCCTCGGACGGGGGATCGAAGGCGGTGATCTCGTACGGCAGCGCCACCTCCTTGAGCAGCAGGCGGCTCACCAGTCGGAAGCGGGTGCCGGTGCCGATCGGCCCTTCGGTGAGCTTCTCGGCGCGCTCGACCCGCGGGTCCCAGCGGGCCGTGTTGCGGAAGTCGGTGACGAAGGTGAACGCCTGCGCGGCGGGGAGGGAGACGTCGATCGACGATCGGTACCGCGGCATCGGTCACCTCCTGTGAATCCATGTCCCGGTCGGGCAGGGCGGACTGACGTCTGCGCCCGCGCGACCCGTCGCGGGGGGCGTTCAGATCCCGCCGCCCGCGTCGAACCGTTCCTCCTTGACCCGGCTCTGGGTGATGACGCTTCCCGGCGGCACGTCGCGGGTCAGCCAGACGTTGCCGCCGATCACCGAGCCGCGGCCGATGGTCACGCGGCCCAGGATCGTCGCCCCGGAGTAGACGATCACGTCGTCCTCGACGATCGGGTGGCGGGCGATGCCCTTGATCGGCCGGCCCTCGTCGTCCAGGGGGAAGCTCTTCGCCCCCAGGGTCACGCCCTGGTAGATCCGCACCCGGTCGCCGATCCGGCAGGTCTCGCCGATCACCACGCCGGTGCCGTGATCGATGAAAAAGCTCTCCCCGAGCTCTGCGCCCGGGTGGATGTCGATGCCGGTGCGGCTGTGGGCCTCCTCGCTCCAGATCCGGGCGAGCAGCGGGATCTCGAGCCGGTAGAGCTCATGGGCCAGCCGGTGGCTGGTCACCGCCAGCATGCCCGGGTAGGAGAGGATGATCTCGTCGTGGCTTCGCGCCGCCGGGTCGCCCTCGTAGGCGGCCTGGACGTCCGCCAGGAGCAGGCGACGGACCTCCGGCAGCCGGGAGAGGAACTCGCCGGTGGCCTGGACGGCGCGCGCGCTCGCTTCGGTCGCGTCGTACCCCTCCTCCAGGACCAGGACCCGCCGCACCTGCTCCTGGAGGGTGTGGGTCACCCGGTCGAGTCCCGTGCCGATGTAGTGGCGGAGCGCCTCGCCGCTCAGGTCCCACTCGCTGAGATACCCGGGGAAGAGCACCGCGCGGAGCGCCTCGACCGTGTCGATGAGTTGGGAGTGGGACGGCAGCAAGTAGCGCGTCCGGCCGCCCCCCGGCGCCGCATGGGGCGAGGCGCAGAGGGCGTCGACCACCTCGTCGAGGGAGGCGTGGCCCCGCTCGGGCATCAGCCGTCCTCGCCGGCGAAGAGCGGGGTGGACAGATAGCGCTCGCCGGTGTCTGGCAGGATCACGAGCACCAGCTTTCCCGCGAGCTCCGGGCGGCCGGCCACCTGGATCGCCGCCCACGCCGCCGCGCCGGAGGAGATCCCGACCAGGATGCCCTCCTCCTTGGCCAGCCGGCGGGTGATGACCGTGGCGTCCTCCGCCGTCACCTGGATCACCTCGTCGATCACCGTGGTGTCCAGCACCCCCGGAATGAACCCCGCGCCGATCCCCTGGATCGGGTGCGGTCCGGGGGAGCCACCGGAGAGCACCGGGGACGCGGCCGGCTCCACCGCCACCACCTGGAGTGAAGGCTTGCGCTGCTTGAGCTCCTGGCCCACGCCGGTGATCGTGCCGCCGGTGCCGACCCCGGCCACGATCACGTCCACCTGGCCGTCGGTGGCGGACCAGATCTCCTCCGCCGTGGTCTCCCGGTGGATCGCCGGGTTGGCCGGGTTCTCGAACTGCTGGAGCATGACGTAGCCGCGGGTCGCGGCCAGCTCCCGGGCCTTCTCCACCGCGCCGCTCATGCCGCCGCTACCCGGCGTCAGCACCACCTCCGCCCCCAGGGCCGCCAGGAGCTGGCGCCGCTCCATGCTCATGGTCTCCGGCATGGTCAACACCAGCCGGTAGCCCCGGGCCGCGCAGACGAACGCCAGCCCGATTCCGGTGTTGCCGGAGGTCGGCTCCACCAGCGTCGCCCCCGGACCCAGCCGCCCCTTCCGCTCCGCCGCCTCCACCATCGACAAGGCGATCCGGTCCTTCACGCTGCCACAGGGGTTGAACGACTCCAGCTTCGCCACCACCTCCGCGCCCGTTTCCTCCGAAAACCGGCGCAGACGGACCAGCGGCGTGCGACCCACCAGACGGGTGATGTCCTCCGCGATGCGCATGACCACCTCCGTTGCCTGAGGCGATTCTACAGCGCGGCGGAGGGCGCGTCAGCGTTGGGTCAAGAGGTGGATCGGGCGCCGGTCTCCGCCCCCTTCGCCTGAGGTACTCTCACGTTGCAATCTCGAATTTGCGGAGAGTCCATGGCCGGAAGCTACTACGATGTCTTCATCTCCTACGCCCGGGCAGATGCCCCGGAGTGGGTGCAGACGCTGGCGGAGAACCTCCATCGGAAGGGGTTCGAGGTCTTCTGGGACGGCTGGGAGATCGGCCCCGGCGACGTGCTGGTCCACGAGCTGGACCGGGGCCTCCTCGCCAGTCGCAACGGCGTCCTGGTGGTGACCAAGAGCGCCTTCGAGCGGCCGTTCGTTCGGGCCGAGTACGCGGCCATGATGACCCGGGCGATCGAGGGCCGGCAGCGGCTGATCCCGGTGCTCCTGGACGACGTGGAGCTGCCGCCGCTCCTGGCGAGCCGGGTGTGGATCGATTTCCGCGGTGCCGACGGGCCGGAGTACGAGCACAAGGTCGACGAGCTGGCCCGGGCGCTCCGCGGCGAGACGCTCCAGCGTCCGGCGCGGGACGGAGAGACGGCGCCGCCCCCCGGGACCGGCTTCCGGGCTGAGGGTGTCCTCCGGCGGACGCTCCGGATCGCCCCGGATCGGGTCGCGTTGCTGGAGGGCGATGAGCTGATCGCGGAGCACGCGCCCAAGCCCCTCGATCACGCCCTGGAGCAGACGATCTGGACCCTCCGCCGGGCGCGGCGCCGGCGGATCCCCGAGGGCTCGCACGTCCACCGGCGGGGCCAGGTGGAGGTGGCTGCGGAGCCTGCGGCACCGCTGCAGGAAGCGTCCCTGGCGGCCGGCGCTGCCCTCGCCCGGACCTTCCTCGATGGCGCGGCCGGCGGGGCGCTCCGGGAGGTCGTCACCCAGGCCGAAGGCCAGAACGCGCCGCTCGAGCTGGGGCTGGAGATCGAGGACGGAACCCTCCGCGCCCTGCCCTGGGAGACCCTGCGGCTGCCGGCCAAAGTGTCTGATCAGGGAGCGTCCGATCGGGGAGCGGCCGATCCGTCCGCCGGGTCGGCGGCGACCGCGCCCCTCGCCCTCCACCCGCGGGTCCGCCTCCACCGGGTCCACGCGGCCGACGGCCCGGCGCCCGGCATCCAGATCCCCGGGCCGCTCCGCATCCTGGTCGCCATCGGTAGCCCCGAAGCGCTCAACCGGCGGGGCGAGCTGCTCGACCATGAGCGCGAGCTCTCCCAGATCCTCGACGCCGTCGGCACGGCGCGCCGGGCGAAGGCCCACGTCCAGATCCTCCACCGGGGCACCGTCCGCGCCATCCGCCAAGCCCTGGAGACCGAGCGCTACCACGTGCTCCACCTCTCCTGCCACGCCGGCCCCGGAGTGCTGCTGCTCGAAACCGACGACGGCGAGGAAGACCGGGTCACCGCCGAGCGGTTCTGGCAGGAGGCCCTCCCGGGCGGCCGCGGGGTTCCGCTGGTGGTCCTCGCCGGCTGCGCCACCGCCCTCGACGTGCGGAGGAGTCGGTCCGAAGAGGGCACCGGAGACGCAGAGGCGGAGTCGGCCGATGAGAAGGAGAGTCCGGCAGGTTCGGCCGAAGGTGAAGAGCTCCTCCCCGGCCTCGCCGCCCAGCTCCTCGACCACGGCGTCCCCGCCGTCCTCGCCATGCAGGCGCCGGTGAGCGATCCCTACGCCACCCAGCTCGCGATGCACCTCTACCGGGGTTTGGCCACGCACCAGGAACCGGCGCCCCTCGCCGTCCTGGCCGCCGCGCGACGCGCGACCGAGCGCTGGCGCCTGGAACAGGAGCCGGCCTCGCCGAAACACCAGCTCGCCGAGTGGGCCACCCCCGCCCTCTTCCTCCGGGGCACGCCCCAGCGGCTCTACGATCCGGCCGGGTCGTTCGAGGAGATCGAGGAGGCTCCCGAAGCCCGGTTCGCGCCAGGCGTCGTGGTGCGCACGGTCGGCGACTTCGTCGGCCGCCGCCGGGAAGAGCGGCTGGTGCTGCGGACGCTGCGCGGTGACAAGAAGGCCGGCGTCCTCCTCCGCGGCATGGGCGGTGTCGGCAAGAGCACCCTGGCGGCGGAGGTCCTCACCCAGCTGGTGGAAGAGGGCCGGCTCGTCGTCTCGCTGACCGGGGAGGTCGCACCGGAAACGGTGCTCGAACAGGTGGGCAGCGAGCTTCTCGGAGTCGCCCACGCCCAGAAGGCGCCCGAGGACCATCCCCTCCGCCAGCTCGCCACGGTGCTCCAGCGGCCGGACCTCGACTGGACGGACCGCTTCGAGCTCCTGGACCGGGCCGCCCTGGGCCAGCTCCCGTTGGTGCTCCTGCTCGACAACTTCGAGAGCAATCTTCACGACCCGGACGAAGAGGGCGTCTGGTCGGTCGAGAACCCCCAGCTCGCCGCCCTCCTCGTCCGCTGGCTCACCAACCCGGGCAAGAGCCGGCTCGTCTTCACCTCCCGCCACCCCTTCACCCTCCCGGACCAGGCCCATCGCCGGCTCGAAGACCACCACCTCGGCCCCCTCACCCCGGCCGAGACCCGCAAGCTCCTCTGGCGCCTCCCCGCCCTCGACGCCCTGAACGTCGAAGATCAACAGCGAGCCTACGAAGCGGTCGGCGGCCACCCCCGCGCCCTCGAGTACCTGGACGCCCTGCTCCGCGGCGGCGAAGCCAAGTTCGACGACGTCACCCTCCGACTGGAGAAGAACCTGAAGAGAGAGGGCGTCGACCGCCCGGACGCCTGGATCAAGGACCGCGTCGCAGGGGATCTCGACCGCGCCCTCGCCGAAACCGTCACCGCCGCCTCCGCCGACGTCCTCCTCACCGACCTCCTCCGCCTCGCGGACCACGACCCCCTCGCCCGCAAGCTCCTCCTGGGCGCCTCCGTCTACCGCGTCCCGGTCGACCAGATCGCCCTGGCCTGGCAGGTGTCAGAAGAGGTGGTTGTTCCGGTCGATTCGGATTGGGAGGAGCTGCGAGATCGAATCCACCGTCGGGCCCGGGAGCTCCGCGACGAGGGCAAAGAGCCCACGGGCGAGAGCCTTCAAGAGAGCCTTGGCCTCTCGGCTGAAGACTTCCGCGCGTACGAGGAGGGCTTCGAGGCCTACCGCACCGCTCCTCTCCAGCCACCTGAAGGCATCGCCGATGCCCACCACCTCCTCGAACGCCTCGGCCTGCTCACGCCCGTGCCGGTCGGCGACACCGCGCTCTACCAGGTCCACCGCTGGACCGCCACCGCCCTCGAAGAGGACGCGGGTGGGGAGGCCCTGGCCGAAGCCCACCACCGCGCCGCCCGGCACTGGCGGTGGCGCGTCGACCGTATCCCCCAGCGGCGCCAGGACGACATCGACCAGCTCCTCGAAGCCCGTTTCCACCACCACGCGGCCGGCGAGATCGATGAAGCGGTCCAGGTGACCGAGCGGGTCTGCGACCAGCTCGACACCTGGGGAGCCTACGGCCGTGAAGAGCAGCTCTGCCGCGAGGTGCTCACCTGGGTGCCCGAGCGGTCGCAGAAGGCCGCCGCCTTCCAGCACCTGTTGGGGATCGTGGCCCAGGAGCGAGGCTCGTACGAGGAGGCGCTGGCTTGGTACCGGAAGTCTCTGGCAATCAAGGAGGAGCTGGGGAACCGTTCGGGGATGGCGATCTCGTACCACCAGTTGGGGGTGGTGGCTCAGGAGCGCGGTTCGTACGACGAGGCGCTGGGTTGGTACCGGAAGTCCCTAGCGATCAAGGAGGAGTTGGGGGACCGCTCGGGGATGGCGAAGTCGTACCACCAGTTGGGGATGGTGGCCGAGGAGCGTGGTTCGTACGATGAGGCGCTGGATTGGTACCGGAAGTCTCTGGCGATCGAGGAGGATCTGGGGAACCGCTCGGGGATGGCGAGGTCGTACCACCAGTTGGGGAGGGTGGCCGAGGAGCGCGGCTCGTACGACGAAGCGCTGGATCGGTACCGGCAGTCCCTGGCGATCTTGGAGGAGCTCGGGGACCGTTCAGGGATGGCCAGCTCGTACCACCAGTTGGGGATGGTGGCCCAGGAGCGCGGCTCGTACGACGAGGCGCTGGCTTGGTACCGGAAGTCCCTGGCGATCAAGGAGGAGCTCGGGAGCCGCTCGGGGATGGCGCGCTCGTATCACCAGTTGGGGATGGTGGCCCAGGAGCGCGGATCGTACGACGAGGCGCTGGATTGGTACCGGAAGTCCCTGGCGATCAAGGAGGAGCTGGGAAACCGCTCGCGGATGGCGAGCTCGTACCACCAGTTGGGAAGGGTGGCGCAGGAGCGTGGTTCGTCCGATGAGGCGCTGGTTTGGTACCGGAAGTCCCTGGCGATCTTGGAGGAGCTGGGGAATCGCTCGGGGATGGCGCGCTCGCTCAGCCAGATCGGGGTGTTGCTGACCGTGACCGGCGAGCCTGAGCAGGCGGTCCTCTGGAATCTGCGCTCGCTGGCCATCCGGCTCGAGATCGGGGTCCCGGAGATCCGGATCGACCTCTACTGGCTCACCCGCCAGCGGGAGGCGCTCGGGGAGGAGCGGTTCGCCGAGATCGTCCGGGAGCACCTGGACGAGGAGGCGGCCGAGAGCCTGTTCCGGATGCTCGCCGAGTTTGGAGACGGTGACGCAGAGGAAGACTGAGCGGAGGGGACCCTCTCAACCTACACTGTACCGCTCCCGCAGGATCTCCAGGTGGTGGCGCACGTGGCCGGCGGTGATGTAGGCGAGGGCGCGGACGGAGACCGGGTGGCCGTTGGCGGTGCCGGTGCGCTGCCAGGCTTGCGGCTCTAGGTGGCGAAAGAGCGGCAGGGTCGCCGCGCGGACGGCGAGGAGCTCGTCGGTCAGCGACGCCAGCGGCCGGTCGTCGAACCCGGCCCGCTCCATCGAGCCGTTTTCGTCGAACCCCGGCAGCTCGACCGCGTTCCCCCGGGCGATCGACAGCACGCGGTAGGTGAACAGCCGCTCGGCGTCCGCCATGTGCCCGAACACCTCCCGCACGCTCCATTTCCCGGGCGCGTAGCGGAACCCTTCCCGCTCGGCCGTCACCGACGCCGCCACCCGCCGGATCACGTCCGGCTGGCCTTCCAGCACCGCTAGCACGTCTGCCTCCGGCACCTGGGCCACGTAGCCAGCGTAGAAGGGGGCGTATTCGGACTCGCGGGGGCGCTCGGACGGGGTGGGCTGGCTCATGGGATCGTCTCCTCGCCGCGGCCGGGCCGCGGGGTCGTCAGGCTCTTGGGAGCGTCAGGGCGTCAAGGGTCAAGGCGTCCAAATTCATGGAAGATCGGCCTCCAGGCGGAGGCTCCGGATGCTGAGGCGGACCTGCCGGTCGGTCTGGACGAAGAGCACCGGGCCGACCTCGTTGAGGGTCGCCTGGAGCGGCAGGTCGAGGGTCAGGTGGATCGGCTGCCCCGGGGAGAGTGGCCGGGGCGCGGTCTGGCCGAGGACGATGCCGTAGCGGGGCGAGGCCAGGGCCAGGCGGGCGGAGGCGGTGGCCGCGGGGCCGGCTCCGGCGCCGGACTCCCCTCCTGAGACCGCCTCGACGGTGGCTTCGAGGTGCACCCGGCTGCCCCGGGGAACGTAGATCTGCGGGCCGACCAGGTCCTCGGGCCCTTCTGTGGTCGGCGCGACCACCGCTTCGAAGCTGCCGTCGGCTGTGGGTGTCAGCTCGTCCGAGAGCGTTCCCGCGGCCACCTGGTCGGCCATGCCGGCCCGGAGCGTGGGCGGCGTCTGGGACCGGTCGACCTCGAGCTTCCTGACCTGGACTCCCGGTTTGGTCCCCTCCGGCGCCGGTGCGGCGGAGATCTCTGCACGGCGCACTCGGACGGAGAGGTCGCCGGGGATCAGGACGTTGAAGTAGCCGCGGGCGTCGAAGCCTGTGAGCGGCTCGGCGGTGACCAGGTGGAGGGAGATCCGGATGCGGTCCCCCGGGGCGACCACCGGCAGCTCGGAGACCCAGAGCGGCGCCGTCCGGCTCGGCTTGGCGCGCGGCCCCGACCCCCCTGCCCGTTGCTCAGGCACCTGGTGGACCAGGTCGGTGCGCAGGTGCGCCCAGCCGCTGGTGCCTTCGATCTCCAGGTCGAGGTCGAAGTCGAGGGCCGTGTGCGCTGGAATGGCGATCGACTGCCCCATGAACAGCCGGTGGCCGCCGACCTCGTGGGGCACCTTCCAGACCGTCTGGGCGTGGAGCGGCAGCGTCCAACGCCGGGACGGCTCCGCCGGGCTCGAGCGTGCCGCGGCGACCGTCCGGGCGAGCGTCGTAGCGAGGGCAGCCTCGGGCGCCGCCGCCGGTCCGGGGTGGAATGGGTCGTGGGGATCGAACGGACGCTCTTCGCAGCTCTGCCCGGAGCCGTCGCAGACCAGCAACCGGCCGGGTGGGAAGAAGCCGTAGGTGCGGTCCAGGTAGGTGTTGCCGAAGAAGAGCGGCCGCGGCGGATGGCGGCGCAAGGCGCTCCGGCCGCCGAGGACCGTGGCCTCGGCCCCGGCATGGGCCCCGGCATCGGACGCTCCGGGCGCCGCGCCGACCGCGTCCAGGATCGTCGCCGCCACGTCCCGCTGCGCCGCCGGGGTCTCGAGCAGCAGGCTCCGCTCGTCCGGGTAGCGCAGCAGCAGCAGGCCGAGGTTCTGACTGAGCGCCTGGGTCCACTCGTCCCCTTCGAGGGCGCCGGCGGACTCGTCGTTGGTGATCACCAGCAGGGTGTCGTCCAGGAGGCCGGCGGCGCCGAGCTGGTCGACGAATTGGCCGACCGCGCGGTCGAGGGTGTGCATGGCGTTGGCCAGGGTCGGCTCCCCCTGGGGCACGGTGTAGGGGTGGTGGGTGCCGACGGTCAGCAGGGTCAGGAACCAGGGCGGGCCACCCTGCCGGCGCTTCTCCTGGAGCCCCGCGGCCAGCTCCGCCGCCTGCTCCAGGAAGGCGCGATCGTCCACTCCCCAGGGGGTCCGCCGGTAGGCCCGCTCCAGGCTCTCGTCGCCGCCCACCTGCTGGAAGCCGACGGCCGCCATCGCCCGATCCTTGACCATGAAGCTGAGGGGCGCCGCTTGCTGGAAGATGGTCCGGTAGCCGGCGTGCTCGAACGCCACCGGCAGGCAGGGCAGGTGCTCGCCGCTCCGCGCCAGACGGGTGAGCTTCGCCTCGCCCGAGCCGAGGTCGGGGAGGCGCCCGCAGAGCAGGGCCCAGAGGCCCCGGTTGGTCTGGCGCTGGTGGCTGAAGAGCGTTCGCACCGCCACGGACCGGTCGACGAGCCCGTCGAGGGTGGGGAGCGACAGGCCGACGTCCTCGCCGCCGGTCAGGCCGAGCCGCGGCAGGTAGGTGCCGGAGACCCCTTCCATGACCAGGAGCAGCACGTTCGGCCGGTCGGGCAGGACCGGCACCAGGCGCTCGCCGCTCAGGTCCATGTGCGCTGTCTGGGCGGCGGGGGTCTCCGCACCGGCCGGAGCGGCCACCGAGCGACCCAGGCGGGCCAGCTCGGACAGGACGAAGTGCCCGTCGCGCCAGGAGTGCGGCCCCGGGAGGAGCAACACGACGGTCGACAGGACCAGGCCGGCGGCGGCCAGGGGCACCAGCAGCCGGCGGCGGGCCCGGGGCAGCAGGAAGCCTGCGAGGGTGCCGAGCAGGACGAGGCCGAGGCCCGGCACCAGGGTGGTCGGCTCGAGCGCCGAGCCGAACAGGAACTCCGGGTCGCGCAGGTAGCCGGCGTAGCGCAGGCTCAACGGGCCACCGAGGACGGTCACGTGCTCGAGCTGAGCCCAGTGGGCGAGACCCCAGAGGGTGCCGGCCGCCGTCCGCAGCCAGCGCGCCGGCAGGGCCGCGATGAGGGCCGCCGCGACGGCGCCGACGCCCAGGTCGGCGGCGATGCCCGCGAGGTCGCCCCAGCCGGCGGTCAGATCGCGCCGCCCGAGGGCCAGAAACCGTGTCGCCAGGGGGACGGCGAGGAGGGCGGCGATGCCGAGGAGCAGCCGCCGGGGACGGAGCGACGGGGTGGCCTCGGACATGGCGCGATTGTTCCACAGAGGGAGCTTGCCGGTCGCTTGCCGGCACCTGGCCAGCACCTTGGCGGCTCCCGGGCCGGAGCTATACTTCCGCCAATCGATGAACGCCATTCGCTTGACCGTCCAACGGACGGCTCCCGACCGGGCGTCGGGCCACTGTGTGGTCGAGGTCGACGACCCGAAGCTCCTGGGCCACGAGGCGGAGCTCACCCTGACCCTGCGGGTCGAGGTCCTGGACAGCCGTCCGATCCACGGGGAGCGCGAGCTGTTCCAGACCAAGTTCACCCTGGAGCGGCCGCGGATGGAGATTCCCCTGCCGCCCGAGGCCCTGCGCTGCTACACCTACCGGGGCGCGGAGATCGCGCTCGAAGTCCAGGCCGCGCTCAAGGTGGACGACAGCTTGCTGTTCGACACCAAGGCGTCGGAGGAGCAGACGCTGACCGTTCCGGACAGGCCCGCCCTGCGGACCGATGCCAAGGAGCTGATCGAGCCGGACGACGCCTTCGACTTCCTGACCAACTTCCAGGCGATCCCGGTCAAGAACCGGGGGATCGTGGCGGTGCTGGCGGCAATCGCCTTCGTCATCATCGCCGCCAACACCCTGCTCGGCATCCACGACCAGCTCACTCCCGAGGGCCAGACCTACTTCTACTCCCACCGGGACAGCGACGGCGACTCCCAGTCGCCGCTGTTCAACTCCCTGGCCGGGAGCGGCGTCGCCGGTGCCCTGGTCTGGGCCGCCATGCGCCGCCAGCTCCGCAAGTACATGACCTTCGCGCTGACCTTCCAGGGGCCAATCAACCGCTTCTCCGTCGTGCCGGCCGGCAGCCTGGTTACCGGCGTCGCCCGCGTCGACCTGGAGCGGATCACCGTGCGGGTGGTCGCCGCCAACCGGGAGAAGGGCCAGTACAGGCGCGGCTCCGGCTCCAACGTGCGGACCGTCTCCTTCTCGAAGCCGGTGCGGGCGGTCAAGCTCTACGAGAAGCACATCCGCCACCTGCCCGCCGGCGTGCCGATCGAGGGCTCTCTGGACGGCGAGGTCCGGTTCACGCCGATGTTCGCCGCCCTCTACCCGCCGCTCGAAGCGGACAAGCACCACGGCATGGAGGTGGTCTGGGAGGTCCAGCTCCTGCACCCGGAGCTCATCGACCAGGAGCTGGCCGGTGAGACGGCGTCGCTGCGTTACGAGGACTTCCTGGAGGCGTGAGCGGGCCGGCGCAGCGCCTCGAACCTTCCGACAACCTGTCCGAGGCGCCGTTCGACGACGCGTTGGGGCTTTCCGCGCGCTCCCTCACCGGAGTCGACCTGGTCAGCTTCCACGGCCGGAGTGGCAGCGGCAAGTCGACCGCCATCCGCTTCCTGCTCGAGCGACACCCGGACCTTCAGGCCGAGAACAGGGCGGCGCGGAGCGTCGAGGTCACCATCTTCGACGACCTGCTCACCCCGCGCCAGGTCCTCGACATCCTCCACGCCCTCCGCCAAGGCCACCGCGTCCTCGCCGCCTGCCACTTCCCCCGCCGCTGGCTCGCCCCCCTTCGCCTCCGCTGGCGGGTCGTCTCCTTCGACCTGGATGCCCACCCGGAGAAGATCGCGCGCTGGCTCACCGCCCGCGGCATCGCCCACACCCCCGAAGCCGTGACCTGCTTCTGCCACCACTTCGGCGCCAACTACACCGACGCCGCCATCCTCCTCGAACGCTCCCCCGGCACCACCTTCGATCAAGCCCT